>ERZ808035.376-NODE-376-length-44449-cov-9.476043_pt1 | contig 44449 bp, 42 predicted proteins | sample MGYA00380189_ERZ808035 | MGnify/ENA primary metagenome ERZ808035 (study PRJEB31490, sample SAMN06133407) | mouse gut metagenome | isolation source: M5_1 | host: mice | place: China: Chengdu | collected 2015-05 ...
AGGACGTAAGTCACATACCTGCCGCTTCCGTCCACAACGCAAAAATGCTGATATCCCATCTCTCCGCCTTCCTTTCCTCCGCTCAGCCCGCGTAAAACGAGACTGTCCCGGCAAAATACTGGTACTCCGCCGTCCCCGGATTGACCCCGGAGTTCCGCATGGGAAGCAACGATATTTTGCCGTTGGCAGTAACGGACAGGGATATCGGCAGCATCCGCCCCATGTCATAGCCCATTGTGCTTGTCTGCGCAGCCGGCCGATACCCCTCCGGCAGGATCCCGACCGTTTTTGTACCGGTGGTAATCTCGCTGTAATTTATGTCCAGCGTCAGCGTAACAAAGCCATCCGCAGTTTTTCTGTAGCAGTGCCCGTCGACAGAGCCCCCCACAGAATGGCTGCTCCACCCCTCCGCCAGCGGAAGCACCAGCTTTTCGGGCGCCTCCCCCATCTTTGCCAGCATGTCCTGAAATTCCGCCTCTGTCCCCGCGTATCCTCCGGCCGCGGCATACTGGTATATTGTTTCCCCTCCTGCCGATGGAAAACATGAAATAACTGACATTATAAACCTCCTAACGTAAAAAACTATTTGGAAACAACACCTATAAACCACCCTTCAATCCACCAATACGATAGAAACCGGGATATTTACATCAGGTTTGTCTCCGTCCGCCGCGACAACCAACTTTCCAGCAGACTGTCCAATCAAACAAAGAGTAGCATTTCTTGCTGCGTTTCTTTGCCCAGCAGATGCGCTTTGGGCAACAGAGATGATCCCGTTCTGGGTCTCTGTCATCCCCTCCACATTGAGCTCCTGTGAAAACGGAGCTTTATTGCCGATCCATGCGCTCGCTAGAAGCACAGCAGCAACCACAATACTGCGGTTTGCCTTCTTCCCGAGGACGTTGTCGATCTTAATCATGTTGGAGTCAAGAGGTCCATTCATGGCGTTCCGCCAATCCTGGAATAGTTCCGTTTCAGTATCCGTCAAATGAAGAGAGTAGTTCGCTGTCTCACTCATAGCGCATCTCCATCAATTCAGCAGGACAACGACTACGGGAATATCGCAACTCGGCACGAGTGCCCTGCTTGAAAATCACATTTGCCATGGCATATCCTCCTTATGAATTTTTATTGTACAAACGCTCTCTAAGCGTCTATATCATTTACATATCCTCCCACACATAGGTGGTCTTTCTGCCAAGGACTCCATACCCTCGTCGCCCATATCGCTCCATTCGTCATTTGGATTCATATCAACGGGCGGGGAAGCTTCTCCCCAGGCTCGGTCTCAATGGTGAAGGTAGACACCTTGTGTTCGTCAATATGAGGCACATAAACAACGCCGTCCCCACCAATTACATGGCCGAGGTTCTGAGTTGTCTCGTCGTCAAATGTGACGATAAGGTCACCATCCGCATTGATTTCCATGTTGATAATCCCACGGGCAGTATCCGCACGCACAAAGATGGGGTCGCCAAGAAGAATCGTGCTGGTCTCCTCCTCGCCCGTCTCCTCGTTCACAGTCTTGACGGTGGACACCAACTGAATCGTGCTGTTCTCCTCGTCGAACACGATATTATCAGCCTTGGCATCGACGTTCTTGTCGGTCTTGTCAATGCGCTCATTCAGCGTAGACTCAACCTTCTCGACCTTATCCTCCATGTACCTCTGCATCTCATAGACCATCCGCAGATTGCGGTCAGTGATGTACTCGTCCATGTTCTTAGAGTCCATCACGCGCAGCATACACTCACCGCTCTTGGCAACCACGGGGCACCTGGGCGGGCCAGAGAAGATTTGCAGGAATGTGCAAATCTCACCTGGGAATCGGGACAGAGTGCTGGTAACGGGGAGATGATACTGATAGTACCGCTCGTTATACGGCTCTTCCTCTCGAACAAGCAGCGCAATATCCGCCGTACCGTCGGCCCGGACAAAACTCAGATATACGGTGGCGGTCAGCATATCAATGTCGCCCACCATAATTGGAATAAGGTAGGTGATTTTCTGGTTCATGTGGTCGCCCCGGTAAATGGGCTCATTCTTGGTGATAACGAGATTCATGCTCTCGTCGAGCTTGATATAAAGCACCTGTTTCACCTCCGTTTCTTATAGGATGACGTAATCAACGTCGTCCAGCGACATATCGTCATAGGTGGACAGCGTGTCGGAGTCCATCTCACAGAGCCGCCTGTGACGTTTCTTTGTAATCTCTAGGCTGGGAACGTGAAGAACAGCCTGGGCTGCGTCTGGATACAGTACTTTTTTGAGCTTTGCAACCGCTTTCTGCAAAACGGTCACAATGGATTGAGCGGTGATAAACTTTTGAACCTCCGTCCCTGTAACACGGGGGTCAAGAGCCACGCTGCTGTACCAATTTCCTAAAGAGTGACGAATTTCTGTTCCAAGCACCAGCGCGACGATCTCTACGGCGGCGCTGGCGTTAAAAATCAACTGATAGCAAAGACTCCGCAATTCAGTTTCAGCGGCAATTGGCGAACCAATATCAATGTGGTCAATCTGGTTAAACTGCTCAACCACAGCCTTTGTTATGGTGGTATTTTGCAAACTGAGCAGACTGTGCTTTAATGTACCAGACACGTCTGTATCTACTAAAAGTGGGAAATTCCCTCTCCCAGTGGAAGATGAAACTTGTGTAACCAGAGGTTGTGTGGCCAGGATTAACCCATTATTTACCTCGTTGAACGCTTGCACTGTCGCACTTGCAGCAGCGGCGTCAAGGATCATTGAACTGATTTCAGGGCGAAGGGTGGTGTGGGACTTAAAGTCCACAGAGGCCCCAAGTCCCACACCTATACTCAACTTCTCCAAGCACAGTTTAATCATTTTGTCGACATGGGACGCCACCTCAAGGCCCATCTGCGTTTCAACAGCCATATACAGGAGGTATCCGTTCAGGGCGGCCTCCAAAATTAGCCGGTTCGCTGCGGAGATGCCGTCACGATATGGGATGGAATAGACAAGCAAATCGCACTCCACCAGACGATTCCGCAGATAGATGTCAAATTCTTTTGCCATACTCCATCACCTCTTCAATTAGGTCTGATTCTGAACAGACAGGTTGAGATAGCCGGATTTGATAGTCATAATGGTTCCGGCTTCAACGCTTCTCGGAGTAGAGATCGGGCCATACTGTAGCAGGTTGCCGCCAGTTAAAGCATCAAAGATGACGAAATTGGTCACAGTTCCCCAGGATACGGTGCTCTCGTTGAAGTCGATATTAGCTCCATTGGTCACTACACCGGCGACGGGTTCGCCCAACATATCCAGCTTGACACGGGCATATCCTGCGCTGGCGGCGGGCTCGGTGACATTTGTACCGTTGATATTGGGCGTGGTCGTACTCAGCCCAATGTAATACTCAGCCGGAATAGCTGGACTATTTTTGGTGCGGAACAGATTTCCGGCGACACAGTTCAAGAAATATGTAGTGTTCATACGGTCTTCCTCCTCTAAAATCTGAAAATTGGCATGAATAATCCCGGTTGCACAGCAACCGGGTCATCGAATAAAGTTCTTGTTGATGTTGTTCGTGATATACAGAATGCCTTGTTTGGGAATTTCTACGTTTCCGATAATATCACGGATCTGAATCTGGTAAATATACTTGCCACTCAAGTCCACCGTCTCTGAAGGTTCCAGCGTAACGGTGAGGACGTTGTTAATAGTTCCTTCGTCATTGAAGATTCCCTCCATCGGCTTCGTCAGGATTGGCGTACCCATTTTGTTTGTGAAGCTGACGATGGCGAAGTTCGCAGAGATACCTGTCGTACTAAACGGGCGTCTGTTTTTGTGGAAAAACAGATTAAACACAAAGTTTTGCGTCTCTCCGCCGACAAAGTCGATAGTGGGCAACATATAGGGGCTGTACTCGCTGGTCATATACATCTATACATCACCCGCCTTTCTTAGGGGTCATTTCTTTTTGGCCGGCGTAGTGATTTCTGCACCCTCCAGCATACCGGCTACTTCTTCGATAACGGAGATGCTTCCGCTCAGATTGGCAAGATCGCTCTTGCCGTGGACGAAGATACTGTTCAGTGCGCTCAGCACGATGTTGAGCCGTTGCATGATTTCGTCTTTCATCCTATTTCATACCTCCATAAACTCATGGGATGCTATTCAGTGAATCTTTCAGCCCGTTGATAAAGGCCGCTGTAATAGAGCTTCCGGGCGATACGTCCGATGGTATGGATACCGGGGGGTTGAGCTGCGCAATTAAACTACGGACCGCCCTTGCCTGCGAAGCCATCATCTGGTATCCTTTTGTGGCATACCCGGCAGACAGGTTCGACGAGCTCAAGCCAATGCCTCGATAGGTCGCAAATTCCTGTATCCTGGATATAAAGTCGTTCCATTCGGACGCTGTCAGTCCCAATGTGGACCCCTTCGAGACGGTGTCCCGCCAGTACCAGTTTTCCGGCCTGGACGAGCTCCAAACCGCATACAGAGTTATAGTTTTTGGGTATCTTGAATCTGTACTCGTTGTGTATATGGATATTGACCCGTTTGCGCTATATGATGGTTTGGAACTGTTCCGATATTCACTCCATCCCGCCAGCCGATACCCGGGTCTTACAAAACCCGGGTCTGAATAATATATTTGAATATCGGCATAGCCGTCCCAGCTCAATGCCCAATTTTCAAAAGTCCATGTTGTGTTCCCGTTATAACTTCCGCCATTTCCGTTAAGAACCACTTTGGCAAAATAGTTTTCTCCGACAGCAGGAGAAGCTTCTGTTGTAAATGATACATAGGCCGGAGATATATTGAGCCGTGACCCGGTATCTGCGTTGCAGAGATATGCGATGATAGTGTAGTCTGTCAACGGGTCAAGTCCGTTGAAGGTCTTTTGGAGCCCCGATTTACTTCCACCCGCGCTTAAAGAGAAGGTGCTCCCTATGGCGGTATCCTCAAGTGAGCCATATCGTCCTCCGCGCCTCAATTCAAATTCTGTGCAATACCGTCCGGCATAGGTCACGGAAAATGACACAGAAATTCTCATGGTTTTGTCAGTCGGGTATCCGCTTGCGGCGTATGCCGATATACTGGTAGCCATTCCACTTACCCCCAAACAGCGGTGCTCGAACCGATGAGTTTCCCATCAGCAAAGCATCCATTTGCGGTTACAGTCAAATCATGCTGATTATTTCTATCCTTATAGGTCATACGAACACCAGCATCAGTTGCAATCACGTAGCAGCCGTAGGAATCAAACGTGATAACTCCATCTGAAATCGAGTTGACGCCTGCACACATTGCGACCCCATATGTGGTGCGCACGGTTGTACTCCATCCGTCGTTGACGATCTGGGCTCCCTGTGCTCTCCCCATATATCCATGGAGTTGTTTGTAACCGTTCCGATATGTGCTTTCCAACATAAAGCTTCCGCGAGCAATGATGTCATTCCCTTCAATTGTCGGAGACTGAATGGTTGTTCCGTTTATAAATGTTCCGTCGATATAACACTCTCCGTTGGCTATATCTCTTGCAATTCCATCTGCTTCTTGAGCAATGAGCTGAGCATTTTCCGCCACTGCCTTTGCTGAATTTGCTGCACCTTGGGCAGTATTGGCCTTCTCAAGCGCCCCGTTGTCACTCACACATCCCCAATCAATGGAACTCCCATTTCCCATATGTATCACCCCACTGACAGTGCCGCCAATGGTCACAAAGCCATTTTGGTCGACCTGAAAGCTGATGTTGTTAGAACCATCACGGATTGTAAGTCCGCGCAGATCAAGATATTGCGACATGAATTTTCCGCCGCTCATCATGTCATTGTTGGAGGCGTCCAGGAATTTTTCCGCCTGGACAACTCCTTTGAACTGACCGCTTTGCATATAAACGTTGCCATTTTTCTTTATATAAAATGGCGCCCTTGCAGGGTCCTGTGCCCCAGCCCAAAAAGCGTACAGCGAATTGTTGTTGGTGCCGGACCCATTCATACCCACATAGTTGCCCCCGCTTCCAGCATGGAGATAGTCGTTCTCAATGGTGAACCCTCCAATTTGACCGGAGGTCGCTTTGACCTTCCCGCGGAAGTAGGCGTTGCCGTCCCGGATGTCCAGGAAGAAGCTGGCGTTGGTGGGCATACCCTCAGAATCTGTGATAATGCCGCCGCTGCTGTTGATGAAGGATGGAGTAACTGTCGTGCCATTGGTGGTGAACAACGCGCCATTCCCGGCTACGATGCCGTAATCGGGGTTGAGCAGAATCTTGCCGCCATTGACCGCGCGAGAAGCGGAACGGGAGGAGAACGCAGAAGCGTTGGCGCTTTCCAGGACAAAGACGGCGTTGTAGAGCCACGCCCCGGTTGCGTCCACCCTGAACTGCATCACACCCTTGTCGTTGGTGTTTTCAACGATGAGATTGCTGCCGACAATCAACTTGCCGCCAATGACCTCTGCGTTCACGCCGAAGTATTCTCCGACCTCCGGAGAGGCAAAGCGGCCAAGGGCCATCTTGCACGTCGCCCAGTTGTCGTCCGTCATGGCGATCATGCTGTCCACAATACGAATCTGGAACTTGGAATCTCCGCCCACATGGACGCCGGCGCCGTTGATAATGACACTTTGGTTTGCGGCTGCCAGGATGGTGTTCTTGGCAGCGTCCAGGGAGCTGTTCATAAACGCAGATACTGCCGACGCCTGCCCCACGGTCTGATTGTAGATGTACTTGCCTGCGTCAAAGCTGCGGCTGGAAGAGTAGCTGGACTCGATCATGTCCTTCAGGGTGTTCACATTGTCGTGGCGCTTGAAGCGATTAGAGAACACGATGGAGAATTTGTCTCTGTTCTCAAAATCCAGCTCGAACTCGATGATGTATGGAGTGATAGGCTGTTTACCGCCCACATTCAGGTACACACCCTTGCCCAGCTCAAGCTGGTTGCGGAAGGGTGCGAACTCCTGGGCGAACAGGAAGTTGCCGGAATCCACCGAGAACTCGTAGGTTGGGGTGGCGCTGTCGTCCAGCACGCCGACAGCGTACTCATACAGCTCCATTTCCACAGAGTACCGCTGGTACTCACTCACGCTTGCGGTCAGGTATAAAGAGCCCGACACCGTGAGAGAGAGGGCATTGCCCTCCCTGGTCGAGATGCAGATGTCCTCACCTAGGTCGGTGGGGTATCTGGTCGTTACGGTCGTAACGTTGGAAGACAGTCCGGTCATCGAACCGGACATGGTGATCATGCCGCTGGAAGCGGTCTTATCGCCGACCCGTATCGTACCGGCGTAGAAGCTCAGCACATAGCCGCCATTGGAACCTACCTCCAAAGTTCCGCGGATGATGTCGCCGGAGACGGCCATACCCTCAGAGAGGGAGAACGAGCCGCCGGACATGGTGTACATCCTCTTGTCGAACTGGGAAGTCAGGTCGATCTCCGAAATGGCGGAACCTGTAATAGACAGCTTTTGCCTTGACAGCGGGTAGGAGCTGCCGGAAATGGCTGTATCCACATCCGTGGCTACGAAGGTGTTCTCGGTGATGTCCTGCTCGATCAGGAAGTTCGACAGTTCCTCATACTCCTCCGCTGTGAAATAGTTGGAGACAGACAGCTCGTCTACGATCGCCTTGATTTGCGCCGCATAAGAGGAGGGGTTATCTGGGTCCAGCTCGCTCTCGATAGAGGCAATCGTCGCCTCTTGAGCGGTGATCTCTGCCTTCTTGGCGTTGATTTTGCCGTTGATGGTATCCAGCAAGAACTGCTGATAAGTCTTACCGTCAGCGGTAACCTCCATTGCGCCGGCCTGAATGGTCGCACTCTGCTGCGCAGTGAGTGTCTCCAACTCGCCCTTCAGATCTGCCAAATCCGCCTTGGCCGCTGTGAGGCGTGCGGTGGACGACGCTCTCAAGGCCGTCAGACCACGATAGTACGCCCGCCTGTTGAGGATGCTCCTCTGCCAGGACACCCACTTGGATGCCAGCGGTTCTCCGATGTCCCCGTTGGCAATGAAATAAGACAGGTCGTAGATCCAGTTGGTGCCGATAGGGTTCACATCCCGGATACTCAGCTCGTCCGACCCATACGGGCGGATGGCCGTCACCAGCTCGTTGCTTTTCTCCTCGATACCAAGCGACTCCACCAGATTGTCGAAGTCCAGATAGATCGGCAGGGTGGGGCGCTCTTCGTCGGCGTCGTACACATTGATGGTGCGCTTGTAGGTGTCAAACACGAAAACGCACCGATATTTCTCTGGAGCCTGGTTGTACATGAACGACAGCAGATAATCATCGTACTGGTCGAATGTGCGGTATCGCCCGATCAGTGAGGGCGACACATACCCCACACTCCAGCCAATGGCGACTTCAAGCACCCTGCCAAGCACAGTATCGGTGGGCGAGGCCGGGTTCCAGAAATTGAATGTCCCTTCCTCCAGGAAGAGCTTCTTCGACTCCAGCGTCTTCTCATAGGAGAAACCCCTGACATGCTTGACCTCCCGAACGCCGTCGGACTCCGTGGCGGGGTTCAGCGTCTCATATACACCATAGCACTTTGTGTAGATTTGCTTGTATCCTGTCACATTGTCATAGAGGGGGTTGGGCTTTCCGTCGATGATGGAGGGGATGTCAAAAGAGATCTCGCTTGGCTCTGAGAACTTGATATTAAACCTCAGATTGAATACGCCGGGGATGATACCAACCATCTTGTCTCCGAGCGTTTTCAGAGCAAGCTCCGGAGTCTCAGGCAGACCATTGCCGTCAAACTCCAGCTTGGAGTAATCAAGATACATTTCGTACCCCCTTATCCTGCGACATTATAAAGCAGCCTTCCTGTGATGGTCAGCGTGCCATTTCCGGTGATTGTCAGGTTGTTGTCCCCATGAACAAACCGGAAGAAATTCAAATTGAAGCCATCGTATAGGTTGGTCTTTCCGATGGCCTCTTGAATAATGCCGTTGCGGTTGTCCACAATAACATTGGTTGACGATGGGATCCCGGTCAGCTTAAACTCCCGGTCATTGTCGTCGTGGTTGACGATGCTCAGTGTGTCGCCGGATGTGGGGATATAGATGAGCGTCGGCTTGATATATTCACGGACAGAGCTGTCGTTCCTAAACAGGATGTCGGTTGTACCGCTAATATCGTACTGGTACTCAAATGGAAACCCGTAGGCATACGGGCAATCACAGACCACCTCTGCCTCAAACGCATAGGGGAGCCACCCGTGATAGAGCGGCGTCAACTGAGTGATAAGGCATCGGAACTGTACTCGTTCCAAATCGGGCTGGTCAATGGAAAGCCACTGATAATCCTGATACCCAGTCAGCCAGTGGGCGATATTCTCCATATCATATCTGTCCAGAGACTTTTCCAGGGTCCCGAATACCAGCTTGAACTGCAGTGGGGAGCCGTGATAATTCACGCCAAAATGCAGAGGCTGGATGCGTCCCAGTGTACGAGTCTCGATGATTGAGCCCTTGTTTCCAAACGGTACGGGGCTCTGACCTGTCCCGCCGAAGTCATACAGCATAAGACCATATTGGTAGGACGACCCACCCGCAAATGTAAATTCATAACCGCCGAACAGCTTCCTCACCTCCTCTCCCTGAAAAATACAGGGGAGGGGCGCAAAGCCCCTCCGTCTGCTTATCGTTTGATATTGAGCTTGTCGAACAGCTCGTTGGCCTGCTGCCGGGTAATGGCACGGTGCCGCTCCACGGTGTCCTCATTGGCGCCATAGATAATGGTGTCCCCGAACTCGATGGATACCTTCTCGCTGTTCGTCACGTTGGACGGAGCGTCCGGCTTAACATCCGCCAGCCCGCCGGACCCGGTGAGTACACTGGACAGACCGGAAGACCGGATAAGCTCGCCGAACTTATCCGAGAGGACGGTCGCAAACTCCACCAGGCGATAGAGCCCACGCTCCTTCTGCTCATCCAGAACAGCCTCGCCTTTTTCAAGCACGGCCATGATCTCATTCTGTTTGAGCGTGGGATTGTCGCCAGCGATGCCACCGCGATGGTAGATGTACTTTTTGTATTTTTCAAAAAGCAATTGGCTCTTGGAGCGGTCTGTATACCATGTTCCAAAGTCTTCTCTGTCGGTGCTGCGGTAAGCGGGTACACCGTATTGACTGAGCTGCGCACCGAGCTGCAAATTCCTGTTGCTAAGCCATGCTTTTCGGGAACTGCTTGTCGAACTGCCGGAGCCGCCGTGCTCATTCATGTTAGAGTACATCTCTTTGATGATCGCGTGGATGTTATCCTCTTTGGAAGCAGAGCTGTGGCTGCTGTTGCCAACAATCGTGTTATTGCCAGAACTATTGACGGAGCTGCCGCCAGTATTGCCAGCCGCTTCGATGTCGGCGCCAATATTGTTCAGAGCGGATACATAATTCCCGTACCGCTGGGCGGCTGCTAGACAGTTGTTCCATGCCTCTGTGATTTCGGAGTTGAGAGAATTTCCCACCGTCGTATTCCACTGGATAAGTTCATCATACAGCGTGTTCCAATGGCTCTCGATGTAGTCGATTGCCATATCGTACAGCTTCTGGTAGCTGCTGATGGTTTCCTCAAGCGCCTTGATCTCGGCATCCTTCTCGTCCTCGTAAGCCTCCTTCATGTCGTCCAGGGCGTCCTTCTGCGCATCGACGGCGTAGTCACTCTGATCGTTGGCCAGCTCCTTCTGAAGCTCGGCCATCTCTTCCTCCAGCTTGATTTTCTGCGCCTGCGCATCCCGGCTGTCGTCCAGAGAAAGCGCGTTGATACGCTCCTGGAGTTTGGCGATCTGATTCACCTTCTCGGCGACCTTGTCCTCATAGTCGGCCTCCTGCTTGGCGGCATCCAGTGCCTCCTTGCGGAGGTCGATAATGTCGCCATAGGCATCTTTGAGGTCTTCCAGTGCGTCAACCTGCTGCTGGATCCTATGCTTCAGCATATCCATAACGTACTTGAGGATGTCGTCAACCCCTGATTTCATATCCTCCAGCTCTTCTCTTGTCTTCTCGCTGGACTCTCCGGCGACCTTGCCGACACTGGCGATTGCAGTATTGGCAAGAGACTCGATAGACTGAATGTTGTGCAGGGCTGCTGCGTACTGCCGGTCGTCCAGGTCGCCCATGGAGTGCATCATGGCAAGCTGCGCATAGGCAAGTCCGAATGTGGCGTCCGTCGCCTCAGTGGTTGCGTACAGCATGGTATTCAGGTTCTCGATAGAACCCTCCTCCAACGCAAGGCGCAGCCGCTCAACATAGGTCAGTGCCTGTTCCGCCGCAAGCTGCCGCGTTTTGGCGGCGATGACTTTATTGATATTCTCCTCGTTGATAATCAGCAAGCCGTTTTCGTCACGGAGGTACTGCATATACTGCGGCCCCAGGTCGATAATACTCTGGTACGCATCAACAGAAATAAATCCATCTTCCGCATACTCGTCTGCAGCCGCCTTCAACGTATCATAGACATTTTGAATCTCGTCAACCGAATCAGACGCCTTGGAAACGATCTCCTTCAGGTCGTCTATGATCTGCACTTTGGAAGCGTGGATAGACGTGCCGAGCTTATAGATGCTGTCTGCGCCGTCCCTGTTTTCCTCGTTGAGGGAGGCCGTGGCGTCGATCAGCTCCTCGGTCTCTTTCCGCAGGGCGTTTGTGGCCTCCTGCAGGCTGTCGTACTTCCCCTTGCTCGCGGCTGTCAATTCGTTCAGGTGCTCCAGATTGGAGATCCACAGCTCATTGGAGTCCGCGTTATACCGCACCTCAAAGCCAAGCTCCCGAAGGCTCTCAGCATTGTCAGTAATTGTATCGCTTCTGAGCTTGTTCAAAGTTCGGACGGCGTCGCTCTCATTTTGATAGGCGCCGATAAGCTGATGCTCCAACAGGATGCGCTGGCGCATGTCCTCGGAGTCGTTGACCCTGCGGTCGATATTCTCCTCGTCCTCCTGCGCATTCCGTAGGCGCTCCGTCGCCTCCCGGTACTTGTCGATGTCGGCAATATACTCCTCTAATTCTTTGGAGGAAGAATTGGACTTTGAGCTGGAAGAAGACTCATTCGATCTTGGCAGATCAACCTTGATCGTTGGAACCGTAACACTAATGCCAGAAATATCGGCCTTCGCCTGACGGGAATAACTATCCATCAGCTCATGATACTCGGAAAGCGTCATACCAGATAGCTTTCCTTTGGCGTAGTCTTCTTTCAGCTTCAGCGCTTTTCCAAGACCGGCAACGCTTTCCGCAGCAATACCGGCAGCTTTAGCCTGGCTAATCAAAGCGGCAATGCTGTTTGTGCTTGCGGAGACCAGGTCTTGTGAAGCAAGAGCGGCGTTATACTCTTCCTGGCGAAGCTGCTTCAAAGAAGCAATTGCACTGGCGGCGGCCCCACTCTCTTTCAGGAAAGCCTCAGTCTCTGCCCATGTTGCGTCAGTCAAACCGTTTGCCGCCAAAATACCGTTTAAGCGAGTGGCGTTAAGCCGCGCTTGGATAATCTCATGAGCGTTCACGACGCCCATTTCTTCCAGCTGTGTCTCGATCAGCCTGGCATTGGCTTCATTGACATCGTCAAGAATGCCGGTGGTGTCAATATACTCCTTCGCCAGCTGATTACAGGCATCTTTCACCTCTTCCATCGTAGAGGCGGAATCGTTCAGGACATTTGCGAAATTATCAAAAGAGGAGAGGTTTTTCACCTCGTCCGACATCCCGGAGAGGGTATCAACGGAGACCTTTCCGTTTTCAGAAAATTCCCCAAGCGCTTTTGATATCCCTTCGATATTTTTGCTGGAGGCGCTCAGAGAATCCAGAGTCTCTGCAAATGACTTTTTGGTTTCCTGCACCGCAGCGGATGTATTGTCACATGTTGTACTGAGTGCGTTGAAGTTGGACGCGACATCCTTCGCCGTATACCCGGACTCCTCCATCCACGCTTTCAGCTCGGGGAACTCCCGCGCCAACTCGTCGACGCTTTCCGCAGTCAGCTTTCCCGATTTTCCAATGGCTTCAAGTTTCCCCTTTGCGGAGGAGGGGAGGTTTTCCAAAGCCTCTGTAAAATACTCCGCTTTGTTGATGGTGCGGTCAATATCTTCGGAGAGCTTTTGCCAGAATGTTTTTACATCGCTCTCTCCCTCAAACTGCTCGATAAATCCAGTTAAGTTAACCCCGATGTCTGCAAGCCTTCCTTCCAGAGCATCCATCTCATAGAAATCTGAAGCTGACTTTTCTGCCGTCTTGTTAAGCTCGTTGTATCGGTCAATCAGCAGCTGGATGTATTCGGCGTAACCCATACTCTGGCTTCTTCTCATCCCGCTGATCGTGTCTATTCCTCCACTGGAGGACATTTCCCCAAGACGACTTATACTTGCGACAATCTCATTATAACGGGCTTCATCGGCATCCGTCCAACTTTTGCGGACCTTATCAAGCTCGTCTCGTTCCTTCCGCAATCCGTCTATGGCGTAGGTGTAGAGATCGGATGTGAAAGTTTTTTTGGTAAACGCATCTTCCAGCGCGTCGTTAGACTCCTTCGCCTCACGTTCTTTTTGCGCTTTTAAGAACCGCTCTCTTTGCTCTAAGAGACCGACTTCCTCTCTGAGATTCTCAAGCTCCTCCTGTTCCACGATGGAGATCGTTCCGGCTTCGCTCAGCTTTTGCAGTTCTGCGATACGATCGTTTGCAGTTTTAAGTTCCGAGTTGACGCCTTCCAGCTCGCTTTTCGTCTCCTCAAATGCGGAGTGGAGTTCGTCGGCTGCCTCTCTGGCTCGTTCTGCTGCTTTTGTAAACAAGTCATACAGTTTTGATGCTCCGGTGACAACCAGCGGAAGAAGGCTTACAGCCAGAGACACCCATCCCATTGGCGTCATTGCCGCCGCTCCGACCGCGAGCTTTTGCTTTAACGTCAGCTCGTCGTAGGAGGCTCCGAGGGCTTTATTAGCAGCTATAGACTGTGCTTTTGCGATAATATCGTCGTACTGCTTCCGTGTCAGTCTTTCTTCAGCCACTGCGGCGAGGAGTTTCGATGCAGTCAACTTATCTGTTGCCTGGATATTGAGAGCTATGGCAAGCTTTTCTTCAGTTATCCCCACAGCAGCAGCAGCTTCTTTTAGCGAAAGAGACTCTGCTGCCGATGCAGCGTTGACCATAGCAATGACAGACTCTTGCTGGGTCTTGCGCAACTCCTTCGCACTAAGCGCCGCACGTTGCTGCGCCAAATCCAAGCCTGCAACAGCTGCGGCGTACCTCTCGGTGCTTATAGCCGCTCCGCTGCTCGCCGCATCGGGCAACTCCTGCAAAACAGGGGAGATCGCTTGCTTGATTGCCAAATCTTCATATTCCAGATGACCAGTCCGAAATAATTATATTGTGTGATACGGCTGGGCGTGCTATAATAAAAAGGGAGGTGCTAGTATGGCCTTAGTTAAATGCCCGGAATGTGAAGGGCAAGTATCGGACACTGCAAGCTCTTGCCCGCATTGCGGTTTTCCATTAGCTGAATACCTAGAAAAGAAGAAAAGAGAAGATTACATCGAGTATCTTAAAAATAAAATTAAACCTGTTGATTTTCAATGTCCTTCCCCAAGGGTAAAGGTGTGTATAAAGTGCGGGGCCTCATTTTATTATAGTAATAATATAAATCATCATTCTCACGGAATGCCTCTCTGCGGTTGTGGACTTCCAGGAGTAGAGGTTGACTATCCCGAACAAGGGCATCACGGTTATATCAGCGCAGATTTGTACATACTACAGCACGATATTATCCCAAGAAATATAGGAGACAGAGACTCGAAAGAATACAAAAAGATGATTAGAGGAATTGAAGAACAAAATGAGTACAACATAAGTGAAGGGAAGCCGCCACTTGCCCCAATGCCACCAGACCCAGAAGATTTCGGCGTCTATGCCAGTACAGACCCACTACCCAAGCCCATCCATATAGAACCAAAACCAGAGCCCAGACTCCCGCATTGCCCATTCTGCCAATCCACAGATTTAACCAAGATTTCCGCCTTGGGGAAAGCAGTAAAGATTTCCCTGTTTGGGCTCTACGGTATGGATGACGCAGGCAAGACCTATAAATGCAACAACTGTGGCGGGAAATTCTAAAGAACATACTTTATACGTGAGGTAATTTTTATGAATACACCTATAGCTTTCCAGTGTGAAAGATGTCAATATCCCATCACAACAGGACAAGCCCAACCTGATGGGAGGGTAATATGTCCTCAATGCGGCCATGTGAATGCTGCGCCAAAAGGCTACACTTCTCCGGACTCTACTAACATTTGGGTGAAGAAAAATTATTACAACGATTAGTTCATAAGTGATGGATCGACATCCAAGATATAGGTAAACGGGGTCCCCTTGTATTGTTTAAACAGTCCTAGACGCCGTACCGTTACGTGGATTGCAGAACCTTCCTGGCGCCAGCTCAGGATATATCCAGCCTTCCAGCACTGAATACGGTTTATAAGCAGTCGTATTCTCCTTTTCATAACCTCATTCACCTCCGTGTATTGTGTGAGAACAGCCGTTGCGTGAGTGCTTTGGCGACCTGTTTTTGATGTCTTAACTGCCTTTCTGGTCAGCGGCGCAGTAACCGCCCGCTATTTTTCCGCCTTTCGGCGGTCGATTTGGAGCACCCCATCACGATCCTTGGACCGCGCCGACATTATGCTCTCTGAACCTTCTCGCCATAGGCGAGCTTGGCTGCGGATTCCCTCTCGGGTTCCCGGACGAGAATAACGTAAACTCATCGCCTCAACGAGGCCAGATTCGTCGGTTTTGCCAATACCCCCTTACTGGCGGTCATGCTGCCAGCTCGTTCCGTGTCGCCACCGGGGTATATGCGGGCACAATCATAGTGAAACCCTCGATTTTGGGTCTACCCGCAGATTTAACGAAGTCATAGATGTTCTTTCCGAAAAGCGCAAGCCCGCCGGTTCCAAGAACGCCAAGTGCGCTTGTAATGCTCTCAATGACGCCGAGCAGAGTTGTACCGGCGTCGATAAGCCCGTTCAGGAAATCAAGCGATACCGTTGACCCTGCAAGAGATTGGAAGGCTGCTTTAAACTGGTTGATATGTGCGGAAACGCTCTCCATAAATGTCGCGTAGGACGACTCAAGAGCGCCTGCACTGTTCGCCATGGAGTCCATCGCTCCGGAAGCCTCCCGGAACTGTTCCACCATAGAGAAGAACACAGACTGCTGGCGGACGCCTGCGATGGCATTTGCCAGAGCCGCCTGCTCCGTGGAGGATAAGTCTTCCCATTTAGCGGCAATATCCGCTACAATATCATAGGTGCTGCGGAAGTTGCCGGCTGCGTCGGTCAGCGCAACGTTGTATTTGGTAAGAGATGCGACGAGATCCCCATACTCCGCCTCTGTCATAGACTCCCCGAGCTCATCCAGCTCTGTCTTTGTGGAGCGAAGCCTGGCCGCGATCGTTCTCAGGCCCGTAGAGGATTTTGCCGCGTTCTGAATGGTGGTGTTGGCCGCCGTCATCAGTGCCACAGACTGGTCAAACGTGTTTCCCGCCGCCGCAAGGGCAGAGGAGGCATTGTTCATACCTTCTGCAATTTGCGCAACAGAGATGGGGAAATTGTTCAAGCTGTTACTTTCGGTTTACAAAACCTACTGACCATCATATCCATGATGGCGGGCAGGTCTTTCGGCCTGCCTCTTGCGCTTATTTGGCTTATACGCAAGATCGGACTGTATATTCACCCTGAAAGCAGGGGATAGGCGAAGGTTGATATGTTACCATATCAACCGTTACAGTCTCTACGGATAAATAATGTTTACATAGTAAATATACTCGTTTTGCAAACATTAAGTCTTTCCTCGGTCTTGGTGATATATAAATCCAAACCACTTTTAACCGATATAGCCTATTTCTTATGACACATTACTGTGCCATCGGGCAATTTTTCTACCCGTAATCACCAGCTTGTCCATAACGGACTCGATCTCGTCCACACTGAGGCCGAACGCCTTGATGATAGCAGTCAGGGCGTCCTGAGCGTCGGACACGTCAATGTCTCCGACGTTTTGCAGCATGGCCGTATACTCGGCAAGCGCGGAGGATTCTTTGATAGAGTATCCGAGACGCGCGAACGTCGTGGTGGAATCAACCAGGTCTGAGACGGACGAACCGATGTTGGAGGCGGTTTTCGTGATGTTTCCAAGATAGTCTTCATACACATTGGCTGTGTCGCGGGTTACGATCTTGAGCTGCGTCATGGCGTCGTCCAGCTCGATCGTTGCGGTGATCATCTTACGGATAGACCGCACACCCAGCATGATGATCTGAGAAACACCCAGCCATGTGCTGAATTTTTGAGCCAGCCCGCCAAGGCGGTCACCCCAATTTTTCGTATTCTCGCCGTTTTCCTTGATCGCGTTGGAATTTGCGTTGAATGACCGTTGGAGTTCGGACAATCTTTCTCTGAATTCCTCAACGGTTATTTTGCTGCCTTCAAGCTGGCGCTGATACGATTTCAGCTGTTCGATGTTTTCCCGAATCTCGCTGTAGTTTCCGCTGGACTTTCCGTTTCGTGCAGCAGTCCAGCTCCGTTCCACATTCTGCATTTGCGAAAGCAGCGCGATCCCGGCTTTTATCGCCGCGTTCCTCTTCTTTTGGAGGGAAACGGACTCCTCTTTTCCCTTCTTTTCTCCGACAAGCGCGTCGATGTTTTTCTGGATCGCTTCGCCCTCTGCCTTGATTGTGGCCAGGCCGTCTTTTGGCAGTTTGGCCTTAGCGTCAGATACCGCCTTGATCTTCTCAGCCCACCGGTCATACTGCGCTGCGATCTCCGCAATACGGTCTTTCCCACCGTCCAGATCAGAGCCGTCCCCAAAACCATTGATGGATTTTTGAATAGAGGCGTCCATCTCGTTAAGCGCGTTGATCTGCGCTTTAAGCGAGGCTTCCTCTCCGGAAGACTCAGACGCGCGTTGCTTCGCCGTTCGCTCCTCTATGGCGATAGCGAGATCCCGCTCCTTGGTCTCCAGAATTTGTGTCAGGTCTGCAAGCTCCTTCTCGGACATCTTGCTTCTTGCAGCCTGGCTGGTGAATCGGTCAAAGGCGAGCCCTGCCTTATTCAATTCGTCTGCGATAGTCGCATAGCTTCCGCTTAATGACTGATACCCATCCGGCGTCAGGACAATATCTGCGCCCGCTGTTTTGTTCGCTTTGGACAGTAAGGCGTAATACTCTTTTGCCGCCTTGGATGCTCTTTGGAAAACACCGGAATTGTCGGCCAGTGCTCCGGCGCTGGAGATTTCGGACTTGAAGGCAGCCATGGCGTCTTTTGCGCTTTCAATTGCTTTAGCACCGTTCAGATTTGCCTTTTGAAGAGCATCGCCAAGACGCTCTGTGTCTCCGCTGCAGGAATCGATTACGCCCTTGAAGACAGTGGCCCGATCCGTCATGTCGGAAAACAGGCCGGAGCCTCGCATCTGTGGATTCTGCGTCAGGAGGTTCTGCATCCTTGTATAGGTCTCAGTGATCTCCCGCAAAGAAATTCCACTGGAGATTTTTCTGCCGACACTCTGCGCTGCGACGCCCGTCTTTTCAAGCTTGCCCTGGGCCTCATGGAGTTTACTCTTGAGTTCTCCGAGACCGTCGCTTGTGATGGTGATATTCGTCCCGGCTGACAGATCAACCGTATTGATAATATCAGAGAGCTGTTTTTTAAACCCGGAGACGGCCTGTGAGCTTAGCTTGAGGTTGGAGATTTGAACAGAGAATTTACCGCTCTGACTGAGCTGATTCAGCTTCTCCTGAAGCTGGCCGCTCCAGGACCTCTTGCCGCCGGTGTTGGTGTCGATACCAATCTTGACCTTGAGTGGATTTTTATTTAACTCAGCCATAAGCTGCGTGAGCTGAGTCTGGATAAGCTGTCCACTTTCGCCGCTCAAAGACCCTTCGCCGAGGACTCCAAACAGAAGTTTGATATCTGCCCCTGCCATCGTTTTCTCACCGTCCTTTATATTGAAGAAAAGGCTTGGCGTAAAGCCAAGCCTAAATTATTTTGAGTTTGAAATTGTATATGGATTAAACGTAAGCCGCGCCAGCAACAGCGGTCACACCGTACTCAGACCCGTAGTTTGCGTTAAAATCCATGACAGCCTGCTGGATAAATTGAAGCGGTTCCCGTTCCTTCTTACTCCGAACCCATGCAAAGTCACCACTTGTGCCGCTCCTCAGAACGCCGTCTCCGGTTGCTTGGTGCCCGTCCCACCAACCATACACATAGCTCCTCGCATGGTATCCGTTGTTGAACAGGGCAACAATGTTCTCAATGCCTTCATACCCGAGGTCATTGTCAAGGGAGTCACGGTGGAGGTCTCCGCCAAAGTACAGAGCTATCTCAAAACCTTCTGGAACCTTTGTGACGCGACCTACCGACTCCATGTTGTTGATATGTTTCATAACGGATTCCGGCAAATCATAGTCAGCGGCAGTCACCCTCATCACATACAGGAACTTAGAAACAGCTTCCCACATGAGGTCTTCTGTAAGAACCTTATCTCCTGCGGCAGTCTGTTTAACTCCCGAATCGGAATACTGCTGAATACGCTTGCTCATCTTCTCCTTGCCAGCAGAAGTCTTTGCGTAGGCCGAAACCTTGTTCATGATGGAGTCGATATTGATATTCATGACGCATCATCAGCCTGTGCAGAACCCTCCTCTGCGGCGGGCTCTCCCGTTTCAGCCCCCTGCTGTTCGGCTTTCTTTTGCTCCATATATGCTTTAACGATTTTCTGCTCGTCCAAGCCGCTTTCGGCGATGGCGGACATCAGCGTCTTCATATCATCTTGGGTGACCCCAGAGAAAAGCGCCTCGGTCTTATGAACCATATCCTCGATTGCCTCAACCACCTGGTCGATGCGCTTCTGAACCTCCGCAATCCGGGTATTGCAGCGGAGCTGAATCTTCTCATCAATGGCATCCACAATTTCCTGCAACTGTGTGGTATTGATAGCGCCGCACACAGTATCTACTGCGTCTGTAAAGTACACCATCTGATAGCGATGCTCCAGATTGTCAGGGAGGGAGAAGTTCGCATATCGAGACAGGATATTGGTCTTGATAACGAAATCCTTGACCTCCGGCATATAGCCATACTGCTCGTGGAAGCAGCTATCGACCACATCGTCCACAAAGGCCAGGACATCCATAAGAGGCAGGGAGCGCTTTACCTTGACCTCGACATCGTGCCACTGGATTGTAGTGTTATTGTCAAAATGCTCCTTCGCAATCTTGTCGAACAGAGTGATAGATACTTTCTTTTCGTTTTTTGCCATGATTGTATTTCCTTCCTTTCCCATTTGTGGTATAGTTATTTTCGAGGTGATAGTATGAGGAAAACTTGTCTTTTGGCATCTATACTTTGCCTGATTCTTCTCACATTAGGATGCTCATCAAAAACTGTACACGCCTGTATCTCTTTCTCGGAATATTACCAAAGCGTAGACAATTTCGACGAAGTAGCTCCACAGTTGGAAATATATTTCTCATCTATAGAAACCGCCTATGAAAACTCTGACAAAAAGAAACTTGCGTCCTTTAATCTTCCAGAAGGATACGATGAAGCACGGGACGAACTACAGTCGTTTTACGATGCACTCGAAAAAGAACGGGAAGAGATGCTCCTAATAGAAGATGACGCATCTCGTGCAGCCGCAGAAGAATCATATATTTCTGAATTGAAGTTGTTGTATCCATACATCCAGATTGAATCAATAATAGCTGAACAAAAAGTGGTACTCCAAGTATCACCACGAGAAAAGGACGAAGAGTGGTTCGACAAGTTAAATGAAGCTATTAAAGATTCGGTGAGAGAATATCTTATGGGCGCAGGTGAATGACTCACTCAATGCAAACATCTATCACCGTTCGTGGGTGCTCCGCATCAACGAAGCACTGCATTGTCAGCTTCGTGAGATGTTCACTGTCATCATCCACGATGAACCCGCTCTCCACCAGTCCGTCCAAAATGAACTTGGGGCAACTGTTATCGACATCGTGCCGCCGGTGGTTCGGGTAGTATGTAGAAAAACTCAAGCCGCACTTTTCAATGCGTAGGTTAGAATAACCTTGGTTGTCGATAAACCAAACGATGAAGTCTTTCCACCGCTGTTTCAAAGCGTTCATAGGAGCTCGCTTCATTATCATCCACACATTGATAGAGGGGTGGTAAGGACTTGGAATAGGTTTCTTTTTCGCCTTGGTGTGGATGGAAAAGTAATGCTCCTCATACTTCTCCAATACATCCCCATCTATCGTTAGCTTGATGCGCTTCTTCACGTTCGCCTCCTAAAGGAAAGGGGAGGGCGGATTACTCCACCCTCCCGGTTGATTACTTTTCCTCCACAGGCGCTTCAACGGGCTCGTCTGCCTGCGCAGGCTGCTCCGCAGGAGCCTTCTGTTCGACAGGAGGCTCAATTACCGCTCTGCGTCTCAGCCCACGCTTCGGCGCAGGCGGAGTGGGATTGCGTGCCTCAGTGATGCGGCGCAGATACTCTGCTCCACACTCGGGGGAGCACGCAACCTCCTGCCAGCGGAATACGCCTGCGGCTCTGTCCATCATGGTACGACAGGCTTCATATTTCTTGCCGCACACTCGACACGTCTTTACCGCAGTCGCCATACGTCAGCCTCCTTACTCAGCGTCCTCGGTGTTCACACCGAACACGGTATAAGTCCACAGAGCGGTGGCAGAGCCAGCCTTGCCGCAAGCGCCGGACAGAGACTCGGCCTCAAAAGCGTGGACGGCCTGGTTCTCACCCATCTCGATGGAGAAGTCGCCGTTGAAGTCGGCCTTGGGGATGTAGAACTGGATACGGTACACGTTGGCGCACTTGTCCTCGCCGAAGCAGTCCACATACAGGGCGCACTTCTCGGAATACTTGTCGCTCATGTTGGTCAGCACGTCGGCCTGAATCTGGCGGAAGTAGTACACCACGATTTCAGTGCCGTCGGCAATCTCCTGCTTGTTATTGGCGGTGTCCTCGAAGAAGACCAGCTTCTTGGTGGCAGGGTCATAGGTAAACTTACCCTCGGCCACAGCGGCATCCTGCTCCAGCTTCTTGCCCAGAGTGCTGTCCGCATTCTTCACATAGACAGACTCAATCTCGTTGCCAGCAGTGCCGACAGCCTTATAGCTGGTAACGGCCTCGTTGTCATTCACAACCAGATAGTCAGTCCACATGACTGTGGTGAGCTTGTTCTCGAACGTACAGCCGGTCTGCAGCTCCATCAGACCGCCAGAAATCAGGCCATTGTTACCGCTGATGGTGACAGCCTTGTTCCGCTTCAGAGAAGACAGCTTGCGGCCCTGGCGGCCGGTGATGTCGGTCTTGTCCTGGCTCTGGGCAATGGTCGCGCTCTGCAGCTCATCCAGCACGAACTTGAAGTTGCCGGTCGTAATGTCGAATGCGGTAATGGTCTCAAGACTGGTAATAGTTACGTCATTGACATTAAACATAGTCAAACCTCCCTTGTTATTTGTGAGTCAGCCAGTTCAAATCATCCTGGCTCAACTCTTTTGCATTGACCGTGCCAGCATAGACGCCGTGCATCCTGTTGTCATAGTCAATCTTTTTGATAACTTGCCGCACACTTTCGTTAAACTGATAGATTGAGAGTTCTCGTGTCCCCTCAAATCCATAGTGGAACTGTTCAGTGTTTACCATTGCGACAATCAAACCTTCGAGCTGGGAGTCCGCCATACGCCTGTTTCTGCGGCGCATCTTCTCCCTCGCTCTTTGCAGCATATATTCTCTCGCTTCCTGGTTGGCGGGCTTGCGGTTGTTCCGTTTCAGATTGTGAATCTTTCGCAGAACACTCGCAATCTGCCCCTGGATAGAGCGGTCAATAACCGCCCCAGTTTCCTTGTTGAATAAAACAACGGTTTCGTTCTGTGGGTTGACAACGGCCTTAAACGGTTTCAGGTCGAGGCCTCCAAAAATCAGCGATGTGTCCCGTTCTTTCAGTGCGCCGAACAACATGAGAAACAGCTCGTATTCATTGATAGACATGAAGTCGATACCCATATCGTCGAGCTGTACCATCATATCCACCGGCATTGCTGTCAGCATAGACACCATGGTATAGTAGTCATCTTCATTGTCCAGCACATCTCCGACAGAGGGAATCATCACTTTAACGAAATCGTTGATTGCATACTCCCGCTTATACAGAAGATTGAGAGTTGCCATTTATCCGCCCCTCCTGTTCGACGGGGCGGACCTTCCGCTTGGGGATATCCGGTTGAAATCCTTAGCTTTGAATGTCAGCACCTTGCCCTGATAATCTAAAATTGGAGCAAATCGTCTCACCCTCTTTAACTCAAGCTCCCCTAGTCCATAATACCTGCTTCCATTGATGGACTTTGCAACTTCGGAGCACAGCCTGTCCGTTCGTACTCCGCCTTGCGGAAGCCTGAGCAAACTCTTATGTGTAAAAACCCATATATACAGCACAGGCGATAGGTATGTCTTGTTAATCACGTCGTCAATATCTACATCGCTACAGATATAGGTCTTAGCCGCCTCAATGGTTTCTGGGACATACTCGTAGGGGAATACCTGCGAATACATAAGCTCATTCGGGTCGGCTATCCCTTTACCGTCACCACTCAGCAGCCATACGATTTGCTCATTTGTCAGCAGGTCGTTCATGAGCTGATTCTTGTAGTGGAAAAATTCGTCAAGTTGCATTACAGCCACACCTTCTTTGCTGCGGAATCACCGGGCTTCTCTTGCGGTGTATGCCCCACCAAAATGGGAGGCTCGACCTCTGGCTTGGCCGGTTTCGGGAAATAGTCGTAGTAGTTGGCAATATGAAGTTCCAGATTGTCTGTGTCTTCTGTATTGCACTCGGTCAGGACAAAACTCAAAACTCCGTTGCCGGTGAAAGAGCCGCCCAGCTTGAACGGCTTCGTAAGCCGGTAAGCAAGGACATTGGGAGAACCCTCATCGTCAATCAGGAATCGGTTGTCTCGATTCAGACGCAGCGTCTCTTTGTCCCGTGGCAAAATCAACGTGAGGCGAGAGTCGCCGCGAATCATGATGAACTCGTTGTCCCCATACTCGCCGGTCAGGTACTTGGTGCCATCGTCAACAATACTCCACCGCTTAATGACCTCTCCGTCTTTGGAGACCCATTTGAGCAGGTAGTTACACTGTTGCATGGTGACCTTGGTGTACAGCTCGTTAAATGCGTCACGTCCAGTAATGAGCCAATGGTTGTCCATCCAGCTCACGGTGCCGCCATGCCGCAAGTCTTCTCCGGGCATTGAGCAAAGCGTTTTGATATTAAGGTTGTCAGAGTTAATGATGGCGACGTTGCGCATAACGCCGTCAATTTCCATGCTCTGATATGCCAGACTTCCGGGCATTTTCCTGGACAGGTTCCGAGCTTCTCTGCGAAACTCGGCCTCCCGCCTTGTGCCGCCCTTTGCCTCAATCCGCGAGCAGTATGTACTCCAAGGGTTCATGGCTACACCTCCTGCGTTACGGCGTATCTCTCTTTCAGCTTGTTGCAGATAGAGATGGCTCTAAACACCTCACGCCGCACGAATGCGACATCACTCTCCGGGTGGTCAATGAGGTATTGGAGAATTGAGATGAGGGACAAAAACAGAGAGTCTTCGTGAATGGCCACAACCAGAGCCCTGCACCCAAGCAGCTCTGATTGGAGACTTCTCATATAGGTTTCCAGGGAACGCTCTTTACTCTCTTTGAGAGGGAGAATCTTGAAGAAAAGATTGATAAGAGAGCGGAAGTAGTTTTCCAAAACCGCAGCGTCCATCTGGATGCCCACCGATGTTTGAATCATCAATGCAGGTGCAACTCCGTCAAATCCCCGTGGTTGTACGAATATTCCCTCATCTTATTCGTAAACTCCTTGCGAGCTGCCATATATGCGTTACTGATGCGAAGAAGCAGCTCAGCGGGGGAATAGGTGGAAAAGTCCTTGGTGTTTAGGGCATTTTCCAGATTCTCTTGTTTGTAGGTATAGGGCTTCATCCACTGTACGACCATGCCCTCAGATACGATATCTACGATTTCATCCAGGTCTTCCTGTTCAATTTCCACCTCAAACTCTCTAACATTGTCATCTGCGGTGGTGGTCAGGTCGTACTTGCAGATTTTCTTAAATGCGGCAATCGCCATCTTCATGAATCCGTCAATCTGGGTGTTCCGCTCATAGTCCGTCATTTTGGGGAACTCATACTCCGTAATCTTAGAGAGGAACGCCCCAGTAAAAGCATCGTAGGGAACGCTCATATATCACGCCCCCTTACTTGTCGTGCTCAATCAGCTCAATGCCCAGGCTCTTCTCCAAAGATGCGATTGCCTTATTGGAGTCGATAGTGCCATCCGCAATCAACTGCTTTGCCCGATAGGCCACAGACTGCTTCTGACCGTCGGAAAGTTTGGCGACAGCTTTCTCCAGTTCGGCAGCGGATTTCTCAAAGAACTTATCGAAGTCCTCGATAGGAATCGCAAACTTGTAATACTGCGCCATACCGATGTAATCGGGAATCCAGGGCTCATCGAACATGAACCAGTTGTTGATGAAGTATTTCTTGTTGGAACTTTTGGCATTGCGCAGCTCACCGATTTCCATATCCTGTTCTGCGCCGAACGCCTCCCACACGAACCGCTCGCCGGTCTTGCGGCTCTTATAAACCAGCCGCCCCTGGAACCCGTTGCGAACTGTTACGATTTGATGGGGGTCGATTTCCTTTGGAATGAATGTCCGCTTCTCATTTGCCGTTTCTGCGGCAGTCTGACCTGTCTCTTTGGCGGGCTGACGCCTAGCGCCCCTGTTTGTCTCGTTAGCCATAAAAACCTCCCTTTAATACAGAGAGCGGGGCCCGATGTGAGCCCCGCTCATATGTTCTGTGTTTAGGCCATCTCGTACCGGCCAATGCCAGCGTTGCCGCCAGCCAGCACGATACCCATGCCATACTTCTCACCGTACAGGTACTCCTGGGTCAGGTCGCCGTTGGTGAGCGGGTCGCCCATGATAACGATGGGGTCGCCCTCGTACACGCACTTGATGGGCTTATCGTCGCCAGCCATAATGGTCAGCACATCGTCACGCATGACGAACTCGGTAGAGCCGACCTTGTGGCGCTGGGGAGTGACAACCACAGGGTTGCCGTAGAACTTCCCGTAGTAGCCCATGTTGTACAGGTCGCTCTTGGAATCGGTGCCCTGGATAGAGGGAGCCAGGTTCCGAACAGCCTTCTTGGTGCCGATGATGGTCGCAGTCTTACCGCCAGCCGCAGCTTCAACATGGGAAATCAGCTCCAGGAGCTCCTCCTCATCATAAGCACCGGCGGTGGGGAAGTAGGTCGTACCACCAAAGTCATTGGCAGTAGCGCCGCTCCACAGAGTGTACACATCGTTGAGCAGCTTCTTGCGGAAGGACTCAGACACCTTGTTGATAAAGGTGTTGAAGTCAACACGGCCAGCCAGAACGCGGTTCAGCTCCTCGTAAATCTTCACGACCTTCAGAGAAGTCGGGATAGACACTTCGCTGATACCACTCAGGCGCTGACGCCGGATGCCCTGCGTACCGTCTGCGGCCTCAGAGACGATAAACAGATTACTGTCCTCAACCTCGAAGATGTTCTTGTCGCCCTCGGCGAGGTTGCGGAAGTCCACCAGAGCGTTGAAATATTCGTCGCCCTGCAGGCCCTCAACGACAGTGCGGGACAGAATCTCCTCAATAAGGGTAAACAGCCCGGTACACTTACCGTCGCGGATATTTTTGTAGTTCAAAACGGTGCTACCACCATTGGCATCCACCAGAGCCTTGTGCAGAAGCTCCTGAGACTGGCCAACGGAATACTGCTCCACATTACCGTGGTAAGCGTCAACAGCAACCTTGACAATGTCTTTCATATCAGCCATTCCAGATACCTCCTTTCTTATGCCTTGGCCGCAGCGGCGGCCTCGGTCTTACCAATCCTGATGGCGTAATAGGTGTGGCGGCCGACAACCTCCACATCCACACACGTACCCAGACCAGTGCTGCCAGCGGCAATCTTGCCATTGGTGCCAATGCCAACAGCGTCACCCTTCTTGGGAACGGTGCCGCTCACGAAACCCTCGGCAGTCACAGAGAAAATGTTGCGACTGCGGGGAATGTAGCCACGGGTGGCCTTGCCCGCCTCGTTGATGAACTCGTCCAGGTTCTTCTTGCGCTCGTCGTACATAACCTCGACACCGGCTACGATGGCGCAATCGTTCAGGTCGTCACCGGCCTTGGCGGCCACAGCCTTCATCACCTCGCGCTGACCGTCCTCGTAGCCCTCCAGCTTCACGATAACGCCATTCTCGACCTCCGCCACCTTACCATCAGCGCCGTAAAAGCGCAGGGAGACAAGGTCGGCGGGCTGCTTCGTACCGCTCATCAGGTCGGTACGGATAACTGCATACTTATCAGCCATATCTGACTCCTCCTTGTAATATATTTAATTGCGCTGACTGGGCGCGGCAATACCATACTCGGCGAAAACACCACCATAGGGCTCATTCTCCGTCGGGGTCTTGTCCACCGCCAGTTTCGCGGGTTTGGGCTCGTGAGAGAACTTCACAGTTGTGCCATTGCGGCCCCGGATGGCGAAGCACTTCTCTTCCAGAGTCTCCAGGTCGTACTCCAGGCTGTGTTCACGCAGAGCCTCAAAAGCCTCCATGCCGTTCAGGTCTTCAAACTGGGCGAACACTTCATCCCGCTTGCCCCGTTCGACAGCGCCCTCCGTATCCGCCTTGAACTGACGCAGAGCCGCAAGCTCAGCATCGTTGGCGGAGGCGGCCTCCGTCGCTTTCTGGTACTTTTCACTCCACTCGGCAGTGGCCTCGCTGAATTTCTTGGTCGCAAGTTCAAACAGTTTGCCTGCAGGCATGACCTGTTCGCCCTCATCGAAGTCTACGATGGAATACTTTTTCCGCTTCTTGCACTCGAAATCAATGACGACATGGTCGCCATTCATAGAATACGAGAACCCATACAGATTCCAATCATCACTGGAATCCTGAGCGTAGACCTCGGAGGCATCCCGGTCGTAGTCAACGTACCAGTAGCGAGGCATGGAGCCCCATTCGGTTTCAATGGTCTCCGCTTCGAGGGCGGCCCAGAGTTCCTGCCGGAACTGGCCTTCCAGTTCAAAGTTCTCCTGAGTGCCGCCAGCAGGCTCAGCACCGCCGTCGTTCTTCATCGCCTCAAACTTTGCCCGGAGCTCTTCCACAGAAAAGTCCTCAATGCTAAAGTCGAGCATATCGGCGGTCAGGCCAAATTCGGCCATCAGCTTATTCTTCTCGTCCAATACCTCTTTTCCTCCTTCCGAATAGTTTTGTGGGATTATGCCAACCTCTTGCGAGGGTTGTGCCATTGCAAACGTCTCCTTAAATTCCTGCATCATATCAGCAAGCTGCTGCTTGAAATCGCTGCATGAGAACATCTCAAGCGAGGCCGACTCATAGCAGGGCTCGGCCGTCCCCAACAGGCAGAACGCTGTAAACTCAAATCGGTCGATAACGTACACGCCGTCAACCATCCGGCCTTCTTTAACCGAGATTTCCATCGACTCGTCTGTGATGCCGTCCTCTTTGATTTTCTTGTAGGCTTCCTGCCTTTTCCAAAGCAGAACGTTGACACACAGATATTCATGGACACCAGAGTCGTCCTCAATTTCCTCCCACCAATATTTGGCGCTCTCAGGAACGACGCCGACAGGCTGTGTTACGTTGACAATACGCATACTGCCGTCATCGCTTGTGACAAGCTCCATATCATGGGAACCAATAACGTCCTCTTCTCTGTCATACCGACAGACGATAGGGCAGTTGTAGATGCTCGGCATACAGCGCTCAAAGGTCTCCTTGCTGATGAAGCTGTTATTGCGGTTCTTCCCGACGTAGGCCACCCGAAGGATACCCTCGTCAAACGATGCGTTGTTCTCGGTCAGACCACTGATGCCGGAAGAGAAAACAATTCTCATATTCCGCTCACTCATATAAACTTCACCACCTTTGGGCATAGTAAAGCCCGCACCTTTCGATGCGGGTTAGAAGGTTAGTGTGTCGGACAGCGCATATGGGACACCATCGCACGCAAAATTCTGGTCACCCTTGTTCACAAAAACATAGATATGTTTTGCGTTGTCGCTTTTCAGCAGCTCATACCGCTGGGATAGCAAGACATCCCGCCCCTCATCGCTGAATACATAGATGAATCCATTCATTACCAGTCATCACCGTCCTCACGAGACTGCTCGCCGCTATCAGTCAAGTCTCCATCTTCCTTTACTGGAGCGCCGCCCTCGTCTGTCGGGCCTTTGCTCTCGGTGCTGGAGTTCGACCCAGTTTGCGTAGTAGAACTCTGCAACGGGTGGAACCTATCAACAAGGCCAAGCACGTCGTTTTCAAGGAAGCTCATGCAGTCCACCTCGCTCTGAGACATACCCTGAGTGGCGGCATACATAGAAATGAAGGGAAGCCCGAACTGACAGGCTTTCAGATACTGGTCGCCCAGTTCCTTGCGATTGTAAGGACTGCAATCCAAGAATGTGATGTGGAAGTTCTTTCCATAACTCTGCGCCTGAATGTAGCGATTTACCACATCTTCAATACTCTTGACGATTCCGTATGTAATCGCTTGGTCTGCCTTGATAGAAAGCACCAGAGCATTAGCGGAAGCCTTGTCGTTATTGAAGAGCAAGGAAGATACACCGGCCGCCGTAAACAGATTTTGCTCTGCTTCGGAAATTGTATCCGTATCGCCAGTGTTAGCTTTCTCAAAACTGATTTTGTTGATGGACATGGGGGACAAAACCGACCCGACTTCCTCCGGCAGCACACTGTCAAGATTACGCCAGAAGTCTTTGGCCTTATCAAAATCCATAAGCCAGTTACCCTCATCGTCCGTCCCCAGGGTCATAACCAAGATAGCGTAATTCTCTAACGCTGTCTTGGTCATTTTGAGCTGTTTATAGTCCTCCAGGTCATACACCTCTCGCAGAATACCGGCAAAAGGTGGAAGGGCATAGTCCAAGATATCGTTGTTACACTTGATGGCAAATGAGGTCGGGCAATCCAGCTCTTGCCAGCGCAGTCCTCGCCGGTCTCTCTGATATGCGTTGTACTTCGTCTTAAACTCAGTGGGGTAAAACTCCAAAAGTGCCGAACGGGCGTCGAAATAAGAAAAATCAAACGTCACGTTAGGTACATTACCCTCAATCGTAGAAACGGTACAGTAATCAGACGGCAACTGTTGGATAGTGATATTGTCATTCGTCACCCACATCGTCCCGTAGAATACGTCCTCACGCAAACAAACTGTCAGAATTTTGGGGAACTGGGTACGCACGTTCATCGCCGACATAGCATTCAGAACTTTGCGATAGTTCCTACTGATAGATTTTGCATTGACACTCTTGGGGTCGATTTTGTGTGGGGAAACGACATAGGCCAGGTCAGAAAGGCCGGTGAAATATTGAATGAGCCTGCGGAAGTGTGAACTTGCCCCATAAATATAAGTAACAGCTCGCCGGAGCTGCTTCTCATACTGATATGGGTTAGAGAGGTAAGTCGTGATTTCATCCTTGGTGTACAAGGAAAACGTAGGGGCGTTTGTGTTGTTGTTTACGTCCCGTGTAATCAGCCGGTTCAAAAGCGCAAACCTGCTGGAAATACCAATCATACCCTCCACATTCGCTTTGGTATCTTTCACTTTCTGCTCACTCGTTGGAATCACCACCTTTCTTATTTGATTTTCGGGGGCTTGAATAGGAACATATCAGAACCGAAGTCATTACCTCGCTGCTTTCCTACTTTGCTCTCGATTTGAAGTGCCACATAATAGTTGTAGCTAAGGCTGGAATAGCGGTCTTTCCGCATTCCAGACCGCTCAAACACACGTACACGCCCGCCAGATTCCTCGTGCTGCAACTTAACCAGCTCATTGATGAGCAGGGTCGTATGCACATAGGGCATCTGCAAACTGATTTTCTCCATGGATGATAGGGAGCTATATCCTTTGATATCAGCCAGGAGCGAATCGGCGTCATACTCTGTCATCAACAACCGAATCTTGCTGCTGCGAAATCCCTCACGCAAGAGAACAGCGCAATCAGAGTTCAGCTTTGGCGTTGCTTTGATTGACCAGATGACCTTCTCTGCACCCTTCGTAGTGCATCGAGCGGCCATCTCTGGGTCATTACAACACGACAGGGCAGGGTAGACCTCCCCCGTGTCCGGGTCTACGATGTCACGCACAAGCGCATCATAAACACCCAGGCCGAGGCCCGTACAGTCCAATACGATGTAGTCGCAGGAGAATTCATCATACAGTCGCCTAATGACCAGCGCCTGGTCTTCGGTATGCAGCCCTTCGCACGAATCGCCATAGACGATATTGCTCGTGTAGCGACCTTGCTTAGAAGGCAGCATCTGGTTAATGAAAATAGCGGTGGCGTCATTGTTGTGTTTGTTGCTGGACATCAGAGCAACGTCTGCAGACAGGATGCGCTTCTCGCCGTTTTGCTTCGGAGGAATGCGAACCTTTTGGCTGTTGCCAAGTAGATTTGCCAGCTTGTCCGGGTACATGGCGTACTTGATACGCCGATTTTTGGAAATTGAGTCAAAGTCGAAGAAGGCGCCATCCTCATCGCCGAACCACATGGCCTCCATCTCCATCGACCACTTTATCTCGTTGAAGTCGGTTTCCAACATATCGCTCTCCACATCCTCCGGGAACAGCAACCCCTCTTGGATAGAGAGCTGGTATGGAAATCCGCACACAAAATCTGTCTTGGAGTCATCAAGCATGAGCTTGAATGTGTCGAGCATCTTGTTGAAAGACCAATGGTCTTTGAAGTAGGCAGAGGAAAGGAAGCAGGACTTGTTAGGCTCCTTCGCATACTCCGCCTTGCGCTGCGCCTCTGTCAGCTCTCTGTACGGAGGCATCCGGCGGCTGGTCAGGAACTTCTTCAAAACTGTGTCGATAGTGTCTTTTTTCACCATGCGGAACTCGTCCACAATCAGAATATTAGCACGATTGCTTCGGGCGTTATCTGACGCGGTAACGACTTTGATAAAGCTGCCGTTTTTGAACATGACCTTTGCGTCCTGCCTGGAGAACTTGGTCTTGTTCATGTCGATTTCGTTACGCAAATTGGGAGATACAGGCATCAATTCTGTCTGAATCTTCTCCAGAACGTTAATACTCTGACCTCGTGTACCAGAGGTAATGACGACCTTTGTGCCCGGATACAGGATGCACCGGGCTACAGCGAAGATTGCAATCAGGAACGACTTGCCCATACCACGAGCGGCAATCCACAGAAACACGCGGCTTCTGTTCATCATCACCAGCAGCATGGTTTGGAACCATTTCAGGAAGTCGAGCTGCAAATATTCCTCGACGAAGATGTCGAAGTTTTCCCGATAATAGCTGCCCCAAATTGCCATGCCTTCAATAACCCGTTCACGCCGGGCCTGGGCAGTCGAAGCCATTACGCCTCACCGCCTTCATCATCGTGGTCAGAACCCGAACCGCCAAAGATGTCGCTCAGCACGGAGTCGTCGTCTTCCTCGTCGTATTCGGGTCGCTTCACTCGCAGCTCGTTCATAGCTTCTTCGTATGCCCTGGTATAGCTATTCTTCAGTCCAACCATCTTGCAGGCATGACCGAGATACCACGTCGTGATATTCTTGATAGTCCTTCGGACATCACGATTCTCTTTCGGTGTTTCAGGCAGCGGCCTATTGAACTCCCATTTTTGGATGCCAACACCCAACGGCATTTTCTCCAGCTCAGCATCGGCCTCTTCCTTCTGCTGAGAGGGTTTCAGGTTCATACTGCCAAGCAGGGTATTCAACAGGTTCACGCTCTTATCAGTGGGGTCGCCAGCGGCAGCGGCGCGGGCAATAATAACCTCCTGCATACAGATTTGCTTATACAGGGTTCGCTCGTTCTGTTTCAGATTCTCAATCCCACCCGTCCAGTCTTTGTAGTGGCGCTCCAGTTCCATGTAAAAATCATGGTCAAAGCCGGGGCCCCAGAACTCGACAATGGCCGGGTCGGTGGGGATGTCATCCTCCGCATCTTCCTCATCCTCCTGGACGGGGAACTGGAACCTGTCAACAGGCTCCGCGTTTGCGGCCTCCTCCCGAAGCGTGTCGTCAAATGTCTTGTCTATGTAACGAATGATATTGGTTTTGCCAATGTAGTTGCGGATTCTGGAGTTTGTACCAGCGGAACGCTCAACCATAGCATAGATAGACTCGCTCCAATACAAATCCATTTTCATGCACATCCTGCGCATGGCCTCTTTATCACCAAGGTCACGAACATACTCCTCGTACATCTCTTCGATGCAGTCATTGCACCACGGGAGATGTCCAGAGCCACGGTACATGGGACTATGGCTGACAGGGAAGTACCCTTTCTTACGACTAAATGCCGTACCACATCGAACGCAGTAGCATTTTTGGTTGGTAGCTACGGTATCAGCGGACTTGTCTTGGCTCCGCCGCTTTGGCGTATCTGCCATTTATGCCAACCCCCTTTTCACATTGTCTTCCCATTTCTTTACCGCAATCCTCATACGGTTGCTGGGGTAAAAACGGGGAATATAATGTGCGGGGATAACGACCTTCTCGCCGCTGATGGGGTTGGGGCAACTGCGCTGCTCCCGCTTTAAGATGTCAAAACATCCGAAATTGCGCAGAAGAACGATATTGCCCTCCTCAAGATTCTTGATGACGACATCTGTAAAATCGTCCACTACCTGAGTGGCCGCTTTCTTAGAATAACCATATCCTTCAGCAAGCTGCTGAATCAAATCAGCTCTCTTTACCTTCATCCTTTTGCACCATCCTTCACTTACAGGTCTGCAAGAGACTTTTGCGCATCCGTTTTGATTTCGCCATTCTCATCGAAATACTGCGAAATCTGCTCCTCTGCGCTCATGTCTTTGTAGACACGCACCATATCAGCAGACTCCCAGCCAACGATATCCTGAATCACATTGTCAGGCAGGCCGAGCTTTGCAAGATGCGTAGTAAAGTAGTGCCGCAGGCTATGCCAGTAAAAATCCTCGCCTGTCATACGACTGAACGTATTTGCCCAGCTATTGAGCGTGGTTTCGCTCATCTGCTGGCTCGCATCTTCGGCAGAAGGGAACAGCCACTCGCTTTGAATGCTCTTCTCCTCCCGTTGCTTCATCCAGGCATCGAAGTAAGGCTTGAACTTCTTCGCCAGCGTATAGCAGTAGATGAACTTACCAAGGCCGAAACCTTTAGTCTGGATAGGCTCGCTGGTCTTGTAGAGAGCCCCGCCACAAACGAGATTCTCATTCTGGAAGTCGCATACCCGAAACCGACACAGCTCGGCCTTGCGCCGACCGCTGCACATAGCAAGCGCCAGAGCACAAGCCTTCTTGTGCTGACCTCCTTCGGTCAATCTGTTAAGCAGTTCGTCCAGAGCTTCGTCGCTCCACACAGTCTTTTTCCTGACCTGCTGCATAGCTGGATTCTCCACCTTACGAACAACAGAGCGAAAATCTTTGAACTCATCCTCGTCGTCCAGCATATTCGACACAAAGTTACTCATAGAGGAGATAGCAGATTTCAGGCGTCTCACCCGAGCCGGGGAGTTTCCGTTCTCGTTGATAAGCCAACTCTGATAGGACGCATAGTCTCTTTTTGTAATCTTGGGGAAAAACTTGTTATTGTTGTGGGTCAAGTTCCAAACCCAGAAGATGTCGATATCGTTGTCATACCCAGCAATCGTCTTAGGGCTGCGTTGGACAGACTTCAGGTAGTCCAAAAAATCCTGCTTCAGCCGCATATTGTCTGGATTGACCTGCCGCAAAAGCTCAGGGCTTGTGATATCATTCTGTTTGGTCTTTCTTGGCATCAAAGCCACCTCGCTTTCTTTTAATTTGGTGCCCCAGGACGGAGTCGAACCGCCGACGCCCTGCTCTTCAGGCAAGCGCTCTACCAACTGAGCTACCGAGGCATAGATGGCGACTATAGCCGGGCTCGAACCGGCGACCTCCAGCGTGACAGGCTGGCGTTCTAACCAACTGAACTATATAGCCGTGTTGCACCTTTCTCATTTCTCCGAAAAGAACGAGCTTTCACGGACAGTCCGAAGACCTCCGAGGGCATTTGGTTGCGGGGATGGGATTTGAACCCATGACCAACGGCTTATGAGGCCGCTGAGCTAACCGCTGCTCTACCCCGCAGTATGGTGGGAGAGGATGGATTTGAACCACCGAAGCCCGAAGGCGCCTGATTTACAGTCAGGTGTAATTGACCACTCTACCACTCTCCCATGTGGTACTCCCAACGAGACTCGAACTCATATTACCGGCTTGAGAGGCCAGTCTCCTATTCCGTTTAGAGGATGGGAGCATATGCACCAGTTAATTTTTGGTGCCTAATATGTTTTCAAGTAGAAAATCATCCTCCATGTGTATTCCATTCTTTTGACCGTTTTTGCTTGGCTCAAAGCGAATACAAATCACAGACATTGGTTCTTCGGGCGCGGGCACAAGGTAAACCATATCGCGCTCCAAGCTGTAGAGCGCAAAATAATCCACTTCATCTTTTGAATACTTGTGTATTGCTCCATTCTTTCTGTGCTCTGTTGATGATGTAAGATGAAACTCGATTACGCCGTTGTTTGTACCGGTTGCAGTTTTAACCTGTATCTTATTGAGTGACCCGTTGAACTCGGCAATCAAGTCGGCCCGTTCGTTGTCTCCAAATGGGATATAAACTGGTATGCCAAGTTCTACAAACTTGGCGAGTACCTTTGCCTCGCCGATGTTTCCAATCCGTTTTGAGTTCATACCATCCTCCATCCAACGGAATATAGAAAGGGCCGCCCCGCGAAGGGCAGCCCTTGAAGGGTTGCTTAATTCAGACCAACGTTATACGAACACCGCACGCCGGTCTCGTCGCATACGCAGACCATCTGCTCCGGCCTGCCATAGATGCGCTTTTGGACGCAGTAATCGTCCATTCCGAGGAAACTTCCGGCCATGATAGTCCTGACACCCTGGACATCATCTGTCTTGCAGTGATGCAGGTGCCCGGACAGCACAGCGTACAGCGGTTTTCTGGCCATCGTCTGCAGCGCCTGGATTTTGCTGGCCGAGCCATCGAAGTCCCCGTGAACGCCGCAATAGGTCTTGCCGCGCACGTCAATGAGGTACATCGTCTCGTCAACCTTCTCCCCGCCGCCAATGATGACATTGTCGAAGTTCTGGAGACGGGCCGCCAGATACCACTCCACGAGGTCGTCCAGCCTCTCACTCACCAAGGCGTTGTCCTTGTTGGGGTCAAGACGACTATGGTTGCCAGCGACGCTGACAAAAGTGACTGTGGCGAAATGCTTACTCAGCTCTGCGATAAACTCAGAAATCAGTTCGGACACGCCCTTGACCTGCTCAATGACATTCTCCTTGTTGGTCACAGCAATAGACTTATGGATGTTGCCGGAAATCTCGTCGCCGTTTGCCCAGACGATGCAGTTCTCGCTTCCGTGTGTCTGCGCAATCTGGATGATACGGTCTAAGTACCGGCACATCATTTCCCGGCAGATATCTGTGTTATATGTATTCCAGTAGTTGCTCACCGTAGCGCCATAGTGGATATCGTTCAGACTGACCAAAAGGTCGTTGTCTGACGGAGCGATGGAGCCAGGGGTGTAGTTCAGTTGCGGAAGATTCCCGGACTGAACGGCCTCCACCAGAATCTCGTTAAGCTCCTCCTGACGGGAGCGCTCACGAATCGCCTTATTGAAGGCGTTACGCTGGTCGAAAAACTTCTGGCGCTCTATCTGCAGCTCGACTTTCTTACGGTCGAACTCAGACATCATATCAGTCGAACGAACGGCGGATTCGCCTTCGCGGTCGATGGCATCAATAACTGCCTTCATGCCGTACATTCTCTTGCGGACTTCGGTTGCGCTGAAACAGTTGCCATCACCAAACAGACGCTCACTCAGTTCCTCGTAATCATCGTCAATGGTGCGGTCAACCAGTTTACCAAGCACGATGTCACGCATCTCTTTGTAGCTTACTGTGTTGGTAATAGGTCACACTCCCTTTCTCAGCTCCCGCAAGAGCTTCATTACTTTCTTGCTCTCCTCACAGAAATAGTGCCCGCGTCCAGAGCGCTGCTTCATAGTGCGCACGATATGAGCGTTGGGGCACTTCTCGGAGATAATGTCTTTTTCGGCACGGCTGATTTCAATCATGTTCGTCATCCTTTTCTTCTATATTTTGTGGTTTGCTATGTGCAACATAGCGAAAATGTTGTTATATTCTTTCAATATAACCCCTCATCAAACACCCCAAAAACCGTTGTTGCACAACGGTTTATAGGGGGTCATTTTTTTCAACAGGCCGGGTACTGTTTTATCATGTTTCGGCTAACGCTTGCTGACGGGCAGCTCGCCGCTCTCTCATAACCCAGTTTACCCGCTGCCTTACTCCAACCTCGATAGCGCAGCTCGGGCAGTATTTCTGCCGCCTGCCCCTGGCAGGCTCTTGGATTTTCACTGTAAGCCCACAGTTCTCGCACTCGAAGTAGGGGCCGCCATAATACTTCAGATACTGATAGCCCAGGTTCCTGAAATCCTGGATATGTAATGCTGTCTCGCCGTCCTCCATGAAGACAACCCGCACATTCAGGTTGTCAATCTTTCGGGAGAACCGAATCATCCCAACAGCTTTCAGTTCGGCGAACATGGCGCTCTGCCGTTTGATGGATGTGCTGACATTGGCCATCTGCATGATTTCCCGGTCGGGAGTATTGACCCAGTGGTCATTCTTCTCCGATACAGCGTCCCAATACTTTGCCACGCAGAGAAGTGTGAAGGCAAGACGGCGTAACTGCTTACCCTCCAGCTTCTCGATGGCCTCCATTTCCTTGACCGAAATATCGACCCCGTCCATCTTGATAATGGGGTATTTATCCACGTTCTTCACAACTTTGTCCAGCATATCAGACCAACTGGACAACGAGGCGGACGGGTCGCATTGAATCAGGAACGTGTCCAGCATCTTACGAATCTCTCGCTTACTGTACTGGTTGGCAAAATAATACTTCGCCACCCGATTCAGCGTCTCCACTGGATGCTTACCCAGGTCATGGTTGTTAATCATGCGCTCCGCCCATTCGTACTCATTCAGGACGATACTCATCTGTTACCTCCATCCTCGTTTCCTGCATCGAAAACTTGTTTCCTCCATACTCAATGTCGCCATCGGAGTCGAGCGCCGGATAGGTAATCGTTCCGCCGTTCCTGCGCAGAAGGTTCTGGATAATCTCACTTCCACACATCTCCCAGGCGAAACGCTTGGTGGAGCTTTTGGTATAGCAAATATCCAGCACGATGTCACAGAGGACGAACCTGTTCGGACATACTTTCACGCACTCCTGCTCAAACTCTGCCCGCATCTCCGACATCCTGGAGAAGGTGTCATATTCGTCTACCCGTTCATAGTTAGCGAACACAGCGTAGCTGCGCAAGCGCTTATTATAGCTCTCATACAGCTTGGCGATGGTATTGTACTGGGAACGAGTATATTCCACACCGCTCTTCATGATGGTGTAATCGAAATCGGTGCTGGCGTTATGCCTTCCGAGATACCCATCGAACTCTTCCTCGAACCGACGGCAGATGCGATTCATCACGCAGTTGTTCATACCCACCGGCATCCGCTTTTCATAGTAGCGCAAGAAATCCTTCTGATGCTCTGTACGCTCACCCTCTGGAATGTCATACAGCTCGTCCACGGTCATCTGGAACTCACGCAGGGCGCTCTTGTTGGTGTTCTTTATGTATGTGTTGTACTGCTTCATCAGCGCCGGATAGATAATACGCATGAAGTAAGGTTTCTTATCTGCCACGATGTCTTGATAGAAGCGGCGGCGCTCAGGGTCTTCAATCTGATTTACGCTGTGCCGGTCATGCCACTCACGGGGCATCGGCTTGGCGATGATACCCTTGGCCTTGTCAATAGCGTTCTGCTGGAAGAGCTGTCCGCACTTGATGCGATAATCCAATTCCTTGTACTGGGGGCTATCCTTGTCAAACCGGGCTTGAACATCAAACATAGAGGTAATCCAGTTGGTGGTCTTACCGATATCATCCCCGAAGCTGTCGATATTCGCTTGGATGAAATCAGCCTCTGTCACGATGCGCTTCTCACCCTTACGCTGGACGCACATCAAAGCAGGGAGAACTTTCAGCCGGTCAACCAGAATTTCGTTATCCGTCAGCATGACGAGGTCTCCGTCCTTATCCATACCATTCAGGGCGTGGGCGGCGGTGTCCCAGGAGTTAAACAGGGTGCAGGTAGTCATATACTGATACCAATATCTGGCCTCGGGGCTTCGGTTTGGATAAACCAGCCGAATGTTATTGTGGCAGGTCATCGGAGCCCGGAAACAGGCCAGCTTCTCAGCATCCTGGCCGCACCAATATCCGTTGTAAATCTCATTGGCCTTTAACAGCCCGGTGACCTCCAATCCAAAGATGTGCTGACACAGGGAATAGGGGTCGCCGGAGACAATGGAATAGTTCCCGTGTACTTTGAGCACCCCGACCTTGGCCTCATTGATGCGGTTCTTAATCATCTGATAGATGTTGCTCTGGATGTAAGGGTCGTCAATCATAGCGGGTTCAATCATCAGAGCTTTGGTAAAGTCGTCGTCAGCCCGCTCCACATTGTCAGCGTTCAGCCCGGCGCCCTTCAAGAACAGGATGGTCTTAGCAAAATCGGCGTACAGAACATCCTTCATTTCATCCATAGTCGGTTTGATGAGCCGCTCAATGTCATCATCACTCAGGTCATAGCTCTGAATGAACTGATAATTCAACGTGCGCTCACTCTCTAACTCCTTGGGGCAGTTCTTTGCGATACCAAAGGTGTATCCGTTTTCCATACAGTTGGAGACGTAGTCCTCGCAGTTTGCATAGCTGTCCCACAACTTCAACATAGAAGTGGTCAGCACCAACTCCACGTTCCGTACATCCACCTCGTTGCCCCAGGCGTCCTTGACCAGATACGACCCCGCCACCTTTTCAGCGAAATCCAAGAAGTCAAACGTGAAAACCATTCCTTTTTCCCAGGAAAAACGGGTGTTTACACCGGAAACCATGTAATCCAGTCCCAGCTCCTCGCTCCACCGTTGCGCCAACGAGGGGAGCATCAGGCCATACCCATCGGATTCGTTCAGTTGGACAAGCACCTGATTACGCTCTTCCATGACCGGCTCGACCGTCCCCTCATCGTTCAGGTAGACCACATCAGACTGAAACTCCGTCTCGCAATCGCTCACAACCAGGATTCCGTTCGGCATGGACACAGGAACCGAGGCGCTGCAGGTCAATGCCTTATACGCTTCCAGTTTGGCCGGAACCATCTTCATCTCCATGTTGCGCCCATTGTCGATACGACGGCGAATCTCCTCCGCATGGCGCTCGCTGATGAATACGATGGTCTCATTCTTCACACCACCATTGGTGCCCAGCAGTCGAACGTACCGCATCCCGTTAATGCTGAACCAACGGCAGGCCCGATGGTAGTCTTTCTCCTTGTCGATGATGACGCACAAATAGTCTGGCTTGAACTGGATAGTATCCAACTTGGCATAGAGCTGCTTGATACGCCGCCGGGTCTGGACGCTGTTGTCCTCTTTCCGCAGGCGTTTGATTTCCGCCTTGATAGCTCTGGCATTAGCCTCCGCATCTGTGATGCCGTTTAACTCGTCCAGCCAGCGGAGCACCTGGCTGTCGGCCAGCGAAATGACTTCATCGTTCCGCCGGGCCTCCGCTATGGGCAGCGTCAGCTTCCACTTCGCCTTGCGCAGTCTGCTGCTATGCAGCTTATATATGTACTTCTGACAAACTAACTGCTTCGACAGGGTAATTCACCTCTCTTGCAATATATTTAATTGAATTGATGTGTCGAAAAAGAAAAGCCTCACTGGTTATCCTCGTCCAAATACTGAAACCATTCCTCGTAGAACTCTGACCGGCGCCGCTCTATGTATTCCTCCATGACCTCGTCATTCTCCATGGGGTCGATGTCTTCCTCCTGGGGCGGAGCATAGTCCACGTCCCAGTATTGATATGTATCACACAACGGTGTCTCCTCCTTTACTTGTTTCGTTAATCCAGTTGATGAGCAGAGTCCTCATACGCCTGCTCGGTATGTATAGAGTAATGGGCTTGTCATCCCGGATGGCGCTCCGCCAAATCCATTGGAGCATCTCGGACAGCGCATAGGCGTCCCGGTCGAGCTCGATGTTCCGGGAGCGGAAGAACTTCAAGATGTTCGGGTCGGCAAAACGATTGACCATATAGGCCACGTCCGTTCTCTCCTTATAGCGGTTGGTGGCTCTGGCACTGGTCTGGATGAAGTTCTTGCGGAACCGGCCAGTCTTGCTGTCTACCAGCTTGTTGACATCGCTCTTGAAGCACGTCCACATCCGGGCGTCTGCATTACTTCCGTCCAAGCTCTGAAAGAACTTCTTCATTCCATTCCGCAGAGAGCGAATGTTGGGGTCGCTGTATCCACGCCTATCATACCACCCCTTGGACAGCGCATAGGTGTTATCGCCGACGGCGTTGAGCTTCTCATCGTCAACGATGGTTATCAGCTTGGAGTAGTCAATAGGGGGCGGGGCGTCTGGCTTATCTGAAAAGCAGAACCCAGCCCCATCCTTCTCCACGCCGACGACCTCGTATTCAAAACCGAAGAACTCCAGGTATGCCTTCTGGTACTGGCCGTCGAAGAGGTAGGTCAGCATGAAGACCTCGTCAAAGGCCCGGAGCAATTCGGGGTTCAGGATATTCATCAGTGCAGAATCCAAGCGGAACAGGGAGCCGGTATCGGACATCTCCTTATAGTCGTAGAACCGACCGGTGTACTCTGTATCCTTCCAGCGGATATGACCGTCCTCGTCCAAGTCGGCGAGCTGGGTCACTATCAGCTCGAAGTCCCGGTCAGAGATGTTGAGCCGCTCAATGACCTGGATACTCTCGTCTATGATAAGGGAGTAGTGCTGTTCCCGAACAAGTTCGATGGCCTCGTCGTCCATCAGGTAAAAGAGAGAGTGGGTGGCCGCCACGTTGTGGCCCGCTCTCAGGTGGAGCTTCAGCTCGGTGGACTTGTTCATGTGGTCGCTGTCCGGCTGGTCAAAGTCGCAGCGCTCGCAGATGCGGCCAACCTCGTCCAGATACGGAGTGATGTAGAGGAACCGCTTCGTACCCTTGTTGCGGTTCATGTATCGGATGGCGGCGGAGGACTTGCCACGTCCCATCCTCGCATCAACAACAGTAATATGATTCATTTTGTTTGAAATATCCTCCTTTCTTAAAGAATATTGGGCAATAAACAGCGAAAAATGTTCAGGACACTCTGCGGGGGCTCAGCAGGTTATACTGTCGTTTAGAAGAGAGTGATTTAACTTGATGTGAGTTGCTTTAACTTGATATGAAAAGACCCTTTCTTCTTTTATAACCTTTGCACCCGAAACCCTTGCGGCGCAAGGTTTTGCGGGAATGCCCTGGACACTCTCACTGTCCTAAAGTGATTTTGGAGATTCAGTTTTCAAGGTGCAGGGGCTCGGGGCACACACGGACGGAGTTGGGTGCGGCTTCAAGTAACATATTTAATTGCTTTGACTTTGCCATTATTATAGCATAGATGATGTCTCACCGTCAACTCAATAAAAAGAAAAATATCAAGAAAACATCTCCAAATTGGGAGCAAGGAAAACAGCTCGGGGTTAAGCCACTTTCTCTTTTGGATGCCATGCTCTTGCTACACAATCAGCCACGCAAGTGGCTTAACCACCATTATCTTTCTGGACACAATCACACCTAAATGGTTGCAAATAGCTGACAGAGTGGACGGAATTGAAAAATAAAGGGGTGTCAATGTGGTGAACTGACTACTCCTGTTTGGCGGGGTGGCAGGGGGTGAAAATACCATAACCGCCCCGGCCTACTTGCCATAGCGGGAAAAGGGCAAGTAGACGGGCAGGGCAGGCAAGGTAAGATTGGGTGTCTTACCCCTTGCGGTTAGGGGGAGAAAAAGTAAAATGAAAAAATGTATTGACATTGTGTTAAATTCATGGTAAGGTATCATCGGACATTGAAAAACCATTGTCCCACAACAACAGGGGATAAAAAACGACCGCCCAACGTGCACCACCACGCCGGACGGCCTAACCCCACAAATTCGACACCCGGGAAAGACCGGGAGAAAGCGAGTTTCGTCATGAAGAACGCAAAATTGAACAGTGGAGCTATGAACAGTGTACCCGAAAAGGCCGGGAAAGTCAATGACTTTGAACAGGTCAAGCGGGACTTTGAAACGGCCCACGCAAGCGGCAAAGATTACTCCACGGCCCTTTTGGACCTCTCCACGGCCATTGCTTTTTCCGTCGTGAGAAAGTGCATCGACCCGCAGGCAAAGACCGCCGCAGACCGCGAAACAGTCAGTGACAATGGGCAGAACCCCGCTATGATTGCACTCCGCCGGGGGATTGCCTTTGACCGACGCACGCTGGACAACACGCAGACCGCCGCCGCCAAAGCTACGAAAATCACCTTCACCCCGGACGGCGATCCCGTGACCGTGACCGCAGACAAGGACGCAGAAACCGCCCTTAATGACTTAATCGGTGAAACCCTTTCGGACGGTGTCGACCTTGTGCAAACGGCCGCCCTTGCCCTACTGGAACAGGCCGCAGAACACGCAGACGGCCCGGGCTGGCTGGACCGCCCCTATACTATCCGCCGTTTATCCCGTCGCGTCTACATTCGGGATACAGACGGGGCCGCATACCGGGACGATGAAACCACCCCAATTCAAGAAGTGTATCGGGCCGTCCGGCGGGCCGTTCAAGAGTCCCGCGCCATGCAGACGGACCCCCGCAACGGCTACACCTATATTGAAGAATTGACCGCCGATGGACTGGAAACCATTTACAGACGGTTAGGCAAGTATGCCGATTTGGGCGGATATGCCTGCAACGGACAAACCCCGGACGCCATGCCCGGCGCCCCCGCCGGATTCAACCAGGGCGGAGGGTTGTACACGGCGGACCGTCAAACCGTGGACGATTACAACGTCATTTTAAAGCGGTTGAACTTAACTGACAGGCAGGCGCAAATTGTGCGGTTGCGCATGCAGGGAAAGGGGTATAAGGCGATTGCCTCCTATTTAGGGGTGACACAAGGGAGCATTCAAGTAACATTGCAGAGAATCCGGAAAAGGTGTGAAGAAACCAACTTTACTCCAGATAAATAACGTGAAATGATACCAACTGAGACGGGTATAAAACCCGTCTCTTTTCTTTTTGGACGGCCCCCGTCGCTCCGCCGCCTAGGGTGTCTTACCCCTTGCGGTTAGGGGCGCAGGGACGGC
>ERZ808035.377-NODE-377-length-44430-cov-6.294095_pt1 | contig 44430 bp, 35 predicted proteins | sample MGYA00380189_ERZ808035 | MGnify/ENA primary metagenome ERZ808035 (study PRJEB31490, sample SAMN06133407) | mouse gut metagenome | isolation source: M5_1 | host: mice | place: China: Chengdu | collected 2015-05 ...
CAGCCGGAAAGAAATGATTTTCCAGTACCCACTGTACCATAAAAAAACAGATTATGGTAGTCAGAATTGAAATTTTTGATAAAATTACGGCAGGTGTTCACTGCATTCCGAAAACGGGATAAGTCGTCACCTTCATAGTATTCGTAGGACAGAGTATCGAAGTTCTCCGTCCGCAGCATTTCACGGATATTTGACTGCTCGTAGAGCAGCGTGATCATGGACTGTTTGAAACAATGGCATTTTGTGCCGTCGATATATCCGGTATCCTTACAGTCCGGGCATTCAAAGACAGGTTCCAGATAGTCGGGAGCCAGCCCGGCGTCTTCTAAAAGCTGTGCCTTGCGGCCGGATAATTCTGCCAGCCTGTCACGCAGATCCTCCATGGCATCGGGATCGCCTGCCAGCATCCTTTTTCCATGGGCTACGGAAACTGCTGCTACGGCGTCTTCCAATTCACGATAAGCCGGAATATGGTCATACACATATGCCAGCCTCTGCTCCACGTCGTGCCGGCTTTTTAACTGCTTCATTTCATATTGATGAAGGATCATATCATACTGGGTATTCGTCAGTGACACAAGGGTACTCCTTTTTGATTAATTGCTCAACAGTTCCTGTTCCAAAGCATCGAAATCATAGTTGTTCTGCATGAACTGATTGAATTTATTGCCGGAGGCTGTACGGGTTGTCTTTGTTTTGCGGTAATGATCATCCAGCGGCTGGATATCGTTTTTATGGTGGACGCCTGCTTTCTGCCAGCTGCCCAGAATGCTGTCAGCATACTCGAAACGGTGCTTGTCCGTGGCAAGTACGGTGCGCTCGCAGGCTTCCAGAATCACATCTTCTGTAAAGCCGTACTCCTTCGTCCAGCGTGTGACATAGGCGGCCTCCGTCTGCGTGGGCGTACCGCTCCGGCCCAAAGCCTGCATCACCGCATAAACGGATTTATCGTATTTTCCGGCCAGCCGCGCTGCCTGCTTGGGCGTAGTGATTCCCTGCTGTGCCCAGCTGATGGCAACCTTCTCTATATAGCGGAGATCTTTCTTGTCGCGGTCCACGCAGTACTGGATCAGGTAATCGATCAGATCTTCCGAAAAGCCCAGCTTGTCCGAGATAAATAACATAGTGCGCACTTCATTGGCGCTCAATGTCTTCTTTAAGTACTGTTCCGTGATAAAAAGAAGTCTGGAAGTAGCCTCGTCAGATTTAAATGCTTTCAGGTCATCCAGCGTATAATTGGGTTTGGCATAGGCGTCATCTTCCTGTGGTGTCTCAGCTTCTGCCGGGATCAGCCGGGAGGAGATCGGGACAACAGAGGCAAAGGGCGCTGATGCAGTCATGGATACTGACGGTACAGGCGCTGCCGAAGCCGGAGCCGGAAGCGGTGCAAAATCCATGAGATGAATGCCCACCACATTCTTGTTTCCGTCGTAATCCAGAGACAGGAGATGGTTTTTCTCCCAGTATTTCAAGGCGCGCATAACATCCTTCTCGGTATAGTTAAAACGGTCGGCGATATCTGAAATGCTCGTAGAAAGCCTGGCGCTCATCATACGGATCAGGTACAGATATATTTTAAGCTGCGCGTCGTTGGCAGCACTCATATATTCATCGATAAAGCGGTTGGAAATAACCGTAGAATCCATGTAATTGTCTTGATAGATCGTCAGACGACTCATTGTCACACCACCCTCTGTTCCTTCATGGAACGCATAATGTCCCCATAAACACATGGTGAATTATAGCATAGCGGATTGAGAAATGATATAGGCAAATCGCCATAAACGAAGTGGAGAACAAGAGTTCGTGAAATGTGGATATTGTGGATAGCATTAAAAAATCCCGTAAAAACGGGGAATCCCGCATACAGAAATATCCACAGAAAATCGACGGATATTTCGATCAATTTCTGTGGATATTGTGAATAATTATTTTCTCAGCAGATTTTCTCCGATTTTAACCACGTCTCCTGCCCCCATAGTTATCAACAGATCATCTTTTGTGCAATTTTTCAAAACAAAATTTTCTATTTCTTCGAATGAAGAAAAATAATAGCATCGATGTCCCAGCTTCTCGATTTCGTGCTGCAGATCCTTGGAACTGATTCCCGTTGTATTTGTTTCTCTCGCAGCATAAATGTCCGTAAGGATGATCTCATCAGAGAGCGTCAGTGCACTGGCGAATTCAGAGAGAAAATTCTTCGTCCGTGTGTAGGTGTGGGGCTGGAACACGCACCAGGAGGTACGGTGGGGATAATTGCGCACGGCCAGAAGCGTGGCACGGATCTCTGTGGGGTGATGGGCATAATCGTCAATAACGGTAATGCCGTTTACCTTGCCTTTGTATTCAAAACGACGCGCTGTTCCTTCAAAATTATGCAGACCCGCGGCGGTTACGGAGCGGGATATGCCCAGCAGGTCAGCCAGTGCGATGGCCGCCAGCGCATTATAAACATTGTGTTCTCCCGGAACCTGTAAAGAAAACAAGTCTTCTTTTTCTCCTTTATGCATAAGATAAAAAGAGGGACAACCTGAGGCGTCGTAAGTGATAGCTTCAGGACGATAATCACAGCCGGATGAGGAGCCAAAGGTGATGATCTTACAGTCAAGACCTTCTGTGATCTCCTCCGGGTGCGGGATATCGCCGCTGATGATCAGACTTCCGTCCGCCGGAAGAAGACTGGCAAACTCATGGAAAGAACGCCGGATATGCTGAAGGTCTTTAAAGTAATCCAGATGGTCTTCTTCTATATTAAGTATAATGCCGATCCTGGGATAAAAGCTTAAAAAACTGTTGGTATATTCACAGGCTTCCGTGACAAAGTGCTCCGAGGAGCCGACGCGGATATTGCCGCCGATGGGCTTATAGATACCGCCGATAGACAGCGTGGGATCGTCATTGTCATCTAACAGGATCTGGGATATCATAGACGTGGTCGTAGTCTTGCCATGGGTGCCGCTTATGGCGATGGGAGTCTTGTAATTCTTCATCATCTGCCCCAGAAGCTGGGCCCGTGTCAGAGAAGGGATCTGCAGCCTGCATGTGGCTGTCATCTCAGGATTGTCGGGTTTGATGGCGCTGGTGTATACCACAAGGTCGATCTGCGGCGTGATGTTTTCTTCTCGCTGGCCGTAATATATTGCGGCGCCAAGCTGTTCCAGCCTGGAAGTCAGAGGGGAAGGCATTCTGTCTGAGCCGGAGACAGTAAAGCCTTCGGACAGAAGAATCTCGGCAAGACCGCTCATGCTGATACCGCCGATTCCGATGAAATATATGTGAATTGGTTCCTTAAAGTTGATCTGGTACATGGAAATCTCCCTAATATGCATTTTTATTAGTATTATACTCATTTCATAAAAAAAAACCAATAAAAATTTATAAAATGAGATTTTTAATATGGCAGGACACAGAGGGAGAACCCGGACAGAGCGAAAAAATGAAGTCGAAAATGGTTTTTATGTATAATGGATATTGTGGAAATCTACAAATTTATTTTGATCAATATGGTATGTTAAAAATAAACAAAGATATTGAAAAACGCAATCCATTATTGTATATTATTAACATGTAAAAGGGATTACAACTTGAATAAATTCGTAAATAATATTCACTTTCCGGTCGAACTGTGATATAATCAAACAAAGCCACGGGTTGTCCCGATGTACTCCGAGGCTGCGAAACAGATCTCGCAAACGAGCTTTGCTCGTTTTTTTATAAAATATATAGGAAACAAGAGGTGATAAAGATGGTTAAGAAAGAAATGATTGCCATGCTGCTTGCTGGCGGTCAGGGGAGCAGGTTAGGTGTTTTTACGTCGAAAGTTGCAAAGCCCGCTGTATCTTTTGGCAGTAAGTACAGAATTATCGACTTCCCTCTCAGTAACTGTATCAATTCAGGTGTTGATACCGTTGGCGTTCTGACACAGTATCAGCCGCTTCGACTGAACACCCATATCGGAATCGGTATTCCATGGGATCTTGACAGGAATATCGGAGGTGTGACGGTACTTCCGCCCTACGAGAAGAGTGCCAACAGTGAGTGGTATACCGGTACTGCCAATGCGATCTACCAGAATATGGATTACATGGAGAGCTTTAATCCTGAGTATGTCCTGATTCTGTCAGGGGATCACATCTACAAGATGGATTACGAAGTGATGCTTGATTTCCATAAGCAGAACGGTGCAGAGGTGACGATCGCGGTTATGCCTGTACCGATGGAAGAAGCGAAGCGTTTCGGTATCATGATCACGGACAAGGACCGCAAGATCGTCGATTTCGAAGAGAAACCGGAGAATCCGAGAAGCAACCTTGCGTCTATGGGCATTTATATCTTTAACTGGAAGACGCTTAAGGAAGCGCTTCTTACCAATTCCGAACAGCCGGGACTGGACTTCGGCAAACACGTGATTCCGTATTGCCATGCAAAAGGTGCACCTCTTTACGCCTATGAATTCAACGGTTATTGGAAAGATGTGGGAACATTGAACTCATACTGGGAAGCAAATATGGAACTGATCGACATTGTTCCTGAATTCAATCTGTATGAGGAATACTGGAAGATTTACACAAGAAGCGAGATCCTGCCGCCTCAGTACCTGTCTTCCGACAGTGTTGTAGAGAGAAGTATCATCGGGGAAGGCGCTGAGATTTATGGTAAAGTATATAATTCGGTGATCGGATGCGGCGTCACCATAGGAGCCGGTACAGTAGTACATGATTCCATCATTATGAACGAGACGCGCATTGGCAGCAACTGTGAACTGTATAAGACCATCGTTGCGGAAAATGTTGTGATTGAAGACAATGTCAGGCTGGGCATCGGTGAGGAAGCCGAGAATGAGACCGATCCGCATATTTATAATCACGGTATTGTTGCAGTCGGGGAGAAGAGCTTTATCCCGGGCGGAGTTTCCGTAGGGAAGAATTCAGTTGTTTTCGGTGTGACAAGTGTGGAAGATTACGGAGACGGAATGCTTCCGAGCGGTAAAACTTTAATTAAGGCAGGTGATAAATAGTGAGAGCGATTGGAATTGTCCTGGCAGGTGGTAATAACCATAGAATCAAGGAACTGACACAGAAGCGTGCAGTCTGTGCCATGCCTATAGCAGGCAGTTATCGGGGCATTGATTTTGCACTGAGCAATATGTCCAATTCCCATATCAATAAAGTGGCTGTGTTCACACAGTACAATGCGGGCAGTCTGAATGAACATCTCAGTTCCTCCAAATGGTGGGACTTTGGCCGTAAGCAAGGTGGTTTGTTTGTGTTTACACCTGCTGTTACAGCGGAAAGCAACGCATGGTACCGCGGTACTGCGGACGCGATTGCGCAGAACTTATCATGGTTAAAGAACAGCCATGAACCGTATGTGGTAATTTCTTCCGGTGACTGTGTGTATAAGATGGATTATAATAAAGTTCTGGAATATCACATTGACAAGAAAGCGGATATTACGGTAGTATGTAAAGACATGAAGCCGGATGTTAATGTGGACAGGTTCGGTACGATCAAGATGAACGAAGAATGCCGTATTGAGGAATTCGAAGAAAAACCGGTCGTAGCGAAGTCCAATACGATTTCATGTGGTGTCTATGTAGTCAGGAGACGTCAGTTGATCGAAATGATCGAAAAGTGTGCGGAAGAAGACAGATATGATTTTGTCAAAGATATCCTGATCCGCTATAAGAACATGAAACGGATCTACGGATATAAGATCAGGGATTACTGGAGCAATATAGCAACAGTGGAGGATTACTATAAGACAAATATGGATTTCCTTCATCCTGAGATCAGAAATTATTTCTTCAGGCAGTATCCGGACATCTATTCCAAAGTAGATGATCTGCCGCCGGCGAAATATAACGTGGGAGCAAGCATTAAGAACAGCTTGATCTCCAGCGGATGTATCGTGAACGGCAAAGTTGAAGATTCCGTGATCTTCAAGAAAACGTTTATCGGTAACAACTGCTATATTAAAAATTCCATCATTCTGAATGATGTGTACATCGGGGACAACACGCATATTGAGAACTGTATCGTGGAGAGCAGAGGAACAATACGCGCGAATTCTTACCACAAAGGAGAAAATGGTATAGAAATTGTGGTAGAACATAATGACAGATTTGTGATTTAATGATATGATGGAAAGGCGGTTGCTATTATCGGGAAAATAATTTATTGTGTAAGAGGCATGAGCGTTATTAATTAAATGTTTATTACAAGCTACGTGGCTTGATGAGTATGACTTGTGTGGAAAAGCTTGTGAAAACCGACAGGTTACTGTTGGTATCATATGATAAGGAGGCTGAGCTTCATGAGAATTACTGATGTCCGCGTGCGTAAAATGACTCAAGACAGCAAAATGAAAGCAATCGTCTCAATTACCATTGACGATGAATTCGTAGTTCATGACATTAAAGTAATTGAAGGTGAAAAAGGACTGTTCATTGCAATGCCAAGCAAGAAGGCTAATGACGGCGAGTATCGGGATATTGCACATCCAATTAATTCTGAGACTCGTGACAGAATACAGAGCATTATTCTGGACAGCTATGAAAAGGCACTTTTAGAACCGGATGATGAGTAACAAATGCATGATGTGGAAAAGGAAAAGGACGCGATAAGCGTCTTTTTCTTTTTTTTGTCAGAAAAGCTCTTCTTCATGCGAATTATAAGTAACGAAGGGAAAGGCGGTGGTTAAAGTGGAAATTAATGAAAGGAATTTTGTCAGACAATTAAAAAAGAAAAATGAACAGGCGCTTCTTTATGTCATCGACCATTACGGCTGGGTGTTGAAAACGGTTGTAAAACGGCAGATGGGTACATTGCCGCATCTGTGGGATGACTGTATGAATGATACGCTTCTGGCCGTGTGGGACAATATTGACAGTTTTGATCCGGTGAGGTCGGAATTTCAGAACTGGCTGGCCGGTGTGTGCAGGTTCAAGGCGCTGACCTATGTGAGAAAATATATTAATGCGTCGCGGGAGGACCTGGTGGAGCAGATGCCTGAGTGGGAAGACGAAGCCGCAGGAAGGGAATTCCTGCGTCGGGAGTATGAAGAGGAAGTCAACAGGATTCTTTCATACCTGAAAGATGAAGATGCAATGATATTCCGGCTGGTTTATCTGGAAGAGCTGACTATGGATGAAGTGGCAAGGCGTATGAATATGAGCAAGACCGTGATCTACGGGCGCATCAGCAGAGGAAGAAAACAGTTACGGCAGGCTGTCAGAGAAAGCGAGGTGTAGGAAATGTCCAGATTATATGAAATGTGCAATGATATTGACTCGACAGATGTTTTGAGGAACAAAGAGGGACTTACAGCAATAGAGAGGGATAGGCTTGTGAAAAATATGAAGCGTGCAGGAATTGTTTCCGGAGGAAGCAGAAAAAATCATAGAGGAAGAGCCGGGAAAGCGGCAGGATGGATTGCGGCGGCGGCAGTGCTTGCGCTGGTGATTGTGCCCAATGTTTCCGCAGAGGCGGCATATGCCATGGAGCAGATTCCTATTCTGGGCAGTGTGATCAAGGCGGTGACGATCCGGGAATATCAGTATGAAAGTGAGCGTTTTTCAGCGGAGATAGAGGAAGTTCAACTGGAACAGTCCGGCGAGGCGGAGGACGCAAAAACCGACGAGTCTATTGCAACGATCAACGAGAGCATTGAGGAGATGACGAACCGTCTCATTGCCAGGTTTGAGGAGCAGGTAGAACTGGGTGAAAGCTACGGGGGTATTTACGTGGACCACAAGGTGGTAACGGACACGGATACATGGTTTACACTGCAGATGAATGTGTGTGAGGTTGCCGGCAGCGGAACCCAGTACCAGTATTATTACCATATAGATAAGACTACTGGTGAGATTGCGGGTTTGAAGAATCTTTTTAAGGAAGGGGCAGATTATATCACGCCTATCAGTGAAAATATTATCAGGCAGATGTGGGATGAAATGGCCGAGGACGATTCAAAATTCTATTGGGTTGACCCGGAGGGAGAGATTGGGTTTCACTTTGAAGCCATTAAGGAAGACCAGAACTTTTACCTGAATGATGCAGGACAGATCGTGATCTGCTTTGACGAGTATGAAGTCGCACCCGGTTATATGGGGCTGGTGGAATTCGTTGTGGAAGACGAGGCGGTTGCGGCGATTCGGAAGTAATCCGGTATCGGGGCGTTGACTTTAATACTATGCATCAGGTGTGAAAAGCAGTAAAATTACTTGTAGTGGAGGCAAACTGTGCGGCTGGAAATGGTTTGCCTCCGGCAGGTGCAAATTCGGGAAAGGTGGTCTTGAAAAATGGAAATTGCAAAAGCAGAGATCAGTGATGCGAAGACGGTAGGATACATTCATGCAACAGCATGGAAACAGGCCTATGAAAATATGTTTCCGGAAGAATATATATGCGCAGTCACACCGGCTGTAAGGACACAGGAATTTTTGGACTACTGTAATAACATAGATGCTTTCTGCTTTTTAATCTATGAAGCCGGATTGGCAGTCGGGGTTATCAAAGTCATAAAACAGCCAGACGGTTATGAAATATTAAGCCTGTATATACTCGAAGAATATCGGAGCAGCGGAATCGGCAGGCAGACGATCCTGCATTTGAATGAGTTATTTGTCGGCGCGACCATGCGGTTATGGGTATTGGAAGACAATAAAAGAGCCAGAAATTTTTATGAAAATAATGGTTTTAGAAGTACAGGAAATACAAGGATAATTGAACGGGGAAAGCCGTATAGGCAGATGGAGTATATCAAAAATTGAGTTGTTTCTCTTTCCGTGCTTGGAGTATAATGAAAAAGAACCGAATGCAGAGTATTTGTCAGCAATTCTTAGCATATAAAATGTTTTGTAATAATAAAGAAAAATGACAGGAGGGCATATATTTGACAATAGCCGAGTTTGAGCAGGTTCTTTTAAAAGGTGAGAATTTAACTGTTGAATTTAAAACGTGGATACATGCTAAGGATACGCGGGAGCGTATTTCTTTAGTGGTAGATGAACTTGTTGCATTTGCCAATGCAAAAGGCGGTACTGTTTATATGGGTGTCGAAGATGATGGAATAGTGACAGGTTGTAACAGATATGATCCGCAGAAAATTATGGAATCTATTTATGACAGGACCCGTCCGGCGTTATTTACGGAAATAGAAGTGATTCACTATGAGGGAAAAGATGTACTGGCAATAAAAGTTGAGAGGGATGGAACGACATATGCCACTACAGATGGAAGATGCTTAAAGCGATTAGGAAAAAATTCAAAACCCTATTATCCGGATGAAATGAGCAATAAATATGCTTCAGTTCACAGTCCTGATTTTTCAGGACAGATTTTGGCGGATAGTACGGTAGAAGATATAAATGCATTGGAGATATACAATTTAAAGGAAAAATTGAAAATACGTGATCCGAAATCTTCTTTGCCTGAATTGGAAGATATGTCCTTTTTGAGAGATCTGGGACTGATAAAAGAGGATGAAGGTGTTGACAGGCTTACGATTGCAGGATTGCTTTTTGTGGGTAAGGAAACAGCGATTAATCGGTTGTTGCCGCAGGCGGAAGTGATATATCTTCATTATTCAGCGGACAATGTGGCAGAGTATGATTCTCGATTAGATTTAAAACAGCCGATAATATCTGTGATTGACCGTTTGACGGAGAAGATACAAAATACTAATAAAATCATAAATGTTCAGGTAGGGCTGTTTCGATTGGAAGTTGAGGACTTTTCGGAAAAGGTTTTTCAAGAGGCGCTTTTGAATGCGTTGGCACACAGAGATTATCTGAATATGGGAGCTGTGTATGTAAAACATTATCCGGATAGAATTGTAATTGAAAATCCGGGTACATTTCCGGAGGGAGTAAATGAGAACAATATAATTACGCATCCGTCCACGCCGAGAAATAAACTGATTGCGGAGACATTACAAAGGCTAAAATATGTGCAGAGAACGGGACAAGGCGTTGACATCATCTTTCGTGAGATGATTTCTTCAGGGAAACCATATCCACAGTATCATGCATACAGTGAAGCAGTGACGTTGACTATATTTAGTGTGATTGATGATGTGAATTTTGTTAAGTTTATTGCCAGCGAGCAGGACAAGCTGCAAAAAATGCTGCCTTTGCCGGAACTAATGATATTGCGGTATTTGACTGACAATAAAAGAATCATATTGTCTGAGGCACAGAAATTGACACAGCTGCCTTTGGCAGAGACGCGAAAAAGCTGTAATAACCTTGTGCGGGATGGTTTGATTGGATTATCCGGTAAGGAATATATGCTGACAGCTAAAGTCTATGACGCAATTAAATCAGATGTGGAATACACCCAGGATACTGTGATTCGATATGTAAAAGCTAAAAGCATGATAGAGGAATATTTGCAGTCTGCTGAATTTATAACAAATGAAAAAATCCGTGAGTTGTGTGGATTTACGAGACAGCAGGCGAGAACTACTTTGGATAGAATGCGGTCTGAAGGAATATTGCGATTGGAGGGGCAAGGACGTGTAGCCAGGTATTATAGAAATTAATGCGTTCTAAATGCGTTCTAAATGCGTTCTAAATGCGTTTTTTGAACTGAAACGTATTTAAAACGCATTGAAAAAAAAGAAAGGGGATGTCAGTAAATTGATGATAGTCCTAAACATGGGGCTGGTGGAATTCGTTGTGGAAGACGAGGCGGTTGCGGCGATTCGGAAGTAGACTGGCATTCTGGAGTCGATACTTGTATCATGCGTCAGATGCATGGTGTGTGTGGCGCAGGCATGAGAAGTAGCAAAATGATTTGTGCCGGAGATAACCGCGTGGTTGATAATGGCGTGTCTCCGGCACTCTGTTTAATGTGGCGGTTGCGGGCAGACGGAAAGCTTTTTGCCTTTTATCAGTTACTTGTTAGAAAAGCAGCCGGCTGCTCTGGCGGGCGGCTGCTTTTCTGATGGTTCTGTTTTCAATTTATTTTCCATTATGTATTCCCCCGAAATACAGGAAGTTCTTAAATGTAATCATCTGGCGAAAGGTGAATCCATTAATTACAAACAATCCTTGTACGAACCCCAAAATATTGATAGAATAGAAAAACGAGCGAATCCTGTTTATGGGATTATAGGTAAAAATCTGGCAGATGCCATTCAGAATCGAGGAGACTATGTACATTATTGCAGGACTTGGAAACCCGGACAGGCAGTACCGGAATACACGGCATAATATCGGCTTTGACGTGATCGATCTTATCGCGGATCAGAATAATATTACGATAGGGGAACGCAAACACAAGGCACTGATCGGGAAAGGTTTTGTGGGAGGACAGAAGGTGGTTTTAATCAAGCCCCAGACATATATGAATTTGAGTGGTGAAAGCGTCAGGGAAGTCATAGACTTTTATAAGATAGATGAGAGAAGCGAACTGATTGTGATCTCGGACGATATCAGCCTTGAAGTGGGACAGATCCGCATCCGCAAGAAAGGAAGTGCAGGCGGGCATAACGGCCTGAAGAACATCATTCTGCATTTGGGGCATGACGAATTTCAGCGGATTAAAATGGGTGTGGGACAGAAGCCGGAGGGATATGACCTGGCGGATTACGTGCTGGGGCATTTTTCAAAGGAGGAGCGGGAGATCATGGACGAGAGTGCAAAATACGCTGCAGAGGCAGTTACGGTTATGATGACCGAAGGCGCGGATGCGGCCATGAACCGGTATAACAGAAAGACCGCAGGATAAACGGATACAATTTGGAGGTAAGATGTGAGGGCTTTACTTGCTCCCCTGGAAGAACTGGGAGAATATGAAGAGATTAAGAAAATGCTCGTGCAAGAGCAGGCTTCGGTGGCCTTAAGCGGGTGTGTGGATTCCCAGAAGCTGCATATGATCTACGGGCTGGGTGAACAGTTCCGGTATAAGGTGATCGTGACGTTCAATGATCTGCGGGCAAAAGAACTGTATGAGGACTACAAGTTTTACGACAGAAATGTGATGCTCTATCCGGCCAAGGATCTGATCTTTTTTCAGGCGGACATTCATGGTAATCAGCTGACCATGGAACGGATCCGGTGTCTGCGAAGACTGATGGAGGGCAGACCCGTTACAGTGATCACCACCTACGACGCACTGATGACGCCGCAGGCACCTCTGGAAGCGTGGAAAAATCATGTGATCAGCCTGGATAAGAGAAGCACCGTGGAGGAAAATGAACTGGCGGTGCGTCTGGTGGAACTTGGCTATGAGAAGAATTATCAGGTGGAGGCGCCAGGGCAGTTCAGCATACGCGGAGGCATCATAGATATCTTTGACTTGACGGAGGAAAATCCCTACAGGATCGAACTTTGGGGAGAGGATGTGGAGTCGATCCGAAGTTTTGATATCCTGAGTCAGAGGTCTATTGAGCAGCTTGAATCCGTGACCATCTATCCTGCGACAGAACTAATTTTGTCTGAAAAAGAACTGCAGCAAGGAATCAATAAAATTCAGAAAGAGTGCACAGCATATGCGGCCGGGCTTCGGAAGGAAATGAAAACCGAGGAGGCACACCGCATTGAGACACAGGTCAGGGAACTGACGGAGCAGCTTCTGGAACTGGGGCTGTCCCGCAATGCGGTCAATCTGGAAAGCTATGTAAAATATTTTTATTCGGAAGTTTCAACGTTTTTGGACTGTCTGGAAGAAAATCCGGGGCAGGCCGGCAGACAGGGCAGGAGCTGTGTTTTCATTGAGGAGCCGCTGCGGGTCAGAGAGCACGCCTTGGCGGTGGAGATGGAGTTTCGGGAGAGTATGATGCATCGGGTGGAGAAGGGATATATCCTGCCCGGACAGATGGACATCTTATACAGCGCGGAGGAGACGGCGGCAAGAATCGCAAGAGGCAGAGTGGTGACTCTTTCCATGATGGATGGAAAGAACCCTCTTTTTAAGTCCGACAGGAAATTTGATATCCAGACCAGAAGCATGTCTTCTTATAATAACAGTTTTGAGGCGCTGGTCAAGGATCTGAGCAGTTATAAAAAAAGAGGCTGCCGCATTTTGCTGCTTTCCGGTTCCAGAACGAGAGCAAAGCGTCTGGCGGAGGATCTGCAGGAACAGGGAATCAGCGCATTTTACAGTGAGGATCCCATGCGGGAAGTGCAGCCGGGAGAGGTCATGACCTTTTACGGCAGAGTGCTGAAAGGGTTTGAATACCCGCTGCTGAAGTTTATGGTCATCTCGGAGAGCGATATTTTCGGGGCGGAAAAAAAGAAAAAGAAGAAGAAAAAGCTCTATCAGGGGCAGAAGATCAACGATTTCAATGAACTCAAAGTAGGCGATTATGTGGTGCATGAGAGCCACGGACTGGGCGTTTATCAGGGCATCGAGAAGGTGGAAGTGGATAAGATCGTCAAGGACTATATGAAGATATCTTATCGGGATGGCGGAATCCTTTATGTGCTGGCCACGGGGCTGGATGTGATCCAGAAGTATGCTTCCGCGGATTCCGGCAGCAAGCCTAAGCTCAATAAACTGGGCACTCAGGAGTGGAACAAAACCAAGTCCAAAGTCCGTACAGCAGTGGATGAGGTGGCGCAGGATCTGGTGGAACTGTATGCGGTGCGGCAGCAGAGCCAGGGATTTAAGTATGGTGCAGATACTGTCTGGCAGAGGGAATTTGAGGAGATGTTTCCTTTTGAGGAGACCGAAGATCAGATCAGTGCAATTACCGCTACGAAAGAGGATATGGAAAGCAGCAAGATCATGGACCGGCTGATCTGCGGCGACGTGGGATACGGAAAGACGGAAATCGCCATCCGGGCGGCTTTCAAGGCAGTGCAGGAGGGTAAACAGGTGGTATACCTGGTGCCGACCACTATTCTGGCGCAGCAGCATTATAATACGTTTGTCCAGAGAATGAAGGATTTTCCGGTGCGTGTGGATCTGCTTTCCCGTTTCCGGACGGCGGCGGAGCAGAAGAAGACAGTGACAGACTTGAAAAAAGGCATGGTAGACATCGTGATCGGCACCCATCGGGTCTTGTCGGCGGATGTGCAGTATAAGGATCTGGGGCTTCTGATTATTGATGAGGAGCAGCGCTTCGGTGTGACTCATAAGGAAAAGATCAAGAAACTGAAGGAGAATATAGACGTTCTGACGTTGACGGCAACACCTATTCCCAGAACACTTCATATGAGCCTCATCGGCATCCGGGATATGAGTGTCCTGGAAGAAGCGCCCGGGGACAGACAGCCCATTCAGACTTTTGTCTGCGAATATAATGAAGAGCTGGTGCGGGAAGCCATTGTCAGAGAATTGTCCAGAGAAGGACAGGTATACTATGTCTATAACAGGGTAAACAATATCGCTGATGTTTCAGCGGCCATCCAGAAACTCGTGCCGGAGGCGAACGTGGCTTTTGCCCATGGACAGATGAAGGAGAGCGAACTGGAACGGATCATGTACGATTTCATCGACGGGGAAATCGACGTGCTTGTTTCCACGACTATCATTGAAACAGGACTGGATATTTCCAATGTGAATACGATGATTATTCATGACTCCGATCAGATGGGACTGTCCCAGCTTTACCAGCTTCGGGGACGTGTGGGGCGTTCCAACCGGACGGCTTATGCTTTTCTTATGTACAAAAGAGACAAGATGCTGAAAGAAGTGGCGGAGAAACGGCTGGCGGCGATTAAAGAGTTCACGGATCTGGGCAGCGGGTTTAAAATCGCCATGCGGGATCTTGAAATCCGGGGTGCGGGAAATCTGCTTGGAGCCAGACAGCACGGGCATATGCAGGCGGTGGGATACGACCTGTACTGCAAGATGCTGAATGAGGCCGTGAAAACCCGGAAGGGCATTTCAACCATAGAAGATTTTAACACCAGTATCGACCTGGAAGCGGATGCCTATATTCCGCCCTCTTATATTGTCAATGAGGTGCAGAAGCTGGATATTTACAAGCGCATTGCAGGCATAGAGAATGAAAAAGAGTGCGAGGATATGCGGGAGGAACTGCTGGACCGTTTCGGCGGGATTCCCAAGTCGGCGGAGAACCTGCTGCGCATTGCACTGATCCGGGCCCACGCCCACAGGCTGTACATGCCGGAGATAAAGGGAAAGGATGAAATGATCCGTTTCCTGCTCAGAATGGACGCGCCCATCAGGGTGGAAAACATTCCCCGTCTGCTGCAGGCTTATGAGGGCAGGATGACCTTTGACCCCAAAGGGACACCCATGTTCCGCCTGCGCTACCGGAAGTGCGGGGTCATTGAGAAGGACGAGGAGATGCTTCTGGCATTGACGGAGGCGGCGCTGATGGATATGGAGGAATTGCTGCTGTAAGGTGATGCTGGTGACATGTGCCATTGCAGGAAACGTGTCCCGACATGGAAAGGATTCATATGATTTACCTGGATAACGCGGCGACCACAAGAACGGTACCCGAAGCAGTAGAGGCCATGCTGCCTTATTTTACGGAATATTATGGAAATGCGGGGAGCATTTACAGGCTGGGAAGCGAGAGCAGGAAAGCAGTCATTCAGGCAAAAGAGACCATTGCAGCAACCCTTGGCGCAGAACCCAATGAGATCTATTTTACTTCCGGCGGAACGGAGTCGGATAACTGGGCGCTGAAAGCGGTTTACGAAGCATACCGGGAGAAAGGGAAGCACATCATTACTTCCAGCATCGAGCATCATGCGGTTCTGCACAGTTGCGAGTATCTGAAAAGACAGGGGGCGGAAATCACTTATCTGGATGTGGATGCAGACGGCCTGATAAGTATAGAACAATTGAAACGGGCCATACGGCCGGACACGATTCTGATTTCGATCATGTATGCCAACAATGAAATCGGAACGATCCAGCCTGTCCGGGAAGTTGGTGAGATTGCGGCCGCTCATGACATTCTTTTTCATACGGATGCCGTGCAGGTTTATGGGCAGTTTCCCGTTGATGTGGAGCAATGCCATATCGACCTGCTTTCTGCCAGCGGGCATAAGTTCGGCGGCCCGAAAGGAGCGGGGTTTCTTTATGTCAGTAAAAAGGCTAAAATCCGTTCTTTTCTGCATGGCGGGCAGCAGGAAAGAGGCAGACGGGCCGGGACGGAGAATGTGCCAGGAATCGTCGGGATGGAAGCGGCGGTGAAGCGGGCGTATGATACGGCGGACGGGAAGCCGGCTGCCGGGAAGCTGGAACGGGTAAAAATGCTGCGGGATTATTTGATTTCACGAATTGAGCAGGAAATACCTGGGGCTAAGCTGAACGGACACCGCACAAAGCGCCTGCCCGGGAACGTGAATTTCAGCTTTGAAGACGTGCAGGGAGAGTCTGCACTGATTATGCTGGATATGAAAGGCATCTGTGCCTCAAGCGGCTCGGCGTGCACCTCCGGTTCTCTGGAACCGTCCCATGTGCTTCTGGCGGCCGGCCAGCCGCCGGAACTTGCGAGAGGATCTTTGCGCATGACGCTGGGTGAGGAGAATACCATGGAAGAGATGGATACAGTGGTTGAGGCACTCAAGGAGATTGTTGAGAGGATCAGGGTGTGCAGGTTGTAGGGGGACAGACTATTTGTAAAATGTATTCTGAAAGCTTAAACAGGATGATGGAGAATGAAATTCTTGCTAAAATATTTAATGGAGTCCAGAATATCGGACTCTATTTTTTGTATCCTTATATCAGATTAGAACAAAAGTTCGAGAAATATTTGATAAAGGAGGCAAAAGCTATGAAAGGTTACACGGTAGAAAGCGGTTACATGGGATATGTCAACGGAGAGTACATGCTCTTTGCCAGCGAGATGGATTACGAAGACTACATGGAGAAATGATAAAGAATACAATAAAATGCAAAAAAGACCGCGCTGCATATTGCCCCGGACTCTCTGTTTACAGTACAATAAAACAGTATGTGCAATGTGATAAAGCCATATTGCTTAAGACAACAGAAGTTTTATGACAGTTTATGCCGCTGATTGTGCGGCGGAATGGAGACTTACGATGAAAAAACGGATTACGGTCTGGCTCTTTGCGGCGGTCGTGGCAGTCACGGTTATAGGATGCGGCAGAAATGCAGGAGTTAACTCTGAGGCAAATAAGTTTGTGAAAAGCATGAAAATCGGGTGGAATCTTGGCAATACTTTTGATGCACATTCGGAGCAGAATAAATCGGATGAAATGGCTTATGAGTCTGAATGGTGCGGGATCGTTACCACCAGGGAGATGATTGATGCCGTCAAGGCGGCGGGTTTCCAGACAATACGGATTCCGGTGTCGTGGCACAACCATGTGTCATCGGATGACAGTTACACGATCAGCGAGACATGGCTGAACCGCGTACAGGAAGCAGTTGACTATGGGATTGCCAATGAAATGCATGTGATCCTCAATATACATCATGATAACGGGACCGGTTATGTGTATCCGGCACCGGAGTATATGGAGCAGTCAAAAGCATATGTTAAGGCGGTGTGGTCGCAGATAGCAGAGCGGTTTGCCGATTATGACGAGCATCTGATTCTGGAAGGTTTAAATGAACCCCGTCTTGTGGGCACGAGTAATGAGTGGTGGCTTGATCTGAGCAGGCAGGAGTGCGTGGATGCAGTACGATGCATCAATGAACTGAACCAGATATTTGTTGATACGGTGCGGGCATCCGGCGGAAATAACCAAAAGCGTTATCTGCTTGTACCGGGGTATGCGGCATCGCTGCAGGGAGCAACGAATGAATATTTTGAACTTCCTGAGGATGTCAAAGGAAATAAGAACAGGATTCTGGTTGAGGTACACGGCTATACTCCTTACAGCTTTGCGCTGCAGGCACCCGGTGAAAACGGCAGTACCGATCAGTGGAACATTGGTGATGCTGCATCCACTGCGGATATTGACAATATGATGAATACACTGTTTGAAAAGTACGTACAGAACGGTATCGGTGTGGTGATCGATGAATTTGGGGCAAGGGATAAGAACGGAAATATCCAGGCAAGAACGGATTTTGCGGCTTATTATGTATCTGCCGCCGCAAAGAAGGGCATTACCTGCTGCTGGTGGGACAATAATTCTTTTTCGGGAGGCGGAGAGAACTTTGGTATCTTCCACAGGGCATCCTGTGAGTTCCTGTATCCTGAACTGGTGGAAGGCATGATGAAGGCCTGCGAATAGATCACGGGCATATATGGTGAAAATCCGGTAGGGATTTGACAGGAAACTGCCGGTTGTGTATGTGCAGGGCATTTTTTACACAGTGCATGGCAGAAACATAATTGCCAAATGATGGGCATAGGTATATGATAGTAATTGTTTGACTTAATTGATAATATACAGAAAGCATACGGAGAGACCGGTGGTTAAGAAAATTGATTCGATTACAGTAAATTATATAGATGAGGGTGAGGGAGACGTGGTACTTCTTCTGCACGGCTGGGGAGCGAATATTACGCTGTATGCAGGCGTGATCAAGGTTCTCTCGCAGACGCATAGAGTGATTGCTCTTGATATGCCCGGATTTGGCAGGACTTCTGAACCGCCTGAGCCCTGGTGCGTGGATGATTATGTTGATTTTGTCATGAAGTTTATAGATTCCTTCGAACTGAAGAGATTCAGCGTGGTGGTACATTCCTTTGGCGGCCGGGTATTTTTTAAGATGAATGCCAGAGAGAACCTTCCTTATATGATTGAACGGGCGGTACTGATGGATAGTGCGGGTATCCTGCCGAAGAAAAGTTTTAAGCAGAAGGTGAGTCTGCGGTGTTATAAGATCGGGCGGGCGGTTATGAGCACGAAAGTACTGCATTTTTTGTATCCCGATGCCGTGGAGGACATGAGACGCAAACGGGGATCAGCAGATTATAACAGTGCAACACCTACGATGCGTGCGACGCTTGTGAAGGTGGTGAACGAAGATCTGGAGCCGCTTATGCATCTGGTTCAGTGTCCTACCTTGTTGATCTGGGGTGATAAGGATACGGCCACGCCGTTGTCTGATGCTAAAAGGATGGAAGAGTTGATTCCGGATGCGGGACTGGTGATCTGTGAGGGAGCGGGACATTTTTCCTTTGCAGAGCAGGCTCCTAAGGTGCACGGTGCGCTGACGGCATTTTTCTCTTCGTAGAACCGGAAATAAATATAAGAATGAATAGGAAGTCAACATGAATATTGTCGTGACGAGCATATGGTTTCTCACGTTTCTGGTGGGTGCCGTCTGGTATGAATTATATATTGTGCATATGTTCCAGCAGAATTCTTATAAACCGAGAGAATATATGGAATGGATGCAGGTACACAGCAATGTGGGAAGGCTGCTTGGGAAGAGTCTGTATGCAATAGCAGGGATTCCGCTTGTGCTGACCGGCAGTACAGGCTGTCTGACTGCGGCTTGTGTTATGAATGTGATGACTATATTAGTCAACAAACCCCGCAAGGCAAAAAAACCGCTTGTCTATACGAAGCGCGTACAGCGGATGCTGGTTACTACGGTATTGCTGTATACGGCCGGGATTTTGATATCCCTTGTGGCGGGAGGAGAAGAATACAGGCTTCGGATCTGTGAAGCGGTTTTGGCAGGTTTGTTTCTCTTACAGCCGTTTCTTATTCTTCTGGTAAATTGGATTAACCATCCGGTGGAAAAGTCGGTTGATCGTTATTATATCAACGATGCCGCCAGGATCCTGCATGAAATGCCTGATCTGAAGGTGATTGGCGTGACCGGAAGCTACGGGAAGACCAGTGTGAAGTATTTTCTGAACACGTTATTGTCTGTACAGTATAATGTGCTGCATACACCGGGAAACTATAATACGACACTGGGGGTTGTGAGAACTGTCAGGGAACAGATGAAGCCTTTTCATGAGATTTTTATCTGTGAGATGGGAGCCAGGGAAGTGGGCGATATCAAAGAAATCTGCGATCTGGTACATCCTGATTACGGAATTATCACTTCCATCGGGCCTCAGCACTTGCAGAGCTTCCATACCATTGAGAACATCATCGGTACGAAGTTCGAACTGGCGGACGCAGTGCCGTCAGAGGGAAGTGTATTTCTGAATTACGATAATGAGTACATCCGTGCACATAAGACGGATAAAAATGTCGTAAGCTATGGTACAGCAGGCGAGGATGTTATGTATCGGGCTTATGATATAACGGTGTCACCCAGAGGATCAGCCTTTAAAATGAAGGATCGAAACGGGGATGAACATGAATTTCATACAAAGCTTGTGGGCAGCCATAATGTGCAGAACATTGCGGGAGCGATTGCCGTGGCACACACATTGGGGATATCCATGGAGAAGCTGCGCTATCCCGTGAAGCAGCTTGAGAGTGTTCCTCACCGGCTGCAGCTTGTCAGACAGGGAAACCGAATCCTGCTTGACGACAGTTACAATTCCAATAAGAACGGTTTTAAGGCGGCCCTTGATACATTGGCCATGTTCCGTGAACTTCGCATTCTTATGACACCGGGAATGGTGGAACTGGGAGAAAAGCAGTACGCGGAGAACAAAGAGGCCGGTGTATATGCGGCTGACAAATGTGATTATGCCGTACTGGTGGGAAAAGAGCAGACGAAGCCCATTCAGGACGGACTGCTGGAAGCCGGATTTGCCGCAAACAGGATGATCGTGGTAGACACACTGCAGGAGGCATTCCAGATGGTTAATGCGATTCCGGACGAAAAACAGAAGGTAGTGTTGATTGAAAATGACCTGCCGGATAATTATGCATAAAAGCGGCATGTGGCTGTAATTCAAATCCAAAGAATATGTAAAGACGGTTGAAATCAAGGATTGGTATATTAAATAATATTTCTACATGCAAATTTGTGCCGGAGCGTCACGAATTTGTCTTATGGCAGACGCAGTTTTGATATTTGCACCGGCCGACACATAAACGCTCTGGAATGGAGATTAGGATGAAAATTCGAGTAGGTGTATTTTTTGGTGGTAAGAGTGTGGAGCATGAGGTGTCTGTGATTTCCGGCCTGCAGGCATACAATTCTTTTAACAGAGACAAGTATGATCCGGTGCCGGTTTATATCACAAAGGATAATGAACTTTATACGGGAGAAGCCATCGGAGATATCGCCAATTATAAGAATATTCCGGCGCTTCTGCATAAGAGTACAAGGGTCTTCCTGATCTGCGACCAGGGACAGGTGCAGCTGATCCAGTATCCGGTAAAGAAGCTGGGCAGTTCAGTGGCGGCACTGATTGATGTGGCTTTTCCGGTGGTGCACGGTGCGAATGTGGAGGATGGCTCCATACAGGGATTTTTACGCCATTACAACATTCCTATGGCGGGTTGTGACGTGACTGCATCTGCTGTTACGATGGATAAATATGTGGCCAAGACCGTATTGAAGGACAGCGGTGTGCCGGTGCTGGACTGTGTGACATTGAATGCCCGTGAATATGAGAGGAATGAGAAGGCGGCGTATGAGAAGATTGAAAGCCGCATTGCCTATCCGGTTATTGTAAAGCCTGTTAATCTCGGATCCAGCGTGGGGATCAAAGTGGCGAAAGATCAGGAAGCGCTGAGGGAGGCACTGGAATACGCATTTACTTTTGGATCCAGGGTATTGATCGAGCGTGCCATTATGAATCTGAGAGAGATCAATTGTGCGGTGCTGGGCGATTATGAGCTGGCACAGGCTTCCGAGTGTGAGGAACCCATATCCAGTGACGAGATTCTGAGCTATGAGGACAAATATGTGGCCGGCTCCAAAACAGGTTCCGAGGGAATGCGTACTGCAAAACGTGAACTTCCGGCGGATTTGACGCCTCAGAAACGCGAGGAGATCCGGCAGATGGCGGTCAGAACTTTTCAGGCTTTAAACTGCAGCGGCGTATCCAGAATTGATTTTATGATTGATCGTGACACAGATCAGGTATATGTCAACGAGATCAACCCCATCCCCGGTTCCCTGGCCTTTTACCTGTGGGAGGCATTGGATAAGCCTTATGCGGAACTTTTGGATGATATGGTGAACCTGGCGCTTAAGAGGGAACGGGAAGAGAAGAGTATGATGACCTCTTTTGACAGCAATATTTTGCAGAATGCAAATCTGTCAGGTGCAAAGGGAGTTAAGAAATAAGAGTCAGAAAAGCAACAACAGAAACAGATAGAAAGTAAAAGCGGGCATTAGAAAACAAAAAACAGAAAGCAAAAGCAAGAGTCAGAAGGAAAACAGAAAACAGAAACCGGCCATTTAAATTCCATATTTACATGCATATAATTTCCACTGTTACAAATAATAGTAAAAACATAAAGGTTAATAAAACTATTACGCGGTAAGGCAGCCGCGATTTGCAGATGGAGGTTATATAATATGAAGGCAACAGGAATTGTTAGAAGAATAGATGATCTCGGACGTATTGTAATTCCCAAGGAGATCCGCAGGACACTCCGGATCAGGGAATCAGATCCGCTGGAAATATTTACCGACAGGGAAGGCGAGATCATACTGAAGAAGTATTCTCCCATTGGTGAGATGGGAACATTTGCGAAACAGTATGCCGAGAGTATGGCTCAGGTATCGGGGCATATTGCGATGATTTCTGACAGGGATCAGTTTATCGCAGTAGCCGGCGGTATGAAGAATATGCTGGGTAAATCGATCAGCAGAGAACTGGAAGAGAAGATCAACCACAGAGAGAGTGTGGTTGCGGCCAAGGGCGACCGCAATTTTATTCAAGTCAGCAATGATCAGGATGAATTTCACCATGAGGCGATCAGTCCCATTATCTGTGAAGGTGATGTGATCGGTTCGGTGCTTCTGGTAGAGACAGACCACAAATCCAAGATGGGTGAGGTGGAGCAGAAGCTGATCCAGTCTGCGGCAGGTTTTCTGGGAAGACAGATGGAACAGTAGTTAAGCGCGGTATATGCTGTCAGGCAGTTTCAGCATATACTTCAGCATATACAGGCTGGGGTGTCATGAAGAGGCAGGCATTTAGAGGCGATAAAAGGCGGGGCAGAACAGGAGTCTGACCTCGCCGTTTTACTGATATGCATAGAACGAGCGGCGGATCGCATTGCTTTTTTGTTTGAGGGTATGCTATACTAAGTCGATTGGAAAAAAGAGGAAACAATGAAAAATATTGACAGAAAATCAGGCGGGAAGTATAATCCCACATAAAAACTGATTAGTCTGAGGAGAGAGTATGAAAAAAATGATAAGAACAATGGCGGGTCTACTTTTAGCGGCAGTGATGGTGTCCGGTCTCACGGCCTGCGGCAGCACTGATAACGGTAATGCAGATGCCAGCGGCGGGAACGGAACCGGGGAAGGAGAAATATTCGATCAGTATGCAGAAGGAGAAGGCCCGGCGGTGGCGCAGGAGGGTGAGAAGATCATTAATATCGGTGTCACGGACAGTCTGGGCGGGGTGAATCCTTTTGCGGTGGATCAGACGGAGATCAATAAACATGCGATAGACCTGATGTTTCTGCCCCTGATGGAACTGGATAAAGATTTGAATTTCCAGGGGATGCTGGCGGATTCGATTACCACTGAGGATAATATTCACTTTACAGTGCATGTGGATGATGAAGCGGTGTGGTCTGACGGAACGCCGGTGACGGCATATGATGTGGAGTATTCGGTGCTGCGTTATGCCAGTCCGGTGGTTGGCAACACCAGTCTTTTGCTGTATGCCTTTGAGGGGACGGATGATGCCACCGGATTTGTGGAAGAAGGCGCAGACTCCATGGCGGGACTTACAGTGCTGGATGATAAAACGATACAGTTTACAGCGAAGAATCCCATGGCGCTTACGACCTTTCAGAACAGCTACGGCAGATATCTTCATGTACTGCCAAAACATATTATTGAGAAATTCGGTGAGTCGGAGCTGACGACGAACAACTGGTTCAATCAGCCGGACGTGATCAGCGGCCCTTATTTCCTGACGGGCTATGATCCAAACCATTATATTTCCTACCGCGCCAATACGGAATACTGGAAAGGCGCACCGAAGATTGACAAACTGAATATTAAGATCGTGGACGGAAGCCAGATTTATGCAGGTCTGCAGTCCGGCGAGATCGATATCACCCAGCATACCATGACGGCTATTCCCCAGGAGGATTATGAAAGTATAGAGACTCTTGAAAATGTAAAAGTAATCTACGGTTCACCGGTAACGAATCAATCGGCATTTATCCAGACCGCAAATATACCGGATGCCAGGGTGCGTCAGGCGCTTGTTTATGCCATTGACAGGCAGCAGCTTGTAGAGCAGCTGTTAAAGGGGCACGGTGAGGTTGTGGATGGCTTTTTGTCCTCTGCCAGTCCTTTCTATGATGCTATGCTTGAGCCTTTGGAATATAATCCGGAGAAGGCAAAGGAACTTTTGGAGGAGGCCGGATGGGACAGCAGCAAAGTGCTTCGCTTCTATGTAAATTCGGGTGACAATACTTTTGTGAACGGTGTGCAGGTCATTGCGGCCCAATGGGCTGCGGCGGGCATCAATGCGGAGATTACCACGGTGGATCTGGCGACGCTGATGTCGGTGGCGGGAACTACGGACTATGATATTATGGCGGTGCAGTATACTTATGCACCCGTGGATCCCTATCCCGATGTATCCTGGCTGTTAGGCGGTGAAGGAAGCTGGACGGGATATGCAGATGACCAGGTGTCAGAGGCGCTGGGGAAAACGCAGCAGACCAGTAACATGGAAGAAATCAAGGACTTGTATGCCGCTGTGGACAGGAAAATGCAGGAGGATGTGCCGATGTTTTCCGTTTATGTGATCAGTGCCCAGGGTGCTGTAAACAACCGTGTGACGGGCGCGGAACCCAGCGTATACGGCTTTTTGAATAACGTACACAACTGGGATGTTACACAATAGCCGTCAGGTGATAGGATGGTTTTCGCACATGTGTGTATCAGACATGACAGGGAAGTCTAAGGCGTTACTGTTCACACAGGACTTAGCATTTACTGCCAGGTCCATACGAAAACGTATATATTGCCTAAGGCTGAACTGTTACGAAATTGTGTTACAGAACCGGTTCAGTTTTAGGAAAAAATGAAATATAATGTCAGGGAGGTGACGCTATGCCGCATTTACTTGAAGTAAAAGATCTGACAACGGTTTTTAACGGCGATTACGGAATCAATGTCAGTGTTGATCATATTAGTTTTTATGTGGATCAGGGTGAGGTCGTCTGCATTGTAGGTGAATCCGGGTGCGGTAAGAGCGTTACAGCACTTTCTATTATGGGCTTATTAGGGAGGGGCGGAACTGTCATGGACGGTTCTGTCCTCTTTGACGGTAGGAATCTTCTTACCATGACGGAGAAAGAACTGGATCAGATCCGGGGCGATGAACTGACGATGATTTTTCAGGACCCGCTCACCTCGCTGAATCCGGTGTTCAGTGTGGGAAGCCAGATCACGGAAACCATTCGCACCCATATGCACTTATCCAGAGATGAGGCAGGAAAACGTGCCCTGGAACTGCTTGTCCAGGTGGGAATGCCAGATGCGGAAAAAGTAATGAAAAAATATCCTCACACTCTTTCCGGTGGAATGCGCCAGAGGGTCATGATCGCGATGGCGATTGCATGTAATCCAAGGCTGCTCATCGCGGATGAACCGACCACGGCTCTTGATGTGACAATTCAGGCCCAGATCATGAAACTGCTCAGGGAACTGCAGCAGCAGAAAAATATGTCCATGATTCTGATTACCCATGACATCGGCCTGGTGGCAAATACCGCGGACAGGGTGCTGGTCATGTACGCGGGACAGATTATTGAGGAGGCGGCAGTGGAGGAGCTTTTTGCCAATCCGAAGCATCCGTATACACAGGCACTGCTCAATACGGTGCCTACAATCCGGGATGATAAGAACAGAAAACTGCAGGCAATTCCCGGTATTGTGCCGGAGAGCTATGATGATATTGCAGGATGCCGGTTTGCAGATCGATGCCCTTACCGCCAGGAAGTGTGCAGACAGCCGCAGGATGCTTATTCTTTCGGAGAAGGGCACAGGGCAAGATGCATTGTGGCAAAGCAGGAGCAGCAGAGCGGCAATGGAGGAAAAGTATGTTGCTTGAAAAAGAGAGATTTGCGGAAACAGAATCCGCCCCGGCAAAAGAGACAGTACAAATTCAGGAATCCGCAATGAAAACGGAGGGGGAAAAGGAAATTCCTCTGATCCGGGTGGAAAATCTGAAAAAGTATTATCCGGTAAAAGGCGGCATTATCACCCATACCACCGGCTACGTGAAGGCTGTGGACGGAGTCGGTTTTTCTGTCATGCGGGGGCAGACGCTGGGGCTTGTGGGCGAGTCGGGCTGTGGAAAATCCACCATTGGAAGACAGCTTGTAGGGCTGGAAAGACCCACAGAAGGCAAAATTTATTATAATGGCCGGGATCTGGCAGAAATACAGAAAGATAAAAGAGAGATGCGCCGGATCCGCACAAAACTGCAGATGGTTTTTCAGGATCCGTATTCATCTTTGAACCCCAGAAAACACATTTATGAGATTCTTGCACAGCCCATGCTGTATCATCATATTTCCGGGAAAGATACGGTGAGGCGTGATATTCTGAAGATTCTTGATATGGTGGGATTGCCAAAGACGGCTCTTGGCAGGTATCCCCATGAATTTTCCGGCGGTCAGCGGCAGAGGATCGGCATAGCGAAGGCTTTATCGCTGAACCCGGAATTTATCGTCTGTGACGAGCCTGTCAGCGCGCTTGATGTCTCCATTCAGGCCCAGATCCTGAATCTGTTAAAAGAATTGCAGAAGGAGCTTGGGCTGACGCTTTTATTTGTGGGTCACGGGCTGGGAGCGGTCAACTATGTCAGTGACAAGATTGCGGTTATGTATCTGGGGAAAATTGTGGAATACGGAGATGCCAGAGAAATTTTTGACCATCCGGCCCACCCTTATACAAGAGCGCTGCTGGAAGCGGTGCCTGTTCCCGATCCACGGGAGAAAAAGAGAGAGCGCAGGCTTCTGCAGGGCGAGATCGGAAGCAGCACAAACCCGCCTGCCGGGTGCAGATTTCATACCCGCTGTCCCTATGCGCTGGAGGCCTGTGAGCGGGAGACTCCATATTTAGAGAGTATCGGGTATCGTGAAGGGCAGGAGGATTTTTCGCCGGAGAAAAAAACATGTACACCAGAGGAAGCGGCGCAGCATAAGGCAGGAAATGACAGATCAGGCAGCAGACACAGGGTGGCTTGTCCGGCTGCCGCGGCCGGCATGAAGGAGGCAGTCAATGGGTAAATATATTCTGAAACGTATTCTGATTGCAGTTCCGGTGCTGATCGGCATTACGGTCATCGATTATGTGATTATGTGTATGGCCGGCAGTCCCCTTGAAATGCTGCAAGGGCCTCGTGTATCGGAGGCGGCAGTGGAGGCCAGAAAGATCGCGTTAGGACTGGACCAGCCGGTCTATGTGCAGTATTTTGTCTGGCTGGGACAGCTTTTACGGGGAAATATGGGTTATTCCGTGAAATCCTACCAGTCGGTGAGCGCCATGATCGGAAGCCACATCGGTCCGACCTTGCTCCTGATGGGTGTTTCTTTGCTGGTAAGCCTTATTCTGTCTGTTCCGGCAGGCATCTACAGCGCTGTTCATCAGTATTCCAAAGGAGACTATGCAGTGGTGACAGTTTCCTTTCTGGGCAGCAGTGTGCCGGGATTTTTTCTGTCACTGCTGTTGATCTATCTTTTTACTGTGCGGCTGGGATGGCTTCCTTCCAGCGGCATGACCACGCTGGGAACAGAGGGCGGAGCGGCGGACGTGGCAAAACATATGGTGATGCCTGTGATTGTGCTGGCTTTTTCCATGGCGGGGAGCAATATCCGTTATATCAGGAGTGCCATGCTGGAAATTTTACAGCAGGATTATCTGCGGACAGCCAGGGCGAAAGGGATCGGGCGATTCAGAGTCATCAACAAACATGCGCTGCGCAATGCGCTTGTGCCCATCATTACAGTGATCGGCATGGAGATTCCGATGCTGTTCGGCGGGGCGGTGATCATTGAGCAGATTTTTTCATGGCCGGGGCTGGGGCTTATGACCATGAGTGCAATCAGCAACCGGGACTATCCGGTGATCATGGGCGTCTGCCTGCTGTCCGCCATTGTAGTGCTGGCAGCAAATCTGGTGACGGATATTCTGTATGCGCTGGTTGATCCTGCGATTCAATTGGATTAGATAATATGAAGTGCACCACATTTGCAGCAACGTGGATTTACCTGTAAACTAGGAGGTCGGACAGATGACATCGAAAGATCCGGGCAGGAAATATGATATGGAAAAAGATATCGGCAGCGAGAGCTATTTGCAGACGGTGATCAGGCGTTTTAGAAGGCATCATCTGGCCACGGTCAGCTTGATTGTTCTGGCGGTGATCGTGGGCGCGGCGGTGCTTGCGCCTCTGATTGCACCCTATGATCCGAATGAGATTGCGGGGCCGTTTGCGGGAGCGCCTTCTAAAGATTTCTGGCTGGGCACGGATCAGATCGGACGGGATGTGCTCAGCAGATTGTTGTACGCCACCAGAATCTCTCTCCTGGTGGGGGTGATGGCAACGCTGATCTCAACGGTGATCGGTGTGGTATTGGGGCTGACGGCCGGATATTTCGGCGGGCTGGCAGATATGGTGATTATGCGGTTTACCGATATGGTCATGTCGTTCCCTTATATTCTGCTTGTGCTGGTGGCGGCCGCAATTTTCAAGCCCGGACTGTGGAACATCATATGGATTCTCGGATTTGTGGACTGGCCGGGAATCGCCCGGCTGGTGCGCGGCAATGTGCTGAATCTGAGAGAGACAAATTTTGTTAAAGGAAATATCGTGGCGGGAATGCCCCTTCATCACATTCTTTTTTCGGAGATTCTGCCCAATACGGTGGCGCCTATTCTGGTCTATGCCACTTCGGTGCTGGCAGTATCTATTCTGGATGAAGCGGCGCTCAGCTTTCTGGGACAGGGTGTACAGCCGCCGGAAGCAAGTCTGGGCAACATGCTTAATGGCGCACAGTCTCTGACGGTGTTGACGAAGCAGCCGTGGCTGTGGATCCCGCCGGGCCTTCTGATCGTGATCGTAGTCATGGCGATCAATTTTGTGGGCGACGCGCTGCGGGATGCGCTGGATCCAAACAGCGGGCGGTGATACTGTGTCAGCCGGACACAGCCACCAGCAGCTCCTCTCCGGTCACATCTACCCATTCCGCCGGCTGCTCTCCGCAGGAAGCCAGATAGTAATAGGCAGACGGCCTGCCGAGCCCGCGGCAGGCATCATGCCATATCCCCCGATTAAGAACAACCACGTCTCCTGCCCGCAGGATGACCGCCCGCACATCTTCCGCCTGCGGCGGCAGCCCGGCGCGGGATTTGGCGAAGCACAGAGCCACGGGATCTTCCGCGCAGAAGAGCGCTTCCATGGTGTGGCTGTGTTTTTCCATGGACTTTAGCGTGTAGGGCGCGCTTTGTCCGATGGTGTATCCGAGATGACCCGGCGTGTCAATCAGGGGAAGCCGGGTCATGTGGTCTTCATACCGGTCGGTGATGCTGTGTATGACCTTATCCCGGTCATGGAGCATATTGTAGTAAAAACCGTATTCAGTAAAATCAAAATCTTTTATTTCTACAGCGTGGAGGGTCATACGCTCTCCTTTCTGAGTTCACCAAGGTTTGTCAGGCACATCACAAGTACCGTAATGATATAGGGCGCCGTCAGCACAAGCTGGGACGGTATGCTGAAGCCCTGAAGCCCCACGGAGAGTGCATCCGCAAAAGCGAAGATCAGGCAGGCGAAAAAGGACTTCAGGGGATCGCCTTTGCCGATTCTTGCCGCTGATACAGCGAGGAATCCTTTTCCGGCGGACATATTTTCCGTGAACATGGAGATGCCGCACAAGGGCAGGCATGTTCCGGCGGCTCCTGCCAGTACGCCGGTGACGATCAAGGATGCCCATTTATATTTCAGGACGGAGACACCGGCAGACTGCATGGCTTCTTCGTTGCTGCCCACACCGCGGATTCGCAGCCCGAAAGGTGTCTTGTACATGACGATCTGGGCGATGATAACCACCAGGAAGGACAGATATACGAGGGTGTTCTGATTATTCAAAATGCTGCCAAGGAACGGTATGCGGTCCAGAAACGGGATATAGACCGTACCGAAACTTTTGATCCTGGGATCCATGACGGAGCCTCTCGTGTGAAAAATGTTGGACATCAGCAAGGTGGTAAAGCCCCAGGCACTCAGGTTCATGGCGATGCCGATGACGATCGGGTCGGATTTAAAATGCAGGACAAAAGTACCAAAAACGGCGGACATGACAATGCCGGACACAATACCGAACACCAGACCCATCAGGGCATTTTCAAATAAATAGCTTCCCCAGGTGGCAAAGAAAGCGCTTGTGAGCACATAACTTTCCAGCCCGATATTGAAGATTCTGGCTTTATGGCCGTAGGCGCTCCCCACCGCCGCCAGAGCGATCGGGGCGGACAGGCGGATCATTGCCGACAGAGTGGAAATGCTGAATAATAGTTGAAGCATAATGCGCTACACCTCCTCTTTCTGTATGCGGAGTTTTCGTATCTGACGTTTTTCCTTGAACTGCCTGAGCAGTGCTTCATAATCTATGGCTACGAGCAGAACAAACACAGACTGTAAAACCATGACTACAAGCCGGTTGGTGGAAGTGGTCCGTTCCATCTGGAAAGAACCGGCTTTGAGCATCCCCCAGATGATGGAAATCAGAATGACAGCCAGGGGGTTGTTTTTGGCAATGGAGGCGATCATGACACCGTCCCATCCCAGATTCAATGCAAAAGCGGGGCGGAATTTGCCGAAAGCTCCTGTCATTTCTGTGCCGCCGCATACGCCGCTGATAAAACCGCTTAACAGGAAGATCATGATAAATGTTCTCTTATAGTTGATGCCGCCGTATTTGGAGAAGCGGAGATTCTCACCCACCTGTTTCAACTCATATCCTTTGACCGTGTAGCGGTACAGGAGAAAGATAACGACCGCAATGGCGATGGCGATAAAAAATGCTGTGGTCGCGCTTGTTTTCGGTATGATGACGGAAAGCCTTGCGGTGGGAAGCATGTCCGGCGTGGCGATGGCATCTGCCAGTTCCGAGGCATCGAATCCCATATATTTGAATACAAGATATTCCGTAAATAAATTTGCCGCATAGTTCAGCATCAGGGTACAGATCAGTTCGTTTACATTGAGCTTCAGTTTTAAGATCGCGGGTATGAACGCGAAAGCCATTCCCGCCAGGCCGCCGATCAGCAGGCATACCGGTATATGAAGAAAACGGGGCAGCGGAAGAGCCGCACCTGCAATGGCAGCGGCGAAAGCGCCGAAATACATCTGCCCCTCGATTCCGCAGTTCCAGATACCGGACTTGAATGCCACAACGGCGGCGATTCCTGTTATGATGCTGGGGGTTGCCCAGCGGATCGTGGTGCCGATGGCGCTGGGGCTTCCCACCGACCCGACGATCATTGCCCGCAGGGCTTCCAGAGGGCTGTTTCCTTGAGAGAGAATTATGACTGCCCCGATAACCATGACAAGAATAACGGCGATAAAGTATTTCATGATTTCCAATATGGTTGTTTGTGATAATTTAAACTTTATCTTCATGTTTTTCTCCATTTCTACACTACTTTTTGCACATCTGCGAGTTTGAGCCGCCCAGCATATACAATCCGATGGTTTTTTCATCCAGATCGGGCGTGTTTTCCAGGTCCGCGGCGATTCCGCCATTGTACATGACCAGGATCCGGTCTGACAATTCCATGACTTCTCCCAGTTCGTGGCTGACTAACAGTACGGAAACACCCTGTTGTGCAATGTCGATGATTTTCTGCCATATAAACTCGATGGCGCCTACGTCGATGCCGCGGGTGGGGTCTTCGATGATGAGCAGGTCGTTATTCTGGGCAAACTCCCGCCCGACAATGGTTTTCTGGATATTTCCGCCGGACAGATCGCCGATTTTGTTATGAATATCCTGCACCTTGACCTGATAGTTTTCTACGACAGAGTCGGTAAACGCCGCGGCTTCCTCTTTGCCAAGCAGCCAGGGTATCCGGAACTTGTGGGCAACGTGGTATCCCATAATGCAGTTTTCGATCAAAGTGCCGTTGACGTTACATCCGGTGGAAATGCGGTCCTGGGGCACATAGCCGATCTTCTTTTCCCGCTTCCGGCGCGGCGCAGCCATAGTGATGTCCTCGCCTTTATAGAGGATGGTGCCGCTTGCGGGACTGCGGAGGCCGAATATTGCCTCGATCAGTTCACTCTGGCCCGAACCGGCAACACCGGCAATGCCAAGGATCTCACCTTTCCGGACAGAGAAGGAGACGTGTTTTACTTTTTCTGTGCCGTCGCTGCCAAGGGCGGTAAGATCGTCGACGGTAAGCACAGGTTCTGCAATCTGCTTTTCCTGTTTTTTTGTATTAAAAAGTACCTGCCGTCCTACCATGAGGTTGGCGAGGCCGTGCTCGTCTGTTTCATCCGGCCGGAGATTTCCGGTGACCACACCGTTTTTCAGTACCGTGATATAGTCTGAGATCTCCATGACTTCTTTCAGCTTGTGGGTGATCAGAATGACGGTTTTCCCCTGCCTGGTCAGGTATCGGATTGCCTGAAAAAGTCCTTCGATTCCCTGAGGCGTCAATACGGATGTGGGTTCGTCAAGAATGATGATCTGGGCACCTTTGTACAGGACTTTGACGATCTCCACCTGCTGCAGAAGGGATACCGGAAGCTCGGAGACCCTTTTGTCAAGAGGAATGGAAAATCCGTACTTTTCTGCAATTTCCAGAATGTCTTTTGCGGCCTGCTTTTTATCCAGAAATCCCCCGTATTTTTTTGTCTCATATCCCATCATGAGGTTTTCCAGCACGGTCAGTTCGGGAAAAAGCATGAATTCCTGATGTACCATGCCGATACCGCATTTCGTCGCGTCGTTGGGATTCCGGAAAACGACGTGCTTTCCTTTTACATAGATTTCGCCTCTGTCGGGTTTGTAAATGCCGGAAATAATGTTCATCAATGTACTTTTGCCGGCACCGTTCTCACCGATGACGGAATGGACGGTGCCGCGTCTTACGCTGAGACTGACGTCATCATTGGCGGTAAGGCTGCCGAAGTATTTACAGATATGTTTTGCTTCCAGAATGATGTCTTCCATAACTACCTCCTCTGCTAAAAATAACCTCCGGCGGCACGGAAATGCTCTCCGGAGGTTATGATCCTTTTACGCTGCTGTATCTGCAGTGACATCAATCTCACCGGAGTTGATGCCGTCGATCACTTCCGTTACGGTGTTTTGGAGTTCTTCCGACAGGTTGTTAAATTCAATTTCCGTGTAAAGTGACAGTCCGTAGGAGAGGCCGTAAACTTTGTCGCCGCTCTCGAATGTTCCTTTGAAAGATGCGTCACCTTCCATGTACAGCGCTTCGTCGATGGGTTTTAATGCCGACCAGATGACGCAGTCGCTGACATCGCCCTGGTAGTCGTCACTTCCGATACATTTGATGCCCATTTCCTCACAGCCGGAGATAACGCCCAGACCGCTCTGGGAGGCGGACTGGAAAATAATGTCTACGCCTTCATTCTGGATCATCAGTTTTGCCACTTCCTGTCCTTTGACGGGATCCTGGTCGTCACCCACATAGGCAACTGCCACTTCCACAGTGGGATCGGCGTAATGAACGCCGTGGATATAGCCGTCTCTGAATTTTCGGCTGACGGGCCTGTCCGCATGGGCAATAAAGCCGACTTTCTTATTCTCGGTTGTATTTGCCGCTACGATGCCGGCAATAAAAGCTGCCTCTGAAGGGTCTACGGATACGGAACTCACATTAGGCTCATCGGTCTGCATATCCACATCACAGAGTACAAAATTGGTGTCAGGATATTCCGGTGCCAGTCTGAGTGCGATCTCAGACAAGTCGCCCCACATCAGATATACCGGATTTGCGCCCATGTCTGCCATGGCTCTGACCTGATCCTCGTATTCCGCACTATCCAGTGTTTCCACGGTTCTTAAGGTAGCGCCTTGCTCCTCGGCCAGCCGGTCCAGTCCTTTGATGGAAAGAGCGATAAAGGGATCCCCTACTGTGGCGGGAACAAGCAGGCCGATGGTCTTATCTTTTTCTTCCGGTGTGCCGGCAGAATCTGCCTCCGGCTGGCTATCCTGTGCCGGTGCGTCTGTGCTCTTTGAATCCGCGGCGGGGGCAGCAGGCGTCTGGGGCTTTGAACCGCATCCTGCCAGACAGCCGGCCATCAGTGCCATACTCAATAAAGCTGCTGTGATTCTTTTACTTTTCATAATGTGTCCTCCTTATGGTGAAAAAAGTTGCGGGGTTCCGAGTATGCCGGGATTGCAGTATCTTTTTGCATACTCATGGTCTTGCAGGCGGATCAGTCCGCTTTTGTATATTTCATGACGGCTTTTAAAGTCTTTTCGGACAGTGAAGTGATGGACTGGCTTTCCATTGTTCTCACATAGGTGTCGAGCCGGTCTTTCAGAGGATCCGTAAACTTCCGGTCAAGTGCGTTACAACCCAGCATAACGCCGTATGCATGTCCGATGGGGCCTCCGGTGCAGTCATTGTCCTGTCCTGCCATCATCAATATCGTCATTGCCTTCTGGAAGTCGTTTCCGGCAAAATAGACTGCCACCACTTCTGCGGCAAGGTTCGGGTAAGTATGTACCCAGTTATATTCTTTGTATTTTGCCTCGCACAATTCACACGCCTGTCTGTAGTTGTCCGATGTTTCGCAGGCTTTATAGGCAAAATCAAGTACGGAATAAAATTCACTGTCTTTCGGCACAGTTTTCACGGCTTTATACAGAACGGCCCGCATATCTGTCTCCACGTAAGCCATGGAAACCATAACTGCGTTAAAAACCTCAGCCAGAATACCGTTATTGTGGTGGGATATCCTGCCGTCCGTCCAGGCTAATCTGGCCGCCTCACGGGGATTACCCGGCGCCAGCGCTCCGCAGACCGCGGCCCGCATGGCGGCGCCGATCATCTCCCGGTAGGGGTTTGCAAGATATCCGCTTTCCGGCGGATAGATTCCGTGGCGAAGATGGTTGAGCGCCACTTCCTCGGCGGTATAGGCGAAAGGGATGTAGCCGACCCACCGGTCAGCGATATCTTCCGATGTGATGTGGAACCCTTTTTCGCAAAATGCGTCTAACAGCGCAAGCTCAAAGGTGATGTCATCGTTCAATGTCTCCGGCGGTTTCACATAATCCGTGATTTCTCCGAATACTTCCCAGATTCTGGATGATTTAAAGCCCTCCACAGCCGTTCCGAGAGCGGAGCCGATAATCTCGCCCAGCCAGCCGCCATGGATCTGCTCAAACAATTTGTCCCTGTCGGGCAGGCGGTAGTCGGGATATTCAGGAAATTCCACGGCTTTCTCATACTGCTCAAAGCTCTCATAAACAGTGTAAGACCAGTAGGGATGTCCGGGGATTTTTTCCGCCTCTGTCAATGCTTTGAATACTTGTGCATTGATGATCTGCAGCCGGATCAGTTCACCTTTTGATATGGCGTCGAAAGCATCCGGGATCAGACGTTCGGCTTTCTCCACGTCGTATCCCATATTTTTCATGCTGGATATGGCTCCCAGCATTTTGGAGTAGGGCGCTTTGGATTCCGGCAGCGGTTTTTGCCATGCGCCTTTACCGTTTTCCAGCATCTGTGCCGCTTCTTCCAGCATTTTACCTTCCAGAAGACTGTCCCACTGGATCAGGTCTGTTCTGTCTTTTACGGGCACTGCCGCGCAGAACATTTCATAATCGTATTCCCATGCGTGTTTCATGTTTGTAGCTGTACTCCTTTCCTGAATGTGAATGATGGTGTAAAAATGACTGTACTCTTTTTATATGCTTTCCTCCTGCATGTTTTTTAGATGGGCAGCAATGCTTCTGACTGCATATTCTGCGATAATCCTGCCTTTTTCAGCGGATGACGAGGCCGCGGAAGACAGGATGCCCGCAGGAGGTATGTCTCCGGTTGTGGGCGGGTATCTGTGGTAAAACGGGACTTTCACGGACTCCGCCAGTGCGGGAAGAGGACTTCTCACAAGTTCCGGCCTGAAATACATCATCAGTGAGGTTTCCGTGACCGCCGCATGTTCCAGATCCCATCCGGGAAAAGGTTCTTCGTCGAAGACCTGGCCGATGATTTCCTCCGGCAGACAGTCCCACCAGTTTGTCTCCCAAAGAGTAACCTGCTCTTTGTATCTGGCAGAGCACAGATCCATTGCCTCCAGGATAAACGGCTCGTTTTCGTAGTGGGCGTTAAACAAAAGGATCTTTTGAAAACCGTCCCGCACAAACTCATCAATCAGATCCTGTATAAGAAGCTGCAGTGTGTGCCCGTTCAGGTCTATGGTTCCCGGAAAAAGCGGCCCGCCCCCGCTGAAGGGTTTGGATTTGTATCCGTAACTCAGCGCCGGCGCTGCCAGTCCGTTTAGCTGTCCGGCGATGCGAAGGGAAAATTCTTCTGCCAGAACAGTGTCCACACACAGGGGCAGATGAGGGCCGTGCTGCTCGGTGGAACCTATGGGGATAATCAGGATATCCCCCGTCCGGGCGGCGTATTCTTCCCAGGTCATGTTTTTCATGAGGAGTGAGGTGTGTGTGTTTGCTGTGTTGTCTCTTGTCTGATTCATTTGTTACCTCCCGGCAGCGTTGACATGTACCCGGGGTTTGCTTTCCGGTCATGTGTCAGGCAGCTGCTTTTCTTATGGTATAGAAAATTTTTCTGCTTATCCGAGTTCGCGAAGTGAATCCTGTAAACGGGCCTGGCTCATTTTCATCATCATCTCCCGGTGGACCTCTTCATACGCAGGTATGCTTGGAGATGCACCGTGCCTGCCCACCGATAAAGCGCTTGCAAGGGCGGCATATTTCATGGCTTCTCCGGGCTGCTTTCCACGGGCGATGCCTGCAAGGAAATATCCTGTAAAAGTATCCCCGGCTCCGGTGGTGTCAATCACCTCTGCAGGAAAGATTTCCTGATGAAAGAATTCTTTCTCGTCCATATAGCAGGAACCCCGGCTGCCCAGTGTGAGGACGACAACGGCCTGAGGATATTTGGAGTGCAGCTTCTTCAGGATTTCATCCGGGTTTTCCGAATCTGTACCTGCCAGCTTTCGGCCTTCCACTTCATTGAGAATGAGATAATCCACTTTCCGCAGGTCACATTGTTCTATGGAACTGCTTATGGGAGAGGGGTTAAAAACTACGGTCATTCCTTTTTCCCCGGCCTTCTCAATGGCGTAGGGCACATTGGATATTTCATTTTGTAAAAGAAGCATGTCTTCCCGGTTAAAATGTTCCAGAACTTCATCTATGTATTCCGGTGTCACGTCGCTGTTTGCGCCGCCGAAGATCATGATCTTGTTCTGCCCTTCGTGGTTGACCTGTATGACTGCGTGCCCTGAGGGCTTTTGGCTTTTACGGATCAACTCTGTTTTCACGCCCGCCCCGGCAAGTGTCTCCGACAAAATGTTTCCGTCCTGTCCGATACAGCCTGCGTGGAATACGTCGGCGCCGGCTCTGGCCAGAGCGATGGACTGGTTCAGCCCCTTGCCGCCGCAGAATTCTCCGTGGGTCGTTGCCTGAATGGTTTCGCCTGCTTCTGCGTAGTGATTCACACTGTAAGTTTTGTCGATGTTTAAGGAGCCCAGATTCAGTATTTTCATGCATCCTCCTAAGGAAAATATTTTCCGAAACAGTTTTCTTATACACAAGATACCATCAGACGAACTTATTGTCAACAACTTTTGTGCATTTTACATAATTTGTCTGTCAGTCAGAACTCTCTTTTCATTTTGTATGATTTCACTTATAATAGACTTACAGCGATAAGGAGGGACGGTTTCATGAACATACGTGAACTTGCGGATCTGGCCGGAGTTTCGGCATCTACGGTTTCAAAGATTATGAACAACAAAGACAGCAGCATAAGTCCCTCCACGCGTGAGCGTGTACTGCAGATCGCAAAACAGTATAATTATCAGTCATATTCATCTCTGATCGAAAAGGGAACTACAACTTTGACCCTGGGGGTGGTGTTCCGGTCGGCCTCCACCATGAACATGACATTGAACGGTATCCTGGAAGCCGCGCAGGATGCGGGATACACGATTCTGCTTCGGGAGAGCGGCGGCAATGTGGAGAAAGAGGCGCAGAATATATCAGTGCTCTGCTCTCATCATGTGGACGGAATCATATGGGAATTTGCAGGAGCGGAGAGTGCAGAACAAATGCAGGTTCTGGACCGTCATGAGATTCCGGCGGTGATCTTTCAATCGGAACATGAGGATGCGATAAACATAGACTGTGAAGAACTGGGATACCGGGCGGCCCAGACGCTGGTCAATGCGGGGCATACGGGGATCGCCTGTATCTGTGCGCCGGATCCCGGAAGAGAGACATTTGCGGAAGGATACAGGAGGTGTCTGTTTGAAAATCATATTCCGTTGGAGGAAGGGCTCGTTTTCAATGAAATCAACAGCAGTTTAATGCATAAGATAGCATCCCATACGATCAGTGGTGTGATCTGTGCAGGTTACGAGACGGCGGTGCGTCTGTATGATGCCGTAGGAAAGCTGCGTTATGAGTTTCCGTATGATGTTTCCCTTGTTTCCCTGCGGGATGATTCCAGGGAAAAGGATGTGAACCGGCGGATATCCACCTTTACGATTCCCCATTATGCGTATGGGAAAAATCTGTGCGGCAGGCTGATCGGGATGATAGAAAAGGGAGAGGACTCCGGTCCGGCATTTCATGAAAAGATCCTGCTGGACAATGAAGATTCCGTGGGGATTCCTTATAACCATCATTCGAAAAAGATTACGGTAGTGGGTAGTATCAATATTGATAATTACCTGAAAATGAATAAGCTTCCACGCACCGGCATGACTGTGAATTCATCGCTCTCAGCTTCTTATGTGGGGGGCAAGGGAATTAATGAGGCCATCGGAGCCGCCAAGCTCGGACAGAGGGTTTCCGTGATCGGACGCGTGGGAAATGACGTGGATTCTGATATGGTATACCGTGCTCTGAATATATTCGGAATTGACTCTGTGGGGGTTAAGCGCTGTGCCGGATACAGAACCGGCCAGGCGTATATTTTTGTGCAGCAGGACGGCGATTCTATGATCTCCATTATGTCGGGAGCGAACGAGGCTCTCTTACCTCAGGATGTCCGGGAGGCGGAGCGCATATTTGAAAATTCCGCATTCTGTCTGATCCAGACGGAAATTCCGATGGAGACGGTGGCCGAATCATGCAGGATTGCGAGAAAGTATGGGGCACAGACGATTTTAAAGCCTGTTGCCTGTGGTGTTCTGCCCGGAGAACTGTTGAAAAATGTTGATATGATTGTGCCGAATGGGGAGGAGATCCATGCCATCTGTCCTTTTTCAGATGATATGGAAAAGCAGGCGCAGTATCTTCTGGATGCAGGTGTGGGGACGGTCATCGTGACGCTGGGCGCAGAAGGGTGTTTTGTGAAAACAAGGCAGGAAGCAGCATATTTTCCAGCGGTTCCTTTTGATGTGATAGACGCATCCGGGGCGGCGGACGCATTCATCAGTGCACTGGCCTCCTATCTGCTTATGGGGCGCAGTTTGAGAGAGGCAGTCAGGATCGCGTCATATGCCGCAGGCTTTAACATTGCCAGAGAGGGCGTGACACCGTCGCTGGTAGATAAAAACACATTGGAGTCCTATATCATGCAGAGAGAGCCGGAGCTTTTGCGGGGTGCAGAATAAACGGGATTGAGATAGAAGTATGACAGTGAAACAGGAACGGGAAAAGAAGGAGGCAGTACTATGAAATTATTGGTTATCGGAGGTGTGGCGGCAGGCACGAAAGCAGCCGCAAAATTCAAGCGGGTGAATCCTGAGGCGGAAGTATCCATCGTCACCAAAGGAAAAGATATTTCCTATGCAGGATGCGGACTGCCCTACTATGTGGGCGGCGCGATCCCGGAGAAAGATCAGCTGATCGTGAATACGCCGGAGAAGTACAGTATGCTGACCGGCGCCATGGTCTATCCTGAACGGGAAGTGATATCCCTTGATCCTGCGGGGAAAAAGGCTGTGGCGAAAAATATCCGTACCGGTGCAGAGGAAACGTATGAATATGATGCATGTATCGTGGCTGTAGGCGCTTCACCTGTAGTTCCGCCGCTGCCGGGTCTAAACCTGCCGGGTGTTTTTGTGATGCGGACACCCGATGATGCCATTGAGACGAGAGATTACATTGCCAGAGACGGTGTAAAACGTGCCGTGGTCGTGGGCGGCGGATTTATCGGTCTGGAAGTGGCTGAGAATCTGCTGGAAAAAGGATTAGAAGTGACATTGATCGATATGGCGCCTCAGATTATGCCGGGCTTCGATCATGAGATGGCGGATTATGCGGTACGGCATCTTGCGAAAAAGGGTATCAAGGTGATGACGGGCACGAAGCTGGAAGGCGTGACGGGAGAAGAGCGTGCGGAAGGCGTGCAGACAGACAAGGGTCTGCTTGCGGCTGATGTGGTGATTCTGGCTATCGGTATCCGTCCGAATACCGGATTTTTGCAGGATACGGGGATAGAGATGTTTAAGGGGACGATTCTGGTGGATGACCGGATGTCCACGAATGTGGCGGATGTCTATGCGGCGGGAGACTGTGCGATGGTGAAAAACCGTCTCACCGGAGAGAGACAGTGGTCGCCTATGGGTTCTTCCGCTAATATGGAAGGACGTACCCTTGCCCTTGCGCTGGGCGGCAGAGAAGTGTCCTATCCGGGTGTATTGGGAACCGGTGTGGTGAAACTGCCCGGACTGTCGGGCGGCAGGACCGGACTGTCGGAGGAACAGGCGAAGGCGGCAGGTTATGAACCGGTCTGCGTACTTGCGGTAACTGACGATAAAGCCCATTATTATCCCGGAAGCGCGTGGTTTGCCATCAAGCTGGTGGCGGACACAGAGACACATAAGCTGCTGGGCGTGCAGGTGTTAGGGCCCGGCGCGGTGGATAAAGTGACGGATATCGGTGTGATGGCAGTGACATTCGGGGCGGCATTGGAGCAGATGACTTGCCTGGATCTGTCCTACGCACCGCCTTTCTCGACAGCGATCCATCCGTTTGTGCAGGCGGTACATATGCTGCTCAACAAGATACACGGGGATCTGGACAGCTTCACGCCTGCGGAATATCTGGCCGGCGCGGCGGAAGGCTACCGGGTGATAGACGTTCATCCCGCGGGTCCCAGCATCCCGGGCGCGACCTATGTGGATCTGCTGAAAGTCAAAGGAGAAGTTCCGGGAATTGCAAAGGATGAGAAACTTCTGCTTGTCTGTGCAAAGGGCAAGAGAGGATATCTGCTGCAGAACAGGCTGAAACGCTATGGCTATACGAATACAAAAGTGTTGGAAGGCGCTTCATTCTTCAATGTGGTCAAAGCGGCGGGCACGCCCGGCGTGGTGACAATTCCGGCAGAGGAAATTACCCGTGTGAAAGCGCTTGGCTGCCTGCACAATAAAGGAACAGATAATTTCAACGTCCGTGTCATAACAAGAAACGGTAAGATTACAGCAGCGGAACATAAGAAGATTGCGGAGGCGGCGGAAAGGTTCGGAAGCGGCGACGTGGTCATGACGACACGCCTGACGATGGAGATTGTAGGCGTACCTTTTGACAGAATAGAAGAACTGCGTGCCTTTCTGGCGCAGGAAGGACTGGAGACCGGCGGAACAGGTTCTAAAGTGCGTCCCGTCGTTGCCTGCAAGGGAACGACCTGCCAGTATGGCCTGCTGGATTCCTACGATTTGTCAGAGAAGATCCATGAGCAGTTTTTCCATGGCTATGCGGACGTCAAACTGCCGCATAAGTTTAAGATTGCAGTAGGCGGCTGCCCGAATAACTGCGTGAAACCGGATCTGAATGATTTTGGCATTGTGGGTCAGAAAGTTCCGGTGATTGATCTGGAGAAATGCCGCGGATGCGGTAAATGTCAGGTTTCGCTGGCATGTCCGGTGGGCGCGTCCCAGGTAGTGGACGGCAAGCTGGTGATCGATCCCGATCAGTGTAATAACTGCGGCCGCTGCGTGGGCAAATGCCCGTTTAAGGCAGCGGAGGAGAGCGCTTACGGCTACCGCATCTACATCGGCGGACGCTGGGGCAAGAGAGTTGCGCAGGGGCAGAAGCTGGATAAGATTTTCCTGGATGAGGAAGAAGTTCTCTCCGTATTAGAGAAAGCGATTCTGCTGTTCCGCGAACAGGGTAAGACGGGAGAGCGCTTCGCGGATACGATCAGCAGGATCGGTTTTGAGAATGTGCAGGCGCAGCTTATGTCGGATGAGATTCTGAAGTATAAGGACGATATTCTGAATGCGAAGATGCATATGAAGGGCGGGGCGACCTGTTAATAAGACATGGAGTTATACTAAGACGGCATACTACGCCGTCTAAGTATAACTATGCCATGTCTGGAAGAATGCCGCCAGCGGCGTGCATTCTTCCTGTATTGCGTAAGACATGAAAGGGTATTACGGAGGCGGCAGGCATTTTTAAGAAGGAAAAACAAAGAGATGGAGTGTATCAGCATCAGTCACAAGACGGCGCTGTCTGCAGACAGGCAGAAATGCTGTATTCCGAAGGAAAAAACTGAGGATTATCTGAGAGAGATTATGAAGCTGGACAGGGTGGACGGATGTGTCCTCCTGTCCACTTGCAATCGCACGGAGCTGTATGTGCAGGGCGAAGAGAACAGTTTCGGCGGACTGGAGTATATCATGGCGAAGGCGGCGGGAAGCGATGCGGCATGGCTTCGCGGCATAGTCAGAAGGTATCAGGGAAAGAAGGCGATTCGGCATCTTTTCCGGGTGGTCTGCGGTATGGAGTCCATGGTCATCGGAGAGGATGAGATCCTGGGACAGGTGCGGGATGCCTATACATACGCTCAGGAGGCGGGCTGTACCGGTTATGAGTTAAACAGTATTTTTCAGGCGGCGCTGGCATGTGCCAAACGGGTGAAGACAGAGACACTGCTCTCTAAGACATCTGTATCTGTGGCGACACTGGCGGCGAATGAAGTGTTCCGACTGCCCCTGCCGCACAAGACGGTGCTTCTGATCGGCAGCAGCGGACAGATGGGCGGCATTATCCTGAAAGATCTGTTGAGCAGAGAAGAGATTCGCGTGATCGCTACTGTCAGATCCCATAACGGGATATACCAGAGCAGTCATGCCCGTGTGGAAAATGTCGATTATCAGAACCGGTATGATTATCTGGATGAGGCAGACGTCATTATTTCCGCGACATCCAGCCCGCATTATACGCTGACGGCGGATCGGGTGCGCAAATCTGTGAAGGGCGTGAAAGAACGGCTTTTCCTGGATATCTCCATGCCGCCGGATATCGACGAGGATATCGCGGACATAGAAGGCTGCCGCCTGACCGCGCTGGATGATATCCATAAGCTGGCGGAAGAGAATAACCGATTGAAACAGCAGGCGATTGTGGATGCAGAAGAGATTCTTGAGGAAGATCTGGAAAAAATATGCAAAACGCTTTCGTTCCACCGGTTCACGCATACCCATGCCGACTGGAAGGAAAGGTATGTGGACTGCCCGGCGGAAAAGCTCATCTATCTGCTGCGGGACAGGCTTGACAGCGTGACGTTTGAGGCGGTCCTGACAGCGCTGGACAGGTAAGGGTCTATACGTGCAGAACCGCTTTCTCCAGGCGCAGCAGCGCTAGCTTTCTGTCGGTTCCGCCGGCATATCCGGTCAGGCTTCCGTCTGTACCGATGACTCTGTGGCAAGGAACGATAACAGATATTTTATTGTGTCCCACTGCGCCGCCCACTGCCTGCGCGGACATGCGGGAAAGACCTTTTTGAACGGCGATTTCTTTCGCAATTTCCCCGTAAGTGACGATTTTTCCGTAGGGGATCTTTAACAGGATGTCCCAGACCGCGAGTTGAAAAGGCGTGCCTGTCATGTGAAGCGGCGGCAGGAAATCAGGTTCTTTGCCCGAAAAATACACTGTCAGCCATTCTTTTGTCTGGTCGAGGACAGGTGTATTCTTTTCTTCCCGTTCTGGATCCAGTCCTGCGGCATAGTATTTTGCGCCGTTAAACCATGCTCCGGTCAAACCGGTTTCGTTGGCGGCAAGGAGAATCCCGCCGAGTGGGGAACGATAGTGATTGATATACTGCATCTGGCGTACCTCCTGATCATTTTGCTCATGTGAGATAAAGAAGTAAAAGAAGTGTAAAAAATTTTGCCGTTCCCTGTCCGGCTGACTGCCGGACGGGTCGGGCTTTAGTCGGGCAACTCTACCTTGCCGACAAAAGAGTAATAGATTTCGATTTCCTGTCTGCGGAGCTTCCCCCGGCGTTTCCCGTCAAGGGC
>ERZ808035.379-NODE-379-length-44416-cov-6.282776_pt1 | contig 44416 bp, 36 predicted proteins | sample MGYA00380189_ERZ808035 | MGnify/ENA primary metagenome ERZ808035 (study PRJEB31490, sample SAMN06133407) | mouse gut metagenome | isolation source: M5_1 | host: mice | place: China: Chengdu | collected 2015-05 ...
AGAGCCACCCGACAGCACCCACCCACAAAAATTATCGTGGAAAGGCACTATGTAGGCACTGAAAAAATGGAAACGGTATTCAAGCGGATAGCCGAGGAACAGATAACAAAAAAGGTTAAGGAAATAGCGGAAAACAACGCAAATGTACGCAAAGGACACGTCAAGGAAAATCAAGAGCGCACTCCACGCAAGGAAAATGTAGGGCAAGTATATGGCTGCTACCGCCCCATTCGGTTATCAGAAAGACGAGAAAGACCATAACCACCTTGTCATTGATGAAGTGACCGCTCCCGTTGTGGAACTGATTTTCTCAATCGCCGAGGAGGGTGTGGGGATTCACACTATCTGTAACCGCTTGCGTAAGGCGAAAGTGCTGAAACCGAGTTTCTATAGCTGTAACTGACTAATCGGGCTAACCGTCTATCGGTAGCTCCTGTTGGGTATCTGTTAGCGCAGATGTCTCTCTTTATGCTCAATATACTGCAATCTCTAAAGTGGCACAAGTATTTTAAGTTTAAATTCCCCCTGTGTTTTTGCACTTTTTATTTCATTTGGGTGAAAACGAGCAGGCCGAAAAAATGGAGAAACTTAAAATAGCTTAAACTTGCACAAGAAAATGAAAATATGATATACTATTTAATATAGTCAAAATAGCTTGCACCATGTTGAACGCTGTCAGGGGAGGTATTTTATGAAAACTAAAAAATATATACTCATTGGAGTCTGCTTATTCTTGTTTGCTTCAGTATTTTTTGTAATGTATCATGAAAAAGAAGAAATATATTATATTAAATTTGATGGAGTCATTCAATCTGTTGATAGTGATTCCTTAACCGTACAGGGCGACCCGCAAAATGATGCCGGCCAGAGAGGCCAGTATATCATTAAAAGTAATGACAGTATTTCCGTGCGCAATTCCAGAGGCGGTAAGATTGATTTTGCATCTCTGGCTGTCGGAGACCATGTGGAAATACTCTATATGGATTATATTGTTAAGTCTAAGATAGAACAATACGCTCTTGATGACGGTGCAGAGGTTCCAGATGTCCAGCAAATAGACATTACGGAATGAAGGGTTGGATATGAAGGGATTGAACCATCCGTCAAAATTCAAAATTGACAATCAAAGAGTAAGTGTGTTATAGTTAGCGTGTTCAAAAAGAATATCAAATACAAAGCAGAAAGGTGGCTTTAAGCGTGGGAATTTTTATTCGTTGTGCTCGCACCCGCAGACAGGGGCAGTAGAAAAGCAGATATATGATCTCATGTAGATGGGATTTTTTTGCGTGCGAATAAAAATTACCATATGCCGATCGGACAGATGTGACGCCAGTCGTGTCTGTACCGTCTGTCTTAGTGTATCGTTTTAGCAGGAAAATTCCGTTTCGAGAGTTTGCCTGCTTTTTTTTGGTATAGGAAATGCTCCGGACTTACGAGGCTGCGAAGCAGATCTCGCAATCGAACTTGTTCGATTTGTTATTTTGCGAAGCAAATTACTTTTTTTATTGTCCTTTCTTCCCGGTTTAAAACAGATCGGTGAGTATACAATAAGAAGGAGGCACGCTATGAAAAAAGCAGGCGATACCCGAAACATGATGGCAGGAAAAGATCATCTGCTGTAGATTTATCTCATCAAAATGTGACGAATTCACAGAACTTTATTACAAACACAAAACTGATTCACAGGATCATAGGTTTTGCAGGTTTTCAGCCAGAGGACACGGTTCTTGAGATCGGAACGGGAAAGGGACATCTGACGGAGGCGTTGTGCCGGAGTGCCGGTACGGTCTGCTCCGTGGAAATTGACCACAGACTGTATGAGAGCGCGGGAAGACGGCTTTCGCAGTTTTCCAACTTAAAATTAATACATGGGGATTTCCTGAAATATGATCTGCCGGTAAAGGGAACGTACAGGGTTTTTGCCAATATACCCTATTTTATCACGACACAGATTATCGAGAAACTGACACAGGCGCCGAATACGCCGGCAGAGATGTGGCTGGTGATGGAGAAAGGCGCGGCAAAGAGATTCCTGGGGATTCCGAAGGAGACCAAGAAGTCCTTGCTGCTTAAGGTAAGCTGGGACATGAAGATCGTCTATCATTTCCACAGGGAGGATTTTCATCCGATGCCGGCGGTGGATTCCGTGCTGGTACATTTTGCGAAAAGAGCAGCGCCGGATCTCACGAGAAGCGAATACCATGTATTCCAGAAGTTTATCGAGCAGTCGATGAAATACGGCATATGCGGTAAGGGTGCACTTCTTACCAAAAGACAGGTTTCGGTGGCGCTGAAGGAGGCAGGACTGCCCCACGCTCATGAAGACGGGGTCACACTGTATATCCAGTGGCTTTGTTTGTTTCGATGGTATCAAAGAACGTTAAATCACGGGAAACAGTTGGACTAATAAAACATAATTTCGTTTGTTGTTGTTATAAAAAAGAAGGTGTGATAAAATGGTAATACGAATAAATTTCAGGCGGTTTTGTCAGATATGCAGGTGTGTATCTGTTTGATGAAGGATACGGAAAATATAATATGTCATGGGAAAATGAAAGGAATATTTTATATATGGAAAAAGCATTTTTAGTAGGAGTGAACTTAAATGACGGAGAGGATTATCTGCTCTCCTTAGAGGAACTGGGTGCGCTGGCACAGGCGTGCGATATGGAAGTAGCGGGGATGGCGGAGCAGACGCTGCCGGAAGTGCACAAGGCATTCTACATCGGCACGGGCAAGGTGGACGAAGTGAAGGAACTGGCATTGGACTGCGAGGCGGACGTGATCATATTCGACAATTCGCTTTCGCCCATGCAGCTTCGTAATCTGCAGGAGCGTCTGGATAAACCGGTACTGGACAGGAGTACCTTGATTCTTGATATTTTTGCAAGTAGAGCGCGGTCGAGGGAAGCGAAGCTGCAGGTGGAAGTGGCCAGGCTGCAGTACATGCTGCCCAGACTGGTGGGACTTCATGCGGCGCTCAGCAGACAGGGCGGCGGCAGCGGTGCGCTGAGTAACAAAGGTGCCGGTGAGAAGAAGCTGGAACTGGACCGTCGTGTTTTGGAAAAGCGTCTGACGGAACTTCGCAGAGAACTGAAAGATGTGAGTGCGGAACGGATGACCCAGCGTAAGCGCCGTGCGGGATCGGGTATGCCCAGGGTCGCTTTGGTAGGATATACGAACGCCGGTAAGTCCACATTATTGAATGCGATGTTAGACTTATACGGCAGTGATGAAGTGGATGTGGAAGAGAAGAAAGTGATGGAGAAGGATATGCTGTTTGCGACCCTGGACACCACGGTGCGTAAGATTGAACCGGAGAACCACCATGCATTTCTGCTGTCGGATACGGTGGGCTTTATCCATAAGCTGCCGCATCATCTGGTGGAAGCTTTCCACTCCACGCTGGAGGAGGCCAGAGAGGCGGATATTCTGCTGCAGGTGGTGGATTACAGTGACCCTCATTACAGGGAACATATTGCCGTTACCAATCGGACGCTGAAGGAACTTGGCGCGGAGGGGATTCCCATGCTCTATGTTTATAACAAGGCAGACCTGGTCTCACCCGATGACATACCGGGACTGGCAGGCATCGAACCAGAGCAGTTGAAGTCGCAGCTTCCCATTATGTCGGAGAGCAGTATCTATCTGTCGGCAAAGAATCGGATCGGGATGGAAGAACTGATTCGCCTGATTGAAAAGAAACTGGCCGGTGGATACAGGGAGTGTACGATGCTGATTCCCTATACAGACGGCAGGGCGGTGTCTTACCTGAATGAGAATGGGGTAGTGTCTGAGACGGAGTATCTGGAAGAGGGCGTGCGAATGAGAGTGAACTGCCGGGCGGCCGATTATGAATACTATCGGAATTATATTTCTGACTGATGGCTGTGGCGCGTTTATCTGCCCGGACATTGATAGAGGGTTTACCTGCTACTGGAACGGAGTAAACAGTAACGATTACGGAGCAGGAATTTTCAGTGGATTAGGAGTAGCACGCCGTGGAACGGCGTGCTATGATAATGAGAGAGACAGGATGGTTTAAACCGCACTTTTGCAAAAGCCGGTAACAGTGCATGAGAAAGGTATGGAGATTATGGATCGAAAACTGGCATTTCAAATTTTAGGGCTGCTGGAGACAAAGGATGAAAACGAGATCCGGCAGAAGTATTTGTTACTGTTAAAGGATACCAATCCGGAAGACGACCCGGAGGGGTTTAAACGGCTGCGGGAAGCCTATGAAGAGGCCCTACGTTTTTCAAAGATACGGGAGGAGGATGAGGAACAGGAACCGGCAGATGAGGTCGGGCTTTGGATGAGGCGTGTCAGGAAGACCTACCGGGATATTTTTCTGCGCAGAGAAACGGATACCTGGAAAGAACTTTTTGAGGATCCGGTATGCGACGGGCTTGATACTTTTCTGGAAGCGCGGAGTCAACTTCTGGGTTACCTCTCTGATTATCCTTTCCTGCCGCAGAGCGTATGGCTTCTGCTGGATCAGGTGTTTCATGTGATGGAGGATTTCGATGATCTGGAAGAGGACTTTCATGTGAATTTTCTTAGGCATATCGAATATCATCTGCAGACCGAAGATTTTCTTGACTACGGGCTTTTTGAGGAGACGGCAGAGGGATACCGTCCGGAAAAAGAAGAGGATACGGACAACTATTTCAGAGAGTTTTTTAAGATAAGGGAAAGTCTGGAACAGGCTGAGACGGAAGGAATCCTGCAGAGGCTTTCGGACCTGAGGCGGTTCGGACTTTACCATCCTTACGAGGATGTGGAGAAGCTGCGTCTGCTGATCAGGACGAAGGAATGCGGGAAGGGACGGGAACTGGCACAACAGCTGATCGAACGGTATCCGAAAGATGATTATGTGCAGATATGGACAGGAAAGATTTTCTATGAGACGGGCGAAAGGGAGCGGGCACAGGAACTCTGGGAGGCAGTGCTTCTGGAAGAGCCGGATTATTATATGGCAAAATATTTTGCCGTACATGCGCTTGTAGAACAGGAAAACTGGTACAAGGCGGAGCGGTACATACAGGATCTGATCAAGGTCAACCGGCATGATCAGGAACTGCAGGAGACGAAGGACAGAATAGACGAAGCACTTATTCCTCTGCTGCAGGAGGTTCTTGCGGCGGATGCGGGTTATGAGGATCTGAGCCGGGAGGAGACTGCAATTTATCTGGGCTGGCGGTTTTTTAATCAGGACAGGAATGAGGACGGGCTGCAGCTTTTGGAGAAGGAGGGGATGGCAGCCGGCCAGGAAGAAGATTTTTATGAACTGCAGGCATGGCTTCTTTATAGAATGAAGCGGTACGAGGAGGCAATTTCTGTTTTTCGCGCACATCTTGAGCAGGTTGCCGCCAATGAGGATGATGAGAAGAAGAAACGGGCCAAATCCGCACAGTCCCACCGATGCATGGCAGATTGTTTCTATGAACTGGGAGAATCCGAAAAGGGAGAAAAAGAGGCGCAGGCCGCGATAGAGACGGAACCGGATGCCAGGCTTTGCATGGAGAGCCGCAGATATCTGGCGGGCAAATATCTTTTTTATAAAAAATATGAAAAAGCGGTGGAGTTATGTGATACGGTTCTGACTGAGAACGAGGAATATTATCCGGCTTATCTGATCCGCCAGGAGGCTTGTTACCATATGGACAGGGCGCAGCAGGTGGTGGATGATTATTACAGCGCCATCGATCTTTATGCCGGCTATGACAAGCCGTATCTTTACGCGGCAATCATTTTTTATGATTATGATCAATATGAAAACGCGAAGGGTGTCATAGACAGGGCGAGAGAGAATCAGGTGGAATTTTCCGACAGGCTGCTTTTCCAGGAGGCTAAGATTCTGCGGATGCTGGCGGAGAGCGAAGAAGAACGCAGACGGCCGCGGGAGATCGTGGAAGGACTTTTGGAGAAGTTAGAGAAGGAACAGAAAGAGAAGGAACAGAAAGAAAAGGGAGAGAAGGAAAAAGAAGAGAACGAAAAAGAAGCGGCGGGGAATCGCCAGGTGGAGGAACTCGACAAGGCAAATCTTCTCTTTGAACTGGGACTGCTTCATTATAGCAGCGATGAGAATGAGCAGGCGGTTTCTTTGATCCGTCAGGCCGTCCGGGAGGATCCGGGTGAGACCTGGTACCGCTATGTGCTCGGCAATGTGTACCGGAGCATGGACAGGTACAAGGAGGCGCTGGCAGAATACCACGGCGTGGAGAAGGATTATCAGAATGCCGAGATGTATTTCAACATGGGGATCTGCCATGAGGGACTGTCTGAGTGGACGAAGGCGATCGGCTTTTTTGAGAAGGTTATAGAACTGGATGATCAGTACCGGGATACCAACCGGAGGCTTTATAACTGTTATGAGGAGAGATTTTGCATAGAGTACCGGAAAGCCGATTATGATAAGGCCCTTTTTTATATTAATAAGCAGCTTGAACTGACGGAGGACGGTTACCGTTACTGGAACCGGGCTTATCTTTATGACGATGGCATGGAGACGGAGAAGGCGGTCCGGGATTATGAGAAAGCGCTGCCCATGGTCGCCGAAGCGGATCAATACAGTGTATTGGAAAACATCGGCTATTCCTATAAGGGTGACAGGCAGTTTGAGAAAGCATATGAAGCATACCGGAAGGCTGTGGACTGTATGGAACCTAAGAATGCTTCTGACAAGGGCTATGCCGGCATGGCGGAATGCAGTAAGAAGCTGGGGGATTATGAAAGAGCCATTGCCTGCTGTAAGGAAGGACTTGCGCAGATGCCTGACAACGAAAGTCTGTGGGATCTTTTGAGGGACATTTATGAGGAGACGGACCGCTTTGAGGAGGCGCTTGCGGCGGAGCAGTCAAATTATGAGCACGGAGAGAGCGCAGTAGATTATTACGCAAACGTTTCCCTGATTCAGTTGAGAATGGGAAAGGTTCAGGAGAGTCTGGATACGCTTGAAAAAGGAAGGAAGGCACTGCTGGCAGATGGTGCAGACAAGAGAGACTTGGCTGAACTGTATGACAAACTGGGAGACCGTTATGAGGAGATGGCGGAGTATGCAGAAGCGGCACAGCAGTTTCAGAAGGCCGTTGCCCTGCGTGGAGAGAATGATTTCTGGGGGAGATTCAACGGTGAAATTGACCTTGTGAAGAATTATTATATGACGGGAGAGTATGAAAAGGCCAGATGCCATGGAGAGAAGGCATTACAGTGCCTGGCGGAGAGAAATACGACACCGGAAGACTATATGAACTGGCCGGGAAGGGAGCCGGTGCGGAGGGGGCAGATCGGCTGGATCTACCTTGCGCTGGGGGAGAAAGAAAAGGGCAGAGACTGTCTGGAAAGGATGGAGAAGCTGCGCCCCTGTCGCAACTGCGGATATGCCAGATGCTTTGAAGCGTCTTTATGGCTTGGATATTACTATTATTGTGAAAAGGAATACGACAAAGCCGCGGAGCTGATGGAGGAGACACTTCGAAGATTCCCGCAGTCACTGAATGCGGAATATCTGCTGAGGAAGCTTCGCGAAACAGGGAAGAGGGTTGAGGAAAAATGATTATAGGAATCGACTTGGGTACAACAAACAGCCTGGCGGCTTATTTTACGGAAAGCGGGCCGGAGATCATACCGAACCGGCTGGGAAAAAAGCTGACGCCGTCCGTGGTGAGCATGGATGAAGAGGAGCAGATCTATGTGGGCGATCTGGCGGTAGAGAGAGGACTGCTCTATCCGGGGAGCACGGCATCGGTTTTCAAACGGGATATGGGAAGCGGAAGGAAGTTTCGGCTTCTGCACAAATCCTTTACTGCGGAGGAACTTTCCTCTTTCGTGCTCAGAGCTTTGAAGGAGGATGCGGAGCATTATCTGGGAGAGCCGGTGACGGAGGCTGTGATCAGTGTGCCGGCCTACTTCAACGATGAGAGAAGAAGAGCGACGAAACGGGCGGGTGAACTGGCCGGACTTAAGGTGGAACGGATTATCAGCGAGCCTACTGCGGCGGCCATTGCCTACGGATTATACCAGAGCCGGGGGCACATGCGTTTTCTGGTGTTTGACCTGGGCGGCGGCACTTTTGATGTATCTGTGCTTGAGCGGATTGACAATATTCTGGAAGTGCGTGCTGTGGCGGGGGATAATTTCCTGGGCGGCGAGGATTTTACGGCGGTGCTGGAAAACATGTTTTTTGAAAAATATCCGCAGTTTGACAGGCTTGCGATGGACGCAAAGACGCTGCGCCATATTCACAAGCAGGCGGATCGCTGCAAGATGGCATTTTCGGATAACAGGACATCTGTCATGGAGTGTAAGATACAGGATGAACTGTATTCCTTTAAGGTTGAACTTTCAGATTATGAGAAAGCATGTGAGGAGCTTCTGGATAAGATCAGACAACCGGTACGGCGCAGCCTTTCCGATGCCCATATCAGACTGTCGGATATTGATAAGGTAGTGCTTGTGGGCGGGGCAACCAGAAGTCCGGTGATCCGGCGCTTTGTGAGCAGGCTTTTCCGGGTGATTCCGGATACCAACATCAATCCTGATGAGGCGGTGGCCCTCGGCGCGGCTATACAGGGCGCTATGAAGGAACGGAAGGATGCCATCAAAGAGGTGATTCTGACGGATGTGTGTCCCTTTACGCTGGGAACAGAGATCGTCAGGGAGTGGGAAAAGGGTGTTTACGAGCGGGGTGTGTTCTGCCCCATCATCGAGCGCAACACGATTATTCCGGCCAGCCGGACGGAACGGCTCTATACGGTGCACGATGACCAGACGAAGATCCGGGTGAATGTGCTTCAGGGAGAGAGCCGGTTTGCCGGCAACAATCTTTCTCTGGGAGAACTGATGATAGATGTGCCTGGAGCAAAGGCCGGCGAGGAAGCCGTAGATGTGACTTATACTTACGATATCAATTCCATCCTGGAAGTGGAGGTCAGGGTGGTGTCCACAGGAAAACTGCAAAAGAAGGTTTTCGGCGGCAAGGATCTGGACATGACGCCGGAAGAGATTGCGGAGCGGTTTGAGACGCTGTCCTATCTGAAAATTCATCCCAGAGACAGGGAGGAGAACAGGTATCTTTTGCTGCTTGGAGAGAGAATCTATGAGGAGAGTCTGGGCGAGAAAAGGCAGATGATCGAAGCGGAACTGCACAAATATGAACAGGCCCTTGACTCTTATGAGCCGGCGGCGATCGACCGGGGAAAGGAGGCGTTCCGTGAATTTTTGAAGGAACTGGATGAGTATTTCCAGTGAGCCGGAACGGTCTGCGAGCATGAAAAAACATTCGGAAAGGGATATTGCACGAGCTATCGGCTTCCTTTATAATAGAACATGGATTTAAGTGATACAGAGTTTATTGAGAGAGGAGTTACTATGATCAAATTGATGGAAGGCGGCGCGTATCTGCTTCACGGAACGGAGATTATTCCGGATGGTGCAGATGCGGTGGCACAGATTAAGAATAAGACAGGCAGAGAGGTTTCAAGGGAGGAAGCCGCGAAGAATACGATGGCTTACGGTATTTTGCAGGAGCATAACACATCCGGCAATATGGACAAGCTGAAGATTAAGTTCGATAAACTGACATCCCATGATATCACCTTTGTGGGTATCATTCAGACGGCCAGAGCGTCGGGACTGACCCGTTTTCCGATTCCCTACGTGCTGACGAACTGTCACAATTCCCTGTGCGCGGTGGGCGGTACGATCAACGAGGATGACCACATGTTTGGTCTGACCTGTGCGAAGAAATACGGCGGCGTCTATGTGCCTCCTCATCAGGCGGTCATTCATCAGTATGCAAGAGAAATGCTGGCAGGCGGCGGCAGGATGATTTTGGGCTCCGACTCCCATACCCGTTACGGTGCATTGGGAACGATGGCTATGGGCGAGGGCGGACCTGAACTGGTGAAACAGTTACTGTCCCAGACTTATGATATAAATATGCCGGGCGTGGTGGGCGTATATCTGACCGGGGAACCGGTGAAAGGCGTAGGCCCGCAGGATGTGGCGCTGGCGATTATCGGTGCTGTATTCGGCAACGGCTATGTGAAAAACAAGGTAATGGAGTTTGTAGGACCCGGCGTGTCATCCCTGAGCGCTGATTTCAGGATCGGGATCGACGTTATGACTACGGAGACCACATGTTTGTCTTCTATCTGGCGTACAGACGATCAGATCAGGGAATTTTATGATATCCACGGCAGAGTGGAGGAATACAAGGAACTGAATCCGGGAGAGACAGCATATTACGACGGTATGATCGAGGTGGATCTGTCTAAAGTCAGACCTATGATCGCGATGCCCTTCCATCCGAGCAACACATATACCATTGACGAGGTCAATGCCAATTTAAAGGATGTACTCCACGATGTGGAGGAGCGGGCAAAGGTGAGCCTGGACGGTGCAGTGCCTTATTCCCTTCAGGATAAGGTGGTGGACGGAAAGTTCATGGTGGATCAGGGTATTATTGCAGGCTGTGCGGGCGGCGGTTTCGAGAACATCTGCGCGGCGGCGGACATTCTGAGAGGCTCTTACACCGGAGCGGACGGCTTTACCTTAAGTGTATACCCGGCTTCCATGCCTGTTTATATGGAACTGATCAAAAACGGATGCGCGGCGGCGATTCTGGAAACCGGCGCGGTGCTCAAGACGGCGTTCTGCGGTCCTTGTTTCGGTGCAGGTGACACGCCTGCCAACAATGCCTTCAGTATCCGTCATTCTACAAGAAACTTCCCCAACCGGGAAGGCTCTAAACTGCAGAACGGACAGATTTCTTCCGTGGCGCTTATGGATGCCCGTTCCATTGCGGCAACGGCGGCCAACAGAGGCGTGCTCACACCGGCCACGGAGTTTGATGCAGAACTGAATAAATACAAATATCATTTTGACGCTAATATTTATAAGAATCGTGTATTTGATTCCAAAGGCGTGGCGGATGAGAGTGTGGAGATCCAGTTCGGCCCGAACATCAAAGACTGGCCGGCCATGGGCGCGCTGCCGGATCATCTGGTGCTGCGCGTTGTGTCGGAGATTCATGATCCGGTGACCACAACGGATGAGCTGATTCCTTCCGGTGAGACTTCGTCTTATCGTTCCAATCCGCTGGGACTGGCAGAGTTTACCCTGTCCAGAAAAGATCCTGAGTATGTAGGAAGGGCGAAGGACATCCAGCGTGCCGAGAAGGCAAGAATGACAGGTGAACACCCTTGCCAGGCACATCCCGACGTGAAGCCGGTGATGGATGTGGTGAAGCAGACTTTTGGGGACGCTTCCCATGAGAATACGGGATTCGGATCTACAATCTTTGCGGTGAAGCCGGGTGACGGCTCCGCCAGAGAGCAGGCGGCAAGCTGCCAGAAAGTATTGGGCGGCTGGGCTAATATTGCCAACGAATATGCAACCAAGCGTTACCGCTCTAATCTGATCAACTGGGGTATGCTGCCGTTCCTGATTGAAGAGGGAGAACTGCCTTTTAAGAATCTGGATTATCTTTTCTTCCCCGGTATCAGAAAAGCAGTGGAAGAGAAAGCAGATGTGATCAAGGCATACAAGGTGTCCGTGGAAGAGGGACAGATGACGGAGTTCGAACTGCGGCTGGGTGAGCTTACAGATGAGGAGAGACAGATCATCCTGAAAGGATGCCTGATCAATTATAACAGGGTTTCCTGATATTTCAGACAATGCATTGCCCAAGAAGAGGCATTGTCTGCGGGGAACTGTACTGGAAAAGTTATACCCCTGTGTCAGAAAAATATAAAAGTTGTGAAAACCGTGTGTCATATCAACTAAAGGAATCATAAGAGGCCGCCGATATATAAAATACGAGGGGTGGTTGCTCTTGGCCAGACGATTGCTTCTTGAATCTGAATGATGTACAGACCATGGACGGTGTTTTTGAGGGAAAAGGATTTTCTTTAGAACACCGTCCTTTCTATTGCCATGCATCAGGGACGGTGCAGTCGGTGGCACAGACAGGCGTAGATCCGGTCCGGGCAAAAGGAGGGAAAAGTGAGAATTGATTCCAGCACGATTGGAATGGAATCTGCCAGAAGATATTCTTCTGTAACGGCAAAATCGGTGCGGGCTTCCAGTGTACGGGTTTCGGGCGGGTTCAGAAAGCTGAACGGCAGCCAGGACGGTCTCGGAAATTTATTCGGGAATCTGCTCGACGCAGGAGGCAGTGCGGATCAGACCGGACAAAACGGACAGACCGTGCAGGATGACGAAAATACTTCAAATATGGAAGATGTTACGGCACATTTTAGAAATCTGTCCAGTACGACGAGGGTTAAGGCGAGGCAGACGCCAGAAGACACTTTCATGACGATCAGACAGAGATGTGTCCAGTTTCTGATGGAGCTTCTGTTTGATTTCCGAAGCGGAAACAGGGACGACCGATGGAAGGATCTGGTATCAGATAATGCGGGCACAGCGCAGCCGGTCTATTCGGTCAATACGCTCACGAACCAGTACTATCACAGGGAAGAGGAGCAAACTACATTTGCCACAAAGGGCACAGTGAAAACGGCGGACGGCAGGGAATTATCCTTTAATCTGGAATTTTCCATGAGCCGCAGGTTTGAAGAGTATTATGAGGAAACATATACCACAGGAATGGTCACATACTGCGATCCGCTGGTGATCAATCTGGATACGAACATTGCACAGGTGTCCGACCAGAAATTTATGTTTGATCTTGACCAGGATGGTGAGAAGGAGGAAATCTCCACCTTACAATCCGGCAGCGGTTTCCTTGCGCTTGACTTGAACGGCGACGGTGTGATCAACGACGGCAGTGAACTTTTCGGTACCAAGTCGGGCAACGGCTTTGCTGATCTTGCCAAGTATGATTCCGATGGAAACGGATGGATCGACGAGGCGGATGAGATCTGGAAGAAGCTGCTCATCTGGACGAAGGATGAAAACGGGGATGATAAGCTGTATCATCTGTCTGATCTGGGCGTGGGCGCTATCGGATTGGGAAATGTGTCTACGCAGTTTGCATTAAATTCCGAGCAGGATAACCATAACAATGCCATGATCAGGAATACAGGCATTTTCTTGTATGAAAACGGCACAGTGTCTACCGTGCAGCATTTGGATCTGGCAAGGTAACCAGACGGCACGGAATAAAAAGAGAAATACCCACATAAAAATAGTGTAGCAGTTTGTCTTGCGCTTTGCGGTTACAGGCAGTAGATGTGAAGCGGTGCGGCCAGGAGAGTGATGTGGGATGTCTCATGAATGATAATAGAATCGTCTTAAAAGGAACAAACAAAAGAGATGCCGGAGGCTTTCTTTTGTTTGTTTTTTTGCTGCCCTATGTTTGTGCCTGCCTTTGGGGGCATGTGGGTGAAGAAACGGATGCGCTGCGGTCGGATGGCCAGGTTCAGGAAACGGACGCGGTGCAGTATAAAGTGCAGGTAGACATGAACTGGGGACTGTGGGAGATTCCCATGGAGGATTATCTTGCCTATAAACTGGAAGCGGTAATGCCGGGAAATTATGAGCCGGAGGCACTGAAGGCGCAGGCCGTGCTTCTTCGAACGGAACTGGTGCAGATTTTCCGGGAGGAGGGGGAAAATCTGCGGATAGCGGGCGACAATCTGGAAAAATGGTACGAGGCCGGGGACACAGAGGAAGAATTGGCTCCTTACAGACAGGCAGTGGAGGAGACGAAAGGACAGTATCTGTGTTATCAGGGCGAACCGGTGCAGGCATCCTATTTCAGACTCAGCAACGGGCAGACCAGAAATGCGGAGGAAGTATGGCACACGGACAAATGCCCTTATCTCACCGGTACAGCATGTGAGCAGGATAAGGCATCAAAGGATTACAGCAGAGACGTGACGGTTTCCAGGGTGAATTTTTTATATGAGATACGATCCAGAATCGGAGAAGAATATGCTGACCAGGAACTGTGGGACGGCATTTCTTTTTCTTATGACAGTGCAGGATATGTGACGGATGTGTCATTTATTATAGAGGAAAAAGAGGTGGGGAAGCTTGACGGGGAGACCTTCCGCCATCTTTTTTCCCTTCCATCGGCATCTTTTGAGATGGAACAGGGAGAGACAAAGCTGATTTTCCATGTGACCGGCGCAGGACACGGTTTCGGTATGAGCCAGTACGGGGCAAACAGCAGGGCATTGAACGGACAGACTTACGATCAGATCCTGAAAGATTTTTTTTCAGGGACAGAATTAGCAAAATTTGAATAACCTGTCAAAAATGGGTAAGACTAACACCATGTTAAATCATACTTCATAGGAAAAACGTGACAGCAGAGACATCTGAACTGTTGCGCAAAAACCTGTAAAGAAAGATTGAAAAAAAGATTTTCAATCGCGGGATTTGTGCGCAGAAAGCAGCGCAGAAATGCAGCAATGGAGTAAAACATGAAAATAGGAGGCAGGCTTTCATGGTAAGAAGAAACAGAAATGGTGTTAGGAAAGAGCGAATCATTATGTTGGCATCGTCCGTACTGGTTTTGACGGCATTGACGGTGACTGGTGTTTTTGTAAAAAGAAGCAACAAGGCTGAGAAGGAGGACTACATCGTAGACTTTGAAGCCATTGAACAGGGCAGCGACACGACTGCGGAAAATCTGATGTCCGGCGAGGAACTGGATACTTTGTTTGCGGAAGTGGGAACCGATGATCTGGATTATGACCCTAATTTTCAGGAGGCAAATTCCATAAAGGTGGAAAACACAGAGGACAAGTCATCCAGAACGAAGAAAAATGCCTTGACAGACAAAACTGCGGAACAGACAGAAGAAGCCGTCAAAGACGAAGCGGATCAGAAAAAGAGCACGGGTAAGACGACTGACGATCAGTCTGACGCAGGACAGGAACTTCAGATTGGTGAAGAGATAGAACAGTCCAAAAAACAGGACAAGAAGACAGAAAAAACTGATAAAACAAAGAAAAAAGCAGAGGAAGAAGACGAGGAGGGCATGTTTGATGAGAGTGTGGATACAGCCCGCGCAGCTGAGGAGGCAGAGACGGCAGAGGCAATTTCCACAACTGTGCAGCCGACGCTCGATTTCAAGGAGGAAGACGGTCTGGTATGGCCCATTGTAGGAGATATACTGATTAATTACAGTATGGACAAGACGATCTATTTCCCCACATTGCAGCAGTATAAGTATAATCCGGCCATTGTCATTGCGGCAACACAGGGAGCGCCGATTTCTGCGGCGGCTAACGGCCGTGTGACTTCCGTGGGTTATGACTCTTCGATTGGAAATATGGTTGTGATGGATCTGGGTAACGGTTATGAATTGACTTATGGACAGTTAGAGAATATAACGGTTTCGGAAGGCAGCTATGTGAGTGTGGGTGACGGAATCGGAACAGTGGCTTCCCCTACGAAGTTTTACAGTCTGGAAGGAACAAATGTGTATTTTAAGCTGACTAAGGACGGAAAGCCGGTGAATCCGATGAGCAGGCTTAAGTAAAGAAAACGACATGAAGACGACATGAAGTTCTGCTAAGGCTGCATAGGACGCAGCCTAAGCAGAACTATGTCATGTCGGGAAGAATCGCCTGGTGGGGCGATTCTTCCGGGCGGTTGGAGACGGGTGGAATGTTTGTCGGTATGGGTGCAGGCTGGAAATGCGGATAGGAGTTGTAGTGGTGAGGATTGAGTAGTTGTTTGGTTGTATGAGTGCAGGTTGGGAGTGTGGATAGGAACTGCAAGGTGTGGTTTGTGCTGATGGCTGCTGGCGACAGAAGAATGGAAATGGGAGCGGGTGGAAAATGCTGGTTGTGATACATGGTTATATAAAGACGATGGAGGAGCAGGATTATCCTGACGGGTATCTTCGGATCGACCATGGGAAGATTGTGGCGGTCGGGGATATGGCGGAGTGTGATGTGCAGGCGCTTCGGGAGAATCAGGAGGTGCAGGTGATTGATGCCGGAGGAAATCTGGTGATGCCGGGCATCATCGAGGCTCATTGTCATATGGGTATTACCGAGGAAAAGAAAGGCATGGAGGGGGATGACTGTAATGAGAATGTGAATTCTGTTACACCGCATCTCAGGGCAATTGATGCCATTAACCCCATGGATGACGCTTTTCATGATGCCATCAAGGCCGGGATAACATCGGCCATGATCGGGCCGGGAAGCTCAAATGTGGTGGGCGGACAGTTTGCCTTTTTAAAAACCCACGGCAGATGTATTGATCAGATGATCGTGAAGGCACCTGCGGCAATGAAGGTGGCTTTTGGAGAGAATCCCAAGGTGAACTATTCCGGGCAGAATGTTTCACCGGTTACCCGGATGGCTATCGCGGCACAGCTTAGGGAAGAATTGACGAAGGCGAGAGAATACCAGAGACGGATCGGGGAAAATCCGGAGACTGTACCAGATTTCCGTTATGAATGCTGGCTTCCGGTATTAAACGGTGAGATTCCTTTGAAGGCGCATGTACACCGTGCCGATGATATTTTGACTGCAGTGCGTATTGCAAAAGAGTTTGGGCTCAGGATGACGCTTGACCACTGCAGTGAAGGCCATCTGGTCATAGAAGAATTGCAGGAGGCGGGATTCCCGGCTATCGTCGGGCCGGATATGGCCAGCCGTAACAAAATCGAAGTTGGTAATATGGCTTTTAAGACGGCGGGAGAACTGAGTAAGAACGGAATCCTGACGGCTGTCACCACGGATCACCCTGTTTCCAAAATACAGTTTCTTCCGATCTGTGCCGGCCTGGCAGTGAAGGAGGGCATGTCCATGGAAGACGGATTTCGAGCTATAACAATCAATGCTGCAAAAATCTGCGGTGTGGAAGACAGGGTAGGAAGTCTGGCGGCGGGAAAGGATGGAGATGTTGCGATTTTCAACGGCAATCCCATGGAAGTATTTACCAGAACTCTTTGTACGGTTATTAATGGAAAAATTGCATATTATGATGAAGAATCCGATCTTTTGTGGTAGAATAAGTAATATTGCAAAATAAATGAAAGAGTCTGATATCTGATGAGGAACGGATTTTGTAAGAAATTGATCTGTATATTGCTTTGCACGGCATTGATGCCGGGATGCAGTTATGTTTCACAGACGCCTTTTGACAAGTTTCAGAATGGCGGCGACAGTGAATTTACCACGCTCGGTCTGGCGCCGGAGTTTAATTACGAGGTTCCCGAAAGCCTGCCGAGTATTCTGGTGGATCAGGTGGGTTACGCAAGTGACAGCAGCAAAGTGGCTTTTTTCAGGGGCGAACTGCTGCCGGACTATTTTATGATCATAGACGCTGACAGCGGACAGGAAGTATATAAGGGTGAGATTGAGAAGAGGGGATATGACCAGCAGACAGGAGAATCTGTCAGCTATGGAGATTTCACATCTTTCCAGAAGCCCGGTACATATTATATTGAGGCTGCGGTGATCGGGCAGTCGTACAGCTTTACGATTGCGGATAATCCTTACGGTGATCTTTTTGATGTGGCGTTGAAACAGTATTATTATAATAGATGCGGGCTTACGCTGTCAGCGGAACTTGCAGGTGATGCTGCGCACAATGCCTGCCACGCGAGGGAAGCCCAGATGAAGGCGGAAGCGGCGGTTAAACTGGATGTGTCGGGTGGATGGCATGTAGATGGAGCCGCCAACCGTGATGTGACGACGGGATGCCGCACGGTCAATTATTTATTGCTGGCATATGAGCTGTATCCGGATGTGTTCGGCGATGACGCGGGTATTCCGGAAAGCGGCAACGAGATCCCGGATCTACTGGACGAAGTGAAGTATGAGATAGACTGGCTTTTAAAAATGCAGGATGCAAAGAGTGGAGCGGTGTACTCGGCTGTCAGCAGCGTTGACAATGCAACTCTTGGTTATCTGCTTTATATTGAAGGAGTCACCATGGACGCAACCATACAGTTTGCGGCCACGCTGGCGAAATTCAGTTATCTTTACCAGAATTATGACAGGGAATTTGCAACTCTGTGCCTGAAAGCATCAGACAGGGCATTCCGCTATGCGGGGCAGTATCTGGCCGATGTGTCACCGGAAGAATATTTTTATGCAGCTGCGGAGCTTTATCGTGCCACTGGCGGCTACGGGTATCATAATGTGGTCAAGAATTATCTGTTACAGAATTCGGTGACGGATATGAAGAATAATTTTGTTTTCTGGGGCTGCGTGACTTATATGGCCACCAAACAGAGAGTGGATGTGAATCTGTGCAGCGATGTGATCAAGATTTTAATGGAGGAAGGCGAACAGATCTCCTATGCTGCAAAGAATTCAAAATTTTTGGTAGGCATGGATGAAAAGACCGGCGGCATTGCAGAGTCGCTGCAGGACATAACGCGTCTGGTGGTGGTAGACCATATCATTACCAATCACGAATATGGCACGGTGCTGCAGAATCATCTTCATTATATGCTGGGGCGAAATCCTGATTCCATCAGCTATCTGGATGGGGCCGGAAGCCGTAATTACAAAGAAATCGACGAGAATCTGGGTATCATGAATCAGGTGGAACTGAATGCAGAACTGGTGCTGATGATGAGTTCGATCATGAAGGAATTGAGTCCGGCGGAAAAAGATTAGATGCAGTCAATCAGAAAAACGAAGAGCCTACACCAGCTCTTCGTTTTTTAAATAATTCTTTTTGATTGTTTCCTGTACCATGGCGCTTATACGGCGCTTTTCTTCTTTGCTGAGGTCTCTCGTGTAGATGGGTGTACCATATTCAATAACCACGTGAGCCTTCTTGATTCTGGGAATATGATCTTCGAAAATGGCGCCGGCGTTGTTGATGCTGATCGGAACGATGGGGCAGCCGGATTTCTCGGCAATCTTAAAGCTTCCGTCATGGAATTCCAAAAACATCTGGTCGGTTTTATTACGGGTTCCCTCCGGGAAAATGCAAATAGAAATGCCGGATTTCACTTTTTCGATGGCATTCAGGATGGATTTCATGCCCGCCTTGATGTCACGTCTGTCCAGAAAGATGCAGTGCAGATATTTCATCCATGTGGACAGAGACGGATAACGGAGCATTTCAACTTTTGCCATATATCCGGTGGGCCTGGGCACGCGCACGTAGGTGAGAAGGATATCAAAATAACTTCTGTGATTACCCACATACAGTACGGCCTCGTCTTTCGGAACGTTTTCTTCGCCAAGCACGGTCACGGAAGTACCTGCAAGAAAAAGAACCACGCGGAATGCCCAATTGACAATGGCAAGCGAACTGCGGTCTCTGATTTCCGGATGAAATTTGCCGATGATAAACTCTGCGAGCTGGATCGGAAGACTCACGATCAAGAAAAAAACAACAAAAAGTGCAATACAAGTAAAACGTATCATATTATAACCATCCTGTCGGGTTTTTAGTTGTTTAAGAAGGCTGAATTCCTGCTTGGAGGGAAGCAGCCGTGCGGAATGAAAAGAATGCCGCAATTGTCCGGATTCCGTTCCGCTATAGGCATCAGGCCGTGAACGGACACAGAATATCTTCTATTATATAAGTTGTTGTGTTAATAATCAATAGAAATAAATAATACAATTTGCATAGTATGTAGTTCCGTGGAAAAAAGAGCTGCTGCGATAAACAACAGGAATAGACTGTGCAGTCAGATAATAAATTAGGTAATAAGAGTTTATTACCGGAGTGGAAAACATATGAACAAATTGTATGAATATCAGAAAAGACTGCTTAGTGTCTGCCTTGTCTGCCTGATGTGCATGGGTGTGTTTGCCTGTGGAAAACAGCAGGATACCATGGAGAAAATCAAAGATCTGGAATGTACGGTGATCCCGGAGGATAATCTGCCGGAGGAACTGTTTAATATGATCGAGCAGAAAAAGGCAGATGCTTTTAAGATTACATTTGAGGATAAGGGTTTTCTTTATATCTGTGTGGGATACGGCACCCAGGAAACGGGCGGTTACAGCATTGCAGTAAACGATCTTTATGAGACTGCAAATGCAATTTATGTGGATACAAATCTGATCGGGCCTTCCCCGGAAGAGAAAGGCAATCCGGTGGCGAGTTATCCTTACATAGTGATCAAGACGGAATATATTGACAAACCAGTAGTGTTTGATTAGGAAATTGGACTGCTATAGGCAGAAAAATGTGACGGGTAACGGGAATGGCAAAAGGAGAAAATCTATGCTAAGATAGGAAAAGAACTTAGGAGATGAAAGATGGCAGAGATATAAAACATAAGGCTGATGACACAGGAATCATAAAGCCGTATGAAAAAATCTGCTGCATCGAAATGGAAGGAACTATGTTATATTTAAAAAACGGTTGTTTGATTGATCCCGCATCGGGGACGGAAGGGTATAGAGATCTTTTGATCAGGGATGACAGGATTGTCCGGATCGCGCCGCGGGGGACGCTGGAAGAAGAAATTGCTCTGATACAGGGCAGACCGGAGGCCGCATCAGAAGCTGCGGAGAGTGGGGCTGATGCGGGCGGCGGGGGTAATGTATGTGCCGGAGAGAAGGTTGAGGTGATTGACTTATATGGTCAGTGTATTGCACCGGGACTTGTGGACGTTCATGTACATTTCAGAGATCCCGGATTTACCTGTAAAGAGGATATTGAGACAGGCGCGAAAGCAGCGGCGCGTGGCGGTTTTACGACGGTAGTGCTGATGGCAAATACGAAACCGGCAGTGGACAATGAGGAGACGCTTGCATATGTTCTGAATAAGGGCAGAGAAACGGACATTCACATCCATACATGTGCCAATGTGACAAAAGGACTTCAAGGCAAGGAACTGACCGATATGGAGGCGTTGAGTGAATCAGGCGCTGCGGGATTTACGGACGACGGCATACCGCTTATGGATGAAAAATTGCTGCGTGCGGCGCTGCACAGGGCGGCAGAGTGCGGGAAGCCGGTCAGTCTTCATGAGGAAAATCCGCTGTTGATCACCAATAACGGTATCAATGCAGGTAAAGCCGCAGAACATTACGGGATAGGCGGGTCCCCAAGAGAAGCGGAAATTTCCATGGTTGAGAGGGATCTGAAAATTGCAGTGACAGAGAAAGCCGACCTGTCTATCCAGCACATCAGTACGAAAGAAGCTGTAGAACTTGTGCGGCAGGCTAAGAAAAAGAGCAGTCATATTTACGCCGAGGCGGCACCCCATCATTTTACTCTGACCGAAGAAGCAGTGATTAGACATGGTACGCTGGCAAAAATGAATCCACCTCTCAGAGGGGAAGAGGACCGGCTTGCGGTCATAGAAGGGTTGAAGGACGGTACAATTGATATGATTGCCACGGATCATGCCCCCCACACTGCGGAAGAAAAGGCGAAACCGATCACGGAAGCGCCCAGCGGCATTATCGGGCTTGAAACCTCTCTGTCCCTGGGAATCCGGGAACTGGTGAACAAAGGATATCTGACTATGTTGGAACTGATTGAAAAAATGAGTTATGCACCCGCGAAGCTGTACCATTTGGATGCCGGTTATCTGGCGGAGGGCGGACCGGCGGATCTGGTGATCTTTGATCCTACACAGGAATGGAAGGTGGAAAGCTTTGCATCAAAATCGGCAAATTCTCCTTTTGTTGGAGAGAAACTGCCGGGAGTAGTTCACTATACGATCTGCGGCGGCAGGATCGTGTACCGCGGGTAGAACTGTAACCTCTGATTTTGACTTTGCAGTACGGCAGGAAGGGCCTGCCGCACTGCAAATTTTTTCGCTTATCCGAGTTCGCGAAGCGAATCTCGCAAAGTTATGTCAGAGCCGGAGATATGCCTTAATCGCGGTAAGCTGCTCTGACATGGGGATTTGTGTGAGACTATGAAACAATAAAGAAAAAACTTTCGCTAAAAACAGGCTAATTATATTAATAAAACAGACCGATATACTAATATCAGTATCTATCTGAATTCGGATGCAAGGAAGCACTACGAAAGGAAAGGAAGCCTATGGTTATTAAACACAATCTTACAGCGATGAATGCAAATCGCATGTTCAATTTGACAAGCACAAGTCAGGCAAAATCTACAGAGAAATTGTCTTCGGGATATAAAATTAACCGCGCCGCAGACGACGCAGCGGGATTATCCATTTCGGAGAAAATGCGCAGGCAGATGAGAGGTCTCACGCAGGCATCCGCCAATGCTGCGGACGGTATTTCCTGTGTGCAGACGGCGGAGGGCGCGCTGAATGAAGTTCATGATATGCTGCAGCGTATGGGTGAACTGGCGGTGAAAGGAGCCAATGGTACACTGACAACGGTGGACAGAGACTACATCAAGATGGAAGTCAGACAGCTGATGAGTGAGATCGACAGGGTACAGTCTACCACGACTTTTAACGAGCAAAAGCTGCTGGATGGTTCTTTTTCAAACAAAGGACTGCAGGTGGGGGCGGAATCCGGCCAGCATATCGGTATTACGATTCGCAATATGTGCACCAACGATCTGATTGCCAGTGCGCTGGCGAAAGGACTCTGCTACCAGACCAATGACGGTACGCCGTTGTGCTCATCACAGGATGCCAAGCCCACAGGGAATGAAAGACCTGACGGATATTATTATCAGGCGCCTTTTCCGGGTCTTACTACCCATGCCAAGATAGGATATGTAAATTTGAATACCATCGGGCAATGGCAGGTACCGGGACATTCACACCTTTTAGGTGCATATGACCTGACAGTGTTTCACAGTTTTTCCTACAGTTCTATCACAGATGAAAATGTGAAAGGCAGGCTTACCACAGATTACAGCTCTCTCTGGGGTCCCACAGGAGGCACAGAGGAGGCTTTATCGGATAAAGATCCGGATATCCGTCATTTCCAGGCATTAAATGTTTTTGCAAAGAGTGCGATCTTTGACGTGTCGGAGGAAAGATCCAAACTGGGTGCCATACAGAACCGTTTGGAGCATACGATCAGTAATCTGGATAATATTATTGAAAATACCACATCGGCCGAGTCGTCCATCAGGGATACGGATATTGCCACGGAGATGGTACGGTACGCCAACAACAATATTCTTGCACAGGCAGGACAATCCATGCTTGCGCAGGCGAATCAGAGCAATCAGGGAGCGCTGTCTTTGCTGCAGTAGCATAGAAGCGTTTTCGGAAAACAGACAGCAGTATGACAGAGCGCATGGTGATCAGACCGTGCGCTCTCATTTTTGGTTTGCAAATAAGCAAAGTCAGAAGGACTGGTTATCAAGCGTCATGTTTGTATATAAGGCTGATGATCGGGACTGATGACAAGCAACATGAATTCGGGCTGCGAAGCAGGTTCCGCAAACAGGCTTGGGCTGTTCCGGTATACTGCTTAGGGACTTGTAGGTAAAGGGGAAAACGGATATAATGGTAGGGAAACGGCGGCACTACAGTATATCATTGACATATGATGTATTGGCGGCGGAAATATAGAAAGAGGATAACGGGAGAATGGACGGACAAATGGTTCGAAAAAAGAAAGTAAAAGCAGTGATTGTATCACAGAAGCAGATCGCGGAACAGATCTATGATCTGTGGCTGGAAACAGAACTGGCGCAGGATGCCCGTGCGGGGCAGTTTGTGGCGGTGTATCCGCACAATGCCGCAACGCTGCTGCCAAGGCCGATCAGCATCTGCGAGGTGGACAGGGAGCAGGACAGACTGCGTCTGGTTTACCGCGTTGCCGGCAAGGGTACGGCGGAGTTTTCCAATTATAATACAGGGGATACGCTGGAACTTCTGGGCGTGCTGGGCAATGGTTTCCCGACCGAGGCGGCAAAAGGCAGACGTGTATTTCTGATGGGCGGCGGAATCGGCATACCGCCTATGCTGGAACTGGCGAAGGAGCTCGACGCGGAGAAATATATTCTGCTGGGGTATCGGAATCAGGATCTTTTTCTGCAGGATGACCTGGGCGAGAACGGGCAGGTCTACATTGCCACCGAGGATGGCAGTGTGGGTGTGCAGGGCAATGTGATGGACATCATCAGGGTAAATGAACTGCAGGCGGATGTGATCATGGCATGCGGTCCCATGCCGATGCTGCGGGCGATCAAGAAATACGCCGTGGAACAGGGAATAGACGCTTATATCTCTTTAGAGGAGCGGATGGCATGTGGTGTGGGGGCGTGTCTGGGCTGTGTGTGCAGGACCAGAGAGACAGACCATCATTCCCATGTACATAACGCCCGTATCTGTACCGATGGTCCGGTGTTTGAAGCGCGTGAGGTGGAAATATAAAATCATATGCGGGAGCATTTACAGAACCGGAAACGAAATTTTTAATGTCGTTACCGATAGAACCGGGTAGTTCAAAGAAATTGCGGGAAACCGATAATCCTTATGGAGATGAAAATACGATTTGTGCCGTCACCGTGGCGGCGGAATGGAGCGTGTTATGAATACAGAGATAACGATTGCAGGAGTGACATTTAAGAATCCCGTAATGACGGCGTCCGGCACCTTCGGCTCCGGCATGGAATACAGCGATTTCGTAGATTTAAACAAGCTGGGTGCGGTGGTGACCAAGGGTGTGGCGAACATGCCCTGGCCGGGGAATCCCACGCCCCGGGTGGCGGAGACCTACGGCGGCATGCTCAATGCCATTGGTCTGCAGAATCCGGGAATCGACGTCTTCGTGGAGCGGGATATCCCTTTTTTGAAAAAATATAACACGAAAATCATTGTCAACGTCTGCGGGAAGACCGTGGAGGACTATCTGGAAGTGGTGGAACGGCTGGCGGATGAGCCGGTGGATCTGCTGGAAATCAATGTATCCTGTCCCAATGTGAAAGAGGGCGCGATCGCTTTCGGACAGAGACCGGACAGTCTGTATGATATTACGTCCCGGATTAAAGAAAAGGCAAAACAGCCTGTTATTATGAAACTGAGCCCGAATGTGACGGACATTACGGAGATGGCGAAGGCAGCGGAAGCGGCGGGAGCCGACGCGCTGTCCATGATCAATACGATCACGGGTATGAAGATTGATATACACAGAAGAAAATTTGCGCTTGCCAACAAGACGGGCGGACTTTCCGGTCCGGCCATTAAACCGGTGGCAGTGCGCATGGTCTATCAGGCGGCACGCGCCGTACAGATTCCGATCATCGGCATGGGCGGCATTGCAAATGCAGAAGACGCCATAGAGTTCCTGCTGGCCGGGGCAAGTGCGGTGGCGGTGGGAGCGATGAACTTCGTGAATCCTTATGCCACGGTGGAGATCGTGGAAGGGATCGAGGCATATATGGAGCGTTACGGAGTCGGGAATGTGACGGAACTGATCGGGGCGGTCGGGGAAGCATAGATAAAATATGATTCAACCTATTTATTAGCCACAAAATCTGAATCGGGTTTTGTGGCTTTGTTATGGTAGAGAAATTTTACATTTCGTGTAACGAATATCCTCGAAACGGGATATAAAGAATAGAAAGAAATTATGGTATCAGAGATATCAATATGCAAAAGCGCAGGAAGGGATTCGGGAGGAGGTGACAGCGTGCGGAAACCGGATGAAAACAGCATAGATATGGATTCTATCTATCAGGAATACGCCAGTCTGGTGTACCGTTTCCTGTATTCCTATACCCATGATGCGCAATGGTCTGAGGAACTTATGCAGGAAACCTTCCTGCGGGCGGTCACTTCTATTCACCGCTATGACGGCACCTGCAAATTATCAGTCTGGCTCTGCCAGATCGCCAGGCATATTCTGTATCAGGAACTGCGTAAAAAGAAGCGCATGGAGACGGTGGAACTGACGGAGTATATACCCGATCAGAAGGCGCGGGACGGCGAGCGCGATGTATTACAGCAGGAGGACAGAAAGGAGCTTTATCAGGCCATCCACCATCTGTCGGAATCGGAACGGGAGGTGGTGCTGTACCGTATGACAGGGGAGCTTTCGTTTCGCGAAATCGGGGAGATTACAGGAAAAAGTGAGAACTGGTGCCGGACGGTTTTCTACCGGGCCAAACAAAAGCTGAAGGCATATCTGTCAGACAGGACGTGAGCAGTGTGCGGACGGTGAGGTGAAACACATGGAAGCAGGAAGCGGACGAAGGATAGAATCAGATTGACAAAAAGGACAGCGGTGTATGCTTCAGAAGCAGGTATGGATGAAAATGGAAAAGGAGATGAGTGCATATGGATAGAGAGTATCCTTGTGATATTATCAAAGATCTGCTGCCAGGATATATAGACGGGATCTTGAGTGAGACGGGCACTAACGTGATAAAAGAACATTTGGAGAGATGTGAAGACTGCCGCTTAACCTGCGGGGCAATGACAGAGAAACTGCAGGAAGAAACGCAAGCCGGGATGATACAGCGGGAGCAGAGAGCGCTCGACGGGTTTAAAAAGTTACGCCGGCGCACAAAGAAGCTGAAGCTGGCGGCAGGAATTGCCGCGGGTCTGCTGATGGTATGTCTGGCGGCGGTTCTGGGAAAGGTTTATGTGACAGGGAGCGTTATATCTTCCGGACCTGTGGAGATCACAGACTATGTCTATGACGAGGAGAACGGAAGTCTGGAATTGAACGGCAGGCTGAACATGTCCGGTTTTCGTGTCAGCAGAGTGGTCTGCAAAGAAAGTGAGGACGAACCGTTTGTGGTGAATATGTTCGTCTATGTGGCAGAAACTTTACCGTTTTTGCCAGACAGACAGGAGCAGGCGGAGTTCTCCGTGACTGTTCCTGACGCGAAGGGCTGTGTGGTCTATCAGGCCGGGCCGGGGTATAACCGGACACAGGTATATCATTGGAAGCACGACCATAATGAGAAGCTTGCGGAACTGGAGGCGGAAATCTACAGTCGTGTGCCCGGACTGGATCAGGAGAAGGACGCGCTCGGTTATTTCAAGGGAATGGAGACCGTGGATGGTCAGGACGGTATTTTATATGATGTAACCACGATGATCGGGGAGAATTCGTATTACTGGTGGTTCAACGACCAGCTTGCCATGCACGGAGATTTTGCACTGCTGGATCTGGATATCTGGATCTCGCTGGAGAAGCCGTACAGGATTCTCATCTATGATCACAGGACAGGGGAGTATACGGAAGATCTTTCTGTGGCTGCGGAGAGGAAGAAAAGCGCGGCAACAGACGCTGCGTTCGAGAAATTTTCATGGTAAACACTGCGAAAAACAGATAAGTGAAAGCAATGTTTTATGAGAAAATTCAAATCATATACAACCTCTATGCGGCATACACTTATATTAAGTATACGCATGGAGGTTTATTTTTGTGGAATTAGTAAAAAAGAAGATACATATGGATCGGATCAGCAGCAGAGCCGGCACGCAAGTCGTATTGGAAGAAGATGTAAATATATCAGATAACAAGCCCGACGCCAGCTATCTGTTAAACAGCAAGGGCGAGATCATCATGGAGGAGATACGCGCCGGTGAAAATGTGGTGAATTTAAGGGGCAGACTGGTTGTGTCCGTACTGTATCTGACAGACATGGAAGGAACCTGCGCCAGTATGGAAGCGATGATTCCTTTTGAAGAGAGAGTCAATATGGAAGGCGTGTCGAACGGGGACGTGATATTGACCGACTGGACCATAGAAGATCTGACGGTGGGACTCATTAATTCAAGAAAACTGAGTGTGCAGGCAGTGGCTTCCTTCGGCCTGGAACTGGAGGAGCACATGGAGCAGGACACTGCGGTTGATATCTATCATGAGGAGCCGTTAGAGTACCGCAAACGTACTTATCCCGTGGTACAGCTTGTACTGCAGAAGAAAGATATTTTCCGGTTAAAAGAGGAGATGGAACTGTCGGGGAATCTGCCGAACGTGTTCCAGACCATATGGCACCATATTACCTTTGACCATGTGGAATTTAAAGCGCTGGAAGAGAAAATTTCGATCCAGGGTGAGATGAGAGCCTTTTTCCTGTATGAAGGAGAAGGGGATAATGACAGGACACTGTGGTATGAGAATACGGTGCCTTTCAGTGGTATTATCGAGTGCCACGGCTGCAGGGAAAACATGATTCCGGACATCCGTTACGGTCTGGGGCAGTGCAATGTGGAAGTGCGCCAGGACTTCGACGGCGAGGAGCGGGTTTTCTGTGTGGAGCCTGTACTGGATCTGGACATTCATCTGTATGAGGAAGAAAACATGGAGGTGCTGTCCGACATCTATGGAGTAGATAAGGAAATCGAGGCGCTGACGACAGAGGTACAGCTTAAGAGTCTTCTGATGAGCGGAAGCGGTAAGTGTAAAATCGCGGAACATGCCAGGATACAGAATCCGGAAATGCCCATGTACCAGTTGATCCATTCCGAGGGCGAGATCCAGATCGAAGAGCAGGCGATCGTGGAGAACGGCATTGCCGTTACGGGAACGCTGACGGTTATCACGCTGTATCTGTGCAGTAACGGTACAAAATCAATTTATTCCACGAGAAATGTGCTTCCGTTCCAGTATGTGATTGAGGCGGAAAACATCACGCCGACCAGCATTTTCAAGCTGCATTACAGCATAGAGCAGCTGACGGTAACAATGCTGGACAATGATGAACTGGATGTCAAGGCCGCGCTGCAGTTCAAGGTAATCGTGTTTGCCGTGCAGAAGAGCAATCTGATCACGGATATCAAGGTGGAAGAACTGGATATGAACAAGCTGAGTGAGCTGCCGGGCATGGTGATTTATATCGCCGGACAGGGTGATACGCTGTGGGATATCGGAAAGCGGTACTATGTGCCGATTGCGCAGCTTAAGGAAGTGAATGAACTGGTGACCGAGGAGATCAATGCGGGCGATAAGATTCTGGTGGTGAAGGGGAGCCTGTAAATTGTATTAAGTAATCAAAAAATGAACGGTAGTTGATAAGGGCAATTAACTATATCCGAAAAACCAATTTAACAATAGAATGGACAGAAATAAAGGGCTTTTGGCACATTGATCGTGACCAGAAGCCTTTTCCGTTATCGGTTCAATGCCCGGGCCTCATCCCTGGGCAGGCGTATGTATAAAGAACATGGAGCAGCGGGCGGTGATGTGCGGTCTGGTTAATCGGGGTATTCTGTGTATCTTTGTCCTTCTTTCAGGAAATAAAATCGGAAACTCAGGGAAACTAAGTTGTATATTTTCTACAAAATTTTTGATAATTAGAAATATTAACCAAAAAAATATATTCTTTGCACAAATACAGGAAACATAAATTGTAAAATTAGTGCAAAAAATCGGGAAAACGGTTACTCAAATTAAGTTTGCCGTAAGGAAACCTCGATGATACACTTTCCTTGTAAGCACAAAAGCATGAAATACAAACAAGCGATAAGGAGGTTTTATTATGGTAAAAGCAGTGAAAAGACTTACATGGCTGATCTGTACGTTTGCAATGGCGCTGGTTCTGATTAAGCCCGTGAACGTAAATGCGGAGGAAGAGCGGTCGGCGGTTTATGTACAGGTTCCCGCGGATTGGGATGCCCCCTGTGTCTGGGCATGGGATGAGGACGGCAATAATGCATTCGAAGCGTGGCCGGGCGGAGAGACAGAGGCGGATGCAGGTAATGAAGGATGGTATTATATATGGATACCCTCATGGGCGGATCACGTGATCGTCAACGCTAATGAAGGCAGCGTGCAGACGGGAGAACTGGTTCTGGAAGGTGGTAACGCGTGGATCACCGTGGAAGATGCAGAAAATGCCGCGGTGTCTTACGAGGCTCTGACGAAGGGGGATATTCCGGAATATGTGGAGAAGTTTGAGATTCATGTAGATGTTCCGGACAGCTGGGAAGCTCCTTGTCTGTGGGCATGGTCGGCACCGGATGGCACGAACGCGTTTGCGGAATGGCCGGGAGAGGCATTCAAACAGGGAGAAGACGGCTGGTATACGGGCAAAGCGCCTGTCTGGGTTAATTCTGTTATTGTGAACGCCAACGAGGGCTCGGTTCAGACAGAGGATATTGCCATAGATCCGGCCGAGTTATGGATCACGGTGGAAGAGGACGGCAGCTTCGAGTTCAGCTATGACGATCCGAATGCGGTAAGCGCGCCTGACATTCATGTGAACGTGCAGGCTCCGGCTGACTGGGAAGCACCCTGTCTGTGGGCGTGGTCGGCACCGGACGGTACGAATGCGTTCGCGGCGTGGCCGGGAGAACCGTTTGCGGCAGGGGAAGAAGGCTGGCTGACACTGTCGGTGCCGGGCTGGATCAACTCCGTGATCGTAAACGGCAATGAAGGCGGCGTGCAGACGACGGATATTTCTGTGGAGACGGGCAAAGATATCTGGCTGGTCGTGACGGGGCCGGAAGCGTATGAGGTATTCTATGAAAAGCCCGCGGATGCAGCGGCGGTGAGCAATGAAGAGGCGGCAGGCGGTACGAAAGATGCGGATGCAGGAGAGACTACAGATCAGACGCAGGCCGCGACGAATGCGGACACGACGGCGGATACACAGACAACGGGTACAGGCCTTGGCACAGGCGTTATTGTCCTGATTGTGGTCGTATGTGCTGTGGCTGCGGCAGTGGCAGTTTATGCTGTGAAGAAAAGAAAGAAAGCATAAAAGAAATGTAATTTGAGTCAGAGCTGGGGGATTATAATGAAAAAAATTATAACACTTTTATTATCGGTCACAATGCTGGCGGGACTGTTATGCGGCTGCGGCGCACAGGGGCCGTCCCTGACGGAAGAAGAAAAGAACACGATCGTGATCTGGCATGATAAAGAAGAGGCGGTGTCCGGAGCATTGCTCGAAGAACTAAAGACACTGGTTCCCGATGTTACCGTGCAGATGGAATACAAGAGTAATCTGACGGAAGCACTTAAAATGGTGGGAAACGATCCGAAGGCAGCACCGGACATGTATTTCTTCGCCCATGATAAGATCGGCGTCTACGCGGAGATGGGAATACTGGCGCCGGTCACCGGTCTCATAGACAGGCAGACACTGGATGCCGCATACGTGCCGATGACGCTTGACGCGGCAGTCTATAAGGGAGAGATTTATCAATTACCGGTTTATTTTGAAACGCTGCTTTTTATGTATAATCGTCGGTATATGGCAGATGAGGCTGTTCCGGATACGACAGAGAAGCTGTACGCCTACATGGAAGAAAAGACCCGCGGCGGGCATTACGGATTCGTGGAGCAGCACAGTACGGCATATTACAGTGCCGGCTGGATTCACGGATTCGGCGGCTGTATCATGGATGAGAACGGGCAGGCAGGACTTAGTCTGCCGGAGACCATTACGGCATTAGAATATCACAGGAAATTCGTGGAACTGATGCCGGGTGAGAGCGAATATGCCACGGTGAATACCCTTTTTCAGGAGGGCAAAGCGCACGCGACCATCGGCGGACCATGGCTGGTGTCAGCGGCACGGGCTTCGGGAATGGATCTGGGAATCGCTGCCATGCCGGTCATAGATGAAACACAGATTCCCATCTCTCCGTATATGGGCGTGCAGGGCGTACAAGTGTTAAAGTATGCGGCCGAGAACAAGACAGAGTCGGTTCGGAAAGTACTGCAGGCGCTGATGCAGCCATCGGTGGGTGTCGCGCTTGCCAGGGTCAGCGGCTGTGCGCCGGCAGTGGAAGCATGTTATGAAGAGGAAGAAGTGAGCTCGGATGATGTGGTCATGGCAATGCGGGCGACGGCTGAGAATACGATTCCGATGCCAAACCGTCCGGAGATGGATATCATGTGGACCGTGGCAGCAGATCTGCTCGTAAATATCAACATGAGTGGGCTGGACGTGACGGAAAGCTGTAACGCAGCGCAGCAGAATGCGGAAGAATTGATTAAGAAGATGCAGTAACAGCATGCTTCCCGAAATCATGGAGGTTGGTTTGAACATCATGAAAAAAACAGATACGAAGAAGAAAAACAGTACATTGTTTTCCTATCTGTGGTCGGCACCGTCCCTGTTCCTGATCAGTCTGATCGTCATATTCCCGATCGTCTATACGGGATATATATCTTTGACCAATATGAATGTATATCATTGGTTTACGTATGATCTGATCGGATTGGATAACTATAAGGAAGCGCTTCTGGTATTCGACAGCGGGTTTCTGTCGGCGCTCATACTGACCGTTGTCTGGACGGCGGTCAATATGATTTTGCAGCTGGTGATTGCGTATGTGCTGGCAAGTCTACTGAATACCAACGGGCTGAAACTGCGAAACGGGTACAGGACGCTGCTTATTTTTCCCTGGGCTATGCCGGGATATGTGTCCATACTGTTGTGGAAAACGGGAATGTTTAACTCTCAGTTCGGGCTGCTGAATCAGTGGATGGAAAGATTGGGTTTATCACCGGTCAGATGGCTTGCAGACGACGTGTCGGCGTTTATCTGCTGCACGGTGGTCAATCTGTGGCTGGCACTGCCCTTTATGATTACGATCATAGACGGTGCGCTGCAGAGTGTGGACCGGAGCTATTATGAGAGCGCGCTGTTAGACGGCGCGGGTTTCTGGCAGAGGACATGGTATATTACCATTCCGGCAATCAGACCTATAATCGCACCGTCCGTCGTGATTACGATCTTTACGACTTTTAAACAGTTTGACGTGATCTATCTGATGACACAGCAGGCAGGCGCTAAAACCGGAGCCCACATTCACACGATCCTGACCTATGCATACGAGAATGCTTTTATTACGAATAATTACGGATACAGTTCGGCTGTGTCGATGATTATCTTCGTGCTTCTAATCGTGTTCTCCTGTGCGATCAATATGAAACCGAAGGAGGAGTCCTGATGAAGCGCCCGAGAGGAAAACAGAATCTGAAGTTGTTTATAGTGAATTTGATCCTGATCCTGATATGTTTTATCACGTTTATACCGATTTTGTATGCATTTTCCGTTTCTATCAATGAGCAGAACAGCCTGCTGGGATCTGATTTTTCTTTTATTCCCGGGCGGGTGACGATCGAGAATTACCGCAGGGTATTTACGGAGGAACCGGTGCTAATGTGGTTTCGCAACAGCCTGATTCTCGCGATTTCTACCGTAGTGATTTCGCTCGGGACAGGGATTCCGGCCGCCTATATTTTTTCCAGAAGAAGGTTTCCGGGGAGAAGTGCGATCTTACAGCTGTTGATCCTGCTGTATGCGTTTCCTTCGCTTCTGTCCATGACGGCGCTGTATAAGCTGCTCAGTCCTATGGGGCTTATTAACACCAGAACCGGGCTGATTATTGTATACACGGGCACGATGGCGGTGTTCGCGCTGTGGAATATGAAAGGATATTTCGATACCATTCCCGTTGAGATTGAGGAGTCGGCAATGATTGACGGAGCAGGCCCTGTCAGGATCGTATGCAGGATCGTCCTTCCGCTGGCGAAGCCGACGATCGCGGTGACGGCGATGATGGTGCTGATCTATGTGTGGAACGAGTATATTTTCGCGATTAATTTCATGACCGGTGAGAGTTCTTATACGCTGGCAGCAGGATTATACTCACTGCAAGCCAATGAGACAAGCGGCAGCTGGCCGGTGTTCTCCGCGGCTTCTCTGGTGGTGTCGCTGCCGATTCTGGTTATATTCTTTGCGATGCAGCGCAACATGGCGTCAGGGCTTACATCGGGCGGCGTAAAAGGGTAGACGGAAGAAAAGGAACATAAAGGGGGAACATAATGAATAGAAGTGCGATACTGCATATTCCGATGTCGGAGTATGCTTACGGGATAGATGAGGAGCATGTGGCATTCAGACTCAGATGCGCGAGAGGGGATCTGTATCAGTGCATTCTGCATTATGGAGACAGGGCGTGCAGGCAGACGCCGGTCATTTTTACGGCAAAAGAAATGAAAGTGAAGGCCTCCGATGAGTATTTCGATTACTATGAAGTCGTACTGGAACATCCGTATCAAAGAATCAACTACTACTTTGAACTGTTCTCGGAGACAGAGCATGTGCTGTATTACGGAGACTGCTTTGCACAGGAATGCGTGGACGACAGATCGGAATACTACCAGTTCCCGTATAATCACAGGGCCGATCTTGTCACGCCGCCGGCATGGGCGAAGGACGCCGTGATCTACAATATTTTTCCGGACAGCTTCGCAACCGGCAGGGCATATCTTTCGGGAGAACCTGTGGAGAAAGAGATCGGCGGTGAGAAGGTCCGGGGGAAGCTTGGCGGTACGATCAGGGGCATTACGGAGAATGTCGGATATCTGAAAGAACTCGGTTTTAACGCTATCTATATCAATCCGGTTTTTGCAGCCGGGGAGTATCATAAATATGATCTGCTGGATTACTATCATATAGATCCGTGCTTCGGAACCAATGAAGAGTTTAAGGAACTTGTAGAACACTATCATGAAAATGGAATGAAAGTGATCGTAGACGGTGTCTTCAATCATTGCGGCTGGCGTTTTTTTGCCTTTAACGACGTGGTGGAAAAAGGGGAAGATTCGCGTTACAAAGACTGGTTTTACCGCCTGACATTTCCGGTGGTAAGACCTGATAACGGCGAAACTTATCCGGCGTATGAATGCTTCGGATATGAACGCATGATGCCGAAGCTTAACACGCAGAATCCGGAGGTGGAAGCGTATCTGTGCGACGTGTGCAGGTACTGGCTGCGGGAATACGGCATAGACGGCTGGCGCCTGGATGTGGCGAGTGAGGTGAACGATGCATTCTGGGAAAGCTTCTGCCGGGCGGCGAAGGAGGTTAATCCGGATGCAATCCTGATCGGGGAAGTGTGGGAGACGGCACGTCACTGGCTGGACGGCAGGAAGTTTGACTCTGCCATGAACTATGACTTCAGGAAACACTGCAGACGCTTCTTTGCCGAGCGGAGTATAGATGCCTATGAATTTGACGGCAGGGTGACCCATATGCGGATGCGCTACCGGGAGCAGACCGTTTACGCACAGCTGAATCTGCTGGACAGCCATGACGTGAGCCGCTTCCTGTCTCTGTGTGAAGGGGATGAGAGAAGGTATAAACTGGCGGTGTTGTTCCAGATGACATTTCCGGGGATACCGTCTGTTTTCTACGGGGATGAAAAAGGCATAAACGGCACTTTAGAGGAAGAATACCGGGCGCCTATGCAGTGGGACAAGGAGGAAGATGATCTTTTTACATTCTATAAGAAGGCGATCCGGCTTCGACGGGATCATGCGACGCTACGACAGGGGGCATACCGTACACTGTGGGCCGGGCGGGGAAGCGGGTTGTACATATATGCAAGGGAAAAGGATTCTGATATAATAGTGATCGCAATGAATGTGAGCGACGAGCCGTGCAGCTTTCCAATGAGGGAGGCAGGTCAGGACTTCCGGCGAGAAAATATTCTCTGGCAGTATGGAATGGAGGAGCAGAGGCTTGCGCCCATGGGCTGGATGGTGGCGCAGATCACAGGATAGAATCTGTTTGTTTCAGGCGTCTATGACATAAATGTGAAAGGGAAAGGCAGAAAGCAGATGGCAGCTACAATCAAAGATGTCGCAAGGCTGGCGGAGACTTCCACGGCGACGGTGTCAAAGGTGATGAACGGTTCCTATTCCATTTCGCAAGGGACTGTTGACCGGGTTCAAAGGGCGATGGAGGAACTGAATTATCATCCGAATGCGAGGGCAAGGAATTTTGCCAGACAGAGCACGAGACAGGTTTGGTTTCTCACGACATTGGGGGAGAACGCGGGATTTTCCAATCCGCATATGTTTGAAATTATGTCGGGGCTGGAGAACGCACTGGGAAAGAAAGGATATCTGCTGGGCGTGAAGAATATTTCGCCCGGGGAAGCGACGGAGTTTGTCAAGAGTGTGTTTGACAGTAAATCGGCGGACGGAGTCGTGATTCATGCTTCGGTGATATCACGGGAACTGGACGAACTGATCAAGTATAAAGAGATTCCGCATATCGTGCTGGGGATGCCGGACTTTGAAAGCCACTTCTGCTGGCTGGATATAGACAACAAGCTGGCGGGAGAGATGGCGGCGAACTATCTGCTGCAATGCGGTTATCAGTCCCTTGCTTTTATCGGCGGGACAGACGAGGATAAAATATCTGCGCACCGTCTGACAGGGGTGCTGTCGGTACTTAAGGAATATGACGTGATTGTACCCAGGCACCATCTGCAATATGGAGAATCCGACTGTGACAGCGGATTCCGGATGACAGAACAGCTTCTGGAGAATCCCAATCTGCCCGATGCGATCATCTGTGCCAACAATTATATTGCCTACGGCTGTGTGAATGCCTTGAAAGAAAATGCGATCAGGATTCCGGAAGATATGGGGGTTCTTACCTTTGACGATTACCCTTTTTCCCGGATACTGGAACCGAAACTGACCGTAGTGAATATTGATGTGTATGATATGGGAATACAGGCGGGGAAGCTGATTCTAAATAAAATGAAAAAGCCGAACCTGCAGATACAATTCTATTGTACACTGCCGTCCATTACAGAGCGCGGCTCGACGAAGACGAAATAAGGGGCCGCAGTCTGCAAAGTATAGTGCTTGCGGCTCTGATTTACTCTCTATTGATGCTTCTTTTGCTGGAACATGCTTTTCTTTTCTCCATTATCTTTTTATGGTGGAAAAAGCTTTTTGAAAGTGATATAATTCAGAAAAATCTGAATTTATCAGATTACGGAAAATGTAAGTATGCTTTTTTAATATAACAGACCAAGAATATATTTTGAATCATAGACAAAATATGCGTCATGTTACTTTTGAAAATAGCAGGTATTTTTCAAAAAATATACAAATACGATTTTGGAGCTTTTGAAAGGTAAAGTTTTTCTCATTAAAAGGAGTATCAGATGAATACAGCACCGGTTTTAAAAAATAAACTGTTCCTATATCTGACGGAGTTCTTTGCGGGTATGTCGGTGATGGCAGTGGAACTGGGCGCCAGCAGGCTGTTGGCGCCTTATTTCAGTTCTTCCCAGATCGTGTGGACGATTATCATAGGAACGATCATGATCGCCATGGCGCTGGGGAATATATACGGCGGCCGCAGTGCGGACAGGAACCCCGATCCGGACAGGCTCTACGGCAGGATTCTGATCGCCGCAATCTGGATCGCTGCAATTCCGGTGGCGGGCAAATATGTGATTCTGGGAATCTCCGCGCTGCTGATTTTTGCGGTCAATACGAACTTCCTGATCTGGGCGGCATTTGCGGCGTGTATGGTGATCTTCGTGTTTCCGCTGTTTCTGCTGGGGACGGTGACGCCTTCTCTGGCGAAATATTCGGTGGAGAGTCTGGAAGACAGCGGCAAGGTTGTGGGAACGCTGGGCGCTTTTAACACTATCGGCAGTATTATTGGAACCTTTGTGCCCACCTTCATCTCCATTCCGGCGGTGGGAACTTCCGTTACATTTCTGATTTTTGCGGGTATTCTGCTGGCGCTTGCCCTGACCTATTTTATCAGCGGTAAAAGAGGTGCGGTAAAGAGTACGGTCTCTGCAGGCATATTTCTGCTGTGCTGTATCCTGGGGCATTCGAACAGCTTTGCTTTCTGGGAGAGCGGACTGACATTCGAAGGAGAGTCTGTCTACAATTATCTGCAGGTAAAGGAAACCGATAGAAGTGTCATATTATCCACGAATGTCCTGTTCGGAGTACAGTCTATTCTGATGAAACAGGAAGGTCTGACGGGAATGTATTATGATTATGCCATGGCGGCGCCGTTAATGACCGGACAGGATGAGCCCGGCGACTGCAATGTGCTGATCCTTGGTATGGGGACGGGGACTTATGCCCATCAGTGCCGCAATTATTATGGTGATATGGAAATCGAAGGTGTGGAGATCGACGAGAAGATCACGGATCTGGCGCGGGAGTATTTTGAACTGCCCGAAGATGTGAATGTGACGACTTATGACGGCAGGGCGTATCTGAATGCCATCGACGGGAAATATGATGTGATCATGGTGGACGCCTATCAGGATATCACCATTCCGTTCCAGATGTCTTCCGTGGAATTTTTTACACTGGTAAAGGATCACCTGACAGAGGACGGGGTGATGGTGGTCAATATGAATATGCGGGGCAGCGGCGAGGGCAGTATTAATGAACATCTTGCAGATACCATCGGCAGCGTGTTCGGAGAAGTTTACACCGTGGATGTGAAGGGCTCCACCAACAGGGAACTGTTTGCATCCGACAATCCGCGTATGCTCGATCATCTGGCGGTTCACAAAGAGCAGCTTACAGATGAGAATCTGTCCGCAATGATGGCGGTGGTGGCGGAGAATCTGACGGCCTATGAGGCGGGAAATTATATCATGACTGATGACAAAGCGCCGGTGGAACTTTTGGGTATGCAGGTGATCGATGAGCTGATCAGGGACGAGGTGTCATATTATAAGGCGATTTATGAGGAACAGGGTGTCCGGGGCGTGATTGATGCGTTGTAAGCAAATTTCTCCTGTATTGTTTTTTCTGGATAAACGGAATATAATATATTACAAACACATACAAAACACATTACAAATATATTTGTAGATTTTTCACATACAATATATGCAAGGAGGAGTTGTGATGTCAGAACAGGTTTTGATTCAATTCAGAGCGGATAAGGCATTGAAGCAGGAAGTGGCTGAGATCTATGAGAGACTTGGCATGGATCTGCCAACCGCATTTCGTATGTTTATGGCAAAGAGTAAAATGGTGAAAGGGCTGCCCTTTGAAGCAACGCTGCCTGAGCAGACGATAACAATGGCAGAGGCAAAGAGCGCTTTTTATGAACTGCGCAGACAGGCAGGTGATGTGCCGGAGATGTCGTTAGATGAGATTAATGCTGAGGTTTTTGCAGTCAGAAATGAAAAAAAGGGTAAACTATTATGAGATATTATGCGGTAATTGATACGAATGTGATCATAGCGGCACTGCTTTCTAAAAATGTAGATGCGGCCACGGTCAAAGTGCTCGATGCTGTTTTTGACGGGAGAATCATTCCGCTGTATCATCGGGATATTCTGGCTGAATATGATGAGGTGCTTCACAGAAAGAAGTTTCGTTTGAAGGAGGAAACAATATGGATCGTACTTGAGGCAGTACGGCAGCATGGAGTGGAGGTGTTTCCGAGGTCTACTGGAGAAGTTCTGATCGATCAGGATGATCTTGTTTTTTATGAGGTGGTTATGGAGAAACGGAAAGACAATGCTTATCTTGTTACCGGCAATCAGAAACATTATCCGATTAGAGAATATATTGTAACGCCAGCGGAGATGATGGAAATTCTTGAGGCAGGAGAAGACCATAGCCCGCCCAACCGTGATTTAGGGAGTCATGATTGTTAATTTCCGGTACCTCAGTTATGCAATCTTGTCCGCAAATTTCTTTATAGAAATCTCGGTCAGTATTATAAATAATACTCCTAAAATGAGTGATAGTTTTTGTATATCCTGACTTATTAAAATCTGTGCAATGATTACCGACAGCAGCGATGTCAGAAATACATGCTGGTTTGTCTTCTTAATGAATGCCATACTTATATTCAATAGTGTAAAACTGATTATTAATATAATCCCCCAACAAAACTGGGTAAGCCAATACACAAAGTCAGCTTCGCTGAATGTATTCAATGCCAGTTTCATATGTGGACCTGCCACAATCAAATAAGTGATGCTGATCAGTTCTGTAATAATCGCAAAACAAACCGTTATTCCAAGGACTAATAACACCTTTGCCATCATTAAACGCCGTCTGCTGACGGAATAGGTAAACAATATTAGCGCCGTTCTTTTTATGTATTCTTCGACAATTACTCTTGTTACGAGAACACCCGAAAAAATAAGATAGCAATCTATAATTGCCGCATTCATCATTTTGACAGCATTATTATAATTCGTTGCCCTGTCCTGTTCAATCGCAAAGAGTGAAATCGTAGTAAACAAGCACATACCTGTCGTTATTAACACGCAGGATAGAATATACCTTTTTATTTTCTTTAATTTGGATAACTCCAACTGTATCAATAACTGCATCAAGTTCCACCTGCCACTTCAAAGAAATATTCTTCCAATGTTTTTTTAACTATATCTATTTGGTAGAGTTTTAATCCATTCTGTACAAATAATTCTGCAAAACAGGATGTGTCATATGTCAAATCAAATATATGTATTTGCCCGTCACTCATAATCTTAAAATCCTGGACACCTCTTTCTTCCAGTATAATAGCTGCCTTTGATAAATCATCTACCCGCGCTACAATTTTATCCTTATTTTCCTTATGTATTTCCTTTAATGGTTTTTCTTCTATTATTTTGCCATTACTCATTATACCTATATCACTTGCAAGATACTCCATTTCCGAAAGAATGTGGCTTGAAATAATAATAGTAGTATTCAGCTTTTCATTTAACAGTATAAACAATTCCCGCATTTTCTTAATTCCATCAGGGTCAAGAGCATTAATAGGTTCATCTAATATCAGTAATTCCGGTTTAACCAGTATGGCTCTTGCAATTGCTAATCGCTGACGCATCCCCATAGAATAATTTGCCGTTTTTTTCTCGGCATCTCTTGCTAAGTCAACCTCATTCAAGACTTCATCAATTCTTTTTCTATCATAATATCCCATATATTTAGAATGAATCAGCAGGTTTTCCTTTCCTGTTAAGTCATCATAGAAATACGGATATTCTATCAAAGAGCCTGTTCGATTGAGTTCATGTTTCCCCATTCCGGCAGGATTATCAAAAACCTGAATATTTCCGCCGTCTATAGGTATCAAATTCATAATACATTTTAATAATGTACTTTTTCCTGCGCCATTCGGACCGATTAAGCCATAAATGCTATTCATTGGAACATGAATATCTACACTATTAAGAACTTTCTTTGAACCATAAATTTTATCTATGTTCTTTCCTGAAACACAATATTCCATCTGTCAGCTCCTTTCGTTAATATCATATCATCTGATCTTATCTTTTCTATCTCTGCTTTCTAACTTTTTTCTAACAATAATGAAAAAACTGTTTTTATCTTTGGGAGACTATTGACACTTAGTTCTGCCTGTAATTTTTCTGACAACTTATGGCATATTGCCAGCCCTAGCCCCGAACCGTTATTTGTTTGCTGCCTTGCTGCTTTTCCCCTGTAATTTCTTTCAAAAATATATAATTGTTCATCTTCCGCGATCCCCTGGCCATGATCTTCTACTTCTATAAGTATGTGTTGTTTCGTTTCCCTTACAGTCAATCCAAAATACTTGCCGTCTATTCCATATTTTAAAGCATTATCAATGAGATTATGTAAAATACAGGCGACTGCATTTTTATCACTGTTTGTTAAAAGTGGTTTGGCTTCTATGTGCAGCTCTACGTCAAAGCCATTTATTTCCAGGATATCATAATATTCCATTGCAATTTCTTTACATAATCTGCCAACATCTATTTGTGAAAATTCTATTTCCATATCTCCTGATTCAATTTTTGCGATATCTAAGAACTGCATAATCATTCTGTTGGTTTGCTCTGTTTTTGCTTGAAGCTTTTTCAGGATTGTCTCAATAGACTGATAATTATTATGGTTTTCATGATATCGAATGTGCAAAAGCTGGACATAACCAGACAACGTTGTAAGTGGTGTTTTTAAGTCATGCGATAAATTTATCATCATTTCATGCAATTCTGTTTTCATGATCTGAAATTCGGTTTTCTTTTGATAGAGTATTTGTAAATAAGTATTAATGGAAAGAATCAGTTTTTGGAGTGCTTTGCTATTTGTCCGCAATAACAGTAATCCTCTTGGATTTTCCAACAGGAGATTTAACTCTGCACAAAGTTGTCCTATCTCTAATTGGTAATTGCGTATAATAATACATTGCCAGATAACAACTATAATAAGTACTATTTCCAAAAAGAATCTCATCACATTTAATCTCCCATTATTTTATAACCAATTCCCCATATCGTCTTTATATATTCGTTATATTCGCTTTTTAGCTTATTTCTCAATCGGTTCATGTGTGTGTTTAATACATTTTCGTTTCCATAATAGGGCTCTTTCCATATCTTCTGATAGATGTCTTCTTTTGATAATGCCCGGTTTCTATTTTTTGATAAGTAAACGAGAATATCAAATTCTGTCCGGGTTAAATCTATAAAATCAGATCCCCTTTTTACAATATGTGCAGATAAATCAATCTGTAAATCTTTTAACTGTATCACATTTTCTACCGGTGTCTGGACATCGTACATAGCCACTCTTCGAATGTTTGCCTTAATCCTTGCCGATAGCTCAACAATGGAAAACGGCTTTGTCACATAATCATCAGCGCCCAGAGACAGCCCTCTTGCTTTATCATGGTCACTGTTTTTTGCAGTAATAATAATGATTGGTATTGTACTGGTTTCCCGTATTTTTTTTATCAATTCAAATCCATTGATTTTTGGAAGCATCAAATCCACTAATACCAACGCATAATCCGTAATATCTGTATCTGGTCTGAAAAAGGCACCGTCTGCATATGCTGTTATTTCATATCCCTCGCCGCTTAAATAATCAATCAGCATTTCACGAATATCTGCATCATCCTCTATGATCAAAATCTTCTTCATGTCAGTTTCCCTCCCATACCTGACATATTATACCATAATTCCGATTGTGGTTTGATGCTTTAAGGAAAATATTAGTTGCTGTCACTTTGTTTTTGCGCCGTCATTTGCAAATAAACCGCCGGGAGTTATTAAGAATCCATTGTATTATTATTTAAAAGAATTGATTATGAGGACGATTTTCTATACAATGCAAATTTTACAGATGCAGGAAGATACGATATATCATTACAGCAGGCAGCTGTTCACAATATTTTGCCCAATGTAAGACGCCATTTATTGACGCAGGGAACCTGCCGGTCCTGACAGTGAATCCTATCAAAAATCTTAAATCAGTCAGAGGTGCACTCCGGCTGCGCTATCTGTTGAATTGTACGTTGGAAAAGCATGAAGATACGCTGAAAGTAGTGCTTGCCAGAAAGATTGTCAAGGATCAGTGTCCGTCCTGCGGGGGCGCGATTGTCGGGGCAGTTGACGAGCATTATCAATGCCGATATTGTGGCAATGTTATTATGGATGCTATTCGCAAAAGGTAACACGGAATAAAACGCCTTTTCGCTGCCTTGAAGGAAGGAAATTTTCCATCGTACCTCCTTGACACATGCAAAGAATTGTGATAGTTTATTAAGAAAATTCAGGAGAACATGAAAATGCAGAACTTACATTTTACCATGCACTATATGTACATGTATGACAGACGTACTTAAAGTGATTGTGAACCGGTCGGGGGCACAGTTACGCAGGTAGGTCTGATATGTCTGTGCACGGGAATCGGTAAATGTGAGTCAGAATCATATAGAATGCTGTTGAAGCGCCGAATTTTTAGAAATGCACCAGACATATCGTATGTTTGGTGTTTTTTGTGTTTAGAAAGGGGATATTTATGAAATTAACAAACGGAACAGAAGTCATTGTCAAACCCTATGAGGAGAACAATGCGGAAGAAATCGTCAATCTGATCATCAGAAATTTCAGAGAGGTAAATGTGAAAGATTACGGAGAGGAAGCGATAGAGGCAATAGCTGCCACGCACGACGTCAAGTGGTTTCAGGGTGTGGCGGGATACGCGCACGTGTATGTGTTCTGGAATGAGGACAGGATTGCGGGTGTCGGCTCCATATCCAGTTTCTGGGGGAGCCCGACGGAAAGCATACTGCTCACGATCTTCGTGCTGCCGGAATTACACGGGCAGGGGATCGGCAGCTATATCGTTGATACACTTGAAACCGATCCGCTGTTTCTCAGAGCAGAAAGAATAGAAATTCCGGCATCCATTACCGCAGTGGAATTTTACCGGAAAAAAGGGTACGATTATAAAAACGGCGTTAAGGAGCTGGATGAGGAACAGCACTATCGGCTGGAAAAATGCAGAGTGCCTGCAGAAGGATCTATGGAAACGAAGTTATTAAGGGCGCATGTCTGCGATGCAGCGGAAATACATGCCATGCAGATAGAAGCCTTCAGGGAATTGTTAGAGAAATATCAGGATTTTGATACCAATCCGGGCAATGAAACCGTGGAAAAAGTCGAGGCGCGTTTGAAACAGGAATTTACTTTTTACTATTTTATCTGTATCGGACAGCAGAAAGCCGGTGCGATTCGTATAGTAGACAGAAAAGAACACGGAGCAGGCAAGCGGATTTCCCCGCTGTTTATATTGCCGGCATTTAGAGGGAGGGGCATTGCGCAGGAGGCGATCCGGCTGTGTGAAGAGATACACGGCAAAGAAAACTGGGAACTCGACACGATTCTGCAGGAGCCTGAAAACTGTCATCTCTATGAGAAAATGGGATATCGGCAGACCGGCAGGACAGAAGTCATTAATGAAAGACTGACACTGGTATTTTATGACAAGTAAGAGCAATGTCTGTTTGTCGGAGATGGCGGCTCAAATGAATTATATGGCGCGAAGTCAGCAGGTATGGGCACCGTTTTTTCTGAAATGCTTGAAACGAAAAA
>ERZ808035.380-NODE-380-length-44404-cov-6.064024_pt1 | contig 44404 bp, 44 predicted proteins | sample MGYA00380189_ERZ808035 | MGnify/ENA primary metagenome ERZ808035 (study PRJEB31490, sample SAMN06133407) | mouse gut metagenome | isolation source: M5_1 | host: mice | place: China: Chengdu | collected 2015-05 ...
TTGTTTCCGCCCCGATCGGTTTGACAATATATCCCCATTTCATTAGTGAAATCCGATGGGAAGCTCCAGCCAAAACATCCCCGTCCCCACCCCGCCGGCTTCGGCTTCCCGGCTGCCCCTCCCCCTGTTGCCCGGCTGGCTGCCCACCGCCTCCCCCCACCATCCCACTGCCCCGCTCCCCTTCCGCCCCGCCTTTCCCCCTCGCAAAAATGGACTCATCTCCTTTCCTCCTCTCCCCAATCGAATAATTACATCTGGAAATCTTCCCTCATGTGTTGTAAAATGCAATATAACAAAATATATAAAAAACGGAGGTATTCTTATGAACATTTTAGTAATAAACTGCGGCAGTTCTTCCTTAAAATACCAGTTAATAGACAGCGAAAGCGAAAAAGTGCTGGCAAAGGGGCTTTGTGAACGGATTGGGATAGATAACAGCGCGATTACCCATCAGCCGGATGGCGGGGAGAAGAGGACGGAGCAGATCGACATGCCGGACCATACGGTGGCTGTTAAGCTGGTGATCGAAAAGCTGACGGATAAAGAAGCAGGAGTGATCGGTTCTTTGGATGAGATCGGTGCGGTGGGGCATCGTATCGTGCATGGCGGGGAAAAATTCGCTTCTTCTGTCGTTATTACCGACGAAGTACTGCGGCAGGTGGAGGAATGCAATGATCTGGCGCCTTTGCATAATCCGGCGAATCTGGTGGGCATCCGTTCCTGCAAAGAAGTAATGCCGGATGTGCCGATGGTGGGCGTCTTTGATACGGCTTTCCATCAGACGATGCCGAAAAAAGCATATATGTACGGGCTGCCTTATGAGTATTATGAGAAGTATAAGGTAAGGCGTTATGGGTTCCATGGGACGAGCCATGATTTCGTCTCGAAGAGGGCGGCTGAGTTATTGGGAAAGGATAAGAAGGAACTGAAAATCATTGTCTGCCATTTGGGAAACGGAGCCAGCGTATCGGCGGTAAAGAACGGGGAATCGATAGATACTTCCATGGGGCTGACGCCGCTGGAAGGGCTGATGATGGGAACGAGGAGCGGGGATATGGATCCTGCGATCGTTGCTTTTTTGGCGGAAAAGGAAAAACTGACTGCGGAAGAAGTCGTTAATATATGCAATAAAAAGTCGGGCGTTCTTGGGCTGTCGGACGGCCTTTCCAGCGATTTCAGGGATTTGGTGCAGGCTGCGGAGCAAGGAAATGAAAAGGCCGAAGACGCGCTGGATACTTACGCATACCGGGTAGGTAAATATATCGGCGCTTATGCGGCGGCTATGAACGGGGTGGACGCCATTGTGTTTACTGCTGGAATCGGCGAAAATAATGCGGAAGTACGGGAAAGAATCGGCGAATATATTGGATTTTTAGGGGCAAATATCAATAAAGAAAAGAACAAAGTCCGCGGGGAGGAAGTCATTTTGTCCGATGAAGGAGCAAAGGTGACGGTCATGCTGATTCCCACCAATGAGGAACTCGCCATCGCAAGAGAGACGGTGAGGCTGGTTGTCTAAAGGCGGAAAGCAAGGAGGAATTATGCATATTTATCTACCGGATAAAGTGAAAAAAATTATAGAGACGATCGAGTCCGGCGGATATGAAGCTTATGCGGTGGGCGGGTGCGTGAGGGATTCCATTCTTGGGCGGGTGCCTGACGACTGGGATATTACCACATCCGCCAGTCCGCGGGAAATCAAAAACCTTTTCCGCCGCACAGTCGATACGGGGATTTTGCACGGAACGGTGACGGTCATCATGGAGCGGGAGGGGTTTGAAGTAACCACTTACCGTATTGATGGAGAATATGAGGACAGCAGACATCCGAAGGAAGTGACATTTACGTCCAATCTTACGGAAGACTTGAAACGCCGGGACTTTACGATTAACGCTATGGCCTATAACGACAGGGAAGGGCTGGTGGATGCTTTCGGCGGGATCGAAGATATGAAAGCCCGGCTGATCCGCTGCGTGGGGGATCCAAGGGAACGTTTTGGAGAGGATGCTTTGCGCATGATGAGGGCCGTGCGGTTTTCTGCGCAGCTTGGGTATGGGATGGAGGAAAGGACGAAAGCCGCCGTAAAGGAAATGGCGGAAAACCTCAGAAATATCAGTGCGGAGAGGATACAAACGGAACTCGTAAAACTGCTGACATCCCCGCGCCCCGAAGACTTGAGGATTTGCTATGAGACAGGGATTACGCGGGTCATTCTGCCGGAGTTTGACAGATGCATGGAGACGGAGCAGGAGAATCCTCATCATTGTTATACGGTGGGCGAACATATTCTGCATTCCCTGAGCGGGGTGAAAGCGGACAAAGCGCTGCGCCTTGCCATGCTTTTTCACGATATCGGAAAGCCGGAAACGAAGTTTACGGACGAAAAGGGCATCGATCATTTCCACGGGCATGCCCAGGCGGGGGAAGACATAACCCGGCGGGTGATGAAAAGGCTGCGGTTTGACAACGCTACAAGGGATAAAGCGGCCCGGCTGGTATTGTACCATGACTATTCCGTGGAAGCGTCGGCAAGGAGCGTCCGCCGGGCCATGAATAAGATCGGGGAGGATATTTTCCCCTGCCTGTTCGATGTGAAAAGGGCGGATATCGGGGCGCAAAGCGAATATGGCAGGGCGGAGAAGCTGGAGGCGCTGGAAGAGATCCGCAAGATATACGAGAAAATATTGGAGGACAGGCAGTGCGTGTCTTTGCGCACGCTTGCCGTTACAGGGAAAGACCTGATAGAGGCGGGAATGGAACCGGGAAAGGAAATCGGGCGGACGCTGGAAAAACTCCTGCAAATCGTGCTGGAAGACCCGGAAGAGAACAGCAGGGAAAAATTGATGGAATATGTGAAAGGAATGACTTCATAGTTCGCATGAATACTTTGCCATATCGCTTCATAAGATAGGATAGACTAAGCTTGTGAAGCGTGATATGGGAGGAATTTATGTGAATGACAGGGCAGTCAGCGTACTGGAAAATTATGAGATAGAGGTGCTTCGTACCTGGAAAGGACGGGGCGCTATGCTGTGTGAGTCCGATAAAGGTTTGTTGATTTTGAAGGAATATACGGGGCCGAAAGATAAGATTATTTTTCAGGACGCACTGCTTAAATCGATCAGCGAGCAGGGATTTCCTTCGGTAGAAAGCATTTTAAAGACGAAAGAAGGGGAACTTATCGTATATGACCAGGATAGGACTCCTTACATATTAAAGACTTATTTTGAAGGCAGAGAATGCAATGTGCGGGATACAAAGGAATGTATCCAGGCGGTGAAGACATTGGCCCGGCTCCATAAGGCGTCGTTTATCGATACGTCGGGCATTTTTCCGGGGGCAGGGCAGAGGCCGGAATGCCGGATTGATAAAGAATATGAAAAGCATAACAGGGAATTAAAAAAGGTAAGAAAATTTTTAAAGGAAAAGAGTCAGAAAACAAACTTTGAAATTTTTCTTTTAAAACATTATGATTATTTTTTGGATCTGGCACTTCAGGTTGCGGAAGAAGTCGGATATTATCTGCGGGAGAATGGAGAAGGGGTTAAGAGTGAGGAAAAGACCGGAATCGTCTGCCATGGAGATTACCAATACCATAATATTCTCGTGACAAAAGGGAACGCAGAAGAGCGGGACGGGATGGCAATCATCAATTTTGAAAAATGTATCCGGGATAATCCTGTCAGGGATCTTTATCTTTTTATGAGAAAGCTTTTGGAAAAAGGAAATTGGCCGATAGAATTAGGAAATCTTCTGCTGAATGCTTATCATGGGGAACGGGAAATGTCGGAGGAGGATCGTGTACAGCTGTATTACCGCTTCCGTTATCCCGAAAAATTCTGGAAAATTGTAAATTTTTACTATAATTCAGGAAAGGCGTGGATACCCGGGCGAAATCTGGAAAAACTGGAAAGACTGTTGGGGCAGGAAGAGCAAAAAGCGGGATTTCTGGAAAATTATAAAAGTACTAATGGGTGGTTTTCTTTTTCGGCGCATTAGTATATAATAACCAGGTAGACCCATTCGAAAGAGGAGGAACATCCATGCATAGAAGTGGTAGAGAGAGGAAAAATAAACCGATAGTTTTGGCGGTGGCTATACTTTCCATATTGACGGCAGGGCTTGTGGCAGCCGGATTATTATCGGCCAGCGACAGTATAGGGCTTGCGCGCGAATCCACATACGAAAAACATGACTCGGGATTTGTCATTGCCCAGCCGGGCAGCTACGACTCCGTGGATACGGCCGTGGTGAAAGAAATGGATGTGGATAAGAGCAGAATTACTTTTATGAATGTGGAAACAGGAAGATACTATACTTTGGATTACGACGGGACTACTGTGATTCAGGATAAGTATGGAAGCGGAATGGCAATGGCGCAGATTCACGAAGGGGATATAGTGGATGTGGCTTTTTTAAGGAATAAAAAGAGGCTGGCCAGCATGAAACTTTCGGAGAATGCCTGGATTTTGGAAAAAGTGGAAAAATATAACTTCGATGTTCTTGGCAAGAATGCGGAGGTCGGCGGCGGCACTTATAGCCTTAGAAATAATCTGGTAGTTTTTTCGGAGGGGGCGGATTCCCAACTGGAGGATATTGTGCGGGGGGATGTGGTTTCCGTCAGCGGAATAGGAAACAGCATTTACAGCGTTGTTGTGGAAGAAGGCCACGGATATTTGAAACTGAGCAACGACGAATATTTGAGAGGCGGATGGATCGAAGTGGGACAGTCGGTGATCCAGCAGGTCACCGAGGATATGCTTCTGGTAGTTCCCGAGGGGACTTATGACGTGCATCTGACAGCGTCCGGCATCGATGAGACGAGAAAAGTTACGGTATACAGAAACCAGGAGACAACGCTGGATGTCGGCGATGTGGAAATAGAAGAGCCTAAATCGGGCCGTATACTGTTCGCAGTGACGCCTGGCAACGCAACGGTAAGTATTGACGGGAAGGAAGTGGATATCAGCGGGCCGGTGGAGATCGAATATGGCATTCATCGGATGAGCGTGGAAGCGGAAGGCTATGATACTATTTCCCAATATATTAAAGTGAGCCAGGATTTGGCGAGCATCAGCGTTACATTGGAGAAATCGCTGGAAGAGAAGGAAGACTATCCGGCGGATTATACAAATCCTTCCAGCGTATCGGCGAATGAATATAATAGTGCGGCCAGCAATTATAAGGTATATATTGATTCTCCTTCCGATGTGGAAGTATATCTGGACGGCATTTATATAGGAATGTCTCCGGTAAACTTTAAGAAAGACCCGGGCACTCATACGATAACGCTGCGCAAACCGGGGTATGTGACGAAAAGTTATACGATCCAGATCGACGATGAGGAAAAAGACGTTACTTATTCCTTTACCGACCTGGTAAAAGAAGAAAAGAATAATAGCACGATCAGCGGCAATACGGTGAATAAGAACCAGACGGTGAGTGAAAACAGTTCGGTCAGCGGCAATTAAGAAGAGTGCCGGAAACAAAACGGAGAAGACGATGGATAAAAAATATTCTGTTGAAGATTTGATGGATATTGTGAAGGTTTTAAGGAGTGAAAACGGCTGCCCCTGGGATAGAAGGCAGACGCATAAAAGCCTAAAACCTTATATGATGGAGGAGGCAGCGGAGCTGGTATCCTCCATCCGCATTTATGATAATACGGGAAATGCAGAGAATATGAGGGAAGAACTGGGAGATATTCTTCTTCATGTGATGCTGCATTCCTGTATCGCGGAAGAGGAAGGGATTTTTACTTTGGAAGATGTGATCTGCGGAATCAGCGAAAAGATGATACGAAGGCATCCGCGGATATTCGGGGAAAAGGCCGGAGAGAAAAAAGAGGAGGATATTTCTGCGGATTGGGAGGAGATAAAACGGAGGGAAAAGGAAGGAAAAGAGTGGATAGAATCTCCTTTAAGAGAGATTCCGAAGGAGCTTCCCGCCCTTACGCGGGCTGCTAAAGTGCTGAAAAAAGCGGACAAGCTTTATAAGGCGGGCAGCGGTTATAAGGAAAATGTACTCCGTCTGGAAGAAGCGGCAAAGAAACTGGGAGAAGTGGAGCCGGAGCGGGAGAGAGAAAAGCTGGAGGAGATCATGGGAGATATCCTGATCAGTTTGTCGGATATTGCCGGGTCATGTAAAATTCACCAGGAACAAATTCTGACAGACAGGGTGGAGGATGTGATCGAGAGGCATGAACCGGTCAAAAACCCTGATAAATAGCCGGAAAAGGCAGATTTTCCTTGACAAATATGTGGAAAGCGTCTATAAATATGTATAGACGTTTCGAAAATAGGAGACTTCTAGAAAATAACAGAAAAGGTAGTATAATAGGAGGAGTTCAAATGAACAAAACAGAATTGGTTGCAGCTATGGCAGAACAGGCTGGTTTATCGAAAAAAGACGCAGAGAAAGCATTAAAAGCTTTCACAGACGTTGTTGCAGATGAATTGAAGAAAGATGGCAAGGTACAGTTAGTGGGCTTTGGCACATTTGAAGTTTCCAAAAGGGCAGCCAGAGTGGGAAGAAATCCTCAAAGCGGCAAGGTTATGGAGATTGCAGCTTCCAAGGCTCCTAAATTCAAGGCAGGCAAGGCTTTAAAGGATATTGTAAACGCATAGTTGGTCATGAAGCTAAAGAGAACCTTTCGCCGGGTTCTCTTTTTTGTCATATAATATCATAAGAAAATTTTTCGGAGGATGGCACTCCGTCTAAAGGGGAAATATAGCGTATGATAAGAAGGAGTCAGAAATTATGAGATTGGATAAATATTTAAAGGTATCGCGTCTTATTAAAAGGCGCACGGTTGCCAATGAGGCGTGCGATGCGGGGAGGGTAATGATCAATGACAAGCCGGCAAAGGCTTCCGCGAATGTAAAGCAGGGGGATATTATTACGATCCAGTTCGGCAATAAAGAAGTAAAAGTAGAGGTGCTGGATGTGCAGGAGACGGTAAAAAAGGAAGCGGCAAAGGATCTTTTCCGGTATATTTAAAGCAGGAAAATCATATAATCTCTTATAAGCCGAACGAGAATGGGGGATTTATATGGAGGATTTGAATGCCGCGAAACAGCGCACACATAAATTGCTGCTCACTAACAGAAGGACATGTACTATCAGCGGAGTGTGCGATGTGCTTTCTTTCGATGTAAAAGAGGTGCTTCTGGAGACGGATCAGGGGATGCTTATGATCAAAGGCGAGGATCTTCACGTGAGCCGGCTGACTTTGGACAAAGGGGAAGTGGATGTGGATGGAAAGATAGACAGCTTCACTTATTCCGAAGTGACCGGATATGGCAATAAAGGGGAATCCCTGCTTTCCAGGCTTTTTAAGTAGGTGGCAGATGAGTCAGGACATTGTAAATGAAGTATATTTTCTGGCTTATTCGGTGATAATGGGGATTGCGATCACCTTTGTTTATGATTTTATATTAATAGGAAGAAAGATCATAAGGCATAACTTGTTTTTTATTTCCCTGGAAGATTTTTTATTTTGGGCAGCTTGTGCGGTGGCAGTATTTTATATGCTGTATAAAGAGAACAATGGGATTTTAAGATGGTTTGCAGTTTTCGGAGCGGCTTTGGGGATGCTGCTTTATAAAAAAATAATCGGAACCCGTTTTGTGAAGTTGATATCCGTTCTCATACAAAAGGAAATACATATGATAAGCAAGATCCTTGGATTTATTTTCAGGCCGTTGGGATGGCTGGCAAAGAAGGCAATGGGGTTCTGCCGTTTTTTAAGCGGAAAGGCGAAAAAAACAGGAAGATATATGAAAAAGAAGTTGACGTGGTTTCAGAAAGTGTTTAAAATACTAGTATATAAGAATTAGTAAAATTGGGGGAGTTTTTGAAAAGATCGGAGTGAGATATTATGGCGAGACGGGCGGCTTACCGTAAAAAAAGGCATAATAGATTTGGTATGTTTCTTGTTACCACGGTAGTCGTTATGATGCTTGTTGTAGTAGCTATTAAGAGTATCGAACTTCAGCAGAAGCTGGAAACCTATCAGGCAAAGGAGCTGCTGCTGCAGGAACAGATTGAGGCGGAACAGGAACGCACGAAAGAAATTGAAGAATATGAAAAATATACACAGACAAAAAAATATATAGAAGAGGTAGCAAAGGATAAACTCGGCCTGGTACATGAAGGTGAGATCATTTTTAAAGAAGGAAATTAAGTGCAGATAGCGGAAAGTCCGGTGTCTGCATTTTTTGTCGCATAAAAAATATTTTTTCCATACTTATTTTGACAAATAAGGCGAGGCTTGTCTTGTATAATGTTCCCTTACAGGAATCAACGTAAGAGCGGGAATGGAGGGATATGCGATGAAAAAGCAGCTTATGGGAGGCGATACGGATTTTGACAGAGTATTGCCGGAGTATGGGAGAAAAAAATTATTGATGTATGCGGATTCATTCAGGGACCTGGCGAATACGTTCCTGGGTATACAAAAGGAGGAAGAGGCTCCGCCGGTGGGCGACAGGCAGGAATATTTGTGGAAAAGAAGGCTGGTGGAAAACAGGGATCTGATGGCGGATCATTTAAACGAGATGGCACAGATCATGACGAAGGTAGCGGAGGAAGCTTACCGGTTTATACATATGAGCGAACGGAAAGTAAAGCAGCTGGCCCATGCGCTGAAAGAAGAAGATGTCCTGTTAAAAGAGGTATATTTGCTGGAAAAGGAAAACGGCCATAAAGAAATCTATTTGATTATGCGGTCCGGGAAAGGGACAAGCCCGGCTGTGGACGAGGTTGGAAATCTCCTTTCCGTGCTTTTAAATCTAAGGTTGGTGCCGTCGAAGTCCTCCTCCATATTCGTAGGAAAGGAATGGGGAAATTATCAATATATCGAGGAACCGGGATTTCATGTTCTGACGGGAGTGGCGAAGGCGGTAAAAGAGACGGAGCGTATGTCGGGGGATAATTACTCTTTTCTGGAAGTCAGGGAGGGTACGCTGACGGCAGTGTTATCCGATGGTATGGGTTCAGGAGAAAAGGCATGTAAAGACAGCGAATTTGTCATAGATTTTATGGAAAAATTTCTGGAAGCAGGTTTTGGAAAGGAAACAGCGGTACAAATGATAAACGGCGCGCTTATCGCCGGAGGGGAATCGCAGAATATGTCCACGCTGGATCTGTGCCAGATGGATTTGTATACCGGGGTATGCGAGTTTATTAAGATCGGTTCCGCGCCTTCTTATATAAAAAGAGAAAATCTGGTGGAGCAGATATCCGCAAGAAACCTTCCTCTGGGAGTTTTTTATGAAATAGATATGGAAACGGTAAAAAGGCGTCTGGTAGACGGGGATTATGTTATTATGTTGTCCGATGGGATATTGGATGCTTTGTCGCAAGGGATCGGGGAGGAGATGCTCCCGGAAATGCTGGGGAAGATTGCATTGAAAAATCCGGCGGAAATAGCGAACCATATTCTTAATTTTTGCCTGCACCAGAGCAAAGGAAGAGTAAGGGACGATATGACGGTTATGGTGACAGGAATATGGGAAAACCTGTAATATTTGACTTTTCTTATGAATTAGAGTAAGATGGGCTAACGGTTATAAGATAAAATGAGATAAGGGAAGAATGGACGATAAGATATTTGAAAAAGTAAAAAGATATGCGGATAAACATCGTATGATAGCGCCGGGAGATACCGTTGTGGCAGGGGTATCGGGAGGCGCTGATTCCGTATGTCTTTTTTTGATGCTTTGCGAATTGGCGGAAGAGATAGATTTTCATTTGGCTGTGGTACATGTAAATCATAAGATAAGGCCGGAGGCAGCGGCGGATGCCGCCTATGTGGAAGAACTTTGCAAAAGCAGGAACATTCCTTTTATACTGGTGGAAAAGGATGTAAAAAAATATGCCAGGGAAAAACATTTATCGGAAGAAGAAGCTGGACGCGAAGTGAGATATCGGGCTTTTGAGGAGGCGTTGGGCAAATACGGTTCTTGCTCCGGGGGAAAAGAAGGGCAGGGAAGGATTGCGGTCGCCCATAATGCCAATGACAGGGCGGAAACGATGTTGTTCCATCTTTTCCGGGGAACCGGATTGACCGGAGCGGGCGGTATCCGGGCGGTAAGGGGGCATATTGTGCGGCCGCTTTTATGTTTGCAGCGGGAGGAGATTGAAGAATATCTTGGAAAAAAAGGGGTATTTTTCTGTATAGACCGCACAAACTTAGAGGATACTTATACAAGAAACCGCATCCGCAACCATATTCTTCCTTTTGCGGAAAAGGAAATATGCGCGGGTGCCGTCGGCCACATGTGCCGTGCGGGCGACCTGTTTCTGGAGGCGGATGCCTATATCCGCGGACAGGCGGAGAAGGCGTGCGGGAACTGTATCGTCCGGGAGAGCGGGGAAGAGATCGTACTGGATACGGAAAAACTCGGGAAAGAAGAGCCTTTTATAAGAAAACAGGTATTTCTCCAATGTCTGGAGAGGCTTGCGGAGGGAAGACGGGATATTGCTTCCTCGCATATGGAAAGCCTGGAAGATCTGCTGGGGAAAAAGGAAAGTAAACAGATCTTTATGCCTTATGGGCTCAGGGCCAAAAAGGAATGCGGGCAGTTGTCGTTGTACCGCGAGGGAAAACCGAATGGGGGTGAAGGGGGGATTCTTCTTCCGGAAATTCGGATCGAATGGAGGGATTTGCCGGGGCAATCGCAGGAATTTGATATTCCTTGTTTGGGAAGGGTGGAATTTGCCGTTTTTCACAAGGAAGAAATTTCCTTTTTTTATAATAAATCGGAAATTATTCCCGAAAAGACATATACGAAATGGTTGGATTATGATAGAATAACTAAGTCGTTAGTATTTCGTACGAGGGAAACCGGCGATTATCTTACTATCAATAAAGAGTTATCCAAAAAGAAGCTGAAAGATTATATGATCGAAAGGAAAATTCCGAAGAGCGACAGGGGAAATCTTTATATTTTAGCGGATGGAAGCCATATTATCTGGGTGCCGGGCCACCGTATCAGCGAATATTATAAAATTACCGGGGAGACAAAGCATATTTTAAGAGTACAGTTAAGAGGAGGTCTTTGAATGTCAGAGAGAGTAAGAGTTATGCTTTCCGAAGAAGAAGTGGATAAGCGGATTAAGGAGATCGGAGATCAGATCAGCAAGGATTATGAAGGAAAGCAGGTGCATCTTGTATGCGTGTTAAAGGGGGGCAGCTTTTTTATGTGTGAGCTTGCCAAAAGGATCGACGTACCGGTGTCCCTTGATTTTATGTCGGTATCCAGTTATGGCAGCGAGACAAAGTCCAGCGGAGTTGTTAAAATCGTGAAGGATTTGGATGAACCGTTGAAGGATAAGGACGTGCTGGTTGTGGAAGATATTGTGGATTCAGGAAGGACGCTGAGTTATCTGCTGGAAATGCTGAGGGACAGAGGCCCCAGGAGTTTGAGGCTGTGTACACTGTTGGATAAGCCGGAGAGAAGAGTGGTGGATGTCCATGTGGATTATACAGGATTCCAGATCCCGGATGAATTTGTCGTGGGATATGGTCTCGATTATGATCAGAAATACAGAAATTTACCTTATATTGGCGTGGTAGAACTGGATTAAAGGATTGATACAATTAATGTTCGCGGGAATTGGACAGATGCGAACCGGAGGTTAGAGTTGAATAATAATAGAAAGAATTTGAACACATATTTTGTAGTGATTTTCGTGCTGCTTTTTCTGGCAGCGTGGATGTTTCGGAATCTGAATGGTCAGGAGACGGATTATACGAAGGGTGAATTAAGGGAAGCCTTGGAATCAGGAAAGGTGCTGGAGGCTGTTATCCAGCCGAATAAGGAAACGCCTACCGGAGCGGTAAGGGTGGCGCTGAGCAATGGAGAAGAAAGGATCTTATACGTAACGGATGTGAAGGAAGTGGAAGCGGAGTTTGCATCCTTTGGCATTGATCCGGAAATCAGGGATATCCCAAGGGAAAACTGGTTTATGACAAGCGTGTTCCCGATGCTTTTGGTGCTGGTGATAGGGGTTTTCTTTTTTGTAATGATGAATTCCCAGAATGCGGGCGGCAGCAGCAGCGGCAAGATGATGAATTTTGGTAAAAGCCGGGCGAAGCTGTCTCTGGACAATAAAACGACTTTAAACGATGTGGCCGGTTTGCAGGAAGAAAAGGAAGAGCTGGATGAAATTATCAGCTTTTTGAAATCGCCGGGAAAATTCACGAAAGTAGGAGCCAGAATACCAAAGGGCGTTTTGCTGGAAGGCGCTCCGGGTACTGGAAAAACGCTTTTGGCAAAAGCCATTGCAGGAGAAGCGAATGTGCCGTTTTTCAGCATTTCGGGTTCTGATTTTGTAGAAATGTTCGTAGGCGTGGGCGCTTCCAGAGTAAGGGATTTGTTTGCAGATGCCAAGAAGCATTCGCCCTGTATCGTATTTATCGATGAAATCGATGCGGTGGCAAGGCGGCGCGGTACCGGTATGGGAGGCGGACATGATGAAAGGGAGCAGACGTTGAACCAGCTGCTGGTGGAAATGGATGGATTTGGCGTTAATGAAGGAATTATTGTGCTGGCGGCTACTAACCGTGTGGATATCTTGGATCCTGCGATCCTGCGTCCTGGACGGTTTGACAGAAAGATAACGGTGAGCCCGCCGGATGTGAGAGGCAGGAAGGAAATTCTTACTGTACATTCCAAGAATAAACCGCTGGCCGAAGACGTTAATCTGGAGCAGATCGCTCAGACGACTGCGGGATTTACCGGTGCTGATCTGGAAAATCTGATGAATGAAGCTGCGATTCATGCGGCTATGAGTGACCGGGCGTTTGTGAAGCAGGAAGATATTAAGAAATCTTTTATTAAGGTTGGAATCGGTACGGAGAAAAAGAGCCGCATTATTTCCGACAAAGAGAAAAAGATTACGGCGTACCACGAAGCCGGCCATGCGATTTTGTTCCATGTGCTTCCCGATGTCGGGCCGGTGTATACGGTTTCCATTATTCCTACGGGGCTGGGGGCTGCCGGTTATACCATGCCTTTGCCGGAAAAGGATGAAATGTTCATGACAAAGGGAAAAATGCTTCAGGAAATCATGGTTTCCCTTGGCGGACGTATTGCGGAGGAAATTATTTTTGATGATATTACGACCGGGGCATCCAGCGACATCAAAAAGGCTACGAAGGTGGCGAGGCGGATGGTGACGAGATACGGTATGTCCGATAACATCGGCGTGATCAATTACGATGATGACGACGACGAAGTATTTATCGGGCGCGATCTGGCCCATGCAAAGAGCCATAGCGAACTGGTGTCGGGAGAGATCGACAGGGAAGTGAAAGAAATTATCGACGGCTGCTATGCAAAAGCAAAGGCTATTATTACGGATCGCGAAGACGTTCTTCATAAATGTGCGGAATTATTGCTGGAAAAAGAAAAAATAACGAGAGAAGAATTCGAAGCGCTGATGGAGGATAAGCCTTACGAACCGGAAGACTTTTTTAAAGAATCATAGAAGTTGTGCAAAATATACAAAAAATGGAATTGGTTTTTGTGATATTTGTGAATCCTTGGTATTTACGCAAATAACAGGTTATGCTATTATACTACTTGTAACCCCCCAATACATTATATAGTTTTTTGCTATACCCCATAAGAAAGAAATACCTTCTCTAAAAAAGACAGCAGATCGTTTGGCTGTCTTTTTTACTGCCTTGACAGAACTGCTTGAATAATAATAGCATATAGTATAAAATAGTTCACAAAGAGTGAAAAAGTTCGCAGGAGAATAACGGATGGATACAAACAAGTTTCTGGAAGTTAGGTATGACCAGATGTATATTGCTACAATGAAACCTCTGTTGGATAAGAAAGCGCTGTTCAGCGATATGACGGGAGATTATCTGGATCCCCCGGAGCCGAGTGCATACGATGAAGTGACGATAAAATTCCGCACAAAGAAAAATAATGTGGATAAAGTATATTTGGTATGCGGCAATGAAAAGTATTTGATGTTAAAAACGGAGACGGATAGTTTTTTTGATTATTATAGCCAGCAGATACAGCTGGAGGGCAGGGAGATTCATTATTATTTTGAAATATATGCGGGAAAGATGAGTTGCTATTTCAATTACCGCGGTGTACAAAAGGAAGCGGTCAGGGAATGCGATTTCCGGCTGATACCGGGTTACAAAACGCCGGAATGGGCGAAGGGAGCCGTGATGTACCAAATATACGTAGACCGTTTTTATAATGGAGATCCCAAAAACGATGTGCTGACGGATGAATACAGATATATTGGCGCTAATACGGTGAAGGTAGAGGATTGGAACAAATATCCTGACGCCATGGGAGTTCGTGAATTTTACGGAGGGGATTTGCAGGGAGTTCTGGATAAAATGGATTACTTGCAGGATCTTGGTATCGATGTAATTTATTTTAACCCGCTCTTCGTGTCGCCGTCGAATCATAAATATGATATTCAGGACTATGATTATATAGACCCCCATTTTGGAAAGATTGTAATGGATGAGGGGGAATTGCTGCAGCCGGGGCAGGAAAACCGTTTTGCCACCAGATATATTAACCGGGTCAGCAATAAGGCGAATCTGGAGGCGAGCAATGAACTGTTCGCGGAAGTGGTAAAAGAGGCTCACAGGAGGGGAATCAAGGTTATTTTGGACGGAGTGTTCAACCACTGCGGTTCCTTTAATAAATGGATGGACCGGGAACGGATCTATGAAAATGCGGAGGGATATGAGAAGGGAGCTTATGTGGAAGAAAGCAGCCCTTATCATAATTATTTTGCCTTTCATCACCAGGCGGCCTGGCCTTATAACCATAATTATGACGGGTGGTGGGGGCATGATACGCTGCCCAAGCTGAACTATGAAGGATCTAAGGATCTGTTCGAATATATTATGCACATTGCCCGTAAATGGGTGTCTCCGCCTTATAATGTAGACGGGTGGAGACTGGATGTGGCGGCGGATCTGGGGCATTCGCCGGAGTATAACCATTATTTTTGGAAAGAATTTTATAAGACGGTAAAACAGGCAAATCCGAATGCCGTGGTGCTGGCGGAGCATTATGGAAATCCCAGGGAGTGGCTGAACGGGAAAGAATGGGATTCTATTATGAATTACGATGCTTTTATGGAGCCGGTCACATGGTTTTTGACGGGAATGCAGAAACATAGCGATGATTTCAGGGAGGATATGTTGGGGAATGCTGACAGCTTTTGGGATTCCATGCATTATAACGGAGCGAATATGGCAATGCCTTCCCTTTATATGGCGATGAACGAGCTTTCCAACCACGATCATTCCCGCTTTTTGACAAGAACGAATCATTTTGTCGGAAGAACGAATTCCCATGGGCCGGAGGCAGCTAATAATAATGTGAACAAGGCTGTTTTGAGGGAGGCTGTTGTTATCCAGATGACATGGCCGGGAGCGCCTACGGTTTATTATGGCGACGAGGCCGGCGTTACGGGATTTACCGATCCCGATAACAGGCGGACTTATCCGTGGGGCAGAGAAGACAAGGAACTGATCCGTTTCCATAAAGATATGATCGCCATCCATAAAAAGAACAGGGAGTTTTTAACCGGATCTTTAAAATATATGGAGGGCGAGCATAACGTAATCGGATATGGAAGGTTTAATAAGGAGGAGCAGTCCGCTATTTTGATCAATAATAACGACTATGAGATTACAAAGGAATTGTCGGTATGGTATCTCGGAACACCGAAGACAGGGACAATGAAACGCCTGATCTTGACTACTTGGGAGGGATATACGACGGAAGAGGCAGAATACCCTATTGTATCGGGGAGAGTCAAAGTAACGATGCCGCCCACTTCGGCGATTGTGTTGAAGCATCGGGCGGAGGGAGAGAAGAAGTTTTTGCATTTTCAATAGAGGATGAAGAACGATTGCCAGGATGGCAATATAGTATCGGAAAACATGGATCCAGATGTCAAAATCGCCGCCACTCATTATTTTATGGGTGGCGGCGATTAAGTATCGATTTTAGTTTAGGAGTCTACGGTTTATGCCGGATACCAATAGGGATCTTCCCATCTTCCGTAGGTATAGGACCATAAACGTTTGTACAGGATACCATCGATTTCCATGTACTGGTATCCGGTAACATTAGCCCTGGGCGTTATTTCGTCGCCGGAATTTACGGAATTGACTACAATCTGAGTGCCAGGGCAGGAAGGATTTGCATAAGCAATATGGAAAGATAGTGCAATCTGTGCAACAAAGCCTAAAGTAAATAATAAATTTTTCTTTTTCATAGTATTCCTTTCTTTTTAAAATTAATCTTCAATAACGATTGGTAAGTCCCAAAATGATTCGCTGATAGAATCTAAAAAAATATAAGGTTCATCCTCGAAATAGATAATATAACGATCCCCCTTTCTTAAAATATAAGAGTTTTCCTTTGTAAACTCAGGCCTTTTTACTTCTGTAACAGGAACATCAAAGTACGGCAAAACCATAAAAAAATAAGAAGCAAAAAATATTTTTACCATTATAAAAGTTGATAAGCAACATAGAATTTTTGACTTCTTATGTTTTTCAATAATAAATCTGAAACGTTTGGAAAGCGAATTTTTATCAGAACTTAAAAAGTGAATCGTCTGGCTTTCCTTGTTTCTTTGCTGCTGGTGGAACTCGCTGAGAAGGCATGCTAAATATCTGGCTTTTAAGTGATCGCTGAAACCGGCTGTAGCAAGCTCGTCGCAGTTGATCTCAATCATGGATAAGAGGGACGTATGATAAAATGAAATCAACGGATTCCACCAGAAAACAGCGGCAAAAATATTATTGAAAAGTTTTAACCAGTTTGACCTGTTTTTAAAATGATATAGTTCGTGCGACAGTATAAAATAAAGTTCTTCTTCCGAATAATTGACGGAGGGCAGACATATTGTCTGTTGGAAAAAGCCGAACTCAAACGGGCTGTCAACCAATCTGTTTTGTATGATTTTCACATTAAACTTAAAATTATTTTTTTCTTTTATGTATATCAGCATTTTTAATATTTTTTCATCCTGGGTTGACGAAATATATTTTAAACGGATATATAAGTTATAATATGCACTGATTATTTTCAGGCATTTTATCGTTGATATCAGGAAAAGACAGGATGCCCCCAAGGTGATTGCATTAATGGAAATATTCAGGCCGGCAACAGGAAGCGGCATGGGAAGTATTTCTGCTCTGAACAGCCGTATCACGGAGGGAAGAATCTTATTGACCTGAATCAAAGTTGTTTTATCCACAATCTCAACCGGTAACAGCAATCTTAATAAAATTAAGGGAAACGTCAAAAAATAAACGGTACTTGTTATTGTTCCCCTGATTACAAGTTTTTCCAAAAGGAAACAAAGGATCATTAGAATGCATGCTCCGATAATGCTGTTAATTACAGAATAAACATTAATATCGAACATGAGAAGCCACCTTAATATCCTCCGGAAACTATATTAATGTTCTTCTATCCACTCTTCTATTTCTTTAATCAAAGCGTCTGAATTTTTGGAATGGTTACAAAAATAAGACAGCATATTTCCGATATTCATTTTTTTATCTGAGTCTGTAAAAATGGACTGGAACTGCATGTTGGAATATTCCAGCAGGGAAATATTGGCTGTAAATATCCGGCTGGGTGCTTTCACGGTGCGGATGTTGCCAACCACTTTTATAAATTGTTTTTTTAATAATTTATTTAATAACGGATAAAGCGAATTGAAGGACCACGTTTTTTCTTTGGAAAGATCAATGATTTCGGCAGCGGTAAGAGGCTTATCATATTGCCAGAAAATCTTCATTATTTCAAATTCTTTTGAAGTGAGATGTACAAATTTCATGAATGCCCCCCATAAAACTGACTAGTGAGTTATATATCTTATAATAATACAGTGTATTCTGTTTCTTTGTCAATAATAATTAGAATTAAATATTGACATTTTATATATAAACTGATAAATTTGTGAATATACATTGTATTTATAAATAATGTATATAATAAAAGAAATATATTAGATGTAAAATTAAAGATATTATTTTGAAAAAGAGTACGGAAATGAGGATAAGTATGATAAAAGTTGCAATATGCAGCGATAAGGTAACAGCTGCCGGGGAAATAGAGAAGTTGATATTTGATCTATGTAAAACAAAAGGAATTCCGGCAGAAACAGAGGTTTTTTATGACGAACATACTTTGAAGCAGGAAATAGAAAAAGGAACAAGGTATGATCTGCTGTATTTAAACTTTTTAATGGAAAATCAAAAAGGGGTTATAACGGCAGGGAAGATCAGGAAGCTCGATGAAAACGTGCTGATTCTCTATATATCGGAATGCGATAAACATATGATAGAATTATTCCGTTTTGACGTTTTTGCGTTTATTAAAAGGCCTGTGGATTCTCAAACTTTTGACGAATTATTTCTGGAGGCAAATCGAAGGGTCTGTAAGAATAATTTTTACTTTATGTTTCGTTATAAAGGCGAGGAATATAAGCTTCCCTGTAAGGAAATTTTATATTTTGAAAGCGCGGGAAAAAAGATCCGGGTGAACTTGATGAATGGAGACGCGGAAATATTTGTGGGAAAGCTGTCCGATGTGGCGGAAAGGCTGGGAAACGGAAAAATCCCTTTTTTAAGGATTCATCAATCTTATCTTGTCAATTACTACTGGATCAGGGCAAGATCAAAGACGGAGGTTACTTTATGCAACGGAACGAAGCTTCCGATCAGCGGAGAGCGGAAGAAAAATTTTAGCTTTATTTACGATACGCTTCTGAAAGAGGAAAGGAATTCCAGCTTTAACTTTTAACGGTTGAAGTCAGGCAGAACGCCGACGCCGTTTTCATTCCGCCATTGCCTCGGCGAAATACTGTATACATTTTTAAAAGCTCTCGAAAAATGCAGTTGGTTTGGATAGCCGACTGCATTTCCTATGTCCGCGATGGACAGTTTTGTCAGCTTCAAGAGTTCGGCCGCTTTGGACATGCGGTAAGAAATGAGGAACTCCTGAGGGGATTTTCCCATATTTTCATGGAATATTTTTCCGAAATAACTGCGGTTTAAGCCGCAGGAAGCGGCGATATCTTCTACGGAGATATTGTTCTGGAAGTTCTGTTCGATATAGGATATCGCTTCCTTGACATAAAAATCCCGCAGACTGTTGCCCTGGCGGTTTGGAATGGAAGTGGAGGAGCGGATAAAGCTGTCGATGAAGAGGTGGAGATGCCCTATCAAGTGGAAGGACGATTCCTCTTTATGGTTGACGATATATAGCATTTCGGATTTCATCGTTTCCGCAATATCTTTATAACGCGCTTTATAGATCGGCTGGTCGCGGCTGATGCCGGCCAGGTCGATCGCTTCTTTTGCGCGAAGCCCGTCGAATTCCAGCCAGGCGTATTCCCAGGGAATCTCATGGTCCGCGATATAAGTAGAGATCTGATGGGGAAATAACATGAACCCCTGTCCGCTTTTGATCTGGTAGGTGACGGAAATCCCCTGGCTGTTTTCCGCGATTAACGTACCTGTGCCGGAAAGGCACAGGTGGAAGAGGTAATGGTTCCTGGCGGCGGGACCGAAGGAATGGGAGGGATCGCACTGCTCCCAGCCAAACTGGTATAATCCTAAATCTATAAAATTTTCACTCGGAAAAACGGAAAAAATTACTTCACTCATAAGCGGCTCCTTAAGTTCGTATACTTTATTATATACCAAAATGCTAGTTGATTTCAAATAAATAGCCTAAAAATAGCATAAAGGCATATAACATGCAAAATCATGGTATTTATTAGTAGCATATTGGTATGTTAAAATACAACTATCAAAATAGGGAAGGAGAAATGCTATGAAAGGGAAAAGGATAAAATGCTTAGGACTTGCAATATGCTGTATGGCGGCATCATTGTTTGTCAGCGGATGCGGGGCTTCTGCCAACGACGGAAAAATTGAAATTGAAATCGTCCAGTATAAGCCGGAAGCGGCAAATTACTTTAAAACGGTGGAAGATGAATTCAATGCAACGCACGACAATATACATTTAAAAATCAGTTCCCCTAACGATGCAATGACGATTTTAAAGACGAGATTTATCAGAGAGGATTATCCGGACATCATAGGAATTGGCGGCGACATTAATTATTCCTATTTTGTGGATGCAGAAATTTTAGCAGATATTTCAGATTACAGCGGACTTCAGAATATTAATCAGGGATATCTGGATATTGATGAGGCGCTGGAACTGGTTCCGACGGAAGGAACATTTGCAGTGCCTTATGTTGCGAATGCGGCCGGAATCCTGTACAACCGCGACATGTTTGCGGAACATGGATGGGAGATACCGGAGAACTGGGAAGAATTGATAGCTTTATGCGATGCGATTCAGGCAGAGGGAGTTCTTCCGTTTTATTTTGGCTTTAAGGATACATGGACCTGCCTGGCCCCCTGGAACTCTATGGCAGTAGACCTTTCGCCGGCGGATACGACGAAGCAGGTAAACAAAGGGCAGACGACATTTTCCAAGGAATACAGGGAAATAGCCGAAAAATATCTGGAACTCTTAAAATATGGGCCGGAAGATCCGTTCGCATATGCGTATAACGATGCATGTACCGCTTTTGCAAGAGGAGAATCGGCGATGTATCCGATCGGAAGCTATGCGGCTCCTCAGATCTTATCCGTAAACCCGGATTTGAACCTGGATTCTTTCGTTATGCCGGCCAATGATTCCAAAGACGGCAATACGCTGAACTCCGGCGTTGACCTTCAGTTTTGCGTGATGGCTGACTGCCCAAATAAAGAAGCTGCTTACGAAGTGCTGGATTTCCTTTTTGCCGATGAGAATATCCAGAAATACATCGATGCGCAGACAGCGATTCCGTGCAAGAACGGCGAGTTCAAACTGCCTTCTATCCTGGACGGCATGAGCGAATACATAACAAGCGGAAATATGAAGGATTACCAGGATCATTATTATCCGTCCGAAATGGCAGTGGATGCACAGATACAGACTTTCCTGCTGAATAAAGATGTGGACGCCTTCCTGACAAAATTCGATAACGACTGGCCGAGGTATAACAGGGATATTATCCGTCTGGTACAGGAATATGAAAAACAACACGGGAACGCGAATTAGGAAAGGAGAAGAGCTATGAAAGAAGTGATGAAAAATGAAAGAAAAAGAACTTTTTTATTGATCACGATTCCGATTTTGGCATTGTTTGTCTGCTTTAACACCATTCCGCTGATTCGCGGCGTGATCTACAGCTTTACGAACTTTAAAGGATTTGGAAAATATAATTGGGTTGGCTTCCAGAATTACCTCGATTTGTTCACGGATGGCCGTGTCGGTAAATCTTATTGGTTTACGTTTAAGCTGGCGGTTGTGTCAACAGTTGTCACCAATGTAATCAGCCTGATCCTGGCTCTTGGCCTGAACAGCAAGATAAGGGCAAAAAGCTTTTTCCGCGGGGCTTATTTCCTGCCGAATATATTGGGCGCGCTGGTAGTCGGTTACATTTTTAATTACTTTTTCACCTACATACTTCCGGCAGTGGCACAGATGATCGGCGTGAAGGGATTGAGCACGAGCATCCTGTCAAATCCCAGCGCTGCATGGATTGGCATCATGGTAGTATGCGCATGGCAGGCGATCGCGATGAACACGATCATTTATATCTCCGGGCTGCAGACGGTGCCTGAGGATGTATATGAAGCCGGTGGGCTGGATGGTGCTACCGGTTGGAAGCAGTTCCGGCATTTGACTTTCCCGTTGATTATACCGTTCTTTTCGATCAACATGGTTCTTTGCGTAAAGAACTTCCTGATGGTATTCGACCAGATCATGGCTTTGACAAAAGGCGGCCCGGCACAGAGTACGGAATCCATTTCTTACCTGATTTATAACAATGGTATGTCCGGCGGACAGTTCGGGTTCCAGAGCGCCAATGCAGTTGTATTCTTTATAGTAATTGTAATTGTTTCTGTGGCACAGATGAAATTTTCCAGCAGTAAGGAGGAACAGCTATGACAAAGAATAATGCAAATACGCATACAAACAAGGTGGCAATGGTCTTATTGATTCTTGGGCTTTCTACGATTATCTTCCCGTTGTACCTGACGATTGTAATCGCATTTAAGCAGCCTTCCGAAATGACAAACAGCATCAGCGGTATTTTATCTTTGCCGAAGTCATGGAGCCTGAGCAATTTCAGGGAAGCGATGGAAGTAACGGATTTCTGGCGTTCCCTGAGCAACAGCTTGCTGATTACTCTGGCGACTGTATGTTTATCCATTGTAGTGCATTCCCTGATGGGCTATGCCCTTGGAAGAAACAAGGCAAAAAATAAATTTTATAGTTTTGTATATCTGTTCATTGTCAGCGGTATGTTCGTGCCTTTTGCAATCCTTATGATGCCTTTGGCAAAACAGACGGCGGAATTGGGCCTGGCAAACTGGTTCGGCGTTATCATATTGTACGTGGTATTTTATATGCCCATGAATGTCCTGCTGTATTCGGGCTATCTGGTAAACATTCCGATGGCATTGGAAGAAGCGGCAAAGGTGGACGGAGCTTCTACATGGAGAACTTATTGGAAAATTATTTTCCCGATCATGCGCCCCATGCATGCGACGGTGGCTGTTCTGACAGCATTGGCGGTATGGAACGACGTTATGACGCCCCTCGTTATTATGGCAGGGTCCGGGCAAAATACGCTGCCTTTGGCACAGTTGAACTTCCAGTCCCAGTTTGGTACGAATTATAATCTGGCATTTGCATCTTACCTGCTTGCTTTGATACCGATCCTGATTTTCTATATCATCTGCCAGAAACAGATTCTGAACGGTGTTGTAAACGGAGCGGTAAAATAAGAAGGTAATGCGATACCAGGAGAAATCAGAAACAGAAAAATATTTTTTAGTGCGCGTTTAAGATTAAGATAGATAGGAATATGGTTATGAGATACGGACTGCCGGTCATAGCGGCAGTCCGTGTCATAAGAAGGAAAAAAGGCTGGAGCGCTGCCTGTATGGAAAATCAAGGCGGTTTCCGCGCCAGGAGGATAGGATATGGCAATTTTTTATGACGAAAATGCTAAAACGATTTCAATAGATACGGAGCATACGACTTATCAGATGAAGATTGGCCCTTATGGAGTGCTGCTGCATACCTATTATGGAAAAAGGATTTCCGGCGAAGATATGTCATATTTGTTCCGATATTCGGATATCGGTTTTTCTACGGCGATGGGGGACGCGGGAATGGACCGGACGGTATCTTTGGACACGATGCCGCAGGAAATGCCTTCCTTTAATGTGGGCGATTACAGGGTGGAGGGAATCAGAGTGCAGCATGGCGATGGCAGTTATGCTTTGGATCTGAGATATGTTTCCCATGAAATCGTGAAAGGAAAGTATGGACTGGAAGGGCTTCCGGCGATGTATGGAGGCAATGAAACAGCGGAGACGCTGAGAGTGGTGCTGAAGGACAGGACAAAAGAATTTTTTGTCACGTTGTTATACGGCATTTATGAAGAATTGGATATTATTACGAGGGCGTGCCTGATTGAAAACAGAGAGGAAGAGACTGCCGTGATGGACAAGGCGGTTTCTATGAGCATGGATTTCCTGACGGCGGATATGGATATTTATACTTTTAACGGCAGACATGAAATGGAGCGGGAAGTGGAGAGGAGAAGACTTGGGAGAGGAGTCACTTCCGTAGGTTCCGTAAGAGGGACTTCCAGCCATCAGCACAATCCTTTTGTGATCTTGTGCAGACCGGATACGGAGGAAGAGCATGGGGAATGCTATGGCTTTTCTTACGTTTACAGCGGTAATTTTCTGGCGGAAGCGGAAATCAGCCAGTTAGACAGGTTGAGATTTACGATGGGGATCCATCCGTCCCGGTTTCGGATTTTGCTGGAAAAGGGCAGGGTATTTACGATGCCGGAAGTGATCATGAGTTATTCAGGAAGCGGCCTTGGCAGACTTTCCATTCAATTCCACCGGGCCATCAGAAATTATTTATGCCGGGGAAAATATAAGAATAGCAGGAGGCCGGTGCTGATCAACAACTGGGAAGCGACTTATTTTGATTTTACGGGGGAAAAATTGATTTCCATAGCCGAAGAAGCGGCAAAACTAGGGATAGAAATGCTTGTTATGGACGACGGCTGGTTCGGCAAAAGAAATCTGGATGAGTCCGGCTTGGGAGACTGGATTCCCAATGAAGAAAAATTGGGGATGAGTCTGCATGAATTGATTGGAAAAATCAAAGAAAAAGGGCTGGCTTTCGGCATATGGATAGAACCGGAAATGGTGAGCGAGGACAGCATACTATACCGGGAGCATCCCGACTGGGCTTTTGCCCTGCCGGGAAGAACGCCGGGCAGAGGCAGATGCCAGCTCGTGCTGGATCTGGGAAGGGAATGCGTGAGGGACTATCTTTATCAGGCGATTTGCAGGATATTGGATACGGGAGATATTTCTTATGTCAAATGGGATATGAACAGAAGCATTTGTGACGTGTACAACCCGGAACTGCCGCCGGAACAACAGGGAGAAGCGGGACACAGATATATCCTTGGGTTATATGATCTTCTGGAAAAAATTACTTCCAGGTATCCGAATGTGCTGTTAGAGGGCTGCAGCGGGGGAGGCGGGCGGTTTGACGCCGGAATGCTCTATTATTCCCCGCAAATATGGTGCAGCGATGATACGGATGCGATCGAACGGCTGAAAATCCAATACGGCACTTCGTTCTGCTATCCGGTCAGCACGGTGGGTTCCCATGTTTCTACTTGCCCGAACCATCAGAACGGCCGCATAACGCCTTTGCATACGCGGGGAGTGGTGGCTATGGCCGGAACTTTTGGTTACGAGCTGGACATCAGCAAGATGTCCGACCAGGATAAGGAAGAGATCAAAGTACAAATCGAAGATTATAAGAAATATTTTGAGCTGATTCAGGATGGGGATTACTACCGTTTGACAAAACCGGAAGAGGATTTTACTACATGGCAGTTTGTCTCCAAGGATCGGGGAAAGAGTCTGGTAAATGCAGTTATGACCAGCGCCAGGGCCAATGCCCCGGATTATATTGTACGGTTCAGGGGCTTGGATCCGGAAAGCCGTTATATGGAAATGGATACCGGAAAGATTTATCAGGGAAGTACCTTGATGTATGGAGGGTACCTGCTTCCAAGGAGAATCGGCGAATATCAGTCATATCAACTTTATTTTGTGAGGGTTTGAGTTTTTATATAGTATTGCTGCTGAAAAGGGCGGCGGCAATGCGGCGCAGGGCTGCTGTAAAACAGGAGGAAAATGTCTGTTTTACGGCAGTTTTGCTTATGAATGGCTTGTCATAAATGAATTGGGACAATATAAGAATGGAATTGTAAGTTTTCTTGTGGTAGAATGAACTATTGATAATGGAATCAAAGGATGGCTGGAGGAGACGGAATATGCAGAAAGTAGTTTTGGGAAAAACGGGGCTGGAAGTGAATAAAAACGGGTTCGGCGCATTACCGGTGCAGAGAGTAACGAAAAAGGAAGCTGTTTATTTGCTCCAGAAAGCTTTTTATCATGGGATAAATTATTTTGACACGGCCAGAATGTATACGGACAGCGAAGAAAAAATGGGGGCGGCTTTTGCCCACATCAGGGAACGGATCGTGATCAGCACGAAAACAGGGGCGGAAGATGCGGAGGGCTTTTGGAAGGATCTGGAGGAAAGCCTGAGGAACCTGCAAACGGATTATATCGACATTTACCAGTTCCATAATCCTTCGTTTTGCCCGAAGCCGGGGGACGGTTCGGGGCTGTATGAAGCGATGCTCCAGGCGAAGGAGCAAGGAAAGATACGCCATATCGGGATTACGAACCACAGATATTGGGTAGCCGAAGAGGCGGCCGGGTCGGATTTATATGAAACAATACAGTTTCCGTTTTCCTATTTATCGGGCGGGACGGAAATGAAGATTGTGGATATGTGCAGGGAGAAAAATATAGGGTTTATTGCCATGAAAGCGTTATCCGGCGGATTGATCACCGATTCGGCGCTGGCTTATGCATATTTATCCGGGTTCGGGCATGTGGAGCCGATCTGGGGAATCCAGAGGGAAACGGAGCTGGATGAGTTCCTTTCTTACCAGGATTGCCCGCCGGAAATGACGGAGGAGAGAAAGGCGAAAATAGAGAAGGAGAAGGAAGAATTGGCAGGGGATTTCTGCAGGGGCTGCGGTTATTGCATGCCTTGCCCTGTTGGAATCGAGATCAATAATTGTGCGCGGATGAGCCTGCTGCTGCGGCGCGCGCCGAAGGAAGGCTATTTGAGCGAGGAATGGCAGGAAAAGATGAAGAAGGTGGAAGAATGCCTCCACTGCGGGAAGTGCAGGGAAAAATGCCCTTATGGCTTGGATACTCCGGCTCTTCTTGGGAAAAACTATGAGGATTATAAGGGTTTTCTGTAGGGAGGATTTGTTCAATAGAAACATTAAAAAAGGAGGTAAAAAATGGATACAAGTATTTTTACAAAAATGTCTTACGGGGTGTACATTGTTTCAACGATGGACGGAGAAAGGCCCACGGGCTGTATCGCCAACAGCATTATGCAGATCACGTCTTCGCCGGCTACGGTGGCGGTCAGCATAAATCATGATAACTATACGAACAGTTGCATAGAAAAGACGGGGAAGTTTTCTTATTCCATCCTGGCGGAAGATTCCGATACCGGGCTGATCGGGAACTTTGGTTTTCGCTCCGGGAAGGACGTGGATAAGTTCCAGCATGTGGACTATGAGATGGTGCAAGGCGTTCCGGCGGTGAAGTATACGTGCGGATATGTGGTTTGCAAGGTGATCAATAAGATGGAAACCGATACGCATACCGTTTTTCTGGGGGAAGTGATCGATGCCAAGGCTTATGACGGGATGGGAGACGCTATGACGTATGCTTATTACCATAAGGTGGTAAAAGGAAAAAGCCCGAAGAATGCGCCTACTTATTTGCAGGAGGAGAAGAGCGAGGCAGCGGAAGGAAAGCCGGAAGCGGGAGGCAAAAAGAAAAAATATGTCTGCCAGGTATGCGGATTTGAACTGGAAGCTGAGGATCTGCCGGAAGGGTATAAGTGTCCGATCTGCGGGGTTGGAGCGGATAAATTTGTGGAAGCTAATAATTAATTTGCAGCGATTGCGGCAAGATAAAACAGAAGAAAAGTGTTCGGTTATATGTTATCAGCTTAGGTGTCAGATTGGCTTCATCAGGGGCAATCGGCCTAAGCTGAAGTGCTTTCAGGACATTATGATCGAACATGCTGACGATTTTCTAAATAAAGGAATAGGTATGAAAGTAATTAAAATTAGATTGGAATATGGATGTTTCCCTGTGTGGATGTATGGTGAAAATGATGAACTAATTATAAATACAGTTGATAACCCATATACTATTCGTGCCAGTGTAAATAAGGCGACAGAAAATTCTGGAACAGTATTTTATATTCAGCAGGGATAGTTGACTCGTATATACCGAATCGAGGTGAAGAAAAATGTTGTTAGATATTTCAGCACCAATAGTGCCATTTGGAGGATTTGGGGAAATAAAGCTATACAGTACGAGAGATGAATTGCGAGAATTACTAGAAAAATAGGAGTTGGACGACGAAGACTTTGAAAATGCAAATTGGTAGGTTTGCAACGAATTTATAACATTTATTTTGTCGATCCTCCAATATCCATGTCCATTATGAATGGTACCTCCCTTGTTGACAACACACAATGATAACCAGAAAGGAAAAAATGTGACGAAAGTGAAGAAAATAATGAAGATTTTATTAGCGGTTGCTATAATTACATTTATTTTACTGCTTGCAATATATATAAATCATAAAATTCACTTGAACAAGGAACAAAAGTTGCTTGTACCTATCAGTACAATGGTAGAAATTGACGGGCATAATATGAGTGTATATATTGAGGGAAGCGGCGAAAAAACACTTGTATTTATGTCTGGTGGTGGAACCTGTTCTCCCATATTGGATTTCAAATCTCTTTACTCACTATTAAGCAATAAATATCGAATTGTAGTTGTAGAAAAATTCGGATATGGTTTCAGTGATGTCGTTGACAAAAAAAGAGGAATTGAATCCATATTAGCAGACACAAGGGCTGCTCTAAAGGCGGCAGGTATCGAAGCACCCTATGTCCTTTGTCCGCATTCTATGTCAGGGATTGAAGCATTATATTGGGCGCAACAATATCCCGAAGAAGTATTGGCTATCATAGGTCTTGATATGGTAGTTCCTAAGTCGTATCAAGATTATAATATCAATATGCCTATGCTTAAATTAAGTCAGTTTGCATCTGCTGTTGGAATAACGAGATTACTACCGGGTGTTTCTGATAGTGACGCAATAACAAATGGCACTCTCTCTAACAAGGAAAAAGAGATATATAAAGCAGTTTTCTATAATCGAACAGCAACAATAACAATGCTAAATGAAGTAAAAAGTATTAAGGAAAATGCACGGAAAGTTGAATCGGATCATATACCACAAGTTCCAATGCTTCTGTTTGTATCGAATGGCGAGGGGACAGGCTGGGACAAAGAAACATGGCGAAGCTATCAAAGAGAATATATCGCAAATATTGCCAATAGTAAAATGATAGAATTAGACTGCCCCCATTATATTCATGATTTTGAATATCAAGTGATAAGCGAAAAGATAGTTGAATTTTTGTCATATAATACCCGGTTATGATATGCGGTCAGAAGGTTATCCTCACAAACGGGGAGCTTGCCGAAGCCCTGCTCTCTCTGCCGGAAAAAAAGAGGAAAGAAGATGGATTATTTTTTAGATATTATAATTCCGAAGAAGGAAATAGAAATTGTAAAATTTAATGAGAAATTGTTTGTATGGGAAGAGGGTGTTTATTCGTGTAACCCGCCACAATATATATCAGATTCCGATATTATTTTCGAACAGATTGAAGATGTACAGTATTTTAGTAAAATAGTAGGCGAAGAACTTACAGATGATGTTATTGTGCTGCATTTAAAGAGTGATATACTTTTCGATTTGGAATATGCTGTTAATAATCATAAATCAATATTAGAAGAAAACGTATTACTTAATTTTTTGAACCAGTTAATTGAGCTAAGCCAATTTTATATTCTAATGGTTCGAGAGGATGAAAACGTAAAAGAATATTATGAAATATCAACAAAAGAAGAAATTAGTATGAGATTGTCTGATAGTTTAAGATGGTCTAATCCTAAGGATGTTTTATTGTTTAAGAAAAAAGAAAGTTAATTTATATTATTTTTGTTATAATTTTGAGAGAAAACCTAAATACGTATTATTCCCTAAAAAGGAATGTCATACATATCATAATAATAGTCCGATGAAAGAAATTCAAACACAATATTCGATATTAGGAGAGATTGAAGATATGGAAAGATGGAAGGAAGTATTTGCTGATACAATTCCAAAAGCAGTTTATCAAATACAGTTAATAAATGGTGAGAAACAAGGACTAACTATAGAACTATCAAGTAGTCACACATGCGTAATGATTAATTTTGGTATGGTTCAAGCAGTACGTATGTTAGATGAAGGAATTGTGCAAAGCAACCTTTATTCGGACAATGAAATACAGAAATATAAAGATAATGATTTTCAGAATATAATTTATGAAGTGCAAGATGGTGAATTTGCAGAACAAATAAATCAAATTTCTGATGGCTATGGAGAAGCTTTAAATTTAAAACATTATATTGTAATTACTCGGAATTACAATATTGATATTGTTACTGAATGGGAACCAACAATAGAAGTTTCAAAGATGTAATAATTCTGCAATATTTCCCCAAACTCCATGTTACAATGACACCCACCAGGGGGTATAAGGGGAAAATATTCTTTTAAATATTATAACAAAGACACAGCATCGGTGGTATTTCATAAACCTAAAAGGCAATGAAATACCGCCGGTTTTCTGTCAGCTTAAGTCGATCAGTTATACAAGCAGGGAAAAACAGCACTGCATCAAAAGTGGAATGCAATTATAATTCATTGATTGTTTCGGTTATTGCCATGTTGTGAATCCGTTTTGACGGAATATAAGCTGCTATGATAGCTGCCATACAAACAAATAGCAAAATGATTAGTAAAGGAATGGTTGGCAAACTCCATATTGCATAGCTGAAATGAGTGCCTATAAGAATGGTGTATAGCAGCCTGTAAACGATCAGCCCGACGATACTGCCGATCATACCGCCCAACAAAGCATAGGTAAATGCTTCAGCGACAACCATTTTAGTTATTTGATGCCCGTTCATCCCTACGGCCCGCATTGCCCCGTATGACTTAATTTTTGAAGACACACTCATAGAAATACTGTTTACAATATTTAATACCGTTACCAGAGCAATAATGGCTAAAAACGCATAAATACAGAACACAAATGCAGTATAAGTCCCAGAAGTTCGTTGGCCGCGTAAATCGTTTAAGGTGCAGTCACCGTCTAAGAGATCCCGAAGTGCCGTTACATCTTCGTCCGTTACGTCACTCGTTGTTTGTATCATAATGAGAGAATAATCCGTGATTCCCGTTAAGTGAATAAAGGTATCACCAGAAGTAATAAGGGTTATTTCTCCGTTTGTAAGCCCGTCGCTGTTGAACGGATCATATTTCAACAAACCTGCAATTTCAAATTCTTCCTCGCCAATAAATATTTTATCGCCGATTTCCAGAAAACTGTCTTTGCCCCATGCCGCAAGCACATAATGGCTGTTTCCATATACTTTAGAAATATCGCTGCCTTTTTTCAGCATATCGTCTTTCACAAGACAGTTCAAATCAAAATCATCATAAGAAATCATGTCAATTTCAACCGTATTTGAATTTAGCTGCGCCGGAATGTTAAAAACGCTGCGGCGTCCGAAAATACGTTTTACTCCATCCATTGTACCGATACTATCGAGCAAAGCACTATCCACACCGTTTGAAACGTCAACACTGGAAATGTTAATATCAGCGGCGGCAGCAGACTGTGGCATGATATAACCAACAAATTCTACAAAAACAGAAAAGCTCAGAAAAAGAATAATACTAAGGGCAAATGACCCCGTCATAAGTATCAGCGTTTTCTTTGCCGTTACTGCATGATGAATCCCCAGAGCTGTTTCGATTTTGAATAAATTGACTTTTGCCGCATGGTTTATATTTCCTGTGATTTCTGAATTTCCAGAGGCCGCCGTTGCAGGAGATACTTTTGCCGCCCGTTTTGCTGGAGTTCTGGCGGCAATCAATACTGCAACAATACCTACGATAATTCCACTGATGATACCGGCTATGCTGATACCAAAAAGAGGAATGTCAGAAAACTCCTCTCCGACAAGAAAACGTAAAACAGCACATAACCCCCATGTGATGAGAATACCAAGTGCAACGCCTATCGGAATAGCTGATTTGCACCAATTCAGAGCTTCCAGTTTTACAAAATGAATAATTTGCCGTTTGCTCATTCCAATGCAGCGCATCATTCCAAAAAATTTTGTCCTTTGTGTCACGTTACTGTTGATACTGCTTGAAATCATCAATACGCCTGCGACCAACACCAACACAAAGAATACAATGGCGACGATACAGAGCGTTTGCCCGGTGGTACTGCTTATGATATCCTGCAATGTCAAATCGTCATGCTTATTTAACAATCTTGTTTGCTCCATTCGAATACCCATTTCTGCCATACTAAAAATGGCAGTCACCAAGAAAACGGCGAAAATAATACATAAAATGGTCATTCTGTTCTGCCGCTTATGCACCTTTGCCGAAATAGGTATAAGACTAAGATAACTTTTCATTCCCGGCACCTCCCTAAATCAGCCAAAACACCGTCTGACACTTGTAACACCCGGTCTGCGGTCTGTGCGGTACTGCGGTTGTGGGTAATCATAATAATGGTCTGCTCATACTTCTTTGAAGCTTCTTTTAACAGGGCGATAACTTCGCTGCTGTTCTGCGTGTCAAGGTTTCCGGTCGGCTCGTCCGCAAGGATTAAGGACGGGCGTGTGATAAGGGCGCGTCCGATTGCCACGCGCTGCTGTTGTCCGCCGGACAACTGGCTCGGCAAGTGGTTCCGCCGTTCTTTCAGATTAAGAACCGTAAGCAATTCTTCCAGATACTTCTCATCGGGTTTCTGATAATCAAGCAGCACCGGAAAAATAATATTCTGCTCAACAGTCAGTTCTGGAATTAAGTGGAACGCCTGAAAGATAAAGCCGATATTCCTCCGACGGAAAAGGGTCAGTTTGCGGTCGTCCATGGAAAAAATATCCTTGCCGCCAATCTTTACTTTGCCAGATGTAGGTGTGTCAAGCGCGCCTATCATATTGAGCAGCGTGCTTTTTCCAGAGCCGGATTCCCCGACAATAGCCACATACTCGCCCTTTGGAACGGAAAAGCTGACTTTTTTCAAAGCGTGTACGGCAGTTTCGCCGCTTCCGTATATTTTACAGATATTGTTGACTTCTAATAAGTTCATGTGTAAATACCTCTTTCTGTTTTGATAGCTTCAATATAACAAAGAAATCCTACACCAATATTACAATCAGCCTACAATTTTGTAGGATTCAAGAAATTCATTATGAAAGAGGTCTCTGTGCCTAATGTGCTGTCAACTTCAATCGTCCCGTTATGAGCTTCCACAATCGCTTTCGTAAGCGACAGGCCAAGCCCGATGCCCTGTGTGTCTTTGGAAAAACGGCTGCGGTAAAACCGCTTGAAAATATGGTATAAGTCTTCCGGGTGTATGCCGCTTCCATTATCCCTTACAATGATCTGGACAATAGAAGTAAACGCCCGCCACTCGATACGGATAACACCGCCTTTTTCCGTGTGGTCGAGAGCATTTTTTACAAGGTTACTGATAGCTTCGATTATCCAGTTACGATCGCATAAAAGTAAAATATCTTCATTCCCCGATAAGCAGATTTCTTTTCCCTCCTGCCCGGCGCGGAACAGGAAATGCTTTTTTATATCCTCTGCAAGTTCTGATATATTTTCTAAAGACTTTTCGAATATCATCGTATCCGCGTCCAGTTTTGTGATTTTCAAAAGGTTCTGTACCAAGGTTTCTATACGGTCAAGTTCCTGTTCGGAGAGCTGGCTGAATTCCTGTATGGACGGGAGTTCTTTTGCTTCGTCCTGTATCAGCCCATTGTAAATATTAAGGGCGGCAAGCGGCGTTTTTAATTGATGGGAAATATCCGATATGGTATTGCGTAAAAATTTCTTCGCACTTTTTTCATTTTCAGCGTGGGCGTTCAAGATAGCTACTAGAGAATTTACCTCATGGAATAACCTGTACAGCTCGCCCTCGTCGTTGCATTCAATCGTAATGTCTTTATTGCCGGATATATATTCTGTAATCTGCGTTATGGCGAATTCCATGATTTTATGCTGCTCTTTGAAATACCCATAGCAGAGCAGCGACATCACAATCCCCATACATACGCCGCAAAGGATAATATAATATACCGCATTTCTAATATCAAAGATTACCAATGCCGCTGAAACCAGTATAAAAACCATGATACAAGACAAAATACCGACAAACAGGGATTTGATTTTTCGGTTCACTAATAGTTTCATCATACACCTCAATCTGCCGTATTCCATTTATAGCCCATGCCGCGAACCGTAACAATCCGTTTCGGTTCCCCCGGATTGTCCTCGATTTTTGTACGGAGTCTGCGGATATATACGGTAAGGGAATTATTATCTACATAATTTTCGTTGCAATCCCAGAGCTTCCCTAAAATCTGTTCCGGGGAAAGTATCTGGTCGGGATTTTCCATGAACAGACATAACAATTTATACTCGCTCGCCGTCAGGACAAGCAGCTTCCCATGTTTATAAACCTCGCCTTTCAGAAGACTTATACTGATATCGTTGGATTTCAATTCTGTAACGTCGGTATTGAAATTTTCACTCCTGCGGAGCAGCGCATTAAGCTTTGACAGGAATACCGCCAATTTGAACGGTTTTGTAATGTAATCGTCGCCGCCAATATCAAGCCCCATAATAATATCTGTTTCTTCATCAGCAGCAGTAAGAAACATGATAGGCACTTTTGAAGTCTGTCTTATCTTTTTGCAGAGGTCAAAGCCAGAACCGTCGGGAAGCGATACGTCCAGAATAGCTAAATCATATCTCCCGTTTACCCATAATGTATCAGCTTCCAGTGTGGTACGGGCAACGTCTATTTCATACCCCTGTTTCTTTACAGCAAAGGAAAGACCATTGATTAAGCTCAAATCATCTTCCAGTAAAAATAATCGCTTCATTTGTTATCCCGCCCCTTTCCTTTTTCATCCTGCCGCTCATCGGCTTTTCCCCTTCCTTTTTTCAAAGTTTATCAATATAATTATATACAGTATGGCGAATAATATCGAGTACAGAAATAGGTATTATTTAGATTTTAGGCAACAACTGTTGTATGTTGAGGTTACAAATGTGGTAGATTACTTTGGGTATGCGGGAAAAGAATTGTCAACTTATTTATAAAACAGGTTGACAATAAAAGCTGCCAGTGTTATACTTTTCCCAATTCAAGAAAAGCGCGATACAAAAGAGGGCGCGGAAATGAGGAAAATTATGACGACAATGACGGCAGAGAAAAGTAAAACATATGATATGGTGTACATAGCGGTATTCGCGGTATTGATGGCGATATGCTCCTGGATCTCCATTCCGACCGTAGTGCCATTCACCTTGCAGACTTTTGGAGTATTTCTTGCAATCGGCGTGCTTGGCGGGAAGAGGGGAAGCTTGGCAGTATTGGTTTATATCCTTCTGGGAGCGATCGGCGTTCCGGTTTTTGCCGGATTTACCGGAGGAATCGGTATTTTGTTGAGAAATACGGGCGGCTACATTGTGGGATTTCTTTTTTCTGCGCTGGTGATGTGGGCGATGGAGATGATGCTTGGGAAAAAAATGTGGGTTCTGGCATTGTCCATGGTGATCGGCCTGGTAGTTTGCTATGCTTTTGGGACGGTATGGTTTATGGTCATATATGCAAAGGATGCGGGAGCGATAGGGCTTACTACCGCTCTGGGATGGTGCGTATTTCCGTTCTTGGTCCCGGATCTGATCAAGATCGCGCTGGCCCTTGTTTTGAGCAAAAGGCTGGCAACAGTTATAAAGATGCAGTAATGAAGGAAATATTGGAAAGGGAAGAGGATGAAAATTTATCGGATAAGGGCGCATCATGGGATGTGCCTTGCTTTTTTTCAAGGAAAGGGTTACAGCAGGGAGTTTACAGAGCATATGGAAAAGATAAAGCGGGAGCTGGAGAAAAATCCCATGGTTTGTCTTGAGGATGAGACGGATGATATATGCGTGTGCTGTCCCCATTGCGTGTCAACGGTCTGCCGGAGCGCGGAAAAAGTTGCGGCTTATGATCGCAAGGTTCTCGCATTATGCGGTTTGGAGGCCGGTGCGGAATTGGAATGGAAGGTCTTTGAAGAGCTTGTGAAAAAGAAGATTCTGGATCAGGGAAAAAGAAAGGCAGTCTGTAGAGACTGCCAATGGGATTCCCTGTGCTAATTTTTAGGCGGTTTGCAGGACCCCCTTTTGGTGAGTACGGCATCGTAGACCGTATGCTGACTGGGGCCGCCCTGAAGCATGTCAAAGAGAAATTCGATGCTGGACAGCGCCATCTCGGAGGCGGGCTGGTATATGGTATCCAGCGAAGGATGATAGAATTCTCCGGCATCGATACCGTCAAAACCGACAATGGATATATCGTCCGGTATCTTAAGGCCCATGGAGAAAACTGCCTTCATGGCTCCCAGGGCCAGTACGTCGGCGAAGGCAAAGACGGCCGTTATCTCGGGATTGCGGGTGTAGAGTTGTTTCATGGCGTTAAAACCGGTCAGATATCCGGAATAAAAGGGGGCATCCGTGTTGTCCGCCACAAGGGACGGATCGAAAGGAATGCCATGTTCCTTTAAGGCCCGCTGATAGCCCATAAAACGCAGCCGGTTGGGCGTGAGCCGGTCTGTGGAAGGATCGTAAATGAAGCCTATTTTTTTGTGGCCGAGCGATATGAGATATTCGGTTGCCCGGAATCCTTCTTTTTCATCGTCTATTTTTACACTGGAGTATAACTCCGGCGGAATGTCGTCGCTGGCGGATACGGTTACGAGGACGCAGGGGATGGCAAGCTGCCGGAATCGCTCCGTAGAATATCCGAAAGTACCGCCCATGAGAATGACGCCGCAGAGATTGCGGCTTCTGGCTTCCCGGATGGCGAGATCCAGTTCGTTGACATGGTCGTCTACGTTTTGGATGATGAGGGAATAGCCCCGCAGCGCCGCTTTTTCTTCGATAACCCGGATCATTTTGTTGAAAAAGGGGTTCGTGATTCCCTTGGCGAGTATCGCAATATTTTTGGAATCGTTGGATTTCAGATTGCGCGCGCTGATATTTGGGATGTAATTCAGATCCCGCACGGTTTTCATAACTTTTTGGCGTACTTCGTCGCTGACATATCCTGTATTGTTAAGAACACGGGATACGGTGGAAATACCCACCCCCGATATTCTGGCAATGTCTTTTATTGTAATCCCCATAACAGTCTCCGTTCCGCCGCCCAAACCGGGCGGACATAGTATTATTATAACGTTAAAACAGGAGCGTGTAAATATTTTGCCGCCAGCGAAAATTAATTGGCAAAAATCGGCCTTACTGTTCCTCCGTCTCTTGTCAGGCGTAAATATGTATTTCCAATGATAACGGGCTGAGGGCATCTTTATCTACGGATATCCCCGTAGAGCGGTAAGGGTTGCTTAAAGGAACCGAGGGGAGTTCGCGGCCGTTCTGGGTGGCACGAACCAGACGGGGGGAGCCTTCTTCCGTTAAATGGTAAATAAAAATACGATCATGGCCGAAGCACTGGTAATGCAACCGCAGACCGTCCAGCGAGGCGGGAAGCACGGGATCGATGATCAAGGCATTTTTGGTGAAGCGGATGCCCAGGATATCGCCGATCAGACGGCTGATGTAGATGCCGGGGCCGCTGGAATAGATCCGCCATCCGCCTTTTACCGGAATGGAACCGTCACGAAGCCGTTGGAAATCTCTGGCATATTCGTAGCGGTCGTGGAAGGCACCGTCGGAACTGCTGAAATATAAGTTGCTTTGCCGGAAAGCGGCGTTTGGCACGTGGTCTTTGATTCCTATAGGATTGATCTCAAACAGGGAAGACCATGCCTCCTGCCTTTTGCCCATGCGGCAGAGGGCTTCTATATAACGGATATGGGCATGGACATATTGGAGGCTGATTTCTCTGCCCACGTTGGCCGCCTGTTCTGCCCGGCGGAACAGATGACTGACACCTCCGTCATATTTGGCGGGGGAATCCATCAGCCGAACGCCGTCGGGAAAATGAAGATATTGTTCGATCAAGTCCAGATTATGCCGGGCCAGCTGCTGATCGGCGAGACCCGCAATGACGCTCCGCGTAAGGGGAAGGAGGCGCAGGTGGATCCCCGTTTCTGTGTCGCCCGGATGGAGAAGGGGAGAAAAGGAGCCGTCCGGGGAACGCAGGATAAACCCGGCGACCGTGCCGTCGATGATGAAGCAGCGGTCAAAGGATTCTTTTATTTTGCGGGCCAGCGTTTCCAGATGGGCGGAATAACCGTCGTCATAGCCGGCCATGGCCGTATGGAGAAGCTGCATGACCTGGAAGGCAAGAGCCTGTGTCCACGAGCTGACCAGGTTGTCTTTCATGGATGCTTCTGCCGGCTGTAAAGTGTCGTCCCAGTCGCCGCCCGCATAGGAAACGAGGGAAGTGCCCGGAAGAAAGCGCTTTTCTATGGAAGATACGGCCAGCTTTACATGTTCGGACAGAGGAACGGCAGCGGAGAGATCCTTGTCTTTATAAGGTATTTTTTCTTCCCATATGCTCTCATCGCCGGTACAGAGGAGATAGTCTCCGATGCATTTGAGAGGCCAGAACACTACGTCGCCATGGCAGTCCGCCTGGCAGTCGCCGTATTTATCAAACATAAACCATTGAGGCCATTCCCCGGTGGCGGAAAACTGGCGGGAATAGATTTGCAGAAGGATATTCCGGGCCAGCTGGTATTTTTGAGTAGTTAGAAAAAATTCAAAGGGACCCTGGCAGACGTCCCTCGTTCCCCATGCGGCGCCTCCCGGCTGTTCCAGTCCGTGGGGGGCGGAAAAGTGGATAAGGGCATTGTGGGCATACCATTTGGAAATGGTATTTAGTTTTTCCAGTTCTTTGTCCGGCTTTCCGTCCTTTTCCAGAAAAAAGCCGCAAAGAGCCCGGGCATAGTATGTTTGGCAGCATAGTTCTTCCTGCCTGAAACTTTTGGACGGAATTGCCCGGGACGCTTCCTTTTCCAGAAATCCCTGTAATACGATTTGGAAATGAGACCGGTTATGCAGGGAAAGGCATAACATGGTTCCATTTCGAGGCGAAGAGTCTTCAAAAAATATGCGGTCGTCACTCCAGCTATACTCCCCGCCGGAAACAGAGATATCGTAATGCCAGTCCGGGTAGGGAGAGGCGGGGGCGCCGGGGTAAATGCGGAGAACGCCGTTCTCTTCTTCCAAAGAGATCGGGGCCGAAAACTCGTGAACGCCCATAACAAGCTGGTTGGTAACGATAAAATCATAGGAAATGCCGTGTAGGCTTTGCACCTCCGTCACAATTCCGGGCTGGCCGGATAGGGCCCGGGACGTAATCTGCAAAATGTCATCATCGATCTGATAGAACCACCTGGAATAATGAAGGCCTGTGACAAAGGCAGAGGGAAGTCCTAAAATACGGAATTGTCCGCCGATGGATACCCAAATGCGCTGGCCGCTATTTTTAAAGAGGTTGAACTGTCCTCTGGCCGTGGAAAGCAGTTTGTGCTTTGTGGTGTTCCCGATGGCGGTCTGGCTATTGAAAATACCGTACATATAATGGGTGGAAGTGATGAGGTTATGGTTTATGCGTTCCATGTCCGCATGTGTGGTAACGATATTTCCGTGGGGGCGCTCCGTAAAAAGTTCTTTTTGGGCAAGGACGACGTGGGAATCGTCAGGCAGAAAAAAGGACAGCAAGTGCCCTCGGGTATATTCTTCCAGCTTTTTGTGGGGAAAAATGCGGTCTGTCATGGTTTTCCCCCATAAGGGGGAGGAAAAAGGACTGCCGAATAAAGGGCGCACTTTGATCCGGGGCAGCGCTTCATATTCTGTTTCCACCGGAAGGGCATGGTAAGCCGAAAGAATCTGGTCGATAGATTCGAGGGTGGAAACCTTCCGGGGATGATCGCTGAGAAAAAGGCCGTAGAAAGTAAAGCTCTTTTTTTCCGTTAGCGTGACAGAATTGCTTTGCAAAGCAATATAGCCGGACTCCGATTGAAGAACTTTGCTTTCAAGATTTTTAGATAATGCGGCCGGAACATTTCTTGCTTTGCAGGACAGGCCGAAAAACTGAAGCCCGTCGGTGGAATAGCCCATAGCTTTTCCGTTGAGCATTCCTTGCTGGAGGAAAGGAAAAGCATCGTTCTGGGGGAGGTTTTGGCGGGAACATATATGGAACCCGCGGCTGTCTTCCAAAGCGGTATGCCCCAGGTATTGGGAGGCGTAGAGTTCGTTTTCCAGAACGGCGGCCTGATCGGCCATGCCGATATCCTGCCCGTATATGATATCCACCGTTTCTCCGCGGCCTTCCAGGGCGATATCCCAGAACCAGAGGGAGCCGGAGGGACGGAAGAGGATTTCATAAGCAATGTTATCCGCCGTGCCGGAAAATTTCAGCCCGTATGCCCCTTTACTGACATGGGTGTCGGAAGAAATGCCCAGCAGTGGATAAGAGTCAATTTTATTTTTTCTGTAAATGCGAAGCCATATGTTATTGGCGGAACCGTCTTTTGCATTTCCGATATAGCCGTTGATCATAGTGCGCCCGTGGGTGAATAATTCAATATCGCCGGTGGGGAGAAAGGAATAAATCATATCCCCGCATTGGAATCGTATAGAATCTGATATATGTGTCAGTTTCATGGCATCTCCTTTTCCTGTTTTCCTATAAATGTCTCATCGATGTATATGGTCTCGGAAAGGGTATCTTCCGAGTTTTTTCCTATCATAATTTCAAAATAGCCGGGTTCGAACAGAAAGGAGTCTGTCTGGTAAAAGGACAGGGTTTCCTTTGTAATCCGAAAGCTGATCTGACGGGTCTCTCCTCCGGGGATAAATATCCGGCAAAAGTCCTTGAGTTCTTTGACCGGGCGAACGACGGAAGCATGCATATCCCGGATATAAAGCTGAACGGTTTCGATTCCGCCGACAGGGGAAGCGTTTGTAACGGTGATGGAAGCGGTTAGTCCTTTGCTGTCGGAACTGGTGCCGCCCTCGCCTTGGGTAAGTTTCATATCGCTGTAAATAAAGTCGGAATAACTCAGGCCGTATCCGAAAGGATAAAGAGGTTTTTCGGGACAGTCGAGGTAAGCGGAAATATAGCGCGTGGGAGGAGCGGAAGGGACTCTGGGTCTGCCGGTATTAAAATGGTTGTAATATACGGGGATTTGGCCCACTGTATAAGGGAAACTCATGGAAAGCCGCGCTGAAGGATTGACATCGCCGAACAGGATATCCGCAAGGGCGTTTCCTGCTTCGGTGCCGGGAAACCATGCTTGTATGACAGCGGCGCAGTAAGGAAGAACGGGAAATATTTCCAGGGGCCTTCCGCTGAAAATGACCGCGATTACTTTTTTGCCCGCTTCGGACAAGACTTGTAAAAGCTGCTCTTGATGAGGGGATAAGCGCAGAACCGTTTTGCTTGCCCCTTCGCCGGTATCAATCTGATTTTCTCCTACGGCTGCTATGACGATCGGGCAGTCCCGGAAGGAGGCGATAAGATCTTCGGGAATGACATCGATGTCAGAATTTTCTTCCAGGGCGCTGCCCGCTTCTCCCCATTCGTTGATTTTGATACGGGAAGACGGGATTTTACCGCATAGTCCTTCGTATAAAGAAACGCCTTCGGTATTTCCGGCGGACCATCCTCCCAGCACGTGGGGAGAACGGGAAAAGGGGCCGGTAAGTCCAAGGAGGCTGTTTGTATCGAGGGGGAGGATTCCTTCGTTTTTTAAAAGTACGATGGATTCCCCTGCGATTCTCCTGGCGGCTGCGCGATGCTCCGGGCATAAGTGGTATTTTTTCTCGGCCTCCGGGCTGGCATCTTTATAGGGATGTTCGAACAGGCCCAGTTTGTTTTTTAAAGAAAGTATACGGAGGACGGCGTCGTCGAGCATTTGCTCTGTAATGGTTCCTTCCTGAAGGGAAATGTTCAGGTTTTCCATATAATGGGTGGACATCATTTCGATGTCCAGTCCGGCGGAAATGGCTTTTTCTGCCGCTTCTTTTCCATCCCTTGCAACACCATGTGCGATCAGTTCGCCGACAGAATTAAAGTCGGAGATAACAGCGCCCTGGAAATCCCATTCATCACGCAGAATGCGGGAAAGCAGGTATGGGCTGGCACTGGCCGGAACGCGGTCGAAAACGTGAAAAGCGGCCATTACCATTTCTGCTCCGGCCTGCAGCGCGGAGCGGTAGGCGGGCAGATAGGTTTCGTGGAGAATGCCGCGGGACATGTCCACCGTATTGTATTCCCGTCCTCCTTCGGGCGCTCCATAGGCGGCGAAATGTTTGATGCAGGAAGCTATATGATACGGCTGGCGGACGTCGGCGCCTTGATAACCGCGGACGGAGGCGGCGCAGAGCATGCTGTTCAATAACGGGTCTTCCCCAAAAGATTCCATGACGCGGCCCCATCTTGGATCGCGGACGAGGTCGCCCATGGGAGAAAATGTGACATGAATGCCGGAAACCGAACTTTCCAGAGCGGCAATGCGGGAGGCTTCTTCTATATTAGAAGGTGAAAAACTGCATCCCATCGCTAAGGGAATGGGAAAGATCGTTTTAAATCCGTGAATAATATCTGCCATAAAAAGCAGGGGAATACTGTGGGGATCCTCCTGCAAATGGGCTTTTTGCATGGCGGCTGCATCGGAAGCATTGTCGCAGTTCAGGACGCTGCCGATGGAAGACGCCAGGTTCCGGTCTATGCGCAGACCGGGATCAGGCCCGGTGAGAGGCGTAATATAGGGAAAACCAAAACAAACGGGATTGAGCTGGGTAATTTGTGCCAGTTTCTCATCCGTGGACATTTTTTCGATCAGATCTTGTAATTGACGGGTTGTCATTGCTTGGATACCTCCGTATGGAAACGTTTTCCTAAGAAAAGGAATACGGATAGGAGGAGCAGGAAATACTAAAGACAATAAAAAGGAAAGGAGGAATGCGATGAAGCGGTTGGGGAAGGAAATATGGAAAAACCGTGCAATATACATACTGCTTTTGCCGGGGCTTTTATGGATGTTTATTTTCGCTTATATGCCCATGGGGGGATTGAGTTTGGCATTTAAGTCTTTTAATGCCCGGTTGGGCATCTGGAAAAGCCCTTGGGCCGGAATGGAGAACTTTCACTATTTGTTCAGAGATCCATCCTTTGCGCGCGCAGTGTGGAGAACTCTTGGAATTAACATAGGAAAGCTTTTGGTGACGTTTCCCGTGCCGGTGGTTTTAGCCCTGATGTTCAATGAAATGAGGATGAAGAAGTATGGCAAGGTATTACAAACTATCTTTACTTTTCCTAATTTTCTCTCATGGATCATTACGTCGGGGATCATAATTAACGTTCTTTCCATGAAAGGGGTCGTAAATGCTATTTTGGGATATTTGGGCGTTGGCCCGGTGAGCTTCCTCGGATCGGAAGGGTGGTTTGTACCGATGCTCTATATCAGCGAGATATGGAAGACGTCCGGCTGGAGCGCGATCATTTATATTGCGGCAATTACGGCAATCGACCAGGAGCAATACGAAGCGGCACAGATTGACGGTGCGTCCAGGCTTCAGATGACAGGAAGAATTACTCTTCCGAATATTATGCCTACGATAGTGGTTATGTTTATTCTGGCGGCGGGGAACTTAATGACGGCAGGATTTGACCAGATATTCAATCTGGCGAACGCGGCGACAAAGGATGTGTCGGAAGTGTTGGACGTGTACATTTACAGGATTACCTTTCAGAGCGCTACGGATTTTTCGTTTTCTACAGCGGTCAGCCTGTTCCGGTCCGTCATTAACATGTCCTTGCTGCTCATAGCGGATTTTGGGGCGCGGCGTTTTGGCGGCAGCGGATTATTTGGGGAAAGGAGGAAGACAAATTGAAAAAGAAAAGAAAAATTACGGGAATGGATTTGGTGATCGCTTTTATACTGACCGTAGGCGCGGCAGCTATTATCATACCGTTTTGGAATGTCCTCGTCGTTTCTTTTGCAACGCAGAAAGAGCATGCGGATCATCCGCTGATGCTGTTTCCCCGAAATCCCACCTTAGAATCCTATCGGTATTTATTCCGCGACAGCAAAATATGGCGGGGGTATATAAATACGGGCAAGCTCTTATTGATGGGCCTTCCTTTGAGCATGTTCCTGACAACGACGATGGCTTATGGGCTGAGCAGGAAAAATTTCCCCGGCCGGAAGCTTATCATCGGGCTTGTGGTTTTTACCATGATTTTTAACGGAGGCATTGTGCCGATGTATCTGGTAATGAAACAGCTGAAACTGACGGGAACGCTGTGGGCGGTGACATTTTCCACTTGTTTCAGCGTATTTAACATGATTCTGATGATGAATTATTTTGATACGATTCCTGACTCCCTGATGGAGTCCGCCCGCCTGGACGGAGCCAGCGAGTGGAGAATACTTGGCAGCATCGTTTTGCCGCTGTCAAAGCCTATGATGGCTACCGTAGCTTTATTTTATGGCGTATCCATATGGAATGAATGGTATGATGCCATGATTTTTCTAAGAAAGGCGAATATGCTTCCGCTGCAGAATGTGCTTCGCAGCATCATACAGGAAACAGAGATCAGCACTTCGGCCACAGGAAGCATAGCGGCCATGGGCGGCCCCCGGTTTGACGACGGAATAAAAATGGCAGCCGTATTCTTAAGCATGATCCCGATCATGTGCTTTTACCCGCTTCTGCAAAAACACTTTACAAAAGGAATTATGGTAGGGGCGGTAAAAATGTAAAAACAGCAAAGTACTGGAATGGAGGAAAAAAGTATGAGTAGTACAGCGTTAGGAGCAGAGAAAGAAATTATTTTTATCAGCGATGCACATGAAAAATTCTACTATGAGAAATTGAAAGAGGTCAGGTATCAGGACGTATACCACAAAGCACTTGTCTATTGTCTTGGTATCAGCAATGACACAAGAGGG
>ERZ808035.382-NODE-382-length-44174-cov-4.994898_pt1 | contig 44174 bp, 31 predicted proteins | sample MGYA00380189_ERZ808035 | MGnify/ENA primary metagenome ERZ808035 (study PRJEB31490, sample SAMN06133407) | mouse gut metagenome | isolation source: M5_1 | host: mice | place: China: Chengdu | collected 2015-05 ...
GGCGGTCGGCACCACGCGCGTCGGCCGCTTGGGCGCGCGCGGCGTCGCGGGCGCGGTGGAGGTCGCCCGTGGTCGCCGCGGAGGGGGCGGTGCGGGCGGGATGCGGTCGGAGCGGCGTGGGCTCGCCGGCGTCGGAGGTGGCATGGGCGCGGCGGTGGGACCGGGCCCGGGTGGAGGGCGACGCGAGCTCGCCGCCGGAGGGCCGGGGGCTCACGGAGCCGTCCGGGCCCACGGCGACGTCGTCGACCTCGTAGACAGGCTCGTCGGCCACCTCCGCGGAGGCGTCGCGGCGCGCCCGCGGCCTGAAGGCGATGGTTTTGTCGTCGCGCTGGGACATGGTTCCTCATCTGCTGCGTTTGGGGTGCTCACCTGAGGGACGCGCCCTCAGGTGAGCAATCATACACGCGTTGCCCCCGCCCCCAGAAGCGGGGGACGGGGGCGCACGCCGGATACCCCTGAATCCTCAGAGCCCTGCAGGGGGTCTCAGCACTCCCCCTGCTCGTCCTCCTTGGCTCGGGCCCAGAGCCCCTCGAGCCCCTCGTGGGAGAGCGTCTCCAAGGGCGTCCCCGCCTCGCGGGCGGCCCGCTCCATGGCGGCCCAGCGGCTCCGGAACTTGGCCGTGGAGCGGCGGAGCGACCGCTCGGCGTCGACGCCCTCCTTGCGGGCCACGTTCACGAGGGCGAAGAGCACGTCGCCGAACTCCAGCTCGGCGGCATCGCCGCCCGGCTCCTCGGCCTCGAACTCGGCGCGCTCCTCGGCCACCTTGTCCCACACCGCGTCGGCGGACGGCCAGTCGAACCCGGCGCGGGCGGCCCGCTTGGAGACCTTCTGGCACTCCATGAGGGCGGGCAGCGACCGCGGCACGGAGTCCAGCAGCCCCTGCTCGGCGCCCTCGCGCTCGACGTCCTTCACCTGCTCCCAGATGGCGAGCACCTCGCCCTCGTCGGCCGCCGAGGCGTCCCCGAACACGTGGGGGTGGCGGCGCACGAGCTTCTCGTCGAGGGCCGCCACCACGTCGTCGATGGAGAAGGCGCCGGCGTCGTCGGCGATCTGCGCGTGGAGGAGCACCTGCATGAGCACGTCGCCGAGCTCCTCGGCCAGGTGCCGCGGGTCTCCCCCGTCGATGGCGTCCACGGCCTCGTAGGCCTCCTCCACCATGTTGCGCTGGATGGAGCCGTGGGTCTGCTCGCGGTCCCACGGGCAGCCGTCGGGCTGGCGGAGGCGCCAGATGGTGCGCACGAGGGCGTCGAAGCCGGGGTGCGCCCCCGGGGCGCCGTCGCGGGCGCGGCTCTGGTCGTCGGCGGCCGTCGCGGCGGCCGAGAGGCCCGTCTCCGGGTCGGTCACGGGGCCGGAGGCGATGTCGGAGCGGATGCGCGCCGCCAGGGAGCGGGCCATGGAGGCGGAGCCCTCGGCGTTGGGGTGCAGGCGCAGGTCGCCGAAGAAGCGCGGGTCGTGGGGGACGAGGTCGAAGCCGTCGATGAAGGAGAACCCCAGATCGGCGCACTCGTCGCGCAGGATCTGGCCCACCCAGCCCAAGGGCTTGCCGGAGGCGGATGCGATGTCGGCGTCGGCGCGCCAGAGCGGCGACACCACGTACACGCGGGCGCAGGCGCCGTAGAGATCCGCCACGCGCCGCAGGTACTCCCGGATGTTGCGGCGGATGCGCTTGGCCGAGCTGATGCGGGCCCAGTCGTTGGTGCCGTAGGCCACGACGACGGCCGCGGGGGCGGCCCTGCGCAGGCGGCCGGACCCCTTGAGGGTCCCCGGGTCGAACACGTGGCCGGCGACGCCCTGGTTCACCAGGCAGAAGTCGAGGTCGCGTCCCAGGCGCACCGGCCAGGTCTCACCGGAGCACCCGGCCACGAAGCCCTGCGTGATGGAGTCGCCGAGCGTGAGCAGCAGCGGGCGGTCCGGCATGGGGTCGAGGCTGCCGTCCGTGCGCAGCCCGCCCACGGCCACGGCCATGATGTAGGGCAGCCACACGCGGCACTCCAAGGGGACGTGCGCGTCGTTGTCCAGACGGAAGGTGAGCGTGCCCGACTCGACGGTGGCCACGTGCTGCACGCCGGCCGCCTCGAGGGTGACGGAGTCCACGAGGCCCGCCTCCGGGGCGAGCGACCTCCCCTCGGCCGCGCGCACCTCGCGCACCATGTCGGCGTCGTGGGCGAGGTCGAAGACCACCTCGAGGTCCACCTGGACCTCCGAGCCGTCGGTGACGAAGGCCAGGCACACACCGGCCGTGGCCCCGGCCCGGTGGCCGCGACCCACCTTGGCGAGGTGCCTGAGCTGACGGCCCGAGAAGCGCCACGGGCGCACATAGCCGTCGTCCTGCACCTCCACCCGCACGCACCCGCGCAGGTAGCGGCAGACCTCCGGCACGTCGGCGCCGCCCAGTTCGCGGCCCCGGGCGTCGACCACCTTGGGCTCGAGGGAGCAGGACCCCATCAGCGCACCTCCCCCTCGACGGCGGACGCCGCCCGACGGGCGGCCCTCCGGCCGGATGTGCCCCGGCCCGGCTGTGTGGGTGCTTGCATGGCGCTCCCTTCCCGCGCTCCTGCGGGGCGCCGCGGCGGGCGCCCTCGAACGATATCAATCTTGGCACAGGCGGCGCGGGTGCCGACCGGCGCGGGCCCCGGTACATCATTCGCTCGCCCGTGAGCGCGGGGGCTCACTCCTCGTCGTCGCCGCCCATGGCCTCCAGCACGGCCAGGGCGCCCGCCACCACGTCGTCGCCGGCGCGGTGGGGGTAGGCCACCTTGGCGGACTTGGGGTACACGAGCGCGCCCTTGGCCTTGAGCTCGCGCGTGACGTCGCGGTCGGGGCTGTGGCCGAGGAACACGAGCCTCCCGCCCGTGAGCGCCACCGAGGTGACCCCCAGGCGCTCGGCGCGGATGCGGATGCGCTGGCGGTCCAGGAGGTTCCGGGCGGCCTCGGGCAGGTCGCCGTGCTCCCGGGCGAGGTCGCTCTCCAGGCGGTCCACCTGCTCGAGCTCCGTGGCCGACGCCACCCGGCGGTAGGCCATGACGCGCCTGTCGATCTCGGGGATGAACTCGTCGCTGAAGTAGAAGTCGGCCGAGAGGTTCACGGTCACCTCGGGCGGCTCGACGTCGCCCACCTCGCCGCGGGCCTCCGAGACGGCCTGGCCCAGCATCTGCGTGAACAGGTCGAAGCCCACCTGCTGGAGGTTGCCGTGCTGCTCGGCGCCCACGAGGGAGCCGGCGCCCCGGATCTCGAGGTCGCGCATGGCCACGCGCATGCCGCTGCCCAGGTCCTGGTACTCGTTGATGGCCGTGAGGCGCTCGGTGGCCTCCTCCGTGAGGGGCTTGTCGCCGTCGAAGAGGAAGTACGCGTACGCCTGGGTGCGCCCGCGGCCCACGCGGCCCTTGAGCTGGTAGAGCTGGGCAAGGCCCAGGCGCTGGGAGTCCTCGATGACGAGCGTGTTGGTATGGGGGTTGTCGATGCCGCTCTCGATGATGGTGGTGGCCACGAGCACGTCGATGTCGTGCTCCTGGAAGCGCTCCATGACGTCCTCCACCTCGCGGGCGCTCATCTGGCCGTGGGCCACGCCCACGCGGGCCTCCGGGGCGGCCTCGCGCACGCGCTCCACGGCCTCGTCGATGGTGGTCACGCGGTTGCTCACGTAGTACACCTGGCCTCCGCGGGCGGTCTCGGTGCGGATGGCGTCGGAGACCACGTCGGGGTCGAACTCCCCCACGTGCACCTTCACCGGCAGGCGGCCGGGGGGCGGCGTCATGATGAGGCTCATGTCGCGCACGCCGGAGAGGCTCATCTGCATGGTGCGCGGGATGGGCGTGGCCGAGAGGGTGAGCACGTCCACCTGCTCGCGCAGGTTCTTGAGCTGTTCCTTGTGCTGCACGCCGAAGCGCTGCTCCTCGTCCACGATCACGAGGCCGAGGTCCTTGGGGTTGACGTCGCGGGACAGCAGGCGGTGCGTGCCGATGAGCACGTCCACCTCGCCGGCCGCGAAGCCCTCGAGGGCGCGCCGCTGCTGCGCCGCGCTGCGGAAGCGGCTGAGCACCTCCACGGTCACGCCGAACGGCGCGAAGCGGCGCTCGAACGTCTCGTAGTGCTGCTGGGCGAGGATGGTCGTGGGGCAGAGCACCATGACCTGCTTGCCGTCCTGCACGCACTTGAAGGCCGCGCGGAGGGCCACCTCGGTCTTGCCGAAGCCCACGTCGCCGCAGAGCAGGCGGTCCATGGGGCGCGGGGCCTCCATGTCGGCCTTGATGTCTGCGACGGCCCGGGACTGGTCGGGCGTGAGGGCGTAGGGGAAGCTCGCCTCCATGTCGGCCTGCTCGGAGTTGTCCGGGGCGAAGGCGTGGCCCTTGACGGCCGCCCTCCTCGTGTAAAGGTCCACGAGGTCGAAGGCCAGCTTCTTGGCGTTCTTGCGGGCCTTGGCCGTGGCGCGGGACCAGTCGGCCGTGTTGAGGCGGGTGAGGCGCGGGCTGTTGCCGTCGGGGCCAACGTAGCGGCTGATGCGGTCCACCTGCTCCAGGGGCACGTAGAGCTTGTCGCCCTCGGAGTACTCGAGCAGGAAGTAGTCGCGCTCCTTGCCGGCCACCTCGCGTCGCACGATGTCGGTGAACCTCGCGATGCCGTGGGTGGCGTGGACGACGTAGTCGCCGGGCTTGAACGGGAACGTCACCTGGGTGGGGTCCACCTGCCGGCCGCGGCCACGCTTGGCCATGCGGGAGGTGAGGTCGCCCACCGAGAGGACCGCCAGGCGCACCGAGGGCACCACCACGCCGGCGGGCACCGGGGCGTCGAAGAACGTGACGCTCTCGCGGGGCAGCGCCTCGGCGTCGGCCTGGGCCCGCGGGTCGGTCACGGGCAGGCGGTCGGCGGGATCGGCCGCCAGGGCCTCCGAGAAGGGCACGTGCTCGTCGCCGAAGGTGAGCTCCAAGGCCTCGCGGGCGCCGCGGTCGGGCACGGCGAAGGCGATGGAGAAGCCGTCGTTCACGAGCTGGCGCACGCGGCCGAGGAGGCGCGTGTCGGAGCCGGCGATCTGGGGCTGCCGCACCTTGAGCTCCACCGGCTTCTGGGCGCCCGCCGTGGCGATGGACGAGAACGACAGCCGCTGGCGGTTGCCGAAGTCGAGCTCCCGGGCCGCCGTGTAGAGGCCGTCGAGGGTGGCGCCGGCACCCTGGGCCGAGGAGGCGAGGTCGTCGGTGGCGCGCAGGCAGTCGTCGAAGAGCGCGCGTGGCTCGTTGAGGCACACGAGGGTGGAGGGGCCGACATGGTCGAGGGGCGTGCCGGTGGCGCCGTAGAGCTCCTTGAGGTAGAGGCCCGTGCGGGCCGTGGGGATGCGGGCCTGGACGGCCTCGAGGTCGGCCGCCACGGCGGAGGACTCCTTGGCGCGGTTGTAGAGGGCCTTCTCCGCACGGGCCACGGTCTCGTCCGTGAGGGCGAACTCGCGGGCGGGCAGCAGCTCGACCTCCCGGAGCTCGCCGATGGTCTGGCCCGTGGAGGGGACCACGCGGCGGATGCGGTCGATCTCGTCGCCGAAGAACTCCAGGCGCACGGGGCCGGTCCCCTGGGCGGGGCAGACGTCCACGGTGTCGCCGTGGGCCGAGAAGCACCCGGGCTCCTCGGCGTCGCCGGTGTCGACGTAGCCCGAGGACAGGAGCGCGGCGACGACGTCGGCGGGCTCCGCCTGCTGGCCGGCGCGCCACACGGTGGAGGCGTAGTAGGGGCTGCCCGCCGGCGGCACGCGGCGCATGAGCGAGCGGGCGCTGGCCACCACGACGCAGGGCTCCTCGGCCGCCAGCGCCGCCATGGCACGGGTGCGGGCGCCGAGCTGCGCCATGTCGGGGGCGATGCGCTCGTTCCAGGGGCGGTCGCGGCGCTCGGGGTAGCGCATCACGTGCTCGAGGCCGAGCCATGCCGAGAGGGCGTGGGCGGCGCGGTCGGCGGCCTCCTCGCCCGATACCACGTAGAGGCAGGGGCGCGGGCTCGCCGCCCAGAGCGAGGCGAGCACGAGGTTGCGGCCCGACTGCGACACCGAGAGCGTGGCGTCCTCCCCCTCGTGGAGCTGCGACACGAGGGTGCGGAGCCCCTTGTCGGCGAGGAGCTGGCGGGCGATGCGGTTGATGAACATGGGCGGGGTCTCGCTTTCCCGGCGGCCAGGGGCGCCGGACAGGTCCGGACGTGCGCATAGAATGGTACCCCCGGCCGCGGGCCGGATTCCGGGCGGCCCGCGGCGCACGGGAAGGGCGGCCGGCACCTCTCGGCACCGACCGCCCCACGGGGGTCGTCCCTGTCCGCGCAGCCTAGAAGACCGCGACCACCGCGCCGTCGTAGGTGTCGTCGATGTACTTCCTGGCGGTCTCGGAGGTGAGGGCCTTCACCAGGGCCTTCGTCTTCTCGCTGTCCTGGTTGCCGTCCTTCACCGCCAGGATGTTGGCGTAGGCCTTGGCGGCCTCGCCCTGGTCGGACTCGGTGGCCAGGGCGTCGGAGACCTTGAGGCCGGCGCCCAGGGCGTAGTTGCCGTTGATGGCCGCGATGTCCACGTCCTGCAGCGAGCGGGGCAGCTGGGCGGCCTCGAGCTCCTCGATCTTGAGGTTCTTCGGGTTCTCCACGATGTCCACCACGGTGGCGTTCAGGCCGGCGCCGTCCTTGAGCTTGATGAGGCCCTCCTGCTGCAGGAGGAGCAGGGCGCGGGCCTCGTTGGTGGTGTCGTTGGGCACGGCCACGGTGGCGCCGTCGGGCAGGGCGTCGAGCGAGGAGGTCTTGCCGGCGTAGAGGCCGAAGGGCTCGAAGTGGATGTCGGCGGCGTCCACGAGGTGGGTGCCGTTCTCCTCGTTGAAGTCGTTGAGGTAGGTCACGTGCTGGAAGTAGTTGGCGTCCAGCTGGCCGTCCTCGAGGGCGGTGTTGGGCTGGATGTAGTCGTTGTACTCCACGACCTCGAGGGTGTAGCCGTCCTTGGCGAGCTCGTCCTTCACGGCGTCGAGGATCTCGGCGTGGGGGGTGGGGCTGGCCCCCACCTTGATGGTCTTGTCGCCGTCGGCGGGGGAGCCGGACTGGCCGCAGGCGGCGAGGCCGGCGACGCAGACGACGGCGAGGGCGATGGCGCAGAGGCGCGCGGCGATCGGGTGCTTCTTCATGGGTGTCTCCTTCGGTAGCGGGCGCGGCGCGCCCGGTGTCTGTGTCAGCGGTGGCGCTTGTCCACCTTGGAAACCAGCTTGAGTCCGCCCTCCTGGAAGACCTGCGCGATGACGGCGAGCAGGGCCACCGTGGCGAGCATGACGTCTCCCTGGTAGCGGTAGTAGCCGTAGTTGATGGCGATGGCACCGAGGCCGCCGCCGCCCACGAAGCCGGCCATGGCCGAGTAGCCCAGGATCGTGGCCAGCGAGATGGCGGCGCCCACGAGCAGCGAGGGGCCGGCCTCGGGGATGAGGACCTTGACCACGATCTGCCACGGCGAGGAGCCCATGGCGCGGGCCGCCTCGATGACCCCGCCGTCGACCTCCTTGAGCGACGACTCCACCATGCGTGCCACGTAGGGCGCGGCGGCGACCACGAGCGGCACGATGGTGGCCGTGGAGCCGATGGTGGTGCCCACCACGAACCGCGTGAAGGGCAGGATGGCCACGAGCAGGATCAGGAAGGGGATGGAGCGCAGCACGTTGACGACGATGCCCACCGCCAGGTTGACGGCTCGGTTGCGCGCGATGCCGCCCTCACCGGTGATGTAGAGCACCACGCCGAGCGGGACGCCGATGACGTAGGCGATGGCCGTCGAGACGACGGTCATGTACAGGGTCTCCCACGTGCCGGTGACGAGGAGGTCGATCATCTCCTGGCTCACTGGCGCTCACCCCCTTTCGCGGACGAGGTTCCGGTGCCGTCGCCGCCGGGCATTCGCGGGTCTCCCGCCTCTTCGTAGTGGATGCCGCGGCCGTCCAGGTAGGCGCGGACGCGGTCGGCGGCGTCGGGGTCCTCGGGCAGCTGGATGAGCATCTGGCCGAAGGCGTGGCCGCCGATGTCCTGCGTGTTGGCGCCCATGATGGACACGCGCACGCCGCAGGTGAGGGATAGGTCGCTGATCACGGGGTCGCCGGACTCCTCGCCGGTGAAGGCGATGCGCACCATGCCCGCCGGGAGCTCGCCTGCGAGGGCGTTCTCCATGGAGCCGAGCGCCGGGGAGATGAGGCGGCGGGCCGTCTCGCTCCGGGGGTGGAGGAAGACGTCGCGCACGGCGCCCACCTCGCAGATGCGGCCGTCGGCCATGACGGCCACACGGTCGCAGACGAGCTCGACCACCTTCATCTCGTGGGTGATCACCACGACGGTGACGCCCAGGCGGGCGTTGAGCTCCTTGAGGAGGTCGAGGACCGAGCGCGTGGCCTCGGGGTCGAGGGCGCTCGTGGCCTCGTCGCAGAGGATGATGTCGGGGTCGCTGGCCAGGGCGCGGGCGATGGCCACGCGCTGCTGCTGGCCGCCGGAGAGCTGCGCCGGGTACGAGCGGGCCTTCTCGGAGAGGCCGACGAGCTCGAGGAGCTCGGCCACGCGGGCATCGGCCTCGGCGCGGGGCACGCCGGCGATGTCGAGCGGGTAGCGCACGTTGGCGGCCACGGTGCGCTGCTGCAGCAGGTTGAACTGCTGGAAGATCATGCCGATCTTCTTGCGCGCCTCGCGCAGCCCCTTGGGCGGCAGCGCCATGAGGTCGCACCCGTTGACGATGACGGAGCCCTCCGTGGGGCGCTCCAGCAGGTTGATGCAGCGCACGAGGGTGGACTTGCCGGCGCCGGAGAACCCGATGATGCCGAAGACCTCGCCGTCCTCGATGGTGAGGTCGACGTCGCTCACGGCGTGGAGCTCACCCGAGGGGGTGGAGAAGGTCTTGGACAGGTTGCGCAGCTCGATCATGGGTCCCCCGGTTCACGGCCGCCCTCCTACACGTGGCGGCGTTGGCACAGCATCGCAGAACGGGCCCTCAATTCCCAGCGCGTGCGTGGGATTTACCGGACCGGAAACAATGCTTCCTAGGGAGCCTAACAGTGCCCGGGCGCCCGCGCCAACGGCGCCCGGCGTACGGCCGGGGCGCATCGCCGTCGCGGGGAGGGCCGGGCGGCCGCGACGGGGCCGCCGCAGGGACGCCGGATGGTGCCGCCATGGTTCACAGGGCCGCCATATAACCGCAGGTGCGGCGCGGTATAATCGGGCGATTATCCATAGAGGACCCCACACCGACCTGCGGAGACGCCCGTGAAGTCAAAGAAGAAGGCCACATCGACCGCCGAGGACGCGGCCCACCTCTCCCGCGAGGACGCCGCCGGTCTCTACGCGGAACGCCGCAAGAGACGCAGCCGCTCCAAGGGCCTGAAGATCCTGGCCATCGTCGTCGTGTGCGTCGTGGCCCTGGGCGCCGTGGGAGCGTGGGCGTACCTCTCCAACATCGAGGGGCGCCTCAACAGCGGCGTCGACCAGAAGCTCCGCGGCACCCTCACCACCGCCGAGGCGGGCGACCCGTTCTACATGCTGCTCCTCGGCGTCGACAAGTCCGAGGAGCGCGCCGGGAGCGCCGAGTACGGCCAGGACTCCTCGAACTACCGCACCGACTCCATCATGCTGGCGCGCATCGACCCCAAGGAGAAGCAGGTCACGCTCGTGTCGCTGCACCGCGACACGCTCGTCGACCTCGGCGAGCACGGCCAGCAGAAGATCAACGCCGCCTACTCCCTCGGCGGGCCCTCCTACACCGTGCAGGTGGTGAGCCAGTTCGCCGACGTGCCCATCTCCCACTACGCGGAGATCGACTTCGACCACTTCGAGGGCATCGTGAACGCCCTCGGCGGCATCGAGGTGGACGTTCCCATCGACATCGACGACCCCTACGCCGGCGAGCCCATCAAGAAGGGCCTCCAGACCCTCGACGGCGCCCAGGCCCTCACGCTCTGCCGCAGCCGCCACGCCTACGACGCCTACGGCGACGGCGACCTCTACCGCGCCGCCAACCAGCGCATGGTCATCGCCGCCATCGTGAAGAAGGTGCTGGCCTCCGACCCCGCCACCATGACGGCCACCATCTCGTCCATGGCCGACGCCGTGTCCACAGACCTCTCCCTGTCCGACATCCTGTCGCTCGCCAACCAGATGAAGGGCATCGACATGGACAAGGACGTCTACACCGGCATGGAGCCCACCACCTCGAGCTACGTCAACAACACGTGGTACGAGATCTGCGACACCGAGGCCTGGAAGACCATGATGACCCGCGTGAACCAGGGTCTCTCCCCCTACGCGAGCGCCGACGAGGACCCCACCGGCACCGACGCCGGCGGCACCGTCAACGTGAAGAACGACGGCGGCACCGACGCCGCGCTCCCCGACTCCACCACCTTCGACACCGACACCGCCGCCGACAAGGACGGCACCGACTACTCCGGCACCGTGGAGGTGCTCAACGGCGCCGGCGAGGAGGGCCTGGCGGGCCGCGTGGCCAACAGCCTCGCCCGCTACGGCTACGACACGTCGGCCGGCACGGCGCGCAACCGCTACGACGACACCGTGGTGGTCTACATGAACGAGGCCGCCAAGCCCAAGGCCGAGACCGTGGCCAAGGTGCTCGGCGGCCAGGTGAGGGTCATCGACGCCAGCGCCGGCTACACCTCGGACGCCGACGTGCTCGTGGTACTGGGGACGGACCTGCGGAACTACAGCTGACGGTCTCGCCACCTGCGGCCGCGGGGCGTGCATCAGCGGAAGCAGTTCGAAGGGGGCCGTGCATCTTATGGATGCACGGCCCCCTTCTCAGATGCTTCCTTACGATGCACGCCCCGCGGCCTGTCGGCCGTCACTTTGGCCGGGCACCTTGCCTGTCACATCGGTCGGACCCTCTTGGTGTCGCTTAAGGGCATGATTAAGGGCGTTTATATAAGGGCACTACGCACCGGCGCCTCCCCGCTTTGGCTGTGGGGCCACGCCACCTGGGAAAGGCGGGCCGAGGCTCTCCGCCCCTACTGCTGGATGCCCGCCGCGTCCGTTTCCATCCGGCAATAAGGGCACTACGTACCGGCGACTCCCCGCTCTGGTTGCGGGTGTCTCGCTACCCGAGGAAGGCCGGTTGTGACGCCGTGCCCTGCCCTTCCCTTAGTTGCCGCAAGGGTCCCGCCACCCGGAAGGAAGCAGGTTGTGGCGCCGTACCACCGCCTGTTCCCGCTTTGCCTGCGGGGCCCCGCCATACGACGGCGAGGTCCCGCCACCCGGGGAAAGTCGGCCGCGACGCCGTGCCCCTCCCCTACTGCAGGGTGCCTGCCATGTCCGCGCCCAGCATCACCACGACGTCCGCCGTGCCGTCGCCGTAGGTGCCCTGCGCCGCCGAGACGGAGCCCGAGAGGCCCAGCAGGTCGGCGATGGCCTCCGCCCGCGCCCTGCTCTCCTCGCCCACGAAGAGGATCTCGGTCGTGGCGTGGTCGTAGCTGTCGGCGCTCTGGGCGTCGGCCGTGTAGCCGCTGTTGCGCAGCGTGGAGGCCACGTTGCCGGCCAGGCCGGTCACACCGGCGCCGTTGAGCACGAGCACGTTGCCGCCCGTGGCCTGCTGCTGGGAGCCGTCGCCCGAGCCGGAACCGTCGCCCGAGATGGCGTGGTCGCCGCCGGCCACGGCGCTCGTGAAGTCCTGGGACGCGTCCGAGTAGGGCGACAGGCCCTGGTTCACGCGCTCCATCATGGTCTTCCAGGCCTCCTCGTCCACGGTCTCGTACCACGTGCCGTCGATGTACTTGGACGTGGTGGGCTCAAGGCCGGAGTAGAGGTCGCGGGACATGTCGAAGCCCTTGAACGACGTGGCGAGGCTCGCGATGTCGGCCAGGGAGAGGTCGGTGGTCACGGAGCCGGCGAGCTCGTTGACGGTGCCCGTCAGGGTGAGCGGGTCGCTCGCCAGCACCTTCCTGAGGATGGCGCCGATGACCATGCGCTGGTTGGCCGTGCGGTAGTAGTCGCCGCCGCCGTAGGCGTCGTAGGCGTGGCGCGCCCGGCAGAGGGCGAGGGCCTGGGCACCGTCGATGGTCTGGTGCCCGGCCTTCAGGTGCAGTCCGGCGTAGTCGTCGTCGAGGTCGATCTTGATGTCCACGTCGATACCGCCGATCTTGTCCACCACACCCACGAAGTCGTCGAAGTTGATCTCGGCGTAGTGGGAGATGGGCACGCCCGCGAACTTGCTCACGACCTCGACGGCGTAGGAGGCGCCACCGATGGAGTAAGCCGCGTTGATCTTCTGGCGGCCGTGCTCCCCCATGTCCACCAGCGTGTCGCGCTCGATGGACACGAGGGTCACGTGCTTGGTGGCCGGGTCGATGCGGGCCAGGATCATGGAGTCGGTGCGGTAGGCCGAGGGGTCGTCGCCGAACTCGGCGCTCGCCGCGCGCTCCTTGGACTTGTCGGTGCCCAGGAGCAGCATGTAGAAGGGGTCCTTGATGTCGGAGGTGCTCAGCACGCCCTGCAGCCCGCCGTCCAGGCCCTGGTTGAGGCGCCCTTGGATGCCGCCGAGGTAGAGCACCGCCACGGCCACGACCGCGACTGCCACGGCGGCGACGGCGAGGAGGCCGCCCTTGACGTGGCGGCTGCGCTCGCGCTGGCGGCGCTTGCGGGAGTAGCGCTCCTGCGCGCGGTCGCGGGTGAGCGCGGACGGGTTGGTGAGTTGGCGGTTGCCTTGACGCCTGCGGCTCACGGCTGGTCCTCTCAGGCGCCGCCTGCACGGGGGCGCCGAATGGTCGACGGGTGCGGTTCTGGGTGCGGTTTCGGCCGAGCGGCGGGGCCCGGGTCGCAACCATGGTAGTCAACGGCCCCGCCCCTCCGGGCCCATGCACAAGATATGCGGGTTTCTGTAGGGGTTGTAAGAAGCGCGCGGGCCCGGCGCCGTCCCGGCCGCGGGCCTCCCCTCCCCTGCCCGCCTCCGCTCCGCGCGCTATCATCCCTAGCAAGGCCCCAAGGAGAATCCGGAGGTATCCATGGCAGACACGCCCCGCCCGCTCGTAGCCGTCCTCGACTTCGGCGCCCAGTACGGGCAGCTCATCGCACGGCGCGTGCGAGACCTCAACGTCTACAGCGAGGTGTTCCCCTGCGACATCTCGGCGGCCGAGCTCGAGGAGATCGCGCCCGACGCCATCATCCTCTCCGGCGGCCCCGCCTCCGTCTACGCCGACGACGCGCCCGACATGGACGCCGCCATCCTCGACCTCGGCATACCCGTGCTGGGCTTCTGCTACGGCCACCAGATCATGGCCGTGAAGCTCGGCGGCGAGGTGGGCCACTCCGAGGTGGGCGAGTACGGCCCCGCGGAGCTCCTGCGCCTGGGCAGCTCGCCTTTGCTGGACGGCACCCCCAACGAGGTCCAGACCGTGTGGATGAGCCACCGCGACTCCGTGACCCGCGCCCCCGAGGGCTTCATGGTCACCGCCAAGACCGAGGCCTGCCCCGTGGCCGTCATGGAGGACCCGCGCCGCAGGCTCTTCTCCACGCAGTTCCACCCCGAGGTGCGCCACACCGAGCACGGGCGCCGCATCCTCGAGAACTTCCTCTTCGACATCTGCCACCTGGAGCCCTCGTGGACCATGGACAACATCGTGGAGGAGAAGGTCGCCGCCATCCGCGACGAGGTGGGCGACTCCAAGGTGATCCTGGCCCTCTCCGGCGGCGTGGACTCCGCCGTGGCCGCCGCCCTCGTGCACCGCGCCGTGGGCGACCAGCTCACCTGCGTGTTCGTGGACCACGGCCTGCTGCGCGCCGGCGAGCCCGAGAGCGTGGACCACGTGTTCCGCGAGGTCTTCAACATCCCGCTGGTGCACGTGCACGCCGAGGAGCGCTACGCCAGGCTGCTGGACGGCGTCACCGACCCCGAGGAGAAGCGCCGCATCATCGGCACCGAGTTCTGGAAGGTCTTCTTCGAGGAGGCCCAGAAGCTCGGCGACGTGAAGTACTTGGCCCAGGGCACCATCTACCCCGACATCATCGAGAGCGGCGCCCGCAAGACAGGCGGCAAGGCCAGCACCATCAAGAGCCACCACAACCTGATCCCGTTCCCGCCGGGCGTGCACTTCGACCTCATCGAGCCGCTGGACCACTTCTTCAAGGACGAGGTCCGCGAGCTGGGCACCACCCTGGGCCTGCCCGACGAGGTGGTCTACCGCCAGCCGTTCCCGGGCCCCGGCCTTGCCATCCGCATCATCGGCTCGGTGACGCCCGAGAAGCTGGCCATCCTCAAGGCCGCCGACAAGATCGTGCGCGAGGAGCTGGACGCCTACAACGCCCGGCTCTTCGAGGAGACCGGCGAGCGCAACAGCGCCCACTCCTGCTGGCAGTACTTCGCCGTGCTGCCCGACATCAAGAGCGTGGGCGTCATGGGCGACGAGCGCACCTACCAGCGCCCGGTCATCGTGCGCGCCGTGGAGAGCTCCGACGCCATGACGGCCGACTGGGCCAAGCTCCCCTACGAGGTGCTGGGGACCATCTCCAAGCGCATCGTGGACGAGGTGCCCGGCGCCAACCGCGTGTGCTACGACATCACGAGCAAGCCGCCCGCGACCATCGAGTGGGAGTAATTAAAGCCTCTTGCGAGGGAGACCGGAAATGGTCTCCCTCGTTTTTTCTCGTGCATCGTAGTTCAGCCAGTCCGCATGGTGTGCTCTTATATACGCAAGCCGGTCGACGTGCTTACCTGCGGATATGATGGCAAAAAAATCGAGTTTGGACTTCGAGACAGGTCGAGCAGATTAGGGTTTGCTGATTGGCGAGCGCATGAGGCTACCGATTGCCATAAGCAAAGCGAACAAATAGTGCACTCATATTGCACTTACGGCGTTCGGTCTGCACTCACGAACGGCCTCAAAGCGATGTCTTCATAATACAAAATTTTAATCAACACTATTCTCTCGCTTGAGAAATCAAGGTAGATAAGTTCTGGTTTGCCCCCAGATACTCCGTATTTACCATATAATAAATATATGGACATAGGCCAATGGGAGGTCCAGAGTGGCTCAGACAAGGAAAAAACCCGGCCCCACCCCGATAGAGCACACCTGCCTACTCCTCAATACGACCAAGAAAGAGTACGAGGAGTTCGAGCGCTGGGCGCAGGGGTCCGGCATGAAGAAGATTGATCTGTTCAGACAGATGATGGGCGAGGAGCGCAAGCGTCGCACACAAGTGAAAGCGGAGGGCTAGTCATGGCGCAGACGGCACAGGCTCAGGTACAGGACATGATTGAGCGCGCCTCCCGCCTTGGCGATGACGTGCTTGCCTCAGAGATCAGGGCTTTCGCGGCGTCCCGGCAGTTCGGTCTCGTCTTCGAGCACAACCGCCCGGAGCGCATGCGCCTCTACAGCAAGCCCATCTCCGTCGGTGACGTGGTACAGGTGCTCCCCGAGCGCGGCAAGGCTGAGAATACCGCCTCGAAACTGCTATGGCATGTTGACTCCGTTATCGGCACAACGGCGGAGCTGAGCGCATACAAAACGCAGAGCTATGCGGAGAACACCAAGGAGCCACGTTCGGCTCAGCTCGAGAATCTCGTTGCCGTGGCTGAGTACGACCAGCCCATTTTCGCAGGTCTGTGCGAGACCGGTCGTGTGGAACGTGGGGGTGACGAGCCCTATCAGGTCGTCATCAACGGCGAGAACTATCACGCACTAGAAAGTCTTCTGTTCTGCTACGCGGGCAAGGTGGACTGCATCTATATTGACCCGCCATACAACAAAGAAGATGCTCATGATTGGAAATATAATAATAACTATGTTGATGGGAATGATGCATATCGCCATTCTAAATGGCTTGCGATGATGGAACGACGGCTGAAGCTCGCAAAGCAGTTGTTGAATCATGATAAGTCAGTACTAATCTGTACTATCGACGAGAAGGAATACCTAAGGCTCGGACTTCTTCTAGAACAAGTCTTTTCTGATGCGACCATCCAAATGGTTTCTAGTGTAATTAATCCAAAGGGAGTTGCTCAGAAAAACGGGTTCAGAAGGGCAGACGAATATTTGTTTTTTGTAATGTTGGGGGACGCAAAACCCGCACGACTTCAACTTGGAAACGAATGGTCAGCTTCGGCCAAGAAGGCTGCGAAAGCGGATGATAAAAAGAAAGTCAAAATAGGGTGGACTTCAATGATGCGTAGAGGCTCTCATTCTCACCGTATTGAGCGTAAGGGCTTGTACTATCCAATATATGCTGACCCAGAACAACACAAGATAATTGAGGTTGGCGAGGTTGTTCCCGCCGGCTCTCACTCGGGGCCCGAAATAGAAGGACTCGTGCAGATTTTGCCAATCCGCACTGATGGTAGCGAGGGGTGTTGGCAAGTTGAGCCTTCAGAACTTCGCTCACGAATCAGTCAAGGTCGTGTCCGGCTCGGCTCAAAAACTTCTTACGGGTTCGTCGTTAACTATCTCCCAGATGGGGAGTTCGAAAAAATTGCTAACGGACTGTTTGATATTGTTGGATATGCCGACGATGGATCCATCATCGCTGAGTCAAAAGAGGCACTCGACCTTTCCGTTGCGCCAACGCAATGGAAAATATCATCACATAACGCTACGGAATACGGAACTGGACTCATATCGGAAATGATAGGGCGTGACTTTACTTATCCTAAGTCGTTGTATGCGGTCGAGGACTCACTTCGATTTTTCGTCAAGGAAAATAGGGACGCGCTTGTTGTTGATTTTTTCTCAGGCTCCGGTACAACCGCACATGCTGTAATGAGACTAAATCGCCAGGACTCAGGAAAGCGCAGATGCATTTGTATAACTAATAACGAACTCTCGGAATCTGAAGAGAAGAGGCTCACGGAAGAGGGTAGTAGAAAAGGCGACCCCGAGTGGGAGCGGCTGGGCATCTGCGAGTACATCACCAAGCCTCGCATCGAGGCAGCTATTACCGGTAGAACCCCGGAAGGCAAGCCCATAAAGGGCGATTACAAGTTCACCGATGAGTTCCCTATGGCAGAAGGTTTCAAGGAAAACGCCATCTTCTTCGACCTCACGTATCAGAACCCGGACGAAGTGGAGCTGGGCGCTGCGTTCGAGGAGATAGCCCCGCTCCTCTGGCTCCGCGCGGGGGCGCGCGGCTCCATGATCGAGCATGAGGAGAAGAGCTTCGCCATCGCGGACGCCTACGCCGTGCTGTTCGACTACAGCTACGTGCAGGATTTCGTCGGGGCGGTGCGCTCAACACCCAAGCTGTCCTGCGTCTACATCGTCACGGACGACTCTTCGCGCTTCGCGAGCGTGAAGGCGGAGCTCAGCGACATGGAGTGCGTGAGGCTGTATGAGAGCTACCTGCGGTCGTTCAGGATCGCGGCCGAGGATGCGGTGAGGTAAGCGATGAAGGTCGAACTCAAGGAATTCCAAGTCAGCGCGGTCACGACGCTGTACGACCGCTTGCGGCAGATGCGCTCCGCATACGAGCGCGACGGCTCCCTCTCGAGCGTCTGCCTCTCCTCCATCACGGGGTCGGGCAAGACGGTCATGTGCGCCGCCGTCATAGAGGCGCTCTTCTTCGGCAGCGATGAGCTTGGGTTGCCGCCTGACGACAACGCTGCCGTGCTCTGGGTGTCGGACTCGCCGAGCCTGAACGACCAGACGCACGCGCGCTTCGTCTCTTGCTCGGATAAGCTCGCGGACTGGCCCGGGGACACGCGCTGCCTGGAGGACGTGACCAACACCTTCTGCGCCTCCCACGAGAAGCTGGAGCCCAGGCACGTCTACTTCCTGTCCAAGGACCTGCTCGGGCGCGGCAACAAGCTCGTGAAGGGCGGCGAGGAGAACTCGGGGCGCGTATTCTGGGACGTGCTCGACCGTACCATCAAGGACCCGGAGGTGAACCTCTACCTCTTCATCGACGAGGCACACCGGGGGTTCGGCTCGAACACGTCCGGCGGCAAGGCGACGGAGACCATCTACGGCAACCTGGTGAACGGCTACGAGGGCTGCGCGCCCATGCCCATGATCGTCGGCGTGTCGGCGACGCCCGAGCGCTTCGAGGCGCGTATGGACGACATGCGCGACCGCGACCGCAAGGCGCGCGTCAACGTGCTTCCGGGTGACGTGCAAGAGTCGGGTCTCATCAAGGACGCCATCGAGCTCCGCGTGCCCGAGACCGACGATCCCGTCGAGCACCAGTACCTCACCATGGCGGCGGAGCGCTTCCAGCTCTGCCGGGAGCACTGGGACACCTATTGCCGCGAGCAGGGCGAGCAGTTCGTCTGGCCGCTCATGATCGTGCAGGTCAAGGACAAGCAGTCCGCCGAGAGCATCAGGGAGATGTGCGACCAGATCTGCGCGATTGTGCCTAGCCTCAACGAGGCCACGTCGTTCGCCCACGTGTTCGGCGACCACGCGGACTTCGCCGCTGGTAAGTACCTCGTTCCATACGTGCGGCCGGAGCTCGTGCAGGCGAGCACGCACGTTCAGGTGCTCTTCGCCAAGGAGGCCATCTCGAACGGCTGGGACTGCCCGCGCGCCGAGGTCATCTTCTCTCAGCGCAACCGCAAGGACCCGACCTACATCGCGCAGCTCATAGGCCGCATGGTCCGCACCCCGCTGGCGCGGCGCGTCGAGGCGGATGACCTTCTCAACTCCATCGCATGCTACCTGCCGCAGTTCAACCGTGACGCGACGCAGGGAGTCGTCGACTATCTGACCGGCAAGACAGACGAGATGGGCGGGACCGCTGTCGCCAAGGTGACGCTGCAACCCGTCACCGTTCGCGCCGCCGAGCCCCGAACGCATGAGGACTTCGACCGCGAGCAGGCGGCCTACGAGAAGGCGGAGGCGGCACGCCGCGAGGCGGAGAAGCGCAAGCCGGGACACCAGCCTCAGCTAGACGAAGAGCCTGTCGGACAGCTCGAGATCGACATGGGCTCCATCGAATCGATGGACACAGGAGGGCACGAGACTATCTCTTCGGCCAAGCCAAAGGTGGAGATCATATACGACAGCGTCGTCGTCCCAACCCCCATGGCACCGCCCAAACCGCTCACCGCCCGCGACGAATCGTTCACGCACGAGGAATGGGACGGCATCCGCAAAGCGTTCGACAGCATCGTGGTTCGGAGGAACCCCAAGAAAGCGCGCAACGAGTTCAAGAGCCTGCTCGACACGGCGACGCTCTTCATGGATTCCGGCATAGACCGCGACGCGGGCCAGAAGGTGAACGAGGGGTTCGCCAGGAACCTCGCAGGCGAGCTCGTCAACAACGAGGACGATGTCTCCCCCGTCCGCCGCGAGATCGAGATGACGAACACGAAAGTCATCCTTATCGACAAGCGCCACGGCAACGAGGTGACCGAGACCGGCGAGGAGGTCGTCGTCGATGACGCGGGAATCGCCAAGGCGGCACGCGAGGCGGACATGGTGTTCGGCAGCCGCGAGTTCACCAACGCCTACCGCAAACGTCTGCTAAAGGCGGGGGCGTCACGGAGACAGATGGACCTCGACCTCGCCACGGCATGTAGGACACTGTCCGTGATCTCCGCCCTAAACGACTGGGCAAAGTCCGAGCGTGCCGAAATGTTCGACAAGGGATCAACCGAGTACGACCTGTTAGACGAGAAGCATAAGCAGCGCTACCGCGAGCTGGAGAGCGAAACGGGCGGCAAGCTCGTCACGCACATGCAGTGGCCCGAGGTGGTCAACGTTAAAAGCTCCGAGAGGCGTTGGCCCAAGCATATCGTCCAGGAGGAGGACGGGCTGTGCCCGCTGGACCTCAACGACGATGAGGCGTTCGTCGTCGAGCGAGAATTCGAGCGCGAGCGTACCGTCGCGTTCTACCGAAACCCGTCCGAGAGTATGTCACCCCTCGCGTTCTCCATCCCGTACCTGTCGCCGGTAGGCAGAAAGGCCGTGCATCCAGACTTCATCTTCTTCGTGCGTGATGCCAAAGGCGCCATCCGTCCTTCGATCATCGACCCGCACGGCACGTACCTCGCAGACGCCCTCCCAAAGCTCAAGGGCTACGTCGAGTACCTGCGAGAGTATCCAGACGTGTTCGTGCAGGTGCTTTCCATCACCTCCCTGGTGGACGGAACGGAGCGCGTCTATCGCTCCCTGAACCTCCGCGAGCCTGCGGTGCAGGATGCGATTATGGATTTCTGCGGCGACTCTACGGAAGAGCTGTATCGAGGCCCTCTGTCCCACAGGTACGAGTAGGGTTCGGGATCGGGCAGGCGCGGCGCGCGTCATCGCCGTGCCTGCCCGCAGCGGGTGCAGTCGTCATCTGGGCTCAGAAGTCATCTGTGTCGGTTGGGCTGCAGTGTTCCTCTCGCCATTGGGGCATTCGTCTCATCCAGCGCTTATGCGGAGCATGCCGCTCCATCCCAGGGCGGATGAAGCGGCAGGATAAGGCTCCCCTACGTTTCACCAGGAGAGCGGATGGCACGCCTCCCGACTCCCCGTTGCTGCCGGAGAGGAACAGCAGCAACTGATGTCCCAGCGGTAGCTCCGATACGAGGGCGGCGATCCGGTCGAGGGCTGACTCCTGCACGGAAGGTGCCAGTACGGGGGCGACCGACATAACGGCCTTCCGCTCCTCGGGGATGCTGTCATCCATGATGATCCGGAGCGCGATGGCGATGGACAGGTTCCGGGCGTGGTCGGTAAAGAACGACTGCCCTTGAGTGCGGACGGGACGATGCAGCGCGCCAGCTCGTGGGCCGCATTGCCCTGCCCCTCCCCACGGTACGCGGTCTTCATCCGCGTAAACAACGTCGTGGCACTAAAAAACTAGCGGGCAAAACTACGATCGAGTGGGAGTAAGGTCCTCCCTGGGATTTCTCCAAAATAGGCTCTTTTACAGCCTATCTATCGCCAAAAAATGGCTCGGCGGATTACCGTCGAGCCGTTCTCTTTCCTCTGCCTCGCGTTATGCCAAGGTGCTCTGCCTGAATCGCTCGAGAGTGGAAAATGCTCATCCTCTGGCGCATCGCCACCTGCGAGGTTCAACGATTCGGTGGATCATTTTGCTTTCTCGCTTGACCCTTACGCCGCGTCATAGCTCACCCTGATGGCAGTTGCTCAAGAAGCCGCGAGATCGGAGAAGGCATGGGCGCCCCTGCGGACAGAACGTACACCACCAAGGAACTGGCCGACCTGGCCGGTGTGAGTTCGCGCACGCTCCGCTACTACGATCAGATCGGGCTGCTTGTCCCGGCGCGCGCTGCGAACGGGTACCGGGTCTACGACGCTACGGACATGCACAGGCTGCAGCATATCCTTCTCCTGCGGTCCTGCGGCGTACCCCTGGAGTCGATCGAGGACGCGCTCGACAGGTCGGATTTCAACCTCGCATCCATGCTTCGAGAGCATCTGACCCTTCTTTGTCGACAGAGGAAAGAATTGGACGAGACCATCGCGGCGGTGAGAATCGCCGTGGCGGGATTGGGGGCTTTTGAGAAGATGGATGATAAAGAGCGGTTCGAACAGATAAAGAGACAGTCGGTCGCCGACTTCGAGAACGAATACGGACAAGAGGCCCGTTCGCTCTACGGCGATGCGGCCGTCGACGAGGCGAACGAGCGCATGCTCGGGATGAGCAAGACGGCATGGGATGCCAAGGAGGAGCTGGAGCAGCGCATCAAGGACAGCCTGGTCGTGGCGATGGCCACAGGCGATCCGACCTCGCCTGAGTCGAGGCTCATCGCCGGTATGCACGCCCAATGGATCAAGGTTCATTGGGGAGAGGGCGCCTACACCCCTGAGGCGCATCGATCTCTGGCAGAGGGGTATCTGGCGGATCCGCGCTTCGTGGAATACTACGACGGAGCCTGCGGTGACGGCGCCACCGAGTTTCTCTGCCGGATCATCGAGGCGAATGTCGAATAACGCCTCAAACGCCAGGAGGTTGTTGTGGGCGGCATGCCTGTGACGGCATGCCGCCCTTACGAGAAGCACCGTCTATGGGCCGTCGGTGCAGTTTGCTTTGGGCGATAGATACCTAATCAAGGCTCTGCGATCGCTGCCCATGGGTTGTTCCGAGTGGCTTGCAGAGGAGTTAATTCGAATCTTGCGATAATCTGACTCAGATTTCGCCGAAATCGGGTCATATTTGCGATTCGAATGGGCCAAGCTCCCCTACGAGGTGCTGGGGACCATCTCCAAGCGCATCGTGGACGAGGTGCCCGGCGCCAACCGCGTGTACTGCGACATCACGAACAAGCCGCCCTCGACCATCGAGTGGGAGTGCCGAGCTCTAACCATGAACACAGAAAAATCGCATGTCAAAAGTGGCGCATTCGAGAATTAGGTGCACCACTTTTCTGCCACTCTTCTACACAAGAAATCACTTCTCTCGGGATTATTCGTAATAGCCCAGCGCCACCATTCCGAAGAGGGCATGCCCAAGAAGGAGAACACATAAAGAACGATGCTAAGTGACGGAAGTCGTATAAGCCAAGGACATGGCCAGTTTCAAGACAGAAATCCGCTTCTATCCGCCGAGGAGCCAAGTGCTTGAGGAGCAGAAGCAGATCCGCAACGGCATAATCAGCTTCAGCAAAATGGCACTCGACGCGACACGAGAGAACTACGAGAGCCACACGCCCGAATTCTGCGCACGGCTTCGGTCACTGACCTGCGAGTTCGAACCGTATATGATCTTCTGGTGGCAATATAATCTCGTGGGCGAGGAGGATTCGCTCTATCGAGAGCTTGAGCCAATGGAGCAGAGAGCTAGCCGCCGCAATAATGAAGATGAGCCACTTTAACGGTCAGCTCGGTCGCATGGAGGTCTTGTCTCGCCAGACAACTGCGGGGACGAGTACAACCCCTTCCCGCAGCAGCTCGGCGATGGCGCGTCTTTGTGCCACTCCTAGGCGCGAACATCTCCATCTTGCTGACCCTGTCCGCTAAATGCATCAATTACTAAACGGTCTTGTGGAAACAACTACCAGCTTTCCGGTGGCGAGGCCGCATGAACTGTTGCGTCCTTAAAGTCCTTCAGCTCTTGGTTCTGAACTCACGCCTACGCATAACAGCCCCTCATCTCTCGCCTTCGTATCTAAAAAACATCGACTGTTCCGACCGTGTTTATATACTGGTAGCTAGCGCTGAAAGTATTCTGCAGTTTTAGATATGACCTTGGTCGGCCAGCGTGGTGGCACCACATAAGCGGATATTAAGGTTGAGGTGATTCGTTGTGTCAAGAAACCCCTTTGTAGAACTCGACAACGTCAACTGCGCGATGGAGCGCTATCTCGCTTCAGGGTCCCCTAGAGCCGAAACAGCACAAGACTGCCTTGCAAACATGAGAAACCTAGTAGAGCATCTTTCCATGGCATTGGCTCATGGGGAAAGATTCGACGAGCCCAGCTACTATCAAGCCATCAATCCGGCCTTGAAAGTAGCAAAACGCAATAAAGAGACACGATTTCTAGATGAGTTCCATACTATGCTGCAGAAATCCGTGTCGCACTACACATCGAGTCTCGATAGCTCCGAGAGACTTTTTCTCAAGTATCGCGAATATCTTTACCGCTGCAGGGACATTGCGTCAAAGAGGTTAGGGGTCAGAATACTATCTGGTCTGGACAATATCGACTGGGACCTGGATTCGGGCCTGCAAGAATATTACGACTCAATCGCCCAAGAGGTGGATTACCTTTGCGCAAGCACCCCGGTGACAGTAGCGGGCAGAAGATACTACGTCTACTCTCGAAAGCCGTTCTTCTCCTGCGGGCGGCTCTACTATGAGTATTCCCTTACCTTAGCAACGGACTTCGTCAGTAAATATGATCATATTATAGCGTTCTCGCCGCATCGCATTCCAACGAACTATGCCGTTTCACTTTCTTGCATGAAAGGAAGCACTCGGGCACTGGGTTCGAGTCTTCCGATAATGGTTATCAACGGTTGGGGCGTATCGATTCGCCCCTGCGAAATTAATAAACTATTGAAAATAGTCGGATGTACTGAGACGGTCACTGGTAAGTTTAGCAGCTATCGACGACTTATGGATATACTCACAGTCAATGAGGTTAACATTTTAGACCTCTGCTCATTTTCTGATGGAGACTTCCAGAGTTTGATTAACGATATTACATTATCTGACAATAACACGGGGATAAAGGAACTTCTCATTAGATCGCGCTCGTTTCTGTCTAAGGGCACTGCGGGTTGCAACGTCCTCCGATACCTCTTGTACCGACCTAGGAATAGGATTTTAGGCAAACAGATTAATTGGGTGGCAAACGACCTCTTAGGTGGCCTTAAACTCAAGAATGGCTGCATCCCCTTCGACACAAACCCATTCTGCACGTCCTTGATAGGGCATTCTCCGTCGTTTTCCGATTTGCTTGAGAGCATCAATCCTGAGCCTCATGAGGACAACATGCTCGCCCGTGCAATTAGGGAGAAAGAAGAGGAGTACAGAGCAGTCTACATAGCCGAATCCGATTTCGAATCCTTCTCCGATATGGATGCGCTGGCAACGCATTTCAACTCAAGACTTTACAGCACGCACCGAGACAGAGAAATAAGACATGAGATGGGGCAGTGCTTCATTAAGGGGTCAGAGGACAACCTGGTGTCAATCCTCAAAGAGCTTTTGCGGCTTTCAGAGCATGGAATTGAGGGGTACAAGGACTCTACGACAGCAAAGCTCAGCAAAATGGTTCCCGCGATAGACGATCCTGACAAGCTGGTCATTACGGAGTCGATGTTCGAGCACAGTAGTGTAGCTCTACTCTACGGCTCTGCAGGGACCGGCAAAACAACGCTGATTAATATCGTCTGCGACATACTGTCAAGTTCAAAGAAGACCGCTATCGCCAATACAAACCCAGCGGTTGACAACCTCCGAAGAAGAATCAAGTCAAGCAATTGCGAGTTTATGACGATTGCAAAATACTTACATCAAAACAATACACGGGAAACAGATCTCCTCATCGTTGACGAATGCAGTACCGTGAGTAACGCCGACATGAAAGGCATCTTAGACCGCGGCGGCTTTAGGCTCCTCCTGCTCGTCGGAGACACGCACCAGATTGAGGCAATCAGGCTGGGGACTTGGTTTGAAACTGCAAGGCACTTTCTTGATGAAAAGTGTCTCTTTTATCTGGAAAAACCCTGGAGAGCTGCAAACGACAATCTCAAATATCTCTGGGATTTAGTGAGGCAGATAAGCAATGACATACATGAACATCTGAACGTAATGGCCGCTTCGAAGCCTTTATCGGATGAAATCTATCAGCCAAATGCCGATGATGAGATAATACTTTGCTTGAACTACGACGGTCTATATGGAATCAACAACATCAACCACATGCTGCAGGCTGCAAATCCGAATACGCCCACTTCGTGGGGGCTACACACCTTTAAAAAAGGAGATCCTATTCTTTTCAACGAGTCAAACAGATTCGCTCCCGTCCTTTACAACAATTTGAAGGGTCGAATAACTTCCCTTCGAAAGATAACATCAGATACATTAGAAGTTGAAGTTGAGGTGGAGATTCCCTTAAACGCAATGGAAGTCAGCGAAGTTGAAGGGCTTGAGTATATCGATAGCACGCCGGAAGGAAAGACAAGACTGCGATTTACAATCACTGAGTATGACGAGGATGAGAACGGGGACTCTTCGAAAACGAGCGTTGTTCCATTTCAAATCGCCTATGCAGTATCAATCCATAAAGCACAGGGCCTCGAGTATGAATCAGTAAAGATTGTCGTTACCAAGGATGTCGAGACAAGAATCTCGCATAGCATTTTCTACACAGCGATTACTAGAGCAAAGAACTCTCTGACCATCTACTGGAGCCCCGAAACTGAGCATAAAGTAATCAAGGGGTTAAGCCATGTTGACTACGGCAAAGACTGTCAGTTGCTTGCGCATAAAAATGGATTTAATCTACTCCGATAGGGATGTGATCAACATTGCTGAACTAAAATACCGGAAAACATGACACTCAATTTGAAGATGATTTATCTTACCAGCCGAACTGAGTATCCTGCTGTCACGCAGTCATCTACGCCTAATAACTAATTGTCCCACGCTCTGCTCCCTTAGTATTCTTAAACATCGCGGGTGCCTCCATTTCACCGGAGGAAGTATATTTGATATAAGTTCTTGCGCGCTCTCACGAGGAGGGACCATGGACATCGAAGGAATCACCCTGCGCGAGGCCGTGGCCGACGACCTGGACGCCATCGCCCTCATCTACAACTCCCTCTGGTGCAACTGGATCCGCAAGGCGGGCGCCTGGGAGGACTGGGCCCTCTGCGGGCGGTTCAACGCCGCGATGCAGCTCCAGCGCTCCCCCATCACGCTGGTGGCCGAGCGAAACGGCGCTGTCATAGGCGCTTGCCTCGTGGGCGTGTTCGAGAACGGCGCACCTGTGAAGAACCCCCACTGGCAGCCTGTCTACGAGGAGCTCCTCGCACGGGCCACCGAGCGGGCCGAGACCGCCGAAGAGGACCTCGAGGGGTCGCTTTTCGGCGACTCGCGGGAGAAGGCGACGGCCGACCGCTTCGCCGCCACCGGCAACGAGTACGCCCAGGCACAGATCAACCTGATCGTCATCAAGCCGGAGTGGCAGGGCGCAGGCCTCGGCCGGCGCCTTGTCGAGGAGGCGCGCAGGCGCATGCGCGAGGCGAGCTGCACCCGGTTCTTCCTCATGAGCGACAACCGCTCCAACTACCACTTCTACGACCACCTGGGCATGACCCGCATCGCCGAGGACCACAGCCAGGACACCGGCGACAACTTCATCGTCTACGTCTACGGCGGGGAGGCTTGAGGGCAGGTTCTGCCGGCAGTGACATGCAGGCGCCCCCGACGGCCGACGGGCCGCCGGGGGTGCTTTTCTGGCAAGACCTGCACCAAGTGGATGGTTGGTGCAGGTCGGAGGTGATTCTCGGCCCGCGAGGTGCACCAACTGGCTAGGTGGTGCAGCCAGGGACCCTTCTCCGCGTCGTGAGGTGAACCAAGTGGCCACCTGGTGCAGGTCCGAGACGCTTTACGAGCCGAGAGGTACACCAGGTAGCTACCTGGTGCAGGTTGGAAGCCGTTTCAGTACCGAGAGGTGCACCAAGTGGCTATTTGGTGCGTGTCGGAGGCGCTGTTCGGCTCGAGACCTGCACCAAGTGGCCACTTGGTGCAGGTCTGAGGCTCCTCTCAGCCCGAAAAGTGCACCAAGGAGCTGGTCGGTGCAAGTTGGAAGCCGTTTCAGTGCCGAGTGGTGCACCAACTAGCCAGTGGGTGCAGGTCGGAGGCCCTTCTCGGCACCGAGACCTGCACCAACTGGCTACCTGGTGCAGGTTGGAAGCAGTTCTCGGCCCGAAAAGTGCACCAGGTAGCTACCTGGTGCAGCTGGAAGCCGTTTCAGTACCGAAAAGTGCACCAACTAGCCACCTGGTGCAGGTCGGCAGCCCGTCCCCGGGTTGATTCGCCGCCCGGCGGCGGCAGCAGCGGCGACCTGCACCGCACCACCCCTCACAGCATGGGCTCATGCTCCTCGACGGACCCGTCGGCGCCAAAGCGAAAGCAGGTGTACCTCCGGGCGACCGTGTCGTACTTGAGCACCGGGACCTGATGGCTCACATGCACGGAGCCGTCGAGGAAGAAGTGGCTCTGACCGTCCCAATAGACGTCGTGAAACCGCGGGTCGTCAGCGATGGTCGAGGTGCCCACGTGCCCCGCGATCACATCCTTCAAGAACTCGCCGGTGCTCCAGGGGAACTTCTCGCAGAAGTAGGCGTCCTCGGACCCGTACCTCCACAGGTCCTGCGCCTCCTCGTCCACCCCGGCGTGGACGAATATCTGCGTGTCGGTCTCCCAAAAGTACGGGAGCCCCCGCAGCCACGCGACCACGGGGTCGTCCGCCGACGCGACGTCTCTGTGGTCCTCGAGATACGCGAGCTCGTGGTTGCCCATGAGTGCGACCACCTGACCGGGGTGGTCGTTTTGAATCCTCATAATGCGCCCGATCATGGTCGTATCGGTGTCCGGCGGCGCCATGTAGTCGCCGCACAGGACCAGCCTGTTGGCGGGGTCGTCCAGGTCCACGACCGAAAGGGCCCGGTCGAACGCCTCCATGTCGCCATGCATGTCGCTCATCGCATAGATGCAGGCCACCGTGCCCCTCCAAACTCCCGGTCCGAACGGCGCATCGGACGAGCTCTTGGCACCTATCCCCTCGCCTCGCCGCACCGATAGACCGTGACCTTGCACGAATAGACTCGCCAGCAGAAATCGGGGTCTGCGGGAACGCCGTCGCCGCCAAAGCAGGATACCCCCTCGGCGCGGCACACCAACCTTTCGCCTGCGCCCAAGCCGTCGAAGGCCCGTTCGAAGAACAGGTCGTCGTAGTCATGGTAAGGGCTATAGGGCAGCGCCGATCCATCGGCGAGGTGGAACCTGTAGCCCCAATCGCTCAAATCTCCCGAGCATGGACGAACATCGAGCAGGTCGCCTTCCTTGACGGGGACCGCCAACCTCTCGCACTCCACATCACGATCGGTCTCGCCCCTTTCCCAGGTCGACTCCGCCCAAACCTCTGCGGTCCCGATCTTCCGAGCACCCAGCGGACCGTCTTCGGAGAAATCACCCGGGGTCAGGTCCCTGAGAAACGCCTTGGCTCCCCGGATTGCGATGGCCTCCTCGAGCGTCCGGGCATCTGCATATTCTTCCGTCGCGTAATCGAGGATGGTGAACCGCTCGCCTTCGTATTGCTGCGGCGTGGGCAAGCCGAGCTCCTCGTCGTCCATCCTCCTGCCACCCCCTCAGGTTGCAACGTCACCGACCAGGACGCTCGCCGCCCCTTCATAGCCAAAGAAAGCTTTACGCCCGCCCCTCAGGCGGTCAAGACCCTCTCTGGATGGTCTCCGGCGGCCGAGGGGCTGCCGGGGAGGGCGTCCTTCTGGCGAGAGGTGCACCAAGTAGCCACCTGGCGCAGGTATGGGGCGATTCTCGGGCCGAAAAGTGCACCAAGTAGCCACTTGGTGCATGTTGGAGGCCCTTCTCAGCGCTGAGGGATGCACCAACCAGCTACCTGGTGCAGGTCGGAGGCGGCTCTCAGTGCCGAGGGATGCACCAAGTAGCCACCTGGCGCAGGCCGGGAGCCCCTCCCGGCGCCGAAAGGCGCACCAACCAGCCACCTGGTGCAGGTCGTGAAGCCCCCGAAAGACGCCCTGGGTGCCGGTGCCCCCGAGACGGGCAGACGCCCCCGACGGCTGGCAGGCCGTCGGGGGCGTCTGATACCGACAGGCGGCCGCCGTCCGGCCACCCGATGCGGGACCGGTCCACTAGTGGTCGTTCATGTTGAAGGCGTTCTTCATGCCCACGGTGCGCTGGTCGAGCACGGTGCCGAGAAGCTCCCGGGTCTGGCGCTGCACCTTGTCCGAGAGCGCCTGGTTGGCCTCCTCCAGCAGGCGGTGCACCTCGGGGTCGTCGGCGGAGTCCAGGTCCACCTTGCCCTCCTGGGCCAGCTTCTGGAGCTTGGCGTCCGTCTCGCGGAGCGACTGGTAGCCCTGGGCCATGGTGTTCAGGCGATAGGCCTGGATGGACTCGTAGCTCTCGAAGAACTGCGGGTCGGCGAGTCCTGCCACCAGGCGGTTGTTCCAGTAGAGGCTGTCGGTGGTCACCTGGGCCGGGGTGTCCAGGTAGGCAGGCGTCTTCTCCACGTTGGCGTAGACGGCCACCGCCGTGTTGAAGGGACCGGACGCCGGTGCGAACCAGTGCACGCCCTGGAGCGCCTTGGGACGGCGCCCGCGGATGCACAGGACCGAGAGCTCCGAGGTGCGGTCGATGCCCACGTAACGGTACTGGTGGCGGGTCTCAGGGGTGCCCTTGGTGCCGTAGGGGTCGTACTCGGTGCCATCGTAGGTGGTGGCGAGAAGGTCCTTGACGTCTGCGGCCGACAGCTTCTTGTCGGGCCGCATGGCCCAGGGGATGTCCAGGCTCTCGGGGCCGAAGGCCGGGTCGTCACCGTGGAAGCGGGCGTCGGACGGGGTCAGGCGCTTGCAGAGGTACCACTTGCGCGGGGCGTTGTAGAGCTGGTCGAGCCAGGTGTAGGTGGAGAAGGCGATGCGGGCGTCGAAGAAGCGCGGCAGGCCGTCCACCGTCTCCTCGGAGACGACCTCGGGCATGTCCATGAGGAGGTCGTTGTCGCGGATCCACGTTGCGAGGTCCGCGCTGCACATGTAATCCTTCTGGTCGCCCAGGGCGTCGGCGAGATCGAAGGTGTCGATGCCCTGGCGGTTGGGCTGCACCACGTAGCAGTCGTCGGGCACGCGGCGGGCGATCCAGTGGTGGCCGCCGATGTTCTCCCAATACCACACCTCGTCGGCGTCGCCGAAGGCCACGCCGTTGGTCTCGTAGGTGCCGTACTTCTCGACCAGCATGCCCAGGCGCTTCACGCCCTCACGGGCGCTCCTGATATAGGGCAGCGTGATGGTGGGCAGGTTCTCCTCGCCGATGCCGCCCGGGACCTCGGGTCGGTAGTCGTGGTCGCCCGGCTTGCCCTGGGCCGGCTGGTAGCAGACCAGGGGGTCGGCGCCCAGCACGCGGGCATTGGCCGAGATGGTCTCGGTGGCGCTCATGGACACGTTGGCGGCGTTGATGCCGGTCTCGGCCCAGACGCCGTTGGAGCGGTCCGCGTTGGGGGTGCAGGTGTAGCGCAGCGGGTCGTCGGGCAGCTCGATGGTGAGGTGGCTCGCCACGCCGGTATAGGTGCGGGGCTGGTCCTCGGGGTTCACGACGACGAGCTGCTTGGGGTCGAAGGAGAAGTCCTCCCCGTCCTCGTTGCGGGCGACGATCGTGGAGCCGTCGTTGGTGGCGTTCTTGCCGACGAGCAGTGTGGTGCAAGCCATGGAAAACTCCTTTGCTTTCCTGGATTGAAGGCAATCGATTGATTCCCCTGCCCGGGGAGGCCGCCCGGTACCGGCACCCGAAGTCACCGAAGTTCCTCATAGGGTGGGTGGTAGCCAGTCGGTGCAGGTTTGGGGCGGGTCTCGGGCCGGGAAGCGCGCCAAGTGGCTAGTCGGCGCAGGTCGGAAGCCCTTATCGGCACCGATAGGTGCGCCAAGCAGCCACCCGGCGCAGGTATGGGGCGGGCTTCGGACCGAAAAGTGCGCCAAGCAGCCACCCGGTGCAGGTTTGGATGTGTTTCTCGACCGGAGGATGCGCCGAGCAGCTACCCGGTGCACCTCCGCCGGCGCTCTTCCCGCTGCAAGGCGCGCGGCCCGCACCCGACGCACCCGGCACACCAGCTGCCGCGCGATCCGGGAAGCCAATCAACATCTGATATCCTCCCATAGACAGCCCAGCGTCCCGCCGTCCTGTCGGCGGGCCTCTCGCAACGGCCGCGGCGCCCAGGAGGGAGCGTTTTTTCGGCAGTGTCCAGGAAGCACCATGCCACCGGTGGGACCCGGAGCGGGATCGCAGCCCACGGCGTCGACGCGGCTCGCCAGCTCCTGACCCGTGGGTCCGGCGCCCTCGTCGTCGTTCTCCTGGTCACCCTGGTCGCCTTCCTGCTCTCCTACCTCTCACCCACCGACGCGGCGGTGAGGTCGTTCGCAGCGGCGGGCATCTCCCCCACGGAGACCCAGCTTGCCGAGAGGCGCGCCGAGCTCGGACTCGACCGACCCTTTTTCGACCAGTACGCCGATTGGCTCACAGGCGTCTTCCGGGGCGACCTCGGGACGTCCCTTCGAAGCGGCGAGGCGGTGGCCGAGGTGCTGCTCGACGCGCTGCCCTACACCTTCGCCCTCGCCCTCTCCTCCATTCTTCTCGCGCTCCTTGTCAGCGTGCCCCTCGGCCTGGCCTGCGCCTGGCGGCACGGGGGGCTGCTGGACAGGGCCGTGCGGGCCGTGACCTGTCTTTTCAACGCCACACCCCCGTTCTTCGTGGCGTTGCTGCTGCTCTACGTGTTCTCCGTGCGCCTCCGGGCGATCGACGTCATCTCGACCAGGAACCTGGAGGGAATCCTCCTTCCCACCGTCGCGACGGCACTCCCCCTGTCGGCGTGGCTCATCCGACAGGTGCGGGCGACAGCCCTCGGCCAAATCTCCGCCCCCTATGTGGAGGGCCTCCGGGCACGGGGCGTCTCGGAGCTACGGATCGTCTCGGTCCATGGGCTCAGGAACATCCTCGCCCCCCCTCCTCACCCTGGCGGGCACGTCCTTCGGGATGCTCCTGGGAGGCTCGGCGATCGTCGAGAGCATATTCGGTTGGCCCGGCCTCGGGCTCGAGGCCGTCAAGGCGGTGGCCCACCGCGACTACCCCCTCATAGGCGCCTACGCGCTCGTGACGGCCGTCGCCTACCTGCTCGTCAACGGCGTCGTCGACGGCGCCTGCAGGCGCATCGGGACGGCACAGGGCAGCCGGCCGGAGGCGTCTGGGGGAAAGGGCAGGAAAAAGTTTCTGGTCGTGCTGTCCCTCACCTGCGCGTTCGTCGCGTTCATGGTTGTCGCGCCCGCCTTTCTCCCCGGTGACGTGGGCGTGACCGACCTGGGCGAGTCGCTCCGCGCGCCGGGAGAGGGCCACCCGCTCGGGACGGACTCCGTGGGCAGGGACGTCCTCATGCGCACCGTCGCCGGAGGCCGGGAGTCGGTGGTCCTGGCGCTCGGCACCGTCGCCCTGGTGGTTGCGGTAGGGGTGCCTGTGGGGCTCGTTGGGGGCTGCCTCGGAGGCCCGTGGGACCACGCCCTCAACAAGGTGGTCACCGCGTTCCAGGCGTTCCCGGGCTTCGTCCTCGCGGTGGCCGTCGCAGGCACCCTCGGTCCGGGCGCGGCCAACGCGGTGCTGGCCGTGGGGGCGGTCTACTGGACGCAGTTCGCCAGGCTCACCCGGGCGGCGGCCGTCTCGTTCAGGCAGTCGGACCGCATGAGGGCGGCACGGATGTGCGGCGCCCCGACCGCAAGCATCGTCTTCCGCTACCTTTTGCCCGAGGTCGCCGGGCCGGTGGCGGCCATGGCCGCCCTCTCGGTGAGCGACGTCGTCCTCACCATGGCCGGCCTCTCCTTCATCGGCCTGGGTCCCGAACGCCCAACCAACGAGTGGGGCGCCATGATGGCCGAGGCCCAGCCGACGTTCCAGTACGCCCTGTGGTGCATGCTCGTGCCCATGGCGGCGCTCCTCCTCACGGCGGTGCTCTTCAACCTCCTGGGCGACACGCTGCGCGAGGCGCTTGACGAAAGGACGGAACCCATGGGTCGACGCAAGAAACCGACGAGGATCCCGGCGGCGGTCCTTGTGGCGGCGCTCGCGGCCGCCCTTCTCACGGGGTGCTCCGGCAGCGGCGGGGGAACCGGCCCCAACCCCTCCGGAGACCCCGGCGAGAAGACCCTCCATGCCGGGTCGACCACCCATTTCTCCGCCGGGTCAATGGACCCCGCCTCCGGGTGGGACAGCTGGTACCTGTCCTATTTCGGCATCGTCGAGAACCTCTTCAGGGTGGGCGACGACCTCACCCCCGAACCCTGGCTGGCCAAGGGGGTCGAGCGGGTGGACGACCGCACCTGGAGGGTCACCCTCAACGACGGCATCGAGTTCTCCAACGGTAGGTCCGTGGACGCCGCCGCCGTGAAGGCCGCTTGGGAACGCACCTTCGAGAGGAACCCGCGCGGGGCAGAGACGCTCCCCTGCGAGGGGCTCGTGGCCGAGGGGAACACCCTCACCATCAGGACGAGGGAGGCGCTGCCCTCCCTCGAGCACCTGCTGTGCGACCCCATCCTCTGCGTGTACTACGTGGGCGACGGCGTCGACTACGCGGCAGGGACCCCGGGCACGGGCCCCTACGTCAAGGAGGAGTTCGAGCCCGAGAGCCACATCGTCATGGGCCCCAACGAGCACTACTGGAGGGGCACCCCCAGGCTCTCCGAGGTGAGGCTCACCTGCTTCTCCGACGACAACGCCGTCACCATGGCCATGCAGAACGGCGAGATCGACGCCGTGGCGATGCCCTCCGCCTCCACCCTGGCCACCCTCGCCCAGGACGGCGGCGACTACCGGGTCTCCCGGCGAACGACCTCCCGCGCCGACTTCATCTGCATGAACATGACCCATCCCCTGGTCCAGAACGACGCGGTGCGCACGGCAGTCTCCTACTGCATCGACCGGGACGGCTACGCGGACGTCGTCTGCCAGGGCAACGCCGCGCCAAGCTGGGGCGTCTACAGCCGGACACTGCCATTCGGGGGCACCGAGGGCCTCCGGGTGACCGTGGGCCGCTGCGACGTGGCGGCGGCGGCACGGGTTCTCGAGGAGGCCGGGATAACCGACACGGACGGCGACGGCGTCCGCGAGGTCGACGGCGCGCCGGTGGAGCTCGACCTCTACACCTGCACCAGCTACGAGCGCTTCGTGCGGATCGCCGACGACCTCCAGTCCAAGCTCGCCCAGGCCGGCATACGGCTCCGAATCGTCCCCACCGACTACTTCCTGGAGGACAAGGAGACCTGGGCCCAGGACGACCCGGACATGACCCTCGACAGCTCCGCCATGGCCCCCACCGGCGACGCCGCCTACTTCGCGACCATCCACTTCGTCACCGGTGCCTCGGCAAACTTCGGCGGGTACTCGAACCGGGAGGTCGACGGCCTCGTCGAACGGTTGAACCGGACGTTCGACGAGGAGGAGCGCAACGGCATCGCACGGCGGATCGCCCAGGTAGTGCTCGACGAGAAGCCCTACATCTTCTTCTCCAACCCCGACGCGACGGTGGTGAGCTCCCCCGCGGTGTCCGGTCTCGACGTGGCCCCCTCGGAGTACTATCTCGTGACGGTCGACACCGACGTCGCCTGACACCCACACGGCCTCGAACCGACGGGAAGCGTGCCGCCCATGGACGTATTGCTCGAGATAGACTCCCTCAGTGTGAGCTACGGCGGCGCCCGTGGCCTCGATTCCGTGGACCTCGCGCTGGCCAGGGGGGAGAGCGTCGCCGTCGTGGGTGAGAGCGGGTCCGGCAAGAGCACGCTGCTGCGGTCCGTCGCCCGGCTCCTCCCGCCCCTGGCCACCGTCGAGACGGGCCGCATCGAGTTCTGCGGCATCGACCTCCTCGCCGTCCCTGACAAGGCGTTTCGCTCCCTGAGGGGGTCGAGGATCGCCTACGTCTTTCAGAACGGGCAGGACTCCCTCGACCCCATGTTCACCGTCGGGCGGCAGCTCGACGAGGTGCTCCGCGCCCACGGCAAGGAGGTCTCGCCGACCTGGGGGGAGGGGCTCCTCCGCAAGATGGGCGTGGAGGACCCGGGGCGCGTCCTGGCCTCCCGCCCCCGTGAGCTGTCGGGAGGACAGTGCCAGAGGGCGGCCATGGCGCTCGCCGTGGCGTGCGGCCCCGACCTGCTGCTGGCCGACGAGCCGACGGGGAGCCTGGACGAGGGGGCGCGCGACAAGGTGGGGGAGCTGCTGGGAGGCCTCAACGGGGACGGGGGCACGACCCTTGTCACGGTGACCCACGACATCGCCTTCGCCTCCCGGGTGGCCCGGCGGATCGCCGTGATGAAGGACGGGAGGATCGTCGAGGAAGGGCCCGCCGATCGGGTGGTGGGCCACCCGTCCCACCCCTATACCCGGAGGCTCCTCGACGCCGTGCCCCGGGCCGGCAGAACGTTCAGGAGGGTTTGCGATGGGCGCTGAGACCCCCACAGGCGCCCTTCTCCACCTGGAGGGTGTGTCCAAGACGTACCGGCCGTCGGGCCTGCGGGCCCTCGACGGGGTGTCGCTGTGGGTGGGTGCCGGGGAGCGCGTGGGGCTCATGGGCCCGAGCGGCAGCGGGAAGAGCACCCTCGCGAACGTCGCGGCCGGGCTCCTCTCCCCCGACTCGGGCAACGTGCGGTTCGACGGCGTGGAACGCGGGGGTAGGAGGTCCAAGGGCGCCCCCGGGACCGCACGGCGGGCCTGGTTGGGGATGCAGATGGTCTTCCAGAACCCCGAGGCGTCGTTCTCCCCGGCCATGCGCCTGGGCGACGCCGTCTTCGAGGGGGCCCGCTACCTGCCCCGGTTCAAAGGGGCCGACAAGGACGGCCTGGTGCGGGACGTGCTCGACATGGTCGAGCTTCCCGGCTCCTACGCGGACAGGTTCCCGTTCGAGCTTTCCGGCGGGGAGTGCCAGCGGGCCGCGATCGCGAGGGCCGTCATCGGCAGGCCCAGACTCGTTCTGTGCGACGAGGCCACAAGCGCCTTGGACGTCACCGCCCAGGCCAGGGTCATGGCGTTGCTCGGGAGGATCAACCGGGAGCTGGGCACGGCGTTTCTCTTCATCAGCCACAACCCGGCGCTGGTGGGTGGGTTCTGCGACCGCATCTACCGGATAGAGGGCGGCCGCATCACCGAGGAGCTGGAGGCCTGCGGACGGCCGTAGGCCTCTGGAGGCCCGTTGGTGCGCGAGGTGCGCCGAAGGGCCACCCGGCACAGGGGCATCGGCCGGGAGTGCGCCGGGTGGACATTGGGTGCAGACGGCTTTGGCTCAGGGCGTTTTCCGGAAACCGGCAATGTCTGCTCCCCGGAGAGACGCAGCGGCCCCCGTCGCACAACAGGGTCCGTACAATCGGAAAAGCAATCTAGTGGCAGACGATTGGCGGGTCATCATGGAACTCACCGCAAAGGGGCTTTCCCACGGGGACCTCCCCTATCTCCTCGACCTCTGCCTCGGCAACCCGCAGTATTACGCCCATCTTGGGACCGCTCCGTCCCTGCGGTCGCTTGCCGCGGAGCTCTCCGAGCTCCCGCCGGGGTGCTCTAATGACCAGAAGTCGTACCTCGGCTACTTCGATGCCGACGACGCTCTCGTCGCCGCCCTCGACCTCATCCGCGGGTTCCCGGACGACCGGTGCGCCTTCATCGGCTTCTTCATGGTGGATTCCTCCCGACAGCGCCAGGGCGTGGGGAGCCGGATCGTCGACCGGTTGCTGGACCGGCTTCATGACGAGGGGTTTCGCCGCGTGCGCCTCGGTTACGTCGAGGGCAACGAGCAGTCCCGCCGCTTCTGGGAACGGTGCGGGTTCGCGGCCTCGGGCAGTCCGGTTAAGCAGGGGGCGTATGCGGTCGTTCCGATGGAACGGGTGTTGGATGCGCAGGAGGGCTGCGGGCGCTTTGGTTTGGAGGCCGACGGCGGTACTGGCAACCGGTAGAGGGGCGCTTCTCGGCCGAGGGGTGCACCAAGTGGCCAGTTGGCGCGGGTTTGGAGCCGCCTCTGCGCTGATAGATGCACCGACTAGCTACTTGGTGCAGGTTTGAGAGCCTTTTCCGGTCGGAAGGTGCACCAAGTAGCTACCTGGTGCAAGTTTGAAGCCGCCTCCACGTCGATAGGTGCACCAGGTAGCTAGTTGGCGCGGGTTCGGGGGCGATTCTCAGCTGCAAGGTGCACCAAGTAGCCAGTTGGTGCAGGTTCGAAGGCTTTTTCCGGCTGCAGGGTACGCCAAGTAGCCACCTGGTGCAGGTCGAGAGGCGTTTTCGGCCGAGTAGTGCGCCAAGTAGCCCGTTGGTGCAGGTTCGGAGCCGTCTCTGCGCTGATAGATGCACCAAGTAGCTGCCTGGCGCAGGTTGGAAGGCGTTTCCCGGCCGGAAGATGCACCAAGTAGCCACCTGGTGCAGGTTTGCAGGCGCCTCTCGGCCGAAAAGTGCACCGACCAGCCACCCGGCGCCCCTAGGACCGCCGCCTCCACACCGCCACGGCGCCCGCGCCCGCCGCCAGCAGCACCAGCGGCGCCGCACGCACGAACAGCCACTCGAAGCCGTGGAGGGCCGTGCCGGCCGCGGCGGTCTCCGGGTCGGAGAGGTCCCACTCCAGGTACGGGCTCCCCATGGCCACAAGCAGCGCAAACGTCGCCGCCGTGGCCGCGCACACCGCCACGAGCACCCAGAACAGCACGGACCGCTCCATCCGTTGCCGCCGCGCCAGCTGCAGGTTGACCACCTCCAGCTTCTCGGCGATGACCACCAGGCCGTCTGGCTCGGCCTCGGGCGCCGGCTCACCCAACAGCACGCTCACCGGCGTGTCCAGCTCCTCCGAGAGCGTCACCAGCATGGACGCGTCCGGCACCGAGAGCCCTTGCTCCCACTTGGACACTGTCTGGCGCACCACGTTGAGCCTGATGGCCAGCTCCTCCTGCGTGAGCCCCTTGGACTTCCTCAGGTTCTTGATCGTCTCGCCGAGCATGGGCCCTCCCGTCGCCGCTTACCATCACCCCCAGATATGCCGGAGGGCGGCTGCAAGCGCAAGCAACGCAGACTAACAATCGCGTTGCGCGAGGTAGGGGGGTCTACATGAAGGGCATCGACGCCAGCTACCGCTACGAGGGGTACGCAACGTACCCGCTGCACGAGCAGTAAGCGGGTACCCGGGCGCAGCCCCGCCCACGCTCACTCCCCCAGCGCGATCTCCTGCTCGCAGCGGCGCACGCCGTCGCGGGCACCGCGCAGGGCCTTCCTGTAATACCAGCCGCCGCGGCTCACGGCCGCGTCCAGGTAGGTCTCGGCCAGACGGTAGCACTCGAGGGCCCGCGCGAAGTCGTGCCCGCAGCCGCGGCCCTCCTCGTAGCAGTCGCCCAGCCGCAGCGCGATGCTCCCCGAGAGGTAGGCCGCCCCGTGGTCGTCCTGCCCCATCGCGAGCCTGTAGCAGCGGAAGGCCTCCCCGTCGTCTGACTCGCACCCCACGCCGTTCTTGTAGCAGTCGCCCAGCTTGTACGAGGCCTCGGCCAGCCCGGCCTCGGACGCCCACCGGTAGCAGAGGAACGCGCGCTCCTTCAGCGGCATCCGGCCGTCAGGACCCGTGAAGCAGGTGCCGCCCTCCCAATACGCGCCGTCGGCCCGGTCGTAGTAGTACACGTAGCCCAGATTCATCTGCGCCACGGCGTTGCCCTGCGCCGCGGCGTGCCGGTAGAGGAGCTCCACGGCCTGGAAGAGCCGACGGCGCTCCGCCGCCTGGCTTGGGTCCCTGAGGGCCATGGCCTCGTCGTAGTACCCTCCGCCGTACCAGAGGGCCTCTTCGCCGCAATAGTCGTCCTCGGCGACGTAGGGCTTGAGGAGGACGCGGCCCACGTACACCTCGCGCCCGTCGAAGACCGGGTCGGTCAGCCAGATGCCGGGCAGCACGTCCCCGTTGTCGTACGCGGTCGTGTCCTCCGGGACGACGATGAAGGGGTCGACGTCGAACCCGTGCCCCTCCTGCGGGGCCATAGCGCCTCCATGCTCAGTCAACGAGGCTCACCTCCATATGCAGCTTCCACCAGTTGCCGACCTTCTCGCGGTCGAGCACCTCGCCGCGCAGAGTCTTGCCGCCGTCCATGAGGCGGGCGAGGAGCTCGTTGCGGTCGGCCGGGACGAAGCCCAGCTTCCTGCCCTCGCACTCCACGCGGATGGCCCACTCGTCGGCCAGGTTGTCGGGTTCGCGGACGAAGGTGAGTGTGGCGTCCTCCGGCATGGACGCCACAAGGTCGTCGATGCCCGGCACGTGGGTCGTGCCGGCGATGCGCATGCTCTCGTAGAGGACGATCCTGGACTCGAAGGGCATGGGTATCGAGAGGGACGTCCCCCCCAAGGTTCCCAACGAGCCCCCATGCTGCAGGATCGTCGCAAGGCCGGCGGACGCGCCGGCACCCTCCCCGCTCATCGCCTCTCCTCCCTCAGCTCCCTGATGGCCTCCTCGTAGGCCTCGGCAACCTTCCTCTGCTCCGCGATGCGCGCCTTCAGGTCCCTGCGCATACGCGCGAGCTCCTTCGGGCTGTCCAGGAGCTCCCGCAGGATGTAGGGATGGCCCGACTTGAGCTCCTCCAACTGGCCGAGAAGCACGTTGAGCTGCGCCTCCGCCATGGCGAGGTCCACGGCGGCGTCCTGCTCGCCGCCATCGGCGCCCACGGAGTCCAGCGGCTCGTCGAGGTACTCCGTGGCGGTGGCCACAGCCTGCAGGCTCTGGAGGTCGCCGGCCTCGTAGGCGGCCTGCGCGATGGCGAAGAACCGCCGCTCCTCGTCGGTCTGCCCCGGGTGGATGTCGGGGTGGAGGCGCTTCACCAGCAGGCGGTGCAACCGCTTGACCTCAGCGGTCTCCGCCGGGGAGAGCTCGCGTGACCCGGTGAGGCACTCGAGCCGCGCCAGCTGGTCGGCCACGCGCCGGGAGAGCTCCTCCTCCCAGGCCTCGAACTCGACGTCCAGGGCTGCGTCCAGTGCCTCGTCGGAGAGGGTCTCCCCGCGGTTGACGGCCGCGCGGAGGAGGGTCGCCTTCCTGCGCAGGCGGCGGGCCTTCAGCTGCCACCGGTAGAGGTCGGTCTCCAGGCAGCCCACGGCCCCGGCATACTCGGCCAGGATCTGCGGGTTCACCTGCAGGTGGATCTCGTCGATCTCGAACAGCGTGTCGATGATGCGGCGGCGCGTGGCCACGAGCTCGTCGAGGACGGACCGTGTCTCTCCCTCCATAGGGACCTCCCTCCGGGCGTGTATGGGCGTCGGGTGCTCTTCTCGGATACTGGGGTGCGGCCCGACGGTCAACCCCTAGGAATCAGCTCGTACTCGAGGGTGACCGCGCAGCTCACCTCGATGGGCGTCGGGTTGAACACCGGGACCCGCCGGTCGTCACCGGATGCACGCGCCAGACAGTCCATGCCCCCGAGGTTCCGGGAGACCTCGTTCTCCACGTGGAGGATGCCGCCGAGCTCGCAGCCCGTCGCCGCGGCGAGCGCGGCCGCGCGGCGGCGGCCGGCCTCCACCGCGCGGCCGACGATCGTCTCGCGCGCGGCCTCGCGGTCCTTGAGGGAGAAGTCGATGTCGACAGAGATGCCAGGGCCCATGTCGAGGAACGCGCCCCAGACCCGCCGGTGGTTCTCCTCGTCGCAGGGAAGCCGGAAGCTGACGCCCCCGTGGCACTCGTAGGTCTCCGGCCGATCGTCGGTGGCGCCATATCGCCAGATGCTGAAGTTGCCGGTCTTGACCTCGTCGCGCGGCACGCCGATAGACTCAACGGCAGCCAACACCGCGTTCAGGCTGCTGGCGTAGAGGTTCACGGCCCCCTGCTTGGTAGCGGCCTCCTCCTCGAGGTAGACCGAGACCTCGAGGATGTCGGGCTGGAACTCGTCGGACACGCTGGCGTCGACCTTGACCGTAGGCGTCATGGGGGCTCCTCTCCCGCCGCGCGGATGCGCTTGGTGCTTCTCTCAGGTTGCTTATCTCAACCATAGCTGAAAGCACCGTGGGAGCTCTGCCCCAGAGCGGCAGAGGGCCGTTCGAGGAGGGGGCGACGGAAACGGTCGTGACGCGACGGCGCGTTGCCCCGTCACGACCTGGCTCGGCCCTATCCCGTGTAGGCGTCGTCCGCCGTGTTGGAGAAGTCCTGCTCGGCGAGCCGGGGCGCCTCTTCCTCGGTCTCAGGCACGTCGATGCGCTCGATCTTGAAGACCACCGGCCGCGTGCCGTCGTTGCAGCAGGCGATCATCATACGGTCGTCGTTGGTCCAGCCGTGCATGATGGCGCCGCCCTGCAGCGCCGTGTAGATGTAGCGGCTCACGGCGTCCCACGCCTCCCCGCAGGGCCAGTCGCCGCCGTCGGCCACGCGTGTGCCGCGACCCAGGTGGTAGAAGTCGTCCTTCTCGGGCGTGCGGTCGAACTCGAAGACGTCGCCGGCGGCAAAGCAGGGGCACGGCCCGCTGGCGGGGTCGGCGAGGTAGCGCTCCTGCAGGTCGGGGAACAGCTTGGTCTCCAGGACGGTGACGCGGCAACGGTGCCTCATGGTCGTCCTTCCATCGCGTTTGAACAGTCCAGGTATTCGGGCGCCCTCCGGGGCCCTTCTCCGACCCCTCTCAACCTTACCGGACTCCTCGGGCATCGGCCCAGCCGCCTGAACGCGGTTGGGGACATCCCCCGCCGGGACCCCGACCTCCGTGTAGGCTGGTCCAAGAACGCCCGCACGAGAGGAGACCTCATGGCCACCGTGCTCCAGACGCCCCGGACCGTCCTTCGCCCGTGGACCGACGACGACGCCCCCGCGCTCTACGCCTACGCCAAGGACCCCGAGGTCGGCCCCATCGCCGGGTGGCCGCCGCACACGGGCGTCGAGAACAGCCGCAGCATCATCCGGGACGTGCTCTCCGCACCGGAGACCTACGCCGTCGTCCTCAGGGAGACGGGCGAGCCGGTGGGGAGCGTGGGCCTCCACTTCGGGGACGCGGGCAGCATGCCCCTGCCCGACGGCGAGGCCGAGCTCGGCTACTGGATAGGGCGTCCGCTCTGGGGCCGGGGCCTCGCCTCGGAGGCGGCGGCCGAGCTCGTCCGCCATGGCTTCGAGGACCTGGGGCTCAGCGCCATCTGGTGCGGGTGCTACGAGGGCAACGACCGGTCGCGGCGCTGCATGGAGAAGTGCGGGTTCGTCTACCACCACACCGCTGAGGACGTCCCCTGCCGGCTCATGGGCGACGTGCGCACCGAGCGGGTCTCGCTCCTCACGAGGGAGCGGTGGCTGGCAGGATCGGGAGAGGGCCGCAGGTAAGAGCCCTATTCCCAGACCAAGTTGCCGTCACCGTCGCCGAGGTGCCGGTTGGCGCACTCCAACGCGGACGCCGCCCGGACCAGCTTGGCGTCGTCCCAGTCCACGGACTGCCAGCGGTCGTCGGCGGGCAGGGGGATGTAGACCGCCTTGCCGCCGAACCGCTCGAGCCGGCGTTCCACCGGCGTGGAGAGCCCTGGCGCGTTGGTGAGCAGAGCGAGGCGGTGCACGCGCGGGTCCCCGGCGTCGCCGGCGCGGTCCATGACCACAACCCACCAGCGGCTCCCGGGCTCGTTGCCCTCCCCCACCTCCACCTGGACGGCGCGGAGGACGTCGTCGAAGTCGGGGCCGTAGACGTTGCCGGAGCCGTCGTCGCCGGCGGTGCCGTCGAGCAGGCCCTCCTCCACGGGCTCGCACTCCATGGTGGCCACGAGGTCGGGGTCCGGGTCGACCTGCCGCGGGGCGGCTTGCTCGGGAAGCGGGGTTGGCTCGGAATCGGTCTCGGCAGGGTCGAGGGGGCCGTGAAAGTCGGAGACCCCCTCCCCGCCGCGGAGGTCGGGGTCCCTCCCGGTCCCGGGGGCGCCGAAGACGCGCCAGCCCACGAGGCACACGACGAAGACGCCGCAGAGCAGGGGAATCGCCACGAGAAGGTCCTGCCTGGACTTCATGGGCCCTCCAACGGTCGCAACCGGTTTGGAATCTGTTAAGGAAGTATACAGGGGATACATCGAACATCGCAACTGTTTAGCCGTTAGCTGAGGAGGAGTGGGGAGCTGCTCATGTGTCTGGTTCAGGCGACAAGTGAGTTGGTTGGGGCCGTAAGCGAGTGGTTTTCATCGGTCGGGGCCACACGTGGATGGGCAGTCTCCCACGTGCGGCCCGGACCCCTCCTTGGCGACCACGTGCAGAGCGAACTCGCTTGACGAGCGCAGTCGACGAGCGTGGTGACCTGTTTGACGAGCGGACGAGCCCGCTTGCAGCCCGAGCCGGCCGGCATGCAGCCCCGGGACCCTCGTCTGCCCGCGCATCCATCAATATACAAATATACGAAGTGACAGATAGACCAGGCACCTTTGTCACGAGAGTCGGTCCGAGCCTGGACGGGCTCGGGGCTTCAGTGCGGCGGTTCGGGGCCTCGGTGAGCAGAATCCCGCGCACTGAAAGGCCGAACCCCTCGGGATTCGCGCACCGAAAGGACGAGGACGTGCACCGAAGCCGCGAGCCCGCCGCAGGCAGGGAACGTGCACCGAGGCAGCGAGCCCGCCAAAGACCGCCGTCGCGCACCGGCGTCAACCATGCAGGTAGCACCACTCGTCGTGGGAGTTCACCACACCCGCTGCCTGCAGGAACGCGTAGGCCGTCACCGGGCCCACGAACCTCATGCCGCGTCGCTTGAGGTCGCGCGACAGCGTCTCGGACAAAGGCGAGGACGAGAGCCCCGTCTCGCGCACCGGCTCGCCGTCCACCCAGCCCCAGAGGTACGCGTCGAACGAACCGAACTCCTCCTGCACCCCCATGAACACCCGCGCGTTCCCGACGGCCGCCCTGATCTTGGGGCCGCTGCGCACGATGGAGGGGTCGGCCATGAGGCGTGAGACGTCCTCCTCGGTAAAGGCCGCGACCCGTGCCACGTCGAACCCGTGGAACGCCCGCCGGAACCCCTCGCGCTTGTTGAGGATGCACTCCCAGGAGAGCCCCGCCTGGAAGCACTCGAGGACGAGCAGCTCGAAGAGCCGGCCGTCGTCGTGGCACG
>ERZ808035.383-NODE-383-length-44025-cov-7.021002_pt1 | contig 44025 bp, 41 predicted proteins | sample MGYA00380189_ERZ808035 | MGnify/ENA primary metagenome ERZ808035 (study PRJEB31490, sample SAMN06133407) | mouse gut metagenome | isolation source: M5_1 | host: mice | place: China: Chengdu | collected 2015-05 ...
GGATGTAACAATGAACTGCTGGACGCGTGCTGTCTGTTGAAAGAGTACGCCCAGTATGTGGCACAGGTGCGGGCATATGCGGAAAAACTGCCTTTACCAGAAGCAGTCGAAAAGGCGGTTGACGATTGTATCCGAAATAATATCCTTGCAGAGTTTCTGGCAAAAAACCGGGCGGAGGCGATAGCGGTGAGTATTTTTGAATATGACGAAGAAAAACATATGAAGAGCGAGCGGAAGGAATGGCGGGAGATCGGCTATCGGGAAGGTCGCGAAGAAGGGATTTCGGAGGCTCTTGATATCCTTAAAACTTTGATGGACGCCGGAAAATCGGAGGAAGTGAATCGCGCTCTCAATGACAACAACTTTCGCAGGAAGCTGCTTGAGGAATACTTTACAAAAGAAGGCCGCCTTGTCTAAAGGCGCGCCTTCTTTAAAAAATTCATTCTTCTACTGCACAACCCCGTCGCCGCCGCGTGTCCAGACGATATTATCCCGGATCATCTGGTCGATGTCCATACCGATAATCTCCGATGCGCGCGCCTTGGCAGCGCCCTCATTAGCCGTGCCGAGCTGCCTGTAAATATCGTAGGCAGGCTTGTGACTGCCGTCCAGATTTGTGAGACCCAGACTCAGCTTGCTCTCCATCTCGTGCGCGTCGTCCTTAAACCGAAAGAGCATAAATGCGTCCACATCCGGCAGGGAAGCCGCCTTCAGATAACCGTAAGCCACCGATGCTTCCTGCTTTTCATCCCCAAAATAGGAAGTAAAGCCGATCTCCGCCAGCGAAATACTGCGCACCTGCCCCGCAGGATTCAAAAATTTCCCCTGATGCATATAATCAATCAGCACGTCAATGTTCTGCATGGTGATATAGGGGGTGGAAACACTCTGCTTCACCCATACCGCCGGCCCATTCCATGCGTAAGGATCATAGAGCGGCGAGTTGTAAGGGTGATAGGACAGCCCCCAGTCGATATTCCCCTCCCGGTTGATATAATAGTTAAACTGATCGAGATAATCTTTTGCCAGAAAACTTCCGGGATTGGACTTTCTCCCCCACTCCTGGTCAATGGAGTTGTACACCTGCACATTGGCGTTCATAGCCTTCAGCTCATTGTAGAAAATACGGAAAGCCTTCACATAAGCGCTCACATTCACGTCAAGACTGCTCGAGTCCATATACCACCAGGAAGTTCTGGCATTGACCTCGTTGCCCAGAATCCAGTTGTCAATCTGTCCGTTCCCGGTCGCCCCGGAATAACGCTGCCCCAGAAAAGCACACACTGCTTTCAGGTGATTCACGCCTGTGCTCTCCTCCACATTCAGCGCATAGCTGGGGCACTCCGCGCCTGTTGCCTGCGGGTGCACCAGATCCTGTGATCCCGCGGTTCCGCCTCTGTTTAAAAGTACCATGGTCACCTGCATACCCTGATTGTTAAAACCCTTCACCATCTGGTCATAGTGGGTAATCCGGCCATTGCTGAAATAGTAAGTCTGTCCGTTGTATGCAAAAGGAATCGTCCCGGCCTCCCCGGGCGCCGCGCAAATTTCATCGAGATAAATATTGTAAACCACCTGCTGCACGCCGAGATCTTTCAGCTCTCCGCTGGCAATCGCAGAAACCTCCGGCAGAATGCCTTTGATTCCCCGGTTCATACGCCCCGTGGTAAACGCTGCGACAGCCTCCGGGTTCGTGATATAATGCTCGTCGCTGACCTGTACCATCTGTCCGCCCTGTTTCACCGCCACCAGAAACTTCCGGCTCAGGTTGGAATCCGGCGTATTATGGTTCAGAGGAAAAGACGCTGTCACTAAAGTCCCCGCATCCACAGTGGCGGCCACAGTTCCCACAGGCCCGTCCTGATAAACCTCGTTCGCATAAATATAATATTTACCGTCATCGCCTGACGGAACGCTCGACGCTTTCAGCGTACAGTTCACATTTCCCCCCACAATCTGGCAGGAGCTGATGGAAACCGGCCGTCCCGCCGCCTGTACGCTTTTTCCACATACTATGACCGATATGGTCAACAGCAGAAATGCCGCAAAAACCTTCCATGATTTAACAATTTTTCTTTTGCACGCTTTCATATGATTCTCCCAATCCCCTTAAATTTACTCTGCAGTTTTCTCGATTCTGGTACAATCGCACTGCTCATTGGGTACAGTGTACCACATCTTAATCCAACGCGCAAACCCTACTGCTGTAAATAACTGTTGATCGTCCGCTGTAAAATTTTCATATTGCTGTCTATGGTCTTGTCGTTTTGCAGGATTTCGCTAATCTCGCTGTCCGAAAGTGCAAGCGCCTGCTCGTACTTTTTGAACTGAGGCGCGGTGTAGCCCTCCTCGATTACCTGACTGAGAAGTTTACCGCTGATCACCGTCTCGCCCTCCTCCATCTCCGCCTGCACGATCTCCTCCATCTCCGCGGACTGTGTCACCGCCCGCAGCACCGAAGCGCCCTGCGAGTGGGAAAAGATCTGTGTCTGGATTTTCTCGTCATAGGTGAGCAGTTTTAAAAATTCCCACGCAAGCTCCTCCTTGCGTGTGTTTGCACTGATCCCCATGAGCAGCGTATCGACCTGGGATACATTGCCGCCCTCCATGCCCGCAGGCATCGTGATACAGTCCCATTTGAAGTTGGCGTACCTCTTAATCTTGTAGGGATAAGTCTTATAGGTGCGGTACTCCGCAAAAGTCAGCGGCATAAACGCCACGTTGCCGCCGTTAAAATCCTCCTGCGCCACCTTTTGCCCGCGGTACAGCTCATTCAGCTGGCGGATGTACTTCACCGATTCGATCACGCTGTCCTCCGCCAGATAACAGGTTTTTCCGTTGCTCTGAAAGATTTCCCCGCCGTTGGAGTAGACCGCGTCCAGCCAGTCGTAGTTGCAAATCCCAAACTGATCCAGAATGCCATCCCCATCCAGATCTTTTGTGACAAGACGGCAGATATCGTACATCTCCTCCCAGTTCCAATCCGTGTCAGGAATCTCTATGCCCTCCTTCGTAAGAAGCGTCTGGTTCACAAACATTAAAGTGGGCACCGTCTCGTAGGGCAGGGCATACTGGGCATTCCCGTACTTGCCCGTGCTTAAGGCGCTCTGGAAATACTTCTCCTCGTCAAAGGATGTGTCCTGCTCGATCAGCTCATCCAGGTTTTTCATAATGCCTATGGATGAAAACTGGTCAAAATCGCTTCCAAGCACCATAAAGACGTCCGGCTCCTCTCCCGCCAAGATTTTTCTGGACAGCCACTCAGAGTACTCTTCCCTTGGCACGCCGCTGTAGTAGTGCACCTTCACGCCCGGGTGCTCCTCCTCAAAACGGGCAATCGCCTGATCAATAATCGCAAAACTGTTGGCATTAGCCACATTCCAGTTGCTCCCGGTAAACATCCCGAACTCCAGCACCACAGGGCGCGTTTTTGCATAATAGAGCCCGCCCGCAAGGAGCAGGGCTGCGAAAATTGCGGCAATGCCTATGCACTTTTTATGATGCAGCAGTTTCATGACTCTTCATCCTTCAAATAGGGGGCAATGTTTGTCTGTACCGCCCAGATCGCAAGCTGGGTGCGGTCACGCAGTTCCAGTTTATTTAAGATCGTACTCAGGTAGTTGCGCACGGTGCCGTCCGACAGCTTAAGCGTCTCCGCAATCTCCTTGTTTGCCGCACCCGTCCCAACCTGCTCGATAATTTTCCACTCGGTCTTCGTCAGTTCCTCCATGCCCCTTTTCCCCACCTGAATGGTGTAATCGGCACGGGCCATCTTGGAAAACAGGGTCAGCACCTTCGCCGCAATATCGGGATTAATCATGGCGCGCCCGCTGTACACGGTTCTCACGGCGCTTTCCAGCTCATCCATGGAAACGCCTTTTAGGAGATATCCGCTCGCGCCGTACTTCAGCGCGTTGTAGACGTACTCGTCGTCGTCAAAGGTAGTCAGGATGATAATTTTAATCTGCGGGTAGTTTTCCTTGATGATCTTCGTACACTGCACGCCGTCCATCTTGGGCATACGGATATCCATCAGTATCACGTCTGGCTTCTGACGGCGCACGCACTGGATCACTTCCTGTCCGTCCGTCGCCACGTCGCAGACCTCTATGCCCTCCTTGCTGTTTAGTACAATCTGCAGACTCTGGCGGATCAGCTCCTGATCGTCCGCCACCAATACTTTAATCATAACTCTCCCCCCAACGAATCGGTATGTGCGCAGTCACCTTAAAGCCTTTTTGCCCGTCAAAGCTGACCGTGCCGCCGAGCATTTCTATTCTCTCCTTCATATGTCTGGTTCCAAACCCGCTCTTCAGCTCCTTACAGCCGATGCCGTCGTCCCTGACCTCTAACAGCACCTCCCCGTCTATCCGTTTCAGCGTAACCCAGATCTGTCCCGCGTGTCCGTGGCGGACTGCGTTGGTGATACTTTCCTGAATCACGCGGTAGATGATATTCTCTTCATCCTCGCCGAACTCCAGCTTTTCCCCGCCCGCGTCAAAGTAAATCTGGGTATCGGACACCTTTCCCATATCGGTCACCATCTTGCGGATGGAGGCATTCAGGGAAAGCCGCTCCATCTCGTCGGGCCGCAGCTCGCTGACAGACCGGCGTACATCCTTCATGCCGTCCCGGCTCACATCCGCCAGCAGTTTAAGCTGTTTCTTCACCTCCTGCGGCGCCACGTCCACAAGCGCCAGACAGGCGTCCAGCCCGGCGATAATCCCCGTCAGGCTGTGCCCAAGCGTATCGTGGATTTCCCTCGCAAGGCGGTTTCTTTCATTGGTCTGCGCCATCTTTTCCGCCATGTCGGCGTACTCCGAAAGCTGCTCGTTTGCATTCTGCAGCTCATGGTAAAGCACGTTTACTTCTTCAATCGTGCCCCGCTGCAGATTGATCACCGAAAAGCAATAGCCCACGAACAGAATAATATTCAAGGAAATCATCGTATTCCAGATACAGAAAAGCCACTGCTGGCTCGTAAACGTATAGTAGCTCACATAGTCCGACATGTTAAAGAGCGGCATGTAAATGGACAGAAGCTCATAGTCCGCCAGAAGGTAACCGACGATGGCAAGCAGCAGGAAAGCCATCTTCGCCTTGCTGTCCTTGACATAGGCGATCACGTTCGCGAACACGAGGAGCAGAAGCCCGTTGTAGTTAAAGTCCAGCCGGTAGATGATCACCACGCAGATCAGAAGCTCCGCCACGAGGGAAACCGCGCCTCCCCTGCCGTTTCTCATCTGCAAAAAATGCCGGAATACAAAATTGACCATGAGAAGACCGAGCAGAACGAGACAGAGCCACAGATTGGTTCTGGGATTGTCAGGTATCGTCATCACACCGCCCAGAAAATCCCTGGCATCATAATTCGCCCTGATACGGTTCGTCGTCACATAGATGAAAGTACATAAAAATGCTACCGCAATGCCGTTAAGCGCGAGCATTGCCCACTGAAACATATCCGTGTAATATTCCTTTTTTACGCCCATAGCCTTCCCCTACTGCCAGCCATTCACCTCATACTGATCCAGATTTTCCCCGGTGATCATGTAAGGCTCAATGCCAAGATACTCAGGCACTTCCTCCCCGTTTAAATACTTGTAAGCGATCTCCGCCGCCACCCTGCCGATGGTTTCCGGGCTCTGCGCGCTTGTCCCCGTCACATAGCCCAGCTTTAACATCGCCTTAAAGTCGGGCGAACCGTCTATGCCGTAGATCAGCACCCCGTCCTCTCTCCGATGCTGCTGCAGCGTGGCAAGTGCACCGAGCGCCGACGGATCGTTACCGCCCAGCACCACATTGAAGGAAACGCCCTCCGACAGCACCTCCTGCATGACCTTTGCCGAGACTTCCAGTTCCCCGTAGCCGGTTCCCGTATAGACAATGCGGTAATTGTCATCACCGTCAATGGTATCCAAAAACCCCTGAATCCGATTGCTGATCGAGGCCTGCCAGGGGCAGTCGATCACCACAATCTCCGCCTCGTCCACCTGCTCCATCATATCCTGCGCGCACAGCACGCCCGCCTGATAGTTGTCCGTCTCGATGATGGAGGTCACATACTCCCTGTCTTTGACTACCGTGTCGATATTGATGACCACCACCCCTGCCTCCTTACAGGCAAGCAGCGCCGGACGTACCTGCTCCCAGTCCACCGGGTTTAGGAAGAGCACTCCAATGCCCTCGTCGATCATCTCCTGAATCTGTCCGTTCTGCTTCTCCTGGTCCTGACAGGGATCCCTGGAAATCAGAATGTCCCCGTTGCCCTCCACGACCTGCGCAATCGCATCGTTTAACACGTCGAAGAAAGGATTGTTCCTGGTCATATAGGTAGCGCCGAAAAGACGCGGCTTATCAACTGTCTCCGACCTGTCCACGAAAGAACATCCTATCACAGCTATTATAAAAAATGCAAGTCCCGCTGCCAATACACACCGTTTCATTTTTGCTTTCCCTTCTGAATCCACTTTTACACAGCCAACTCCCCTGCGTAGGCGTGTGCATAAAGCAGACTCGGGATACGCCGTATCCCGAGTTCACGTTTGTCTCTCTTATCTTCCCGCTTTTCTGTTTCGGATAAAGTCCACATAAACCGCGAGCAGGATAACGAATCCCTTGACGATATACTGCCAGTTGGAATCCACACCCATCAGGTTCAGCCCGTTGTTCAGGACGCCGATAATCAGTACGCCGATCAGCGTGCCGCCGAGACGCCCGGAACCGCCGCTCATGGATGTACCGCCCACAACTACCGCCGCGATTGCGTCCATCTCTGCGCCGTCGCCCGCCGTAGGCTGGCCGGAATACAGACGGGAAGCCACCACAACGCCTGCGATACCTGCCATAATCCCTATAAAAGTATGTACCCAGAATTTTACCTTACTCACGTTGATACCCGAAAATCTCGCCGCCTGCGCATTGCCGCCCACCGCGTAGATATGACGTCCAAAGTGCGTGCGGTTAACGAGAAAGATCGCGATCACAAAGATAATCAGCATCAGAATGACCGGCGTAGGCACCGGTCCTACGTAGCCCGCGCCCGGGAACTTGAAGGCGTCCGTCATGCAGCGGATCGGCGCGCCCTGCGTATATACAAGCGCGATACCCTTAACGATGTTCATAGATGCCAGCGTAACAATGAACGGCGGTATGTTTGTCTTACAGATCACAAGACCGTTCGCCATTCCCACCAGGGCGCCGATACCGATTGCAATGAGAAACGCAAAGGCCTCCGGCATACCCAGATGTACCACACACCCCGCCGCCACACATCCGGACAGAGCGATGACAGAACCGACCGAAAGGTCGATGCCGCCAAGAATAATGACCATCGTCATTCCTGTTGCGAGAAACAGGTTGGACGCATTCTGACGCAGAATATTGAAAATATTCTTCTGGGTCAGGAACGTAGACCTCGTAGTCGGGAAAACAATCAGAAATACACACATTGCCAACAGCGCAATGATAATGCCGATATTGTCTTTAAAATATTTGACAACTCCGTTTTTAAATCTAACCATGTTGATACCTCCTCCTCACTTACTTTGCCGCTAACTGCATGATTTTTTCCTGTGTTACGTCCTCATGGCTGAGGCATCCTGTTACACGGCCGTCATTCATCACGTATACGCGGTCACTCATATTGATGATCTCCGGCATTTCCGAGGATATCATAATAATCGACATACCCTTTTTCACCAGCTCGTTCATAATCGCATAGATCTCCGCCTTCGCTCCCACATCCACGCCCCTGGTCGGCTCATCCAGAATCAGAATCTTCGGGTCTGTGGCAAGCCATCTCCCGATCATCACCTTCTGCTGGTTTCCGCCGGACAGGTTTCCGATAACCTGCTGCTGGCTCGGCGTCTTGGTCGCCATCATATCAATATATTTCTGGGTAATTTCCTCTTCCATCTTATAGTCCACGCGGAAGTTTCTGATAAACTGCCCCAGGACCTCTATCGTGGAATTAAACTGCACGTCCTGCACAAGATAGAGCCCTTCCTCCTTCCGGCTCTCAGGGACGAGCGCAATGCCATATTTCAAGGCGTCTATCGGGGACTTGATATGTACCGGCTGCCCCTCCACATACACGCTGCCCTTCCTATCGGGCGTCAGGCCGAACACCGCTTTCATGGTTTCGCTTCGCCCTGCCCCCACCAGGCCTGCGAAACCGATGATCTCGCCCCTGTGCAGCTCGAAGCTTGCGTCCTTCACCATCTTTCCGTCCGCAATATGTTCGCCTTTCAGTATCACTTCTCCCGGTTCCTGAAAATCTCTCGTATAGTAATTTGTCAGCTCACGGCCCACCATCATGGCGATCAGGTCATCCTTGCTCGTCTCCTTTACCACTCTCGTTCCGACGCTCTCTCCGTCACGCATGACCGTAACCCGGTCACAGATCTCCTCCAGCTCGCTCATTTTATGGGAAATATAGATAATGCCAACGCCCTTCTTCGTCAAAGCCCGCATGGTATCAAACAAAAATCCAACTTCCTTATCTGAAATCGAAGACGTGGGCTCATCCATAACCAGTATCTTTGAATTAAAGGAAATAGCTTTCACAATCTCCACCATCTGCCGCTGGGCGATGGTAAGTTTCTCAACCAGTGTGTCCGCGTCTATATGCATCTCATAGGTGTCGAGGAGCTTCTGCGCCTCCTCCGTCATCTGCCTGCGTTTGATATTGAGTTTACTGCCCGCTTCCCTTCCGAGAAAAATATTCTCGGCAACCGTCATGTAAGGGACCAGCACCAGTTCCTGATGCACAATGGAAACACCGGCGTTTCTGGCAGATACAACACCGTCGATGTTCACCTTCTGGCCTTCAATCCAGATTTCGCCCTCCTCCGCATGATAGATACCGCCGAGAACCTTTATCAGGGTGGACTTGCCGGCGCCGTTCTCCCCCAGAAGAGCGTGCACCTCTCCCGCGCGAAGCTCCAGATTTACATTGTTTAACGCCTTTACGCCCGGAAATGATTTACTGATTCCTTTCATTTCAAGCAAATATTTCTCACCCAACTCCAGTCACCTCCTAAGATAAAGAGTGCCAGTTTATATTTACTGACACTCTTTCGGTTTCTTATCCGTTCAACAAATCGTCTGCTTACTGCCAGCCGTCCGTCCCAAACTCGTCAACATTGTCCGCTGTGATCAGGAATGTCTCAATCGGGATGAACTCCTCTACCGTTTCGCCGTCCAGCCACTGGTAAGCAGTCTCAGCGATGGTCTTGCCGATGGAGATCGGGGACTGTGCGCCCGTGCCTTCCATAATCGTATCCTTTAACAGTGCCTTTACGTCGGGAGAACCGTCCACACCGTAGATCATAGGGGTAACGCCCGCTGCGTCCGCTGCCGCATATGCGCCGAGAGCCGTGGGGTCGTTTCCGCCAAAGATCGCCACTACATCCGGGCTCGCCGTCAAAAGGTCAGTCGCCTTCTCGTTACCTAACTGCTGGTTACCCTGCGCATCCTGCTGACCTGCGATGTTGAAAGTCACGCCGGACTCTTCCAGAGCCGCCAGGAAGCCGTCTGTCCTGTCTGTCACAGACTGCATGGTAGGGGAATCCAGAACCAGGATATCACCGCCCTCCGGGCATTTCTCAGCCAGATCCTTACCGCACACATAACCCGCATTGTAGTTGTCGGAACCTGCGTAGGAGATCAGATAACTCATATCGCCCACCTGTGTATCGAAGCCGAACATCGGGATATCCGCATCTTTCAGCATGTCAAGCGCGGGGATGATACCGTCCGCATCCACCGGATTGACAAACATCAGGTCAACGCCTCTGGAAATCATATCCTCAATCTGGTCAATCTGCGTGTTGGAATCGTTGGCAGGGTCCATGGAAACCAGTGTGTCGCCGTGAGCCTCAACAACCTCCCTGATCGCGCCCTCCAAAGCTACGAAGAAGGGATTTGTGCCGTCCATACAGGTGTAACCGATCACTCTGCCGCCCTCGGATGCCGCGGGCGCCTCCGCCTCTGCCGCGGGCGCCTCTTCCGCCGCCGGCGCTTCCTCCGCTGCGGGCGCTTCCTCTGCCGCAGGAGCCTCCGCCGCAGGCTCAGTCGCCGCAGGAGCTGCCTCGCCGCCGCCACAGCCTGCAAGGATCGTTGTCAACATTGCGGTACATAAAACTGCACTTACAATTTTTTTCTTCATTTACTATTTCCTCCCTTATTTTTTTTGATAAGTCGAGTATAAATGTTTTCTTTCCTGCTGACACCTGTCCTTTGTAATGAATCTGTTATGACATCTGTCACATTTTCATATGACATTGTCAAAGTGCGGTAAGCAGACTCGAGATGCTCGCCGTAAGGCTTATTCACACAAGAAAGAGAAGACCCCTCGATCTTCTCTTTCGTAAATTTTGTATATCCTTGTCCGTATTTCTGGTTTTAAACTGTCGGAAGTCCGGCGAAACCTTTCTCCAGATCCTCCTCCGTCGGAATATAATCCGTCATCTGCCCGTCGTGGAATTTCCCGTAAGCTACCATATCGAAATATCCCGTGCCGGTCAGCCCGAAGACAATCGTCTTCTCCTCGCCTGTCTCCTTGCACCTCATCGCCTCGTCTACCGCCGCCTTGATCGCGTGGGCGCTCTCCGGCGCGGGCAGGATGCCCTCCACTCTCGCAAACTCCTCGGCCGCCTTAAATACAGCCGTCTGCTCCACGCTGACCGCCTCGATCAGCCCGTCGTCATACAGCTGTGACACGACGGAGCTCATGCCGTGATAGCGCAGTCCGCCCGCATGGTTCGGAGCCGGCATAAAACCGCTTCCCAGCGTGTACATCTTCGCAAGGGGGCAGACCTTCCCGGTATCGCAGAAATCATACGCAAATTTCCCCCTGGTCAGGCTCGGACAGGATGCGGGCTCCACCGCTATGATACGATAGTCCGCTTCCCCTCTGATTTTCTCGCCCACAAAGGGAGAAATCAAACCTCCCAGATTGGAGCCGCCGCCCGCACAGCCGATAATCATATCCGGCTTGATATCATATTTCCGAAGCGCCGCCTTCGTCTCCTCGCCGATGATGGACTGATGTAAAAGCACCTGTGAAAGGACACTTCCCAGCACGTAGCGGTAACCTTCCCTCTCTCCTGCCGCTTCCACCGCCTCAGAGATGGCGCAGCCGAGACTCCCTCCCGTTCCCGGGAACTGTTCCAGGATTTTACGCCCCACTTTCGTCGTGTCGGAGGGCGACGGTGTCACCTGCGCGCCATAGGTGCGCATCACCTCACGGCGGAAAGGCTTCTGTTCGTAGGAAACCTTCACCATATAGACGTGGCAGTCTAAGCCAAAATAGGAACACGCCATGGAAAGCGCCGTTCCCCACTGCCCGGCTCCCGTCTCCGTAGTCACCCCTTTAAGCCCCTGCTGCTTAGCGTAATATGCCTGCGCAATGGCGGAGTTGAGCTTGTGGCTGCCGCTCGTGTTGTTTCCCTCAAACTTATAATAAATCTTAGCCGGCGTATCCAGCTTCTTTTCCAGACAGTACGCCCGCACAAGCGGCGACGGGCGGTACATCTTATAGAAATCCAGAATCTCCCGGGGAATGTCGATATAGGCGTCTGTGTCGTTTAACTCCTGTTTCGCCAGTTCGTCACAGAACACTTCCCGCAGCTCCTCAAAGGTGATCGGCTGCAGGGTGCCGGGATTTAACAGCGGCGCAGGCTTATTTTTCATATCGGCCCGGACATTGTACCACTGTTTCGGCATCTCCTCCTCTTCCAGATAAATCTTATACGGTATCGTTTTTTCGGACATCTCTCTTCCCCTGCTTTTCTTAATTTTTCAGTTTGAATCTGCTCGTCTGCGTCTTGAGCCTGTTCACCTGCTCATACAGCTCCGCGCTGACCGCCGCGGACTCCTCGCTGTTGGCGGTGTTGGTCTGCACCACATTAGATATCTGTCCAAGCGCTTCGGATACCTGTGAAATAGCGGTAGCCTCTATCTGCACCGCATCGGCAAACTCTTCCACGGCGCTGTTTGACTCCGTGACAAGCGTAAGCGTCCTCTTTAAGGACTCAGATACCTCATCCACGATCCGGCTGCCCCGTCCCGCTGCCTGTACGGAATTTTCAATCAGGTCCTTCGTAGCCTTGGCTGCCTGATCGGACTTCGCCGCCAGGTCGCGCACTTCCTTCGCCACAACCGCGAAGCCTTTGCCCGCCTCTCCGGCACGGCTTGCCTCAACCGCCGCGTTCAACGCCAGAATATTTGTCTGGAAGGCGATATTCTCAATCGTGGAAATGATGTTCTCAATCTCCTGCGATGTATTGCTGATATCCGACATCGCGCTGACAAGCTGCTCCATCTGCTGGCTGCTCAGGTTCACCTGATCGCCGGTCATGCGCGCGTTATCCCGCATCTCGGACGCCATCTGCATATTCTTCTCTGCGCTTCTCGCCAGATCTTCCGTCGTGGCTGTAAGCTCCTCCACAGCCGCCGCCTGGTCGGTCGCGCCCTGCGCAAGCATCTGGGAACTGCCGGAAAGACTCTGGGCGTGCCCAAACACCTTATATTCCACATTGTTGATATTGGACATGGCCGACGAGAGGGATCTCGTAAAGCTGTCTATCGAATCCGAAATGGAACGGAAATCGCCGATAAACGGAACAGACGCGCCCACGTCAAAATTGCCGCTTGAAAGCTGGCTCATAATGCGGTTGATGTCTTCTATATATTGGTTAATTCGGTCAATGGATTGTTTCAGCGTTCTGGAAAGGTCACCGATCTCGTCATTGGCATTGTAATTCAGTTCCACCTTCATACAGCCTTCCTGCAGGGGACTGGTTTTTTCCGTGATAAGCAGAATCGGCTTCACCACGCGCTTGATGATATAAAGCACCAGACTCATGAGGAAGAACAGCGTCAGCAAAAGCCCGATGCCCGTGACAACGTGCATGGTAGACACCGTCTTCTCCATGTTCGCCTCGCTGATCTCGTTAAGCTCCGTGCCGCGCTCCACAACCTGATCCAGAAGCCCCACCAGAACGCCAAGGTTGCTCATAATGGTTTCCTGATAGTACGCCTGCGCCTGCGCCGGATCAGCCGCGTACAGATCCAGCACGTAGATAGCCGACTCATGCAGCTGCTTGTGCAGGGGCTCAAGCTGGTTCCTAAGGTCAAGAATCGTCTTGTCATCCGTTCCCGCCTCCCCGTAGAGCCACTGCCCCAGCACGCAGCCCGTCGGGTCTGTGCTTCCCGTAAATTCCGAGCCGCTGTAGAGCGCGTTGCTCAAGTTGGAGGACCATTTGTAATGCGCCGCCTCCGCCTTCTGCGCCCTCTGTAAAAGGGCGTTCACAGCCATATTGGCTTCTGAGGACTCCTCCATTTTATAGATATTTTGGGTTGTCAGTATGCTGAAGATTATCACTGCCAGCAAAGCAGCCGCAACCCTGGTTCCTGCCATGATCTTGATACTTTTCCGCATCCTCGTTTCTCCTTTGATCTTTCTTAATTGGTTTATGTAGGATAATAATCTGCAGTCCTTGCAGAGAAAAACAGCTCTCTCTTATGGTAACATAGCCGTATTGAGGTTATCCTTCCATAAAACAAAGCCGGAATCATACGAATAAATTGTAGCATAACCGTTCTTTTATTTCAATCACTTAAAGAAAATCCATATGCCAAATTCTGTGTTCAGCCGCAGTCCGGCTCCTCCGCGTCAAACAGTTTTCCCGTGGCAAAAGGGCTCCCCACGTCACACCGCCCGTGATGGTACGCCTTTTTCTGCTCTCCACCGTGAAGTTCTTCCGAAGTTTCCACCTTAATCCGGCTGACGCCGTCCTTCGTCAGGTTGTCTAACATATTGATTACATCGTCGATTTCACTCATCGTTTTTCCTCCTTTTCAAAATATGATATGCGGCGTATGCCGTCCGAAACACATCGTCATCCACAGGCAGCACTCTATATTCCGTCAAAGTACGATGCCACCGCCTCACAAGTCTCCCCGATCAGTTCGTCAGAGTGGGCATCCGAGACGAACATCGCCTCAAACGGGGACGGCGCCACATAAATCCCCCTCGCCAGCATCCAGTTAAAATAAGCCGCAAACGCCTCCCGGTCACACCGGCAGGCATCCTCGTAGTTTTCCACCTTGCCGCCGGGGACAAAAAACGCCGACAAGAGCGAACCCGCCCGGTTCACCGTAAGCCCTGCGCTTCTGTAAGCCTCCTCCAGCGTCTGCGCCCGCCTGTCAATCCGCTCATAAATTCCCGGATCGTCCATCAGAATTTTCAGTGTGGCAGTGCCCGCCGCCACCGCCACGGGATTTCCCGACAGCGTACCCGCCTGATATACCGCGCCGAGCGGGGCAACACAGGACATGATGTCCCTTCTGCCGCCGTAAGCCGCCAGAGGCATCCCGCCGCCCACAATCTTTCCGAACGTGTAGAGATCGGCGTGAACGCCCGTGTACCCGGACGCGCCGGCAAGTCCCAGCCTGAACCCTGTGATCACCTCGTCAAAAATCAGAAGCGCACCCTGCTCCTTTGTCGTGCGGCGCAAAAATTCCAGAAACCCTTTTTTCGGCGGCACCACGCCCATGTTGGCAGCCACCGGCTCCACCACGACCGCGGCCACCTGACCGTGGTTTTCCTCCATCAGCGCGCGCACGGATTCCTCGTCATTATAGACTGCCGTCAGAGTACACGCCGCATATCCCTCCGGCACACCCGCGCTGTCAGGCACGGACTGAGTCATAAGCCCAGAGCCGGCCTTCACCAGCAGACCGTCTGAATGGCCGTGGTAGTTTCCGGCAAACTTGATGATCTTCTCCCGCCCCGTATAACCTCTCGCCACGCGCACGGCGCTCATCACAGCCTCCGTGCCGGAACTGACCAGGCGCACCATCTCTACATCGGGCACGCAGGCGTTTATCCGCTCCGCCAGCTCCACCTCCCCGGCCGTCGGCGCGCCGAAGGTAAGCCCCCCAGCGCTGGCTTTCTGCACCGCCGCTGCCACTTGCGGATGTGCATGTCCCAGAATACCGGGTCCCCATGAACAGACATAATCCAGATACCGGTTGCCGTCCACATCAAAAAGCCACGGCCCCTGCGCCCTCTCCACAAAGAAAGGATGTCCGCCCACCGCGCCGAAAGCCCGCACCGGGGAGTTGACCCCGCCCGGGATCAGATGCTGCGCCTTTTCATAAAGCTGTTCTGATCTGCTGTTCATACTATCCCCCATTCTACCGCCTCCAGGGCATGGTAGGTAATGATGATCTTCGCGCCCGCACGCTTCATCGCCGTGAGATTCTCCCGCACAATCCTTCTCTCGTCAATCCACCCTCTCTGTGCAGCCGCCTTCACCATGGCGTACTCCCCGCTCACATTGTACACCGCAAGGGGCATATCGAACGTAAGCGCCGCCTCCTTTAAGACGTCCAGATAGGCAAGGGCCGGTTTGACCATCACAATGTCCGCCCCCTCCTCTATGTCCGCACGGATCTCCCGCAGCGCCTCCTGCCCGTTGGCAAAGTCCATCTGGTAGCTTTTGCGGTCGCCGAATCCCGGCGCCGACTGCGCCGCGTCCCGGAAAGGTCCGTAGTAGGCGGAGGCAAACTTCGCGCTGTATGCCATAATCGGCGTCTGGGTAAACCCGGCATGGTCAAGTCCTTCCCGTATCGCCGCCACCCGGCCGTCCATCATATCCGAGGGCGCCACCATATCCGCCCCCGCCTCCGCCAGGCTCACCGCCATCTTCACCAGATACGGCAGCGTCTCGTCATTGAGAATCTCCTCCCCGCGCACCATCCCGCAGTGCCCGTGGGAAGTGTATTCACACAGACATACATCCACCACGACGTAAATTTCCGGGTACTTCTTTCTGATATGCCGGACCGCCCTCTGGGTAACGCCGTCCCGCGCATACGCCTGACTCCCCTGCGGGTCCTTGCAGGCCGGAATGCCAAAAAGCATGACGCCCCCGATGCGCGCCTCTTTCACCCGGTCCAAGATTTCGTCCAGACAGTCAACGGAATATTGGAAAACACCCGGCATGGAATCCACCGGATTCTTTATCTTTTCCCCCTCTGTCACAAATATAGGGTAAATAAAGTCTTTCGGGTGCAGTCTCGTCTCCTGCATCACAGCGCGGATTCTCTCATCCCTTCTCAGTCTTCTGAATCGGTACATGGTTTGTCTCCCTTTCTACTGTTATCTATAAACCTGCACAGGCAGTCGGCAATGGCGTCCACATCCGCCTTCTCTGCAGTCAGGGGCTGTTTTGCCGCATATTTGTACACTTCCTTTGCGCAGTATTCCCCGATGCAGACATGGCGGCTTTTCGTATTTCTGATGCCCTTCTTCTCCAATCCCTCAAAGTAAGCCTTCGCGCCCATGGCGGAACCGAAGACAATATAATCAGGCTCCTTGGCGATCACCGCATCCCGCTTTCCCTCCTGCACCCCCAATTCATAGAGGGCATACTCTTTATAAGGAATGTCCCGTTCGCGAAATATCCGGGGCATCACGTCGCTTCCCTGCTTTGCCCGCAGGAGAAGCACAGGGCAGAGTCTCCCCTTTTCTCCTTCCTCTGTGCCCTTTCCCTCTCCGTCCATGCTGTTCGCCTGCGCCTGCCTATCCGAAATAAGGTGCGCCAGTCCTTTTGCCAAATGCAGGGAATCATAAACCGGCGGCACATAGTCCGCATAGATTCCGGCTTTCTCAAACGCTTCCGCGGTTCCCGGGCCAATCACCGCGATTTTGTGCCCGGACAGCGTCCTCAGGTCACGCCGTTCCCGCCGCATTTTTTTAAGAAAGACCTGTACCCCGTTGGGGCTGGTAAATACAAGCCAGCCAAAGTCTGACAAATTCGGCAGGGAATCCGCCGCAGGCCTGATCTCCATAAAACTCATATCCTGGATATCCGCGCCCTTTTCCCTGAGCGGCCGGGACGCCCTGTCCGCAAAGTGCGCTGTCCCGGTCACGCCGACCGTAATTCCCGAAAGCGGCAGCGCACTGAGTCCTGCCGCCTCCGCCGTCAGACAAAGCCCTGCCACCGCGCCGACCACAATCACCGCCGGGGCTGCAGTTTTTTGCTTCGCCGCCCTGTCCGGCAGCTCAAACAGCGGTGCCCTCACATCTCTTTGTCTGCTTGTCGTTCCTTCCATAATAATGGCGCAGGGCGTATCCCGGTCTTTTCCTGCCGAAAGCAGTCCCGCCACAATCTCCGCCAGATGATGCATCCCCATCAGGATTACAAGCGTGCCTTTAAGCTGTGCCAGCGCGTGAAAATCCAGTTGCAGTTCCTCCCTGCCGCCTGTTTTCGCCGCTGTCCCCGTCACCACCGTCAGACTGTCGGAAAGCCCCCTGTGGGTCACCGGAATCCCGGCCGCCGCAGGAACCGCTACGGCTGACGTAATGCCGGGTATCACCTCACACCAGATACCCGCATCCCGCAGCGCGGTAAATTCTTCCCCGCCCCTGCCAAACACATAGGGATCGCCGCCCTTTAGGCGCACAACCGTTTTCCCCTCCCGCGCCTTTTCCACCAGAAGGGCATTGATTTCAAACTGCCCCCTGCTGTGGCGTCCATACCGTTTCCCCACATATATTTTTTCACAGTCCGCCCGCGTCCACTGCAGCAGTTCCTCTGACACCAGACTGTCGTAGACCACCGTGTCACATTTCTGCAGCGCCTTTAATGCACGCAGTGTCAAAAGTTCCGCGTCACCGCAGCCGCCGCCCGTCAGATAAACTCTCCCGTCACTCAATCCCTGTGTCTCCTCCATCATTTCAAACGCCTGGGTCAGCCGGCCTGGCTTTGACCATCTTTGCCGCCCGGCGGGCCATTCTCCCACCCTCCGCCGCATCCGCAGCGCCGATAAGCCTGACCCTGTTTTGGGCGTACATGACGTCCAGCAGGATACTGTCCTCCGGGTAGGCCATCTCCGACCCATACAGCGACGCCGCATACGCCGCTTCCAGACTCCCCACTGACGATGCTTCCAGCCTCTGCACCGGCGATGCGCCAGGTCCCCGCACCGCTGTCCTGTCCGCGCCGCGTGCCGACGACGCGCGCCTGCACCATGCCGCCGCTGCCTCGCTGCAGTCAGCCGAAAGCTGCGCCAGCGCTTCCCTCTCTACCAGATAACAAAGCTCTGTCCCCGCGTCCGAAATTCCTTTACCGATTCCGGCCGCAACGGAACCCTGTACAGCCTCCACCGCGATGATGCCCTGACATGCCGCCGGCAAAAACAGTTCCGGGGAAAGTGGATAAAAGTCAAACGCCTCTTCCCTGTCAAAGGCAATCCCAAGCCGGTCCAGTCCCGCCTTCGCCAACAGAATACCGTCGTAACGGCCTTCCTGCAGTTTCTTAAGTCTGGTGTCCACGTTACCGCGGATCTCCTCACAAACTACATCCTCCCAGACTTCTGCAGCAAGCATCTGCCGCCGCCTGCTGCCGGTGCCGATCCGAAATATATGCCCGGAGCCCTTCCGGCCCGGCGCGGTCCGCTCCCCCATCCGCGTATCCCAACTTTTCCCATACACGCCCGCTTCCGCCAAAGATGGGAGCGGAACTTTCCCTCCCCTTGGCACCACAAGCACATCCCGCACGTCCGCCCTCGGCAGGACAGCCGCGATAAAGAGCCCCGGCGCCAGCCTCATCGGCAGATCCTTCGCGGAATGCACCGCCATGTCAATCTGCCCGGAAAGCAGCGCCTGCTCCAGTTCCAATGCAAAAACGCCCTTGTCTCCGATTGCGGAGATGGGGCTGTCCTGAAGCTGATCCCCTCTGGTGCGCAGAATGACAAGCTCCGTCTCTATACTGCTGTCAATCTCCGATATAGCCTCCTGCACGAGAGCTGCCTGTCTCAAAGCCAGTTTGCTCCCCCTCGTGCCGATCCTAATTTCAACCATGCCGCTGTTATTCCCTCTTTCAATTTGAACGCCGCCACGCCTCGACCAATTCAGTCAATTCCTCTGCCGTCACCCCATGCCCCTTTTCCATGCAGTCCATACAGTAGCAGAACAGCTCTCCAAACAGTGATTTTCTGGCATCCTCACTTCCCACCGTACGCATCACCGCCGGTCGAACTTGACCCATCAAGTCAACAACGCTGCCAATTCCTTCCGGCAGCATTCCTGCAATCTCCCTCTGCGCCCACGACGCCGCAAACGGGCTTTTCCCATCCGTGGAGATCCCAATGGTAAGCGCCCCGTCCTTTATGAGCGCGGGAAAGAAAAACGTGCATTTCTCCCTGTCGTCCGCCACATTGACCAGAATCCTCTGCGCTTTGCAGTAATCCGCAATCTCTCCGTTTAACACCGCATCATCCGTGGCGGCAATCACGAAATCGGCGCCTCTCAGATCCTCCATCAAAAAAGCGCGCTCCTCAAAACGAAGGGAGCCCGCCGCGTCCTTTTGCAGCAGCTCCCCCTGTGTCTTCACACACATCTCTATATCCGGCGCAATCACCGTCAGTTCCGGCCCGAACGCGAGCAACTTCTCCACTTTCCTGGCAGCCACCTTTCCGCCGCCCACAATCACGCCGCGTTTTCCTTCCATTTCCATAAAAAAAGGAAAATATCCCATGTATATACTCCCCTTGCTTGACTGAATCGGTCAGCCCTTTTCATTCTCATCAGCGCCGGACACCGTATCCCACAATGCAAACGGTCACTTCAATACCGACAGCACCTTCTCAAAGGAGCTGCTGTCGAGCCCGTCCCGCAGCAGATAGAGCAGTTTCTCCGCCGAACAGTCCGCATACCGTTCCTTCCAATGCGTATCAGCCTCGGTGAAACGGTGGAATGCCAGCGCCTTACAGAGCTTTTCTAAGTCCTCCTCCAGAATTTCCTCCGCATCCGCAAAGGCCTGCTGCTTGCGTCTGTTGTTCTCCTCCGCCAGCTTCTTGATATCGTCCAATGCCACGAGACGGCAGTGCGCCAGTTTCCCGATCTCCGCATCCAGATCAGGCGGCATGGATATGTCGAGGAAGAGCCGTTCCTTCTGCGTCCTTACCGCCTCCCTGACCCGCCCCGCCGTCAGTGTATAGTGGGGGCTTGCGGTTGCCGAAATGATGGCGTCAGCCTCCTCCAAAACAGCGTAGCGGTCCTGGTAATCCACATGTTCCACCTGCGCGCCGGCGCTTTGGCAGATGCCTTTGTGCGACCGCACGGTAGCGATCACGCGGACATCTTTCTGACTGAGCAGATTTTTCAATATAATACTGCCCATCTGCCCGCTGCCGCCCATCAGAAGCACCGTCTTATGGGACACGGGCAGACGCGCCACTTCTCCTGCCGCCAGAGTTGCTACGGAAACTGCCGTCCTGGAGATCATCGTCTCCGTCTTCACCCGCTTGGCACAGGCAAGCGCCGCCTGAAAGGCGCTGTTCAACTCGTACCCTGTATACCCGTTCTCCTTGGCCGACGTGTAGGCATCCCTCACCTGTCCGAGAATCTCATCTTCCCCGAGCACCATGGATTCCATGCCGCATACCACACGAAAAAGATGGTGCAGCGCCCTTTTTCCCTGATATCTTCTGGCAAGGCTTCTGATCTGCTCGGCGTCGTTTCCCGAAAACATCTCAAGTGCTTTCTCCAATTCACAAAAGCGGTTTTCCTCCCCCTCCACATAAATTTCCGTGCGGTTGCAGGTGGAGAGCAGCACACACTGCCCTGCCCCCATGACCGCCCGGATTTTTTGCAGAAAATCGCCTGTCTTTTCTTTCGGTATATAAAATTTCTCACGTTCCTTTGACGCCGCCGTCTTATGGCTGATACTGATACACTCCATCTATTTTTAGCCCAGTCTTTCTCTTTCCCGCCTTATTAGCATGTGGCGCCGCCGTGCAGATGCATCTTCGCCCCGATGATCTCTTCCTTCCTCGCAAGCAGGTCATCCGCCATGAGCTGCGCCTGCACGTTCTCAAATCCCAGCCTGTTTATCGTATCCGCAAAACGTTCCCCTGTATTTCCCTGCTCGCGGAACAGCAAAATCGCCTTTTCCAGGACAGAAAGCACTTCTTCCTCATCGAGGAATATCTTATCCAGCTTCTGCCCGTGCGCTACTTTTTTGCCCCAGCGTCCGCCGATATAGATGCGGTAGCCGTACTCGCTCTCCTCCGAGGCCTTGAAGGGGCATTTCCCCACACAGCGCCCGCAGTTGTTGCATTTGTCGGGATCAATCAAAAGTTTCCCGTCCACAACCTGCGACGCCTCCACCGGGCACGCCAGCGAAACCTGACAGATCTTACAGCCGCGGCACTTCTCCAAGTCAATCGCGGGCACCCGCTGTCCCACGATGCCGAAGTCATTCAGATCAGGCTTCACACAGTTATTCGGGCAGCCGCCCACCGCGATCTTAAACTTGTGCGGCAGCTTCACGGACGCGTAGCCGTGGAAGAACCGTTCATGTATCTTGTCGGATAAGGCGTAGGAGTCTAACAGCCCGTACTGACAGGTTGTTCCCTTACATGCCACAACCGGGCGCACCTTGGAGCCGGTTCCGCCGGTCTCCAGACCTTCCTCCGCCAGAAAAGCGCGCACATTCTCGATCTGGTCAAACGGCACGCCCACGATTTCCATCGTCAGCCGGGTGGTCATAGCCACGTCGCCGCTTCCGAACCGCTCCGCCGCCTCCGCGATCTTTTTGTGCTCCGCCGTGGTAATCTTGCCGTTTCTCGTGATCACACGGACGTTAAAATTGTCTGTCCCCTTGTTGTGCAGACAACCAAGCGCCTTCACGCGGGTAATCTCCTCCGCAGGCACCGTCACCACGCCGGGCCTGCTGTCCACTTTCACCACATTGAAGAAGGAGGAGCCCTCCAGCACCTTCGTGTTCGTGTAGCCGTAGCGTTTCAGCCTGTTCTGCAGAAGATATGCCCTCTTGCCCTTCGCGCAGACAAGCAGAAGCTTCTCGTCCTTTGAAAGGCCCGGCACCTCGCCCTTTACCTTGAGCAGATCCACGTAAGTCGCCCCCGCAATCGTCGGCCCTGCGGGATTTACGTCGATCACGCGGTACCCTTCGGCTGCTCCCGCCAGATATTCCGCGGGCGTAAAGCTGTCCATATCACCCGTTATCTTATTCAACAGCATATGTACAGCCTGTACAAACGGATGGATCGCCGTGGAGAACGGAGGCGCGTAGGACAGGTCCAGACAGGTCATCTGCTCCAGCGTCGCGCCAAAAGTCACGGCCATCACACCGATATCCGTCACCTTATCCACCGCGCCCGGCCCCAGTACCTGCACGCCAAGCAGCCTGTGTGTCGCTTTGTCCGCCACCAGCTTGATCGCAAACCATGCACTGTCGGGATAGTAATGCGCCTTGTCGTCCGTCACCGCCAGCACGCAGACCGGCTCATAGCCAGCCGCTTTCGCCTGCTCCTCGGACAGCCCGGTCCTGCCGCCCGAAAGCCCCGGGAGCTTGACCACGCCAGTCCCCAGAACGCCCGGATATGCCACATCCCTGCCGCCCAGTGCCAGCGCGAGGGTGCGTCCCTCCATGTTGGCGGAGGAACCCATGGGCGACCACTGCCTTTCTCCTGTGAGACGGTTCTTCACCATGGCGCAGTCGCCCGCCGCATAAACGTCCGCCACGTTCGTCGCCATCCTGTCATCCACAAGAACCGTTCCCTTACACATCTCAATCCCGGTATCCTGCAAAAAGCCCGTGTTCGGGCGGATACCTATGGAGAGAATCACCACATCCGCAGGGAGAAGCCCCTTGTCCGTCTGCACCCCTTCCGCTCTCACGTCACCGGTCACACCTTCCAGCTTTGTGGACGTCATTACTTTAATGCCTTTCTTCGCCAGATGGCGCACCGCGTAAGCCGCCATCTCCCCGTCGAATCCCGGCATGATCTGGGGTGCCATATCAATCAGCGTCACCGAAAGCCCTTTTTCCAGCAGATTCTCCGCCACTTCCAGTCCGATGAAACCGCCGCCCACTACCACGGCCCGCTTCACGTCTTCACCCGCTATGTAATCCCTCGTCTCGATGGCGTCATCCGGCGTGCGCATCACGAAAACACCCGGCAGATTTAAGCCCGGCAGGGGCGGTACGACCGGGGATGCCCCCACCGCCACGATGCAGGCGTCATACGCATAAACTTCCTCCGCGCCCGTGCGCAGATTCTTCGCCACCGCCTTCTTTGCGTCCGTGTCAAGCGACACCACTTCCCGCTGGGGATAAACCATGGCGCCGGTGAGGGAACTGTATTTCTCCGGCGTATTGACGATAAGCTGCTCTTTCTCCGGGATCGCCCCTCCTACATAATAGGGAAGCCCGCATCCCGCGTAGGAAATGTCCTTGCCTTTGGTGACAATGGTCACCTCCGCCTCCGGGTTTACCCTCTTGAATTTTGCCGCGGCTTTCGTCCCTGCCGCCACGCCGCCGATCACAAGTAATCTCATAGCATACCTCCTCTTTTCTGATAGAAACCAACTTCATGTTCTCCCAAAAGCAATCTGATTGCGTCTTATATCATTATAATAAATCGAATTTCCCCGCTTCCCATCATGCCATAAACATCTGCAAAAAGCAACTCCGCACTGCTGCGCATTCCTTTAATCCCTCTTCAAACGGGATGGTATTCGGGTAGACGGCCTGCATTTTCTGCACATCCAGCTCATAATCGTAGTCATAAAAACTGAAATAGTTTCTCTGCCCGATCCCTTTAGAAACATTCACAAAGGAAGGTTCTTTTCCGAAACAGGCATAGCACATGGCTACCCATTCTTTGACTGACACAGTCACTGCATTTCCCAAATTCAAAATATGGGCGGCGGGTTTTGTCTCCATGACCGCTTCCATAACGCCGCACAGGTCTGTGATGTCCCACCTGACCAATGACGCCTTTCCCATATATTGTAGCACAATGCCCGGCCCGGCATCAACGGTCCGCCGGACGGATTTGTCAAATGTATGGCAAAAACAAATTGAGATATGACAAAGGATTGTTTATAATAATAGGTAAGAAGTAAAACACAGGCAGCAGCAGAAAGGGGGACGCATTTATGTATAATATCATCACAATCGAGCGGCGTTATGCCAGCGGGGGACACGAGATCGGAAAAAGGCTGGCGGAATCGCTGGGATATAAACTCTATGACCGGAATATCCTGTTGGAGGCGGCGCAGAAACTTGACATACCGTTTTATAACATTGAGACACTTGAGGAGAGCAGTTCCGGCAATGTCCTTTTAAACCTGTCCAAAACCCCACTGGGCGGACTTTCCGGCAATAAGAACCTGCCCCTTGCGGACCAGCTTTTTCTGGAGGAAAAGCGCATCATCGAAAAGGCTGCCGAAGAAGGAAACTGCGTGATCGTCGGAAGAGCCTCCGGCTATATTTTGAAGGATATGGAAAACGCCCTCCATGTGTTCGTCTATGCCAACCATGAAAAACGGATACAGCGTGCAATCGAGAGGGAGGGCATCCAGAAGGCGGAAGCCGAAAACGCACTGAAGAAGAATGACAAGCGAAGAAAGAATTTCTACAACGCTCTCACCACCCACGAGTGGGGCGATCCGAAAAATTATGACCTGTACATGAACGCCGGAAATCTGGGGATTGACCTCTGCGTCAGGATTCTGATGGAAGCGGCGAAAGAGTAAACCGGCAAACGCCAAGGGGCACAGCTTGACTATATAAGTCAGTCTGCGCCCCTTCTTATCTGGATAAGCCTAAGGACATCTTTGTACAGATCGTCTTCATCCTCCAGGTCAATCATCAGCCACCGCTGCCCGTTTCCCTCCCGCGTCTGTTGATAAATTTGCTGCAGCTGCGCCGTACAGGCAGGAAGCATTTCTTCCACAGCCGCCTTTTCCTTTTTGCCGACCACCACCAGAACGGTAAAATACCCCTCTCTCGGATAGACCGTGCACAATGATTTTCCCGCCTTCTTCCACTTCACGTTCCATCCCTTCTCCCAGCTGCAGGAGCTGTACTCCATTTTTTCCCCGCACTTATAAGCACTCTTAATCTCCGAGCAAAACCGCGTGAAAAGGGGATTTCTGACATACTCGCCCAACTCTTCCATGGTGGGGCATATCTTTTTATCCAGCAGGTCGATCATATTTTTTCCCTCCAAAGCATCCCCGCTACCCCAATTTGTAATCTTCCCTTTGTACCAGCTCGTAAAATGCAGCGGAAATATATTCTTTGCTTGTATGCTTTTCCCCCGCATACATCGGATTTACAACAAAATGCACAAACTCCGTATAGGGAGCCACCTTCTTTACAACACGCACCAGCTTATTGTATACTTTTGTGAGCATGTCCGGGCGGGGAATCCAGTCGCCATCATCCGTATACCGTCCGGTCACAATGTAAAGCCTGTTTTTCACAATCTCCTGTTTCCCCGGAATGCAAAAACCTGCTTCGATCACGCCAAGCCACGCTTCGTCGGCAACATATTCATTTTGGGATGCCCGTGTCACATCAAATCCCCCGATTTCGGGAATGTGAAAATAATATTCGCGGCAGTCCGGCTGTACCACATCCAGCGTAGTTCCCGGAATCAACCGCCATCTGCCGTCCTCATATGTATGTCTGTAAATGACGCAGCCACTGTCCAGAGCAGCCTGCGCAACAGACAAAAAATCGTGATATCCCATGTAGTAATTAATCTGCTTTCCCATATAATTACGCGCTGTTCTCCTAAACCTGTATTTCAGCCAATCTCCATGAACGTATCGTTTTCTTCATAGTAAAGAATCGCCTTATACAGTTCTTGTACCCCAGCGTTTTCTTTCTGATCCAACGCAGACATGATAACATCCTGCAGCATATCATGCGTATAAACCACGTCAAGACCATTTTGCACAGCCAGTTCAGGAAAGGTCTCCTCATCTGTCTCCACATCATATGCGGGATAGGGAAGCACATAACATGCAGATTCTAAATCCAGATCCGAAGATTTTGCATAGACACACCATTGGCTGTCCGCACACAATTTTGTTTCGCCTTCCTCTAAATACATTTCCTTAATTTCTTCAATGATCTCTTTAAATAGATACTCCGTTTTTTTCATTTTCCATGCCTTCCTTTCCTCTGAAAACAAGATTTGCCATGACGACCACAAATTATAGCGCGTCCATTCTTTGTTTCCTGCTGCAAAAAGGGTTCTTGTCGAGTAACACTATGTATATGTTACAGATATCCCCGTCTCCCCGCCTCTTCCATCAGCCGGGGCTGGATATCGGGATATGTCAGCCCATCCGGCAGTTTATCCATCAGCGCAATCTGCGCAATCTCGCTGTGCAGTTCTTCCTCAAAACGCGCAATCTCGGCAAAAAACAGCATACCAAAAGATTCTTCTCCATGACCGGCATGGTCAGACACCGTGACGGAATATACACAGACCGGGGCTATCTGAAATTCCAGAGCGCCTGTCTCCTCGTACAGTTCCCGCTTTGCCGTGTCCGAAATATCCTCCCCGGGTTCCCGATGCCCTCCGGGTATTTCCCATGTTTCCCTGTCCCTGTGTCTGCAGAACACATATTTATCCCGTACCTTGGACAGTATGACCGCAAACGCAAGCTGTTCGTCCGCTATCTCTTCATAAAACTTAACCTCTGTCATTTCCGTCGTTTCTCCTTAGACTGCGGTCCACCGGCATCCCTATTTGTCCGTCCAAAGCCCCTTGTCATGCACTTAAAAATAGAATAATTCCTCAAACTTTTTATTAAGCGCGATACACAGAACAAGCGCTAATTTAGCTGTGGGATTAAACTGTCCCGTTTCGATTGAACTGATCGTATTGCGGGATACGCCAACCAGTTCCGCCAGTTGGTTTTGTGATAACTTCCGCTCCGCCCGCGCTTCCTTAAGACGGTTTTTTAATACCAGTTTATCGTCCAAGCCATCACCGCCTTACAAAACCAGAGAGGATGCAATCAGACAATACACATGATATCCCGACATTACAGATACCATTACGGTGTAGACGACTGCCATGGCAAGCTCATGTTTATGGCGAAGCCTCATGTATTTCACCCATAATGTCACCATCTCGGGCGTAAAAGAAAGCGCCCACAGCCCCCAATGTATGCCGCCGCCGAGAAGCATCTGCACGATAGTAAAGACTCCCACAAGAGCCATCATTACTATGGTCGCTTTCGCACTTGCCTGTTTTAAAATCTCAAGCTCATAGATGTCCTTATTTCTATTTTCCGCCCTGCTTCTCTCTAAAATTTCTTCTCTGTCCACAGAAAAACCCCCAATCCATATTGCCAAGTTTTCTTGTCATATTCTCATTATAATGTTGCCAAGTTTTCTTGTCAATATTTCCGAGGCGTTTTTCCGAAAGTAACAGTAACTATTCAGCCTTCAGCTTCCTAGTTACTGAATCCGGCCTATTCCAAAATCAAAACCCTACGCCAGCACCAACGCCTTTTTCGGACAAAGCTTTGCGCATTTGCCGCAGCCGATGCACTTGTCATAGTCAATCCTGGGCGCTTCAAAGCCTTTCTGGCTAAGCGCGCCCACCGGGCAAACTTTTACAGCCGGGCATTTGTGGTTTTGAGGACAATGCTCCACTACAATGTTTAATTTTTTCTCCATAAATTGATTCCCTCCCTATTCAAATTCAGCGGTCTGTCTGCTCCGTCATAATTCCCCAGCGAATCCCAAACTTGTCAACAAAAACGACCCGGCAGGAACTGTAAGGCGTCGCTTCCATCTGATATATTGTCTTACTGCCTTCTTTCATGATTTCATATGCCCTTTGTACTTCTTCTTTAGTATCATACATAATCGTGAGGAAATTGGAGTAGCACGTTTGGAATTCCAGATCCACATGGTCGCTCATAATGATTCTTTGATTGTCCAATACAAGTTCCGAATGGTATATGTATTCCTTTTGCTCTTCTTTCAGCAGCGGATTATATGCCGGGTCATCCGCTTCCCCATATGTAATGATACAACTGATCTTTCCATTATATGCCTTTTCATACATTTGAATTGCCTCACGGCAATTCCCTCCGAAATTCAGCGTAGGTACAATCTGCATGTCTGCTCTCCTTTTCTGTCAGATGCTGCGTCTTTCGGTTTCTCTGCAAACCGAATGTGTAGAACCATTTCTTATATTATCAACCAGCCAGATATTCGATCAGTCCTTTTGCGTATTCAGCGCTATTCTCATGCAAATACTGACCATGACCCATATTTTCAAATACTATATCTCTTAAAGTGGGAATATACTGTCTAAGCAACGCCGCGCTTTTCTCTGGATACTTTTCATTTGCCCCTCTCCAAAATAAAACACTTCCCTCAAAGTCACGTATTTTGTCAGGAATGTCATACTTATAAACAAATTCGCAGGCGCTTTTTATTGTTTTGGACGTAATGTCTTTATACAGCATTTCCACTACGCTTTTATTGTCCTTTCCCATAACAGAATCCATTAGAAATTTGGGAATACGCTTTCCTCTATTTAGCCTTCCGATGGATTTGCAGAAAATAAACGCATAAGGTTTTGTCAATACCCCCATCTTTATTAAAAATGCCGCATCCAAATGAAGTTTATTTACTTCTATATTTCTTCTTCCTATGAGTTCAACCGCCATCGTTGCTCCCATAGAAAAGCCCGACAGACAGTATAACCTGCCATCCAGATTTTCTTTTACATACTTCTCTATCTCATCACAGCATTTTGCAAGGCTTTCCAGTTCACCCGCAGCAGGACTATGCCCATCTACTTCAGCCAATATAACATAATAATCCTTCAAATATTTCAAAATCGGCTCGTAGCAGAGCATAGCCGAAGATGCCATCCCATGAATAAATAAAATCGACTTCTTTTTCCCGTCACCGAAAGTTAAAAAATTCATAACAACCATCTCCGTTTTGCAGACTCTATTTTGTATACGCAGAGATTTTCCAGGATAGTAATGCCGTCCCGCTTCATCGTTTCCTCTTTGCCGGCTCTCGTTAGCCGCTTCCAAAACGTTGTAGATTTTCCTGTTCCCGGCGAACCTGTGATTATGATAATTCTTCCCTGCTGCATCTATGCTTTGTCTCCATAAATCCCTTGATAAATGAAAATGAGAGTGCGTATTGTCACGCCTCTGTATCCAATTTGTATCTAAACGCGACATTATATTTTGACAACAGATTAACGATATAATATAAGAAGACGGTCTCACAGCTCTTCAACCGTAACGCAGGCAGTCTCCCAACGCTTTTACCTTTTCATGGTATTGCCCTTTACTATTCCTTTCACTGCCGCCAACATAATAACGACCTCCTATTTTTCATCTTACTCTATTGTATTATACCCCACTAAAAATTTTATAGCAAATACAATTACACTATCCATCTAACTTGCATAAAATAGTCAGATATGCTATATTATAACCATAAAAAGGAACAACCTCCCACAAGGGGTTGACCTATAAAAGAGATAGAAACTCCACCCTTCTAACTGGTCAAAGTATACAAGGGTGGTTTTTCTATGCCCATCGCTGGGACTTGAAAAACGCTACTGACTTATCAAAACGATCAAGGTCAGCAATGCGAGAATGAACATTCCAAAAGACATCAGATCTTTGAAATCATACTTCATCCGCACCACCTCCCATCTATGTAATAGGAGGTCAACGCCTTGCAGTGACACGGTTGTTCCCGTACCCCAATCTTAACATACAACACATAAATCAGCAAACATTTTATTAGGATTTCGTCATTTTGTCATCCCCACATGATACTTGGCAATGGCTTTTTTCGCCAAACTGTGACTTGAAATCAAGGCTGGCATCCTTAAACACATCGCCCTGTATCCCCATCGCTGTAATCACATCCCGGATGCCCAGAGCATCCACCGCTTCGGCAACGGTGGTTTCCCCCGGAATGATCGGCCTCTGAATAAAATCTTCCCCCGCTATGGTTTGCCCCTCCATGCTTGAAAGATACATCTCCACCTGCCTATCATTTTCATTATAGTTTACAAATCCCCAATCGCCCTTGGTCGCCCGCAATCTAAAATTTGCAGTATTAAATTCCTCACCGTACCACTTGTACCACGCCTCACCGTCGGACAGTAATTCCTCTTGCAACGGCACATCTACAGCCTCGCAAAAATCTTTCGCCGCCTTCCCGATACTGCCCTGCGCATGGCTGTCATCGACTCGATATAACGTTTTTTATATAGAAAAAATTGAGGCAAAGTATAGCCAGAGGGATTGACAAGATCAGTGTTGCAGCCCATATTATAATTTATGTTATATAACACAAATTATTAATCGAGAGGGAAAGGCTATGCCACCAAAACCTAAAATCACAAGAGATATGGTTATTGACGCTGCATTTGAGGTTGCCCGCAAAACGGGCTCGGAAAACATCAATGCACGTACAGTATCAAAGAAGCTAAACTGTTCCACACAGCCCGTTATGTACCATTTTGCAACGATTGAAGAATTAAGAAAAGCTGCTTACAAAAAAACAGGTGACTATCATACGGAATATTTGATGAACATTCCAGAAACGCAGGAAGATATAATGCTTGGAATTGGGGTGAATTATATCCGCTTTGCGGTTGAAGAACCTTATTTGTTCCGCTTTCTGTTTCAATCGGGATTTGTAGTTGAAAACAGCTTGCTTGAAATGATAAATTCCGAGGAACTTATACCTGTTATTTCTGCCATGCAGGAAGAAATGGATATGAATATTGAACAGACAAAAGAGGTTTTCATAACACTTGCGATGTTTGTTCATGGATATGCCAGTATTATAGCCAACAATTCATTGAAGTATGATGAAAAACTTATAGAAAAGCATTTGGAACGGGTATATACAGGTGCGATATTAGCGATACAGGAGAAAATAAAATGAAAAAGTTATATGAAAAAAACGAACAGGCTTTTGCGATTGTATGGATAGTGGTTTATTGTGTTCTGCTATCTTTAGCATATCCGTTAAACGAAAAAATAGGGATTGAATATTCTGCAAGTGCTATTTTTTGTATCTTGCAGACCATTATTCTTTTTACCTTTATCCAGAAAAACAATTTACAGAAACAGTATGGACTATGTAAGTCACCTGTTCCCGCCCGTCGGTTTCTGTACTATGTGCCGCTTTTTATCATAGCAACGGGAAATCTTTGGAACGGTGTTGCTGTCAATTATTCACTATCGGGAGCGGTTTGTCGTATTGCGTGTATGCTTTGCGTTGGATTTTTGGAGGAAGTGATTTTCAGAGGTTTTCTTTTCAAGGCAATGGAAAAGGGCGGTATAAAATCCGCAATTATCGTTTCGAGTGTGACTTTTGGCATAGGGCATATAGTAAATTTGCTTAATGGCAGTGGTATGGACTTGGTAAACAATTTGTGCCAGATTTGCCTTGCGATTGCGGTAGGTTTTTTGTTTGTAACGATTTTTTATCGTGGCGGAAGTTTGCTGCCTTGCATTATTGGTCATTCTGCTATCAACATTCTTGGTACTTTTTCAAATGGAGCAGACGTTACAGTGGAAAAGCACATTATTCATGCTCTGGTTTTAGTGTTTATAGCTGTTGCCTATAACTTAGTCCTTACAAAAACGCTCCCGAAAAGCCAACGTACAAATAATAATGATACGAGGGATAATTGATACGCCAGATGTAATTTCAGAATGGGTACACTGCCCTGTCTGCGGAAATAAAACAAGGTTACAGATACGGGCAGCAATTCTGTCTGATCCTGACATACTACTCCTCCCTCTTTGGTATATTGTTCGAAGAAGCAAGAAAACTACGACAGCGCGACAACTAATCGTAGTTCTTTCATCGCCACTCCCCCTTGCTCTCCTCCACTTTCTTCATAGGAAGTAATTTGTATCCAACTATACCCCCCTGCAGAGGCAAAAAGAAGGCGGAAAGCCAGTAAAATCAAGGCTTTCCGCACTCTTAAAAGTAATAGCGAGAGGGGGACTTGAACCCTCACTATACTGCCAGTTTTCCTTGAAAATACGCGGTTTTTGCGTTTTCACTTTGATTACTTTTGATTACCATGTAATCATCCTTAATAAGATATGGCATTTTCAATCTGTTTTGCCGCATCTTCGTCACTTTTGTTATTAAAATAATAATGATTCTTTGTACAATCAATAGACGTATGACCCATCTGTCTAACCACAAGGCTTTCATCCACGCCGCCATTGATTAGCTTTGTTGCATATGTTTTCCTTGCTTTGTGCATAGACCGTTCCTTAATACCGACATATCTGCATATCTTAACAATCTTTACACTAAACGCCTTTTCTTTGATACGTTTTCCGTCACTCATAAATATATATTCGCCAAACGGATTGAGTTTCCTGATTTCTTTTAAAGTGCGCTGTGCATCAGAGTTGAGAATAATATCCCGATTTCCCGCTTCCGTCTTGGGAGATTCACGGACTTCAAATACATATTTCCCATCTTCACCACGGTATCTTACCTCTGTACGCCTGATACATAGCTTGTTCCCTTTGATATCAGAATATTTGAGTGTACAAAGTTCGCCAACACGTACGCCAGTCTGAAAAGCAAGCAAAATCCCATAATTGATCAGAGATATATTTTTTCTTATGTAAGCGGATATTTTTTCGACCTCTGCATCTGTAAAGACTGATTCCTCATCTTTAACGACTCTTTTGGAAAAGCATTTCTTAGGCAAATCTAAGTCTCCCATAAACAGAGTGATACTAATCTCTGTGTACTTCCGTTTCTTCGCATACTTAAATATGCCGATAATCAGCAATCGCAGACCGCCATAAGCCTTATTCGATAGGCTCTGCTTCCTAATCGTTTCACGGATAAACAGTTCCAGATCATCTTCCGTTATCTTTCTAATATCCTTATTCGCAATATCAGAATGATCAAAGAATCTGTGAAAATCCGTTGTATATCGGTCAAACGTCTGCTTTTGGATTTCACCATACTCAAGTTTTTGGGCTGCCCACTCCTGAAACAGATCTTCTAATCGGACTTCTTGATTGTTTTTATAGTAGTCAATCACTATATTTTCTAAGTCCTTTTTCGATTTTCTCTTTTTGAGTACCCTTCCACCGCCTTGTGTTGGCAGATATGTATACCACTTCCCATCTTTGCTTTGCCATATTTCGTATGGATGTTGCTTTAATAATTCTTCTCTTCTCATAGCTTCCATACTGTTCTGTACATCGTTAAGGTTTATGATACCATTGTCTATGATAAACTGCAATATGTCGCTGTTTGTAGCTGATTGACCGTATTGCAGACTATCTATTGTAATTGTTTTTTCTATAATACGTCACCTCTGCAAATAATTTATTAAAAAGGTGCTGTCATAAACGCGGCAGCACCTATAAGTTAAAACTATATTTAATTTTTGTTGTTTTACTAAAATCTATTGGTTTATACTCTCGTCACAGTTCTCCATAAAATAAGAGCATCCCCAATATGCCCTGTTTCATAATATTATAAAATTCCCTGAATTATCGTATAATCCTCAGTCGGTTCAATCCCAAGCTGTTCAAGTGTCCTATTTCCTTCTAATGTCACCCCATTTATCGAAGGTTTATTTTTCAACAAATTATAGTTATCTGTACCACTGGAACCGATTGAACCACTTGAACCAGAATTATTACCTCTGCGTGATTCAGACACATTACATATATACATCCCTTTAACGTCGCCCATGGGTATCTTCACCCAAACCATCTGACCAGCACGCAAGCTGACATTTGGTATACAACACCCAACACACCTTTCGCTTCCAGACTCATCAAGAATGATATATCCTTTGGGAGTGACTTTTTTGATTGCTGTTTTGAAGGTGCGGTCACAATTTACTGTGTTTTCGCGAATTGCTCTTGCAATCTCTTTTACAAGAACATTGATAGCTTCAATATCTTCTTGTGAAGACAAATTCCTTTTATTTATATCTTGATTCATTCTGTTATTAAAACCACCACCTATGTTCTGTATTTTTACGCATAATAAAAGAGCAGGAGAGGTGTTATATCTCTTGCTCTTTTATAACATTATAAATATTTTATTCATTAATCTTTTCTAATATTCTATCTATTGTGCTTATATGGCTTACTTGTCCTGTCATTAAAATTCCCATCATATATCCATAAGCAAGTAATGCACTTTGAGTATCCGTCCCACAACTCACTAAATACTTAATTGTTTGTTCAAATTCAACTGGTGTCTCTTTAGTTGAAGTTTGTAAACATGAAAGAACGCGAATCATATTTTCTTTCATATCTCCTCCCAAATTATTTAAAAAACTAGCAACATTGTCTGCCACTTCATTTTCATTACCATTATTAATATTTTCACCATTTTTTAAAACAAACTCATTTAATGTAGATTCTATTTTAGGAATTTTTATTATATTATCATTAACACCTTCATACAATGCATTCAATTGCTGTAGCGTTGTCGACAATTCTAATGTCAGTTCACTTGATTTATCCGTACAATCTTCTAATTTGATAACCGAATCAGACACTTTATTTCTAATCTCGTTTGTTGTTCTTTCACCAGTCACACTTAAAATAATTGCAATTACTGATAGAATAATAGAAGTAACAGTACTAGAAACTGATACACAATTTTTAAATGTTGAATCCTCGCAAAAACTTAAGACAATCACTAAACATATACAAGCAAATGAAATACTAAGTATATATTTCAAATGCAATTTTAACAGTAATTTATCAGTTTCTAGTTTTTCTTTTGTCCTATCTTGACACATTGGGATAATCCTCCATAAATATATATTTAGGAAAATTATACCATACTGTAAACTATAAGTAAAACCATCATCGTTTATAAGGATATGGCAACGGAACTTGCTTCCATGCGATTACATTCTCTCTATCAAATTCTCCATTATTAAAATTAGCCATATAGGTACTTGTTTCATTTTTATATGCTTCTACCGTAACTAAATAACGCCCTGGAAGTTTGGGCAACATCTCTCCTATAAGAATCCAATTTTTATATGTTTCACTAAAATTATATTTTCCCATGACAAATATACTCCACATATACACTTTATTTTATACATATTGACCGCACCCCTATTTCAGAGTGCGGCCATCTTAATGAAACTAACACGTTACCTCCGATGCATCTCTTGTAACATAGCATTAGGTAAACGTGTTTTTATTGCATGAGCAAGTCCGTTTACATCCTGTACGCCAGTCAGGTTAATATCGCCAACTTGTATCGTTACTGGCTGTTGCACATTCCGATTATTATTCACAACGTTGCTCACATAATTAATCTGTTTCGCCATATCTGCCATCTGCCGTTGATGCTCATAGACAGAATTAGGTACAAGTTTCTCTAAGTTACCGTCCATGCTTTTTAGGTAAGCATCGAATTTCTGCATCATATCATACATTCTGTCGCCTGGTTGGAGTTCACGAACTCTAGTACCATCTGCCAAAGTAGTCCAGATACTATCATCTGATTTATTAGAAGTACCATTTGCTAATGCAGTTCCAGAAGCTAAAGCACGACCACGACCTACAATATTACCTTTGCTTAAAAGTTCTTTGGTTTGGAGATGGTTGAAAACAATACTGTTTGCAGGAATATCTACAAACTCAGCACCATTATCACCAACAGTCTTAAATCTACCATTTGGAAAAACAATTAGCTCCTGCCCAAGCTCCCCAACCAAGGTTGTGCCACCTTTTTTGACACCCCAATCGCCAGTGACTTCAGCAGTACCTTCATAATGTGCATTCCCTTGATATTGAGCATTGTATGTAGCACTATCAAGATTCATGGAACCTAACACTTGTGCAGAACCAGTAAATCCAGTACCACCAGAAGTTTCGATATTTACATGGATGGTGCATGATACTTCTTTACCATCTATATTAGCAAGCCCATCAGAAATGCTCTTTACATGCTCATCAGCTTCACCAATGACATCCCTAAACTCTTCAAATCTGCCAATGATACCATCACCGCCAGATTCACCCATTTCTTCATCGGTTTTATCACCAAGGTATTCAATAGAACCAACAAGAGTATCATCAGTTTCGCCACCAGAGCCAGAACCACCGCCTTGACCTTCGCCGCCTTCTGTTCCAATCGCATCTCTAACATCATTGACAGCGGTTTCCATAGAACCAAACTCACCGATTACAGTGCCGTCACCTTCGGCATCAGGTTCGCCGATTACTTCTTTTGAGGTTTCACCCATTTGTTCGATTGCGCCAGTGAGAGAGTTACCGCCACCAGATTCACCTTCTGAGCCTTTACCACCAGAAGTACCCTGTTTACCACCTTTAGAGCCTGATGCACCGCCAGAAGTTGCGCCCTCTGAAGATTCACCACCTCCACCACTGATTACGGCTGTAACTGAGTCTATAGCGGTTTTGAGGTTAGTAAATTGTGCAATGATACCTTCTTCTAAGGAAATCTCATTAAGTGCCTGTATCGCGCCAGAAATGCCGCTTACAGCACCTTCACCTTCGGCACTAACACCGAGAAGATTAGATACGAGCAAAACTTTATCATAGAGTAACTGAAATGCATTTGCAAGGTTATCAATCGGCAGTCTGTCCATTGTGGTGACAGTATTGTTTACTTCATCAAGTTTCTCTTTTACTTCCTGAATCTTATTGATTAGTAACTGGAAGTTTGCCATTTCACTTTCGACTGCGGTTGCTACTGTGTTTTGTTCTTCTTGTACAGCTTGTGTCTTTAACTCGATTGCGCCAATAACTTCATCGATGATCTGTTTTAACGCATCAAAAGCATCCTTTTCGCTATTTACAAGTCCAACACTTTCACTGATATTTGTATTGGCATCTGAAACATTGGTGGCTATATCACTTGTAGTTGATGCAGTTTCGCTGAGAGAGGAATTAACTTTATCAACTTTTCTGTTTGCATCACCCAACTCATCATTCATAGTACCTAACTTAGTGTTAGATTCTTCGAGCAGGGTAGGAGCAGTACCTTCATAGCCAGAGAGTTCTCTGAGTTTGTTTAATACTTCATCGTTTCCCTCATTTAACTGGAGTACAATATTCATGTAAGCATTTTTCAGTTTCTCAAATTCTTCTTCAGAACCATTAACCAGTGCTTCTTCGTCAATACCAAGCTGTTTAAGTTTGGCAGATAATTCAGCTTTACCAACAAGTTCTGTAAGTTCTTCATATTTAGACTTAGATTTTTCCAGACCTTCGATCAGAGACTCATAATATTTTTCTGTCTCTTCCTTCTGTTTCTGGAGTTCTTCAATCTGCTTGTCTATAGCCTCGATTTGCTTATCAATAGCTTTAATCTGCTTATCATAAAATTCATTGATCTGGTCTATCTGCTCATCAAGTAAATCAATCTGTTCATTTATAGCCTCTTTTTTCTCATTAAGAAGGTCGATTTCCTTTTCGATAAGATCAATCTGTTTCTGCTTATTGGCAATTTCGATTTCAAGCTTGGCATCGTCAACTTTTTCTTTCTGATCTCTAATATCTTTGGTATTAGTAACATAGTGCATACCCTTCTCAGAAGAGTATTGAAGGATTGTTCTCTGATGCTGTAAACGCTCCAACTCATATTGTTCTCTTTGTAAATTAAGCTGTAGCTTCCGCTGCTCATTGGCATCCTTCATAGCTTTTATCTCAGCTTCGATGCCTTTTATGACTTTTTCCTTTTGCTTTATCTGCTTGTCAATAGCCTTAATCGCCAATTCAAGCTGTTTTTTCTGTTGCTCAATAACTTCAATCCGAGCATCACGTTCTTCTTCTAATGCTTTTTTCTGGTCTTCTAAAGCGGATTTCTGTTCGTTCAGTGCATCAATCTGAGCGTCGATAGCGGCAACCGCTTCTTCTTTCTGGGTTCTGACGGCATCTATATTTTCATCAATACGAGATGTAATTCCAGAAATTACACTGTTGAGATCACTGAGTTCTTCCTGTAAGCCATCTTTATAATCCTTACCCGCTTTTCTTCCTGCTGATTTCGCTCCTTTACCAAGACCAGAAAAATCAATCGTGTATGATTTTGCGGCTCTCCCAATTTGCGCCATCATATCAGACATAATTGTTTCAAGATCTCCATGCCCATTCGCAACTCTGTCTGCGGCAGCGGCGGCTATTGCTGCGGTTGCTGTATCACCATATGCTTTCGCAAGATTCCCGAGCTGATCAATTTTATCTTGTGTACTTAAACCAGTGCTGTTATATGCGATTTCAGCGGCAGCAAGCCTGTATATTTCGCCTTGTGTAATACCGGCGGACTCAGCTTCACCTAGAAGTCCAGCCATTGCTTCTTGTGTCATGTTTGCCAAGTCTAACGTTGCTATTCTCGCTTCTTCTTTTGCAAGTGCCAACTGATGCATAACAACTTCTTCAGCATTGGCAACGCCCATTGACTCTAATTGTGTCTGATAATATTCCTTATTCTGCTCCGTTAATTGGGGCAGGAAATTTCCGCTGTTCACCCACTCATTTGCTAACGTTTCAGCCGCATCCTTGCATTCTTGATAAGAAGAAGTGGTACTGCCCAATACAGACTGAAACTTATCCCATGAGTCTAAGCCTTTGATTTCGACATCAAATTCAGATAATGTATCTGCATCTACGAACTTATTTTCACGTTTATCACGAAGGGCTTCTGAAATCTTTGATATCTCACCAGACATAGAAGATAACTGACTGGTTTCATCGACCAATTTATTTATCTTTGCTACAGCTTCATCAGCCGATATACCAAGATTCTTAAAATAACCGCCCGCATTTGAATCTACTTCCTCAAACGCCCGTTTAGAAAGCCGTCCTTTCTCTGCAAGCCCCAGCAGATCATCTCCAAGCTTTTTAACCGCTTCGTTTTCTGAAGTAAAGGAATCTGCCCATGCCTGATCAAAAGAAATAGATTTTGATGTTTCTGATACCTCTTCCTCTGCTTCAGCCTGTTCCTCCAACGCTTCTGTTGTGCCGTTTATCTTTTTAAGCCATTGATCATATTGGGTAATTACACCATCAATCTTGGTGAGCAATGCTTGACTTGCATCTGTATTCCCACTTAATCCCTGTTTCTGTTCTTCTAAAGACGTTGCCAGTTCATTCGCATGAGCGCGGGCATTATCCATCTTTTCGGAATATGTAGATACCGTTTTCTCCTGTTCGTCCCATTCTTTCTTTGTATATTCACCCGTCTCAGCCATATGTGCAAGTGCATCATTGGCTTCATCTACCTTCGCTTTATACGCCTCGTAAGCCTCAATCGCATTCTGCAACTCCTCATCCTTTGTAACATAAGCCGCACCAGATTCAACACCACCGTAAGCGGATTCTCTTTCTTCCTTTTTATACCGGCTTGCCTCTGTCATGCCAAGGGACTTCTGAGCCGCCTTATCTGCATCTGACTCAGAAATACGCTGTTTCTCCCTTAGGATTGCAAGCTGTTTCTCCAATTCTTCTGTTTCTAATTGGAGATTTTCAATATCTTCTACATCTGTAATCGGATCAAGTTTACCTATCTGTTCATTGAGTTCAGAAAGTTTACCCTCTAGTGCTTCTACTTCGGATGAGATAGATTCAAATGTTTCTATCGCTTCTTTTGTTGCTTCGGCAGCTTCCACAACATGCTGTTTATATGTCTGATACGCCATCACCGTAGCCGAAGCCAAAGTGGTTAACATAACAATCGGATTGGCAATCATGGTAGCCCATAATCCCTTTAATGCCGTGCTCAAAGACACGGTAGATGCTGTCAATCCAGTATTCGCCGTCGTCATCTTCCATGTCTGCATCTGTAAAATCGCTTCTTCCTCACTGAGTCCAGATGCCATCAATAAAGCCTTCTTCTGTGCTACCGTGAGGCTGTTTGTGGATAATACAAGTTTCATCTGACTCGCGGATAATCCATTTGAAAGCAACAATAGTTTTTCGTATTCCGACGTAGAGATACTGCTTTTTCTGGCTATATCCAAGGCTTGTTGGAATTTATTAAGAACTACATACGCCTCTCCAATTCCTGTTTTAATGGTAAGAAATGCCTTGACCATGCCAGTTACCGCCAGTCCATTCACAGCCCCCTTCAGCATATTCGTCTGATTGACAAACTCTACCAAAGCGGTCGTTGCGTCCAAAATCCCACCATAAACTTCACTGGAATCAGTATTCATAATCATGGACTCAAAAGCTGCCTGTAGGGTATTTTGTTTAGCTTCCAGTGAATTCGCATATGAATTGTTGAATTTGTCAATAGCCGTTCCTGCTGAAGTTGCCGCAACTTCTGTCAATTCAAGCGTCTTATTATATCCCTCCATCAACGCTAAAAATCTGTTCTGTTGCCTTGTGCCGCTAAATGCCTTAGCTATAGCCGCTTGCTGTACAGATGAATAGCTGTCCCAACTTTGCGCAACTTCTTCAATTACTTTTTCAAAATCTCTAAATTCCTGACTGCTATCACGCAGCTTAATATCCAGTGAATTTAATATCGTTTCAACTTCTGATAAATCTTCCCCATCATCAGAAACAAACTGTCCAATCTTTACATTTCTGTACCTAGATAGAATGGTATTCATGAATGTACCAATCGTTTCGGCAGACTGCATGGTCTTTTCCTGTGTAGTTGCGATCATAGCTGCTAATTTATCGAAAGAAAGTCCCGCCACATCCGCACTAGAAGCACAATATTTTAGTGCTGTAGCGATATCCCCCGCCGAAGTAGCCGCTTTCATATCAATAGCCACCATCGCATCCAAGGCTTTACCCACTTCGTTGATACTCATTTCATAGCCATTCATGACCGCCAGTAAATCTTCTGTCGCTGCCCCAGACTCTAACTGCCCCAACTTTGACAACATGATAGAATCCTGAATCAATGCCTGCGTCTCACTCATTGACTTCCCAGCCCTTAAATAATCGTCGGCAGCAGATGTAATCTGAGTCGTGGTACTGGATAGCTGTTTCGCATATGTATTATAGTCTTTTATCAGTCCTGTCACCGATTCACGTGACATATTAGTTGCCACCGAAAGATCCGTTACGGCTTTATCAATCTCCTGTATGGCCTGCTTTGCGTTCTTTCCGGCTTTATTGATCTCATTTAACACCATAAGGTAGCCTGTGAGCGTAATCTTGCCAGATGAAAACGTATTACTAATCGTATTCTTCAGCTTGCCAAACACGCTATTGCTACCAGAAACTGTTCTATTCAAATGCTTCATATTCTGGTCAGCATTTCCAATATTTCCAGAATCAATATCAACCGTTATTTTCTCTTTACGTTTCCCTATATCATCTAACTGTTTTCTCAGTTTACTATCATCAAGTTCTGCCTGAATTCTTATTTTCTTACTCATTAAATATTAATTTCCTCCAATAAAAAAGATGCTGTATATGCTTTTACACAACATCATAATTTCTTTTCTTTAATCCTTTTGCAAGTGCGTTTTCTACTGAATCTGTCTGTTCAATCTCATCAATTGTATTATCAATAAAAGGTCTGGCTTTCTCAAATTCACCTTGATAATCGTAAAAGAATCCAGATCTTCTTTCCCCATCATTGATTAAATCTGCTAACCCGATTCCGTGGTTATATGTACCATAATCATCATTGAATTCAGTAACGTTATCCACTTCTAATTGCATATTGTGAACTTCACCAATTATATTATCTGGGTCATCTATGCCATCATTTTGTCTTCGTTTATAAATTGACGGAGTATATACCGCAAAAACATCTTCTTCAATATGTTCAATTTCAATATTTTTTATCTCATCTAAGACCTCATCCATCAAAGTATCTTCAATATCGGATTTCAAATCTTTCAGCAAAGTATCAACACCATCATAAGTATCTTTCTTACTCATAACCCTAATTTTCCCCTTGCTGACTATTTATCATTTCACAGAAATCCTGCTTTTGAAGCATACTCTCACAAAACCGTTTCCGATCCGCTTCTGGAATGCAGTCATACATCTGACACATAAGATCTGCGCCATCTAATACTTCATTCTTCTTTATGCTTTGTAAAAACGCTTCTGTGTGAAGTGCTGAAAGTGCAATTGCCCTATCATTATACTCGATAGCAACCGCAAATAAATTCTTAATATATTTGTTATATGTTTCATTATCCTCAAATATATTATACAATTCAGGTAATTTATAGTTGGCAAGCGCCATTACTTGATGCTCTGGTTTCAAACACTTTATAGCATTATAAATATCATCTAAACTTATTTTGACATCTGTACTAATTTCCTGTTTCTTATCCGTAATTACTTCCTCCAAATTTCTAAATTTACTATATTCAGTTTTCTTATTTAATTTGATTTTCACAGCTTAGATTGTATTGCTGTTTTGAATAATCTCAGATTTAATTGAAGTTTGCTTGGTTTACGAGTTACTAAATTCTGATTAGTGTGTATCAAGATACTGATTGAGAGCTTGTAATGAAGAATCATACAACTCTCGCTTACCGTTCATAAATTTTGAAATAATCTCTACTGGTATTCCTGTCACCTCCGAAATATTTTTTTGCCTGTATGCATTTGTCTTCTCTAAGAGTCTATTTCTTACACTTTCCTGTGTCACCTCTTCACCTTCTTCCTAATATTTTCTTAGTATATCAACTTTCTTGATAAAATAAAATCTATTATTTGTATAATTAGTTTTACCTATATGGATATGTATTTTGGATAATACATTTAACGTAAAAAGAGTAGCCCCAAAGACTACTCTTTTAGAATCATACTTATAGGGGACTCTTCCGTATGTCGAAGAAGTCCCGTGAACCGAAGTTCCATTTTCTAATTTGCAAGGTAGTTATTCAGTGAATAAGTCTTGCTTAACAGCATACAAAAATACGACAAATATTTTGTATGTGGTATTATAATACCATTAAGGTGTGTTTTTGTCAACATGTGTTTTCAATTCTTTTAATTCTTTCTTTAGCCGTTCATTTTCGTTCCTGTATTTATCGGCACGAGATTGATTACATTTCCGTTGTACCGACAAATAGTCAATTCGTCTTTTATACTCATTATTCTGCTCCAATAAACTATTATATTCATTATGAAAATATTTGTTAATCATTTCTAATTTTATTTCATTAAGCAATTTACAATTGCCTGTAACATCTGTTTTTAATTCACCCATTTTATACAAAATTCTTGTTTGACTAATTACTTTTGCCTGATTAAGATGAATTACACAACGTTTTCTAAATCCGTCACCAACATCCACAATGCGATAATTTTTATCTCCATCTTTATTCTCGCTAGGGTTATATCCGATTTCAAGATACTGCTTTTGTCCAGATACAGGCAATACAAATAGAAAATCATCTAATTTTTCTATAACAACACAGGGATGTTCGTATGATAGTTCTGGTGAATAAGATAAATTCCAATCCACCATATAAATATCACCTACACTAACCGTTTTGATTTTAGTGTCTAATGGTTGATGGTCATTTTCATTTCTATCTATCCAATCATCCATACTTTTAATAAAAAGCCCTGTTTGATATGATCTAGATTTTTCAAATTTATTTATTAATTTTGAAAAAAAACCAAATACAGACTTAGAAACCGTAATATTATCATAAGAATAAGTATGCTTACATTCGTCCACATTATTTTTTAATTCATCTTTTAATTGTCTAATAGGTATTTTCATATAATATTCCCCATTCATTAGTGTTATAATAATCCATTATATACCAACAAACGACAGAATACTACCACATTTTTATACTTCACAGCATGATGTCTTCCAAACACCATGCGGCTCTGTATAATCCAGAAGCATGTGCGAGTACGCTTCAAGATTGCATCACGCAGCCTTCTTCCAAAAAGCTACATGATACCGTTGTTATTGTGGACACGCCTTAGTGGAGTTCAGCGTGTCAATGCCCCGTTGTGGATGCGGAGCAAATGCTGATATAGGCTGTGACCCCTATATCAACTAAAGAAAAGAAAATTTGGATTTATGAAAAACTGCATATACAGTTATTGGCGTGACACAAAAGGTTTTATACCAGGCGAATCGGGACTGTCCCAAAGTTTGTGTAAACCTCCGAACTGATGTAAGATAAAACTACACAGTCTGGAGGTATTTTATTATG
>ERZ808035.385-NODE-385-length-43570-cov-5.519371_pt1 | contig 43570 bp, 42 predicted proteins | sample MGYA00380189_ERZ808035 | MGnify/ENA primary metagenome ERZ808035 (study PRJEB31490, sample SAMN06133407) | mouse gut metagenome | isolation source: M5_1 | host: mice | place: China: Chengdu | collected 2015-05 ...
ATGGCAGAAAGATCCAGCTTGTACCAGACATCCTTCCTGTTTCTTATGGGGATACCGGACTGCCGCCGGGGTTGTGCTTTGGTGCTTGGTCGCTTGGCCATGGGTATAAGCTCCTTTGCTGTTTACAATATAACGAGTGGTTCTCGGATTTTTCTTACTAAAGTATCATACCATAAATATGCCGTTTATGTTAAAAATAAAATGGAATGCAGGAATAAATTTTTAATAGAAAAATAGCTTGAATATATCCTACAAATTGCATATACTATACAAGTTTTGTAGTACTTTATAAGAGATAAAAATAGACAATGAACTTAGTTTATAGTATAATATATATATTAAGATTTTAAGGAGGTTTGAAATGGGAACAAATTTTAGTCCACAAAATATTGGAGGGGAGCAACGTAATACCTACAGAGGGGGAAATGTGAAAATAAAAATAGGCTCGGTGATTATTATTGGTATTGTATTTATTGCCTTTTTATGGTATGGAGTACATAACTCGCAGAGTAATAGCATTGTAGGAACGTGGCAGACAGAAGGAGGATATACACTGGTTTTTCAATCAAATGGACAGTATGCTAGTTATGGTGGAAGATCTGGGACATATAGTTATGAAAATGGTACATTAACTCTTTGTCCTACCATGGAAAGTCCAGAAATTTATCAAATATCGATTTCTATGGATTCAATTACTATTTATAATTTTGCAGGGGATACACCAGTAACATTAAATAGGGTTGGAAAATAGATTTAAAGTATATGATATCTTATTATATGTGGGAATGCTTTTGAATTACTTTTAGAATAATGAAAGACAGCAAATATCATATTTGATAATGGTGTATACAAGCTTGGAATCGATATCTATACTAAATAAATGGTCATGAATACGTTTGTTTATGATTAGTCCGATTAGAATGCTATGACACAATGCCTGTTGCTGGTATGAAATATTTAGGTGGGTAGTATTATGCGACATACCGTAGTCCTGTGAGACGATGGTTTCCCGTGGGTAACTGGTGTGTTTTGAGTTTTCAACGATTAGATCAGACAGCCGTTACCTATAGCAGTTTGTTTAATCCAATTGTCAGATTGTTGGCGAAAGATTCAAAAATATCATATTCTTCTACCATGAGTGGGGAAAATCAGTGTTTCCCATTTTGGGGTCGCCATTATCACGATTACACAGATTTGAAAAGTCTAAAATTTTGGCGAGTACATATAACCGAATACAGTATTTTACAGAGACAGTATGAATCAATCGTATTGTCTCTTTTATTTATGAATAGTGATTCAGAGCATAGGCAAAATCCATGTGCGAAACTTGAGTTAATAATGTTAATTACATTGTATCCGAATCAGAAATATATGAAAATGGATGTGGGATTTTCCTTGTTTACAAAGATGTGAAATATGGTTTATGTTTATGGAAAGGAGAGTATGATATTAGAGTTTATAAGTGGTAAAAAACTTACAACTGAATTATTGAGAGTGTAAAATAAAGTGTGATAAGAATACCGCTACACCGCCGCAGAGCGTATCAGGGAGATCATCACGCAGAACGGGATCCATTCCGCCTATATCTACGACGAGGACGGTAACGTGAGTCGCCTGACCATCGGGGACGGTACGGAAGTATGTATGGCAATGTTTCGGCAGACTGAACGGTGAAATCGGGATCGGGATGGAGGAAGGCAGGCCGGGAATTTGAAGACAGGTTTTCCGGTCTTATTTTTTTGTTCCGAAATGTAAAAGGGTAGTGCCGTTGACGTGGTGCGTCGGTATCGGTATAATGAGGGAAATGAATTGACGGAACGTGTAAAGGCGGGAAAACGATCATAGAATCTCAAAAGAGGAAGAAGGGAGAATTGCCCTATGGCTATCTCGGAGAAACGAAACGCTAACCTGATGAATCTGATCAAACGGATGCACGGTGTAGTGGAAAATGCGGATATTGAGAAACACAGGCAGTCGCAGGATCATTTTGGGGCGCTTCTTGGGAACAGCCGGGATATGCTGGTTCGTGAAATGGTGATTGAGGATATCTATGCGGAATGGATCTCGGTGAACAGAGCGCATATGAAAAAATATGTGATTCTTTACTGCCATGGAGGAGGATACTCTACGGGGAGCAGCCTATATGCGAGGACGCTGACAACAAAACTGGCCATGTCTACTTCCATGGATGTGCTTTGTTTTGATTATCGCCTTGCGCCGGAGCATCCGTATCCGGCTGCTTTGGAGGATGCGATGAAGGCATGGAATTATTTGATGCTGCTTGGTTATGGAGCGAGGGACGTCATGGTGGCGGGAGATTCGGCGGGAGGAAATCTGGCGCTGGCTCTTGTGCATAAATTAAAGAGCGAAAACAGGCTGATGCCGAGAGGACTTTTGTTAATGTCGCCATGGACCGATCTTACGGCATCAGGGAAGTCTTATCAGACAAAAAAGGAAGTGGACCCGGTGCTGGACGCGGAATATATTGGTCAAATGGTTCATAACTATGCGAAAGGGCAGGAATTGGAGAATCCTCTCATCTCTCCCATCTTCGGAGATTTTGTGGATTTTCCGTCCACATATATCCAGGTGGGGAGCAATGAGGTGCTTTTAGAGGACTCCATTATGCTTCATAAAAAGATGATCAAGGCGAACGTGCCGGTAAGGATGGATATTTTTGAGGGAATGTGGCATGTATTCCAGATGTCGCCGTTTAAGACAGCTTATGAAGCGATGGATAAAAATGCCGAGTTTATTTATAATATATGCCGTTAGAAAAGGAAAAAGAGTTTAAAATGGCCGGAAATTTAAGAACTTTGAAATAAAAAAAGGATTTTCCGACTGAGCGCCGAATATTGTAAATGTAAGGAAGGAGGTTCGGCTTTGGGAATGTTGATTCGTGAAAAGCTGGAACAGTGGGAGAAGAAGTATCTGAGCCCGTATGCTTCTTTGAGCATGAATTCCAGAGGACGGTCCAGGGAGGAAGAACAATGCGATATCCGTCCGGTTTATCAAAGGGATCGGGACAGGATATTACATAGCAAGTCGTTTCGCAGATTGAAGGACAAGACGCAGGTTTTCCTGACTCCTGAGGGCGACCATTATCGGACGAGGCTGACGCATACATTGGAAGTTTCCCAGAATGCCAGAACGATTGCAAAGGCGCTCAGGTTGAACGAAGATCTGGTGGAGGCGATCGCCCTTGGACATGATCTGGGCCATACGCCGTTCGGCCATGCCGGGGAAAGAGCGTTAAACGAAGTATGCCCTTATGGATTCTGCCATAGCGAACAAAGCGTGCGGACGGTGGATGTGCTGGAAAAAAACGGGCAGGGGCTGAATCTGACACAGGAGGCCAGGGACGGAATACGGAATCATCAGACAAAGGGAACGCCTTCTACCTTGGAGGGAAAGATTGTGCGTTATTCGGATAAGATCGCCTATATCCATCACGATATGGACGATGCCGTGCGGGGCGGAATTTTAAAAGAATCCGATGTGCCGAAAGAGATCGCGGAAGTGATTGGTTTTACTACGGGGGAAAGGCTGGATCATTTTATTCATGATCTGGTGACTTACAGTTATGAAAAGAACGAGATCTGTATGTCTCCTGAAGTGGAAGTGGCGATGCGGAAGTTGAGAAGTTTTATGTTTGAACGGGTATATCAGAATAAGGCGGCGAAAAAGGAAGAGGAGAAGGCTGAGACGCTGATGAAATCGCTTTATGAATATTATTTCGGGCATTTGGGGAAACTGCCGGAACATTTGAAAGAAAGAATGGATAAATTCGGAGAGGCGCCGGAGATTATTGTGTGCGATTATGTCGGTGCCATGACGGACAGATTTGCCATTGCACAATATGAAGAATTATTTATACCGAAGTCTTGGCACTATTAGGAGAAAATGACAGAGGGGGATGGGATGTATTATCCGGATGAGATTGTAGAAGAAGTACGGATGAAAAATGATATTGTGGATGTGATTTCCGGTTATGTCAGGCTGCAGAAGAAAGGGGCGAATCATTTTGGATTGTGTCCTTTCCATAATGAAAAATCACCGTCTTTTTCGGTCTCGGGCGGCAAGCAGATGTATTATTGCTTTGGCTGCGGGGCCGGCGGGAATGTTTTTACGTTTATTATGGAATATGAAAATTATACGTTTCGGGAGGCAGTGAAGCTGCTGGCGGACAGGGCGGGGGTGAATCTGCCTGAGATCGAGTATTCCGAGGAAGTGAAAAAGAAGGAGAGCCGTAAAAACAGGCTGTTGGAAATCAATAAAGAAGCCGCCAGGTATTTCTATTACCAGCTCCGGTCCGGCCGGGGGGAGAAGGGATACCGTTATTTGGCGGATCGGGGACTTGGCGAAGAGACGATGAAAAAATTCGGCCTCGGCTATGCGGCGGTGTCCAGCAGCGACTTGGTGCAATATCTTCGTTCCAAAGGATATGGGGACGATCTGATACAGGAAGCGGGAGTGGCGGTATTCGACGAAAAATACGGACTTCATGACAAGTTCTGGAACAGGGTTATATTTCCCATTCAGGATATCAATCATCGCGTCATCGGCTTCGGGGGGCGGGTGATGGGCGACGGCAAGCCAAAATATCTGAATTCTCCGGAAACGATGATTTTTGATAAAAGCCGCAATTTGTACGGCTTAAATTTTGCAAGGACGTCGAGGCAGAGCCATATCATCCTCTGCGAAGGATATATGGATGTGATTGCCATGCACCAGGCGGGATTTACCCAGGCAGCGGCATCGCTTGGAACGGCATTTACCATAGGACAGGCGAATCTGATCAAAAGATATGTAAAAGAAGTGCTGCTTGCTTATGACAGCGATGGGGCTGGAACAAATGCCGCCCTGCGGGCGATCGGTATATTGAAGGAAGTGGGTTTGAGCGGAAAAGTCATTAATATGGAACCCTATAAAGACCCGGATGAATTTGTGAAGAATCTGGGGGCGGAAGAGTTCGTGAAGAGGATAGAGGGCGCTGAAAACAGCTTTTTCTTCGAACTGCGGATGCTGGAACGGGAGTATGATCTGAAAGATCCGGAGGCCAAGACAAGGTTCCACCGAGAGATCGCCAAAAAGCTTTGCGGATTTTCAGAAGAGGTGGAGCGGGAAAATTATCTCGAGGCGGTGGCTGATAAATACCATATAGGCTTTGAAAACCTGCGAAAGCTGGTGGCGTCTTATGCGGCGCAGACCGGGTTGGCGAGTCCTGTCATACGCCCGAAATCGGGGCTGGCGGAGAAGAAAAACACGCCGGAGGAAAACCGGAAAAAAGCCCAGCGGCTGCTGATCACATGGATAACGGACGAACCGGGGATATATCCTAAAATAGCGAAGTATATCAATGCCGGGGATTTTACGGATGAACTGTACCGAAAGGTGGCGGACAAGCTGTTTGAGGGGCTTTCAAAAGGAGAGTTCAATCCGGCGGCACTGGTCAGCATGTTTGAAGATGAGGAGGAGCAACGCGAAGTAGCGGCTCTTTTTAATACGAAGCTGGAGGAGTTGGAAACAAAAAAAGAGCGGGAAAAAGCTCTTCACGATATTATATATACGGTAAAGAGAAACAGCTATGAATATTATTCCGGGAGAATGGGAGCAGATATGGATGCTCTGAATAAGGTAATTGCAGGAAAAAAAGCGCTGGAAGAACTTAGCAAAACGCATATTTCTCTGGATGAATGATAATACTATGACTACATGAGGAAGGATGGAACCAAAAAATGGATGAAAACACACAAGCAAAGTTTGAGGAGCGGTTGAAAGAGCTTCTGAACGCTGCGAAAAAGAAGAAGAATGTTTTGGAATATCAGGAGATCAGCGACTTCTTCACAGACATGACGCTGGAAGAGGAACAGTTTGACAGGATATTGGAAACATTAGAACAGAATAACGTGGATGTACTCCGTATCACGGAGGAGGACGATGTGGATGACGAGGAAATCATCCTGACGGAAGAGGATGAGGTGGATGTGGAGAACATCGACTTGTCCGTGCCGGACGGCATCAGCATCGAAGATCCGGTCAGAATGTATCTGAAAGAGATCGGAAAGGTTCCCCTCCTCAGCGCGGAGGAAGAAATCGAACTGGCGAAAAAGATGGAGATGGGGGACGAAGATGCGAAAAAGCGCCTTGCGGAAGCCAATCTGCGTCTTGTTGTCAGCATCGCGAAAAGATATGTGGGCAGGGGTATGCTTTTCCTCGATTTGATTCAGGAGGGGAACCTTGGCCTTATTAAAGCCGTGGAAAAATTCGATTACCGGAAGGGCTATAAGTTTTCCACTTATGCGACCTGGTGGATCCGTCAGGCGATTACGAGGGCGATTGCGGATCAGGCGAGGACGATCCGTATTCCGGTGCATATGGTGGAGACGATTAATAAATTGATCCGTGTCAGCAGACAACTTCTTCAGGAGCTTGGGAGAGAACCTACCCCGGAAGAAATTGCGGAAGAGATGAATATGCCTGTGGACAGAGTGCGGGAAATATTAAAGATTTCCCAGGAGCCGGTTTCTCTGGAGACGCCGATTGGCGAAGAAGAGGACAGCCATCTTGGAGATTTTATACAGGACGATAATGTACCGGTGCCGGCAGATGCGGCCGCTTTTACCTTGTTAAAAGAGCAGTTGGTAGAGGTGTTGGGAACATTGACGGAACGGGAGCAGAAAGTACTCAGGCTTCGTTTTGGCCTGGATGATGGGCGCGCGAGGACTTTGGAAGAAGTGGGAAAAGAATTCAACGTAACCCGCGAGCGTATCCGCCAGATCGAAGCGAAGGCGCTGCGCAAGCTCCGCCATCCAAGCAGAAGCCGGAAATTAAAGGATTATCTGGACTGATGGGAGAAGGACATAAGGCCGTAAAACTTTCCAAAAGGCTGCTGGCAGTAGCGGGAATGGTAACGGAAGGCAATATTGTATGCGACGTAGGGTGTGACCATGGTTTTGTATCTATTTATTTGATCCAAAAGGGAATCAGCGCCAGAGTGATTGCGATGGATGTGAACGAAGGGCCGCTGCGGGCAGCCGGGGAACATGTGGGAGAGTTTGGCTTGTCGGACTACATAGAAACCAGGCTGTCCGACGGAGTGGCGGCCCTCGGTACAGGCGAGGCGGATACATTGATTTGTGCGGGCATGGGAGGCAGACTGATCAAACGGATTATGGAAGAGGGGAAAGAAAAGATCCGGCAAATGAGGGAGGTCATCCTGCAGCCGCAGTCGGAAATAGCAGTGGTAAGAGAATATCTGCGGAAAGAAGGATATGCTGTCGCAGATGAAAAGATGGTTTTGGAAGAAGGGAAATATTATCCGGTTATAAAGGCGCTGCCGATATTTTCCGTGCAAGAGGATTGGGAAAAAAAGGACGGCGGACGGCGGGAAGAGGCGGACAGCGCGGAGCCGGAACAGGTCGGAGAACCGGAAGGCGCCGGATGGCGGAAAATAGAAGACAAATATGGGCCGGTGTTGTTGAAAAAGAAAGATCCCGTACTGGAGGATTACCTGCGGAGGGAATACAGTCTTTGTATGCAGATCATGGAAAATCTCCGCGAAAACGGCAGGGAAACGGAAGGACGGCAGGAGGAGATCGCAGACAGGATACGGGGAGTCGAGGCGGCGCTTTCCTGTTACCGGTAAATAGTGGAAAGGCATGGGCATTCGTATGGAAAGTAAAAAAAGTGTGGAATGCGGCACAGTGATAAAAAGCCTGGAACAGTTATGCGCCCCGGTGTTCGCAGAAAATTGGGATAATGTGGGATTGCTGGCAGGACGCCGGGATAAGGAAGTGGGAAAAATATGCATCGCTTTGGATGCTACGGATGCGGTCGTGGAAGAGGCTGTGAGAAAAGGAGCCGATATGCTCCTCACCCATCATCCGCTTATTTTTTCTTCCATGAAAAAGATCAATACGGATGACTTTATCGGAAGGCGTCTGGTGAAGCTGATAAGAAACGATATCAGTTATTATGCGATGCATACAAATTTTGATGTCATGGGAATGGCGGACGCGGCAGCGGATGAGATCCGGCTGAAAGAGCGACAGGTGTTGAGCATTACTTACGAGGATGAGATCGCCAAAGAGGGAATCGGCAGATACGGGAAGCTGCCCCAGGTCATGACATTGGAAGAATGCGCCTCTTATGTAAAGGATGTATTTCATTTGGAGAGCGTGAAGGTATATGGGGAAAGAGATATGGCGGTGGAATGCGCTGCTGTATCGCCTGGATCGGGCAAATCCATGATACGTCCTGCAGTGGAGGCCGGGGCGGAAGTGCTGATTACCGGAGATATCGACCATCATGAAGGATTGGACGCGGTGGCTCAAGGGCTGGCGATCATCGATGCGGGGCATTATGGGTTGGAGAAGATATTTGTGCCATATATGATAGAATATATCGAGAGAGAATTCCCGCAGATCGCGGTATTTGCGGCCAGGGAGGGGAATCCGTTCTGGTCATTAGTGTGAGAAGAGTTTCTAATCACTCGCAGCAGGGGCTGCTTCGCGAAGAAACTCTAGACTTGCTTTGCAAGTCTTCTCACACGGAAGAATGCCCAGAAAGGGCATTCTTCCCGTGGGAAGTTTTAGGTGTTGGAAGGTGGTTATTGTGGCATAAATTCCTTATGATATAAATTCTTTGTGGTATAAGGAGGTTATGGAGGATTGGATGAGGATTGAGCTGGAAAATGTGGGGAAAATTGGACGGGCGCGGATTGAATTGGATGGGGTTACGGTGATTGCGGGCGAGAATAGTACGGGAAAGAGTACTGTGGGGAAGATGCTTTTCAGTGTATTTAAGGGGTTTTATAAGGTGGGGAAACACATCGGGGAGGAAAGGGCGGATGCAATTTATAATGTATTTAAAAAAGGGGCTATTGTTCCATTAGGGCATTCTTTGAAAACTTTGGTTTTTGATGCAATTTATGAAATGCTTGATGAACCAGATGCATATAGGGGAAATGAAGATAAGATTGTAGAAAAATTAGAGGCTTATCATAAGGAATTGTTTTCTCACCCTTTGAACAAAGGGCATGGGGAAGATTTAGAGGTAAAAGCGAAAAAGATCAATGAATACTTATATATGGAAGATGAGGAGCTGATTAAGCTTATTCTTAAAAAAAGCTTGGGGGCAGAATTTGGGAAGAAGATAGGGCATTTGAATTTTCCAGAGGAAGAAAGCCATATTTCAATTAATATAAGGGATAATGCCATTGACTTCCAGGTGTTGGCGGATGGGGAAATAGAGATACGGCATTTTATCAGCTTGATAAAGGAGATTATTTATATAGATGATCCGTTTGTAGTTGATAATTTGTATGACAATAATTCCAGTGTATTTAATACATTGGATCATCGGAGCGATTTACAGAGGAAATTGGTGAGAGGTAAGGGCGGGCTGGAGAATATATTGGAGGAACTGACGGTTCAGAAGAAAATGCAAAATATTTTAAATGTCATGCAGGGAGTCTGCGATGGAGAAATTGTGATAGAGCCTTATGGCAATTATGCCTATCGGGCAGAAGGGCTGCAGGGGAATCTGAAGATGACCAATTTATCCACAGGCATGAAAAATTTCGTGATATTAAAACAACTTTTGCAGAATGGGAGCATTGATGAGAATGGGATTGTGATTCTCGATGAGCCGGAGATTCATTTGCATCCTGAGTGGCAGTTGAAATTTGCGGAAATTATTGTATTGCTGCAGATCGAATTCGGCGTTCATGTTTTGCTGAATACGCATAGCCCGTATTTTTTGAATGCCATTGAAGTTTATACGAATAAGTATGGAATCAGGGATAAGTGCAGATATTATTTGGCAGAAGAAAAAGATGGCAGAGTGGGAATGGAGGATGTGACAAACGAGGTAGAACGTATTTACGCAAAATTGGCGAGGCCATTGCAGGACTTGGAAAATATGGGGTATGGGAATGGAAATACGGTATGATGAAATAGAGATATTCCGCAATAATATTTCTACGCTTAAGAAAACTTCGCTGGACGATGAAAATACGGTGAAGCAGTATATGACAGATGCGGAGGTTTCGGTAATTCATTTTGACAGAGTGAAGAAAGCATATGTCAGAAGTCTGGAGCCCAAGCCGAAATTCCTGCCTTGTTCCAGCGATGCGCTTTATATAGGGAGAGAAGGAAGCGTTAGTTTTATTGAATTTAAAAACGGAAAAATAAATGACAAACAAAAATATAACGTTTACCAGAAAATCTATGAAAGTTTATTGATTTTTTGTGATATTACAGGGGAAAGCATTTCTTTTTGCAGGGATCATGCCGAGTTTATACTGGTTTATAATGAAACAAAAAATGATGAAGCGAAAGAAGAAAGGGAAGAGGGAGGATTACAGGAGTCTGCATCAAGGGTGAAGATTGGCAAATATTTTCACCGGAAAGGGAAGGGGCATTTTATCAGGTTTGGCCTGGAAAGGTTTGAACAGTTATATTTTCAAAGAGTTTTTACATATACAGAAGCAGAATTTGAGAATGAATTTGTAAAGGGTATGAGTGAATAGAAGGTTTGAAGTCTGCCGGAGCGTGCAGGTGGAAAGCATTCGGAACAGGAGGCGGCGTATGGTAACGGTAACGATCGACGGTGAGAGAAGGCAGTACGAAGAGGGTACGACGTATGAAACGATCGTCAGGGAATATCAGGAGAAATATAATAACAGGATCGCGCTGGTTACGGTTAATGGGAAGATACGGGAACTGTTTAAAAAGGTGAAAAAGGACTGTGAGGTTTCCTTTTTTACGATCAGCGATGCCGTGGGACACAAATCTTATGTAAGGACGGCGATCATGCTGATGATCAGAGCGATGCAGGATGTGGCGGAAGAGGGTAGTTTGGAAAAGGTAAAGGTGGAGTTTGCCATCGGTTCCGGGTATTATTGCAGCGTAAAAGGAAAGGTAAGGCTGGATCAGGAGTTTATTGACAGATTAAACGGGCGGATGCGGGAGTTGGTGGAGGCTGACCTGCCTTATGTGAAAAAATCTTATCCTTTGAACGATGCGGTGGAGATCTTCCGCAGCCAGAATATGAAAGAGAAAGAAAAACTGTTCCGATATAGAAGAAGTTCTTATGTAAATGTGTACTGTCTGGACGGATATTATGATTATTATTACGGCTATATGCTGCCGAGTACGGGATATGTGAAATATTTCCAGGTATTTGCTTATGAGGATGGTTTGATGCTTTTGCTTCCGGACCCTAAATCGCCGGAAAAACTGCCTTCGATGGAACCGAGGAAAAAATTGTTTCAAACGCTCAAACAGTCCGACGATTGGGGAAATATGGTCAATGTAGGGACGGTGGGGGATCTGAATGATCAGATCTGCAAGGGGAATATCAATGATCTGATTCTCGTGCAGGAGGCGCTTCAGGAGAGGCGGATCGGTGAGATCGCACGGGAGATTGTGGAACGGAAAGGGGTAAAATTTGTTATGATCGCGGGCCCCTCTTCTTCGGGAAAAACTACATTTTCCCACAGACTGTCGATACAGCTGCGCACTTATGGGCTGTCGCCCCATCCGATCGCGCTGGACAATTATTTTGTAAACAGGGAGGATACGCCCAGGGACGAAAACGGGGACTATAACTTTGAATGCCTGGAAGCGATCGACGTAAAACAATTTAACAAAGATATGCTCGACCTGCTGTCGGGAAAAACCGTGGAACTTCCCAGCTTTAACTTTAAAACCGGCAAGAGGGAGTACAAGGGCGATTATAAGACATTGGGGCCGGAAGACGTTCTCGTAATCGAGGGCATCCATGGATTGAACGATGCCATGTCCTATGCGCTTCCCAATGAAAGCAAATATAAAATCTATATCAGCGCCCTTACGAGCATTAATATCGATGACCATAACCGGATTCCGACTACCGACGGGAGGCTTCTGCGCCGTATGGTAAGGGACGCGCGGACGCGTGGGACGTCGGCAAAACGGACGATCGAAATGTGGGCTTCCGTGAGAAAAGGGGAAGAAGAATATATTTTCCCGTTCCAGGAGAGCGCGGACGCCATGTTCAATTCTGTACTGATCTATGAGCTGGCGGTGCTGAAACAATATGCGGAACCCCTGCTGTTTGGGATAGGGAAAGGGGAGCCGGAATATTATGAAGCGAAAAGGCTTTTAAAGTTTTTGGAATATTTTATCGGCGTCAGCAGCGACAACCTTCCGAAAAATTCCATTTGCAGAGAGTTTGTAGGAGGAAGCTGTTTCAATGTATAAGAGCTTGAAAATGAAAATTTTCAAGCGGGATAAAAAACAACAGGTACTAAGTAGAATAAGTGATCGCGGCCGCATCGAAAGATGCGGGTGAGGAAAGTCCGGGCTTCGCAGGGCAGGATGCCGGATAACGTCCGGTGGAGGCGACTCCAAGGCTAGTGCAACAGAAATAAACCGCCCCAGGGAGGAGCATGTACTCTTCCCCGGAAAGAATCCGGCAACGGATTCTTTGACGCACCAGGCCATTTGGCATGGTTCGTCGGTAAGGGTGGAAAGGCAGTGTAAGAGACTACCGTTTGTCTGGTAACAGGCAGAGCCATGTAAACCCCATCCGAAGCAAGACCAAACAGAAAGCGACAGGCTTGCCCGGCCTGCTTTCAGGTAGGTCGCTTGAAATTGCCGGCAACGGTAATTCTAGATAGATGATCATTCACGACATAACCCGGCTTATCGTTCTGCTTAGTACCTTGTTTTTATAAATTTTGCCATAAACGAAAAAAATTTTAGGATTAGAAAAATCTCTCCGGAGACGGAGGGATTTTTGAATCATAGGAGAGAGGCGGATTGGGTATGGCTGTGGAAAAAGCAAATAACTTGCCGGAGGAGGCGGATCGGAAATTTACGGTCCGGCAGCATAAAGCAGCATACGGGATAGGAATTGTAATCATAGGTATGGGCATTTTCTTTCTGATTTTGGAAATGATATATCATGTTTCCCCCATAGCGTTATGGATGTATGCGGTGATCCTGCTGACTTTCCTGCTTGGGCTGCTGGTTTGCCTGGAGGCGAAGAACCGGCAGCTTGCGGTAACCAGGAATGGCCTGTATTATTGCAATATGTTTGGAAAAATAAAGCGGTTTGAGACAGAAGATATCGGTTTTGCAAAAGCGGTCGCCAGCCCGTCATGTGGGCTGGATTATGTGCTGTACGACAGGCAGGGAAAGAAGATATGCCGCCTGGAGGCGGGGATGAGGGATGCGCACCGTATGCTTTTATGCCTCCATGACAATGAGGTAGATATCCGAATGGGAAAGGGCGTGAAACAGGCGACAGGAGATGCTATGCCGTCCGAGATTGGGATATTTTCCCAGGAAATCATTGAGGAGGAAAGTCTGCCGGAATTATCAGGAAAAGTGTATGAAGAAGCCGGAATGATGCTGGAGGAATGGAAGGAGAGGAACCGGAAACTGGGGGCGGGGCTGCTTTATGGATTCGGGGAATATTATGGCAGCCTGATCGATCCGGGAGCGGAGATGCAGCGGATGATCCGGGCCGGGGAAGAACTGCCGGAGGACTATGTATCTGTTCTGGAGGTCTATGTACAAAAGGATGGATCTATGGTAAGTGACAGAAGGGGAAAACGACAGTGCGTGATCTGCCCTGTATTTTATAAAAGAAAGGCAATGACAAAGGAAGAAGAACTCCGGTTTTACTATAATACGGAATGGAAGAAGTATATAGAGGGCGTTTTGGAATATTGGGAAAAATATCTGCCGAAGCATAAGTTTATGGTGGAGCAGACGGGGCTTGGATATGAGCTGAAGAAGAAACTTGGATCGGAGGAAAAACTTTAGCATAAAGAAGGGATTTCTGGCTGGATGAAGAAATTGGGATAAAGAAATCGGAAGAGGAGGAGATTAGAGTGAATAGCAGTATACTTATCGGGATCAGTATCCCGTTTTTAGGGACAACGCTGGGGGCGGCCTGTGTTTTCCTATTAAAAGGGGAAATGAATGAAGTCATGCGTAAAGCGATGCTGGGATTTGCCTCGGGAGTAATGGTGGCGGCATCGGTCTGGTCGCTGTTGATTCCGGCAATGGATTTGTCGGAACCTATGGGGAAGTTCGCATTTGTTCCTGCGGCGGCAGGTTTTTTGCTTGGGATTGTTTTTCTGCTTGTTTTAGACCGGGCGGTGCCCCATTTGCATTTGAACAGCGAAGAACAAGAGGGAATTAAGAGTAATTGGAAGAAATCGACGATGCTGATATTGGCAGTGACGATCCATAATATACCGGAGGGGGCGTCCGTGGGAATTGTTTTGGCTGGGGCAATGGCTGGGGGCAGTCCGATTACTATGGCCGGAGCCATCGCCTTATCGGTGGGGATCGCCATACAGAATTTCCCGGAAGGAGCGATCATATCGCTTCCGTTGAAAGAGGAAGTCGGAAAGGGAAAGGCTTTTGTGCTGGGGACTCTGTCGGGAATCGTGGAACCGCTGGCGGCCGGGGTGACTCTGTTGCTGGCCGGACTGATCGACCCTTTTATTCCCTATACCTTGGCTTTTGCAGCAGGAGCCATGCTTTATGTGGTGGTGGAAGAGCTGATACCGGAATCGGCGGAAGGAGAGCATTCGAATATGGGAACCATTGGATTTGCTATCGGATTCGTTATCATGATGGCGTTGGACGTGGCGCTTGGATAAATGGAAGAAAATAAGTTTCCAAACCGGATCAGTGAAGCGAGGCTATAGAAAAAGGAGGAGACGGTGGACAACAATAAAGTGTACGAAATGAGGCTGTCGAAGATATATCCGCTTCTTGTGAATAAGGCTGTAAAAAAGGGGCGGACGAAAGAGGAAGTGGATAAGGTTATCCAATGGCTGACAGGATATAGCCAGGAGGAACTGGAAAGAGCGCTGGAGGAAGAAATCAGCTATGGGGATTTTTTTCGGAAGGCACCTGAAATGAATGAGAACAGGAAAATGATAAAAGGCGTGGTCTGCGGCGTGAGGGTGGAAACGATAGAGGAACCGCTGATGCGTGAGATTCGTTATCTCGATAAGCTGGTGGATGAACTTGCCAAAGGAAAACCGCTGGATAAAATTATGAGAAAGGGGTAAATCAGGAGCGGAAAGGCAGACGGACGAGGAAGGTGCTGCCGCCGCCCGGCGTATCCACGACGCGTATTGTTCCGTCCAAAGAGCGGATGATCTCGCTGGCGATGGGCAGACCGAGGCCGAAGTGATTTTTGACGCTGCGGGATCGGTCGGAGCGGTAGAAACGCTGGAATATTTTATCTTTTTCTTCATCGGGGATGCCGATGCCGTTATCCGCAATGGACAGGGTAAGGGCTTCCGGTTTTTTCGCGGTATTCGACGACAGGGCCAGGGAAATGCTTCCGCCGGAGGGCGTATAGCTGATAGCATTGTGCAGGAGTATGGCGATTACCTGGCTTAAGCGTTCTCCATCGGAAAGGCAGGGCGGCAAAGCCGTGCGGGGCAGGGAGACCGTGAAAGAAATATTTTTTTCTTTTGCCATCGGTTCGAAGGTTTCGAAAGAATTTAAAAGCAAAGTATCGCATTCCACCGGCTGCAAACGAATGGGGAATGCGTGGGCATCCGCCTGGGAAAGAAGAAGCATATCGTCGATCAGGCGCGACATCCGCTTGCCTTCGGAATCTATGGTGGAAAGGAAGTTCTCTTTTTCTTCGGGAGAAGCTTTTTTCATGGCGGAGACGGAAGAAAGGATGACAGCCAGGGGCGTGCGAAGTTCGTGGGATGCCGCCGCGACGAACTGTATTTGCTCCTTCCGGTTCCTCTCAATGGGAGCGAGCAGTTTTCTGGTAAAAAAGAAGGAGAAGAGAGTAAGCAGAAAAACGGCCGCCAGATCGATCAGGGCAAAATGAATGCGCTGGCTTTTGATTTTGGCGTTCAGATCCCGCAAGGGATACAGGACAAGAATTTCTGTATTTTGTTTTTCACGGATGATTCGGGCCACACAGGCATAGTAGTTTTCTCCTGTGGATGCCGTAAATGAGAACTCCAAATGGGAGTCGGTTTCTTCCATGGAGGGATCTGTAGTTTCGACGGAAAAAGAGGAGAAAAAGCAATCCAGAGCCTCTTCTTCAATGTTCAAACGGTTCTGGTCGAGTTTTCTTTGGTTAAAGAGCAGTGGAACTCCGTTGTCCATGATTTGTATAAAATAGGAGTTATTGGTTTCCATGCGGGAAAGCCATTCATGGGTAACTACATTTTGTTGTTTGAAGTTATTGACAAAGTTATCCATAGCGTGCTGAAAAGAAAGAAACTGGCTCTGTTTCAGTCCGGTTTCGGAAACATAGAGATATATGAAAGACATAACAAGCAATATGGCGGCGGTGGTTCCGGCGCATAAAAGTGTAAGGAGATAGTGTACTTTGCGGAACATAGGATACCTTTCTGAACGGATATGTTTGTTTACGCAGATGTTACTTGGCGGTTGATGGGGATATAAGCATGCGGTATCCGACGCCTCTGACGGTACGCAGGGTTACGGTGCTTCCAACAGTGTTTAGACGGCGGCGAAGAAAATGGATATAGTTGTCCAGGTTGCCGTCTTCAATTTCCGCATCCAATCCCCAGACCCGGGCGAGTAATTGTTCTCTGGTGAGAATTTGCCCGGAATTGCGAAAAAAAGATTGAAAAAGTTCATTTTCTTTTTTTGACAGGGAACAGGAGGCGGCGGGGCCGGTCAGGCGGCTTTCTCCGATATGCAGCGTCAGGTCGCCAAGGGAGAGGATGTCATCCCCCTGGATCATGGGAGAGCGCCGCGTGACGCATCGGATGCGGGCCAGTAGTTCTTCGAAATCAAAGGGTTTGACGAGATAATCGTCGGCCCCTAGGTCAAGACCTGTGATTTTGTCATTTAAAGTTCCCAGGGCAGTGATCAGAATGACGGGAGTGCTGTTGTTTTTCCGGCGCATTGAGGTGAGGATTTCGGTTCCCTCCAGAAGCGGGAGCATGCGGTCCAGCAAAATAACGTCATGGATATTCTGGTCAATATAAAAAAGCGCTTCCTCTCCATCGGAGCAGGAATCGACAATAAAATTTTCTTTTTCCAACTGGTATTTTAGAGAATGGTTTAATTTTGGATCGTCTTCTACTAACAGCACGCGCATAAAAATTTCTCCTTTCACGGATAGCATGTAGCAGCTTCCTGTTTATTATACGGGTTTTATTGTAGCAAGTAAATCTCTAAAAAATCTCTAAAAAGGAATGAAAATACCTCCAGCCGCGCGGTTGCGGCAGGAGGCATATCGTACTTCATATAATGTAGAACGTTCTTGTGTAATGAAACAATTAGTAGAAGGAATAACTTACCTTCCAGCGTTGTGCCTTGGAGTAAAATTCGTAATCACGAGGTGTTAGCTCTATGTTTCCCTGGAGGGTATCCGTCCTGTTGTATCCGTTTGCATACGTGAAATCACGATAAACGTAATTTCGGTATTCTGCCCCTTCTGAGTAGGAATACCAGATTTCGTATTGGATAGGCAGAGAATCCCTGATGGCATAGGGAACAATATCATTGCTCGAGGCTGCGGATACGGTGGTAAGAGAATGGTTCATTAGCATACATAGACAAACAATGCATATACATGCTGTTGTTTTTTTAATCCATTTCATTTTTTAATCCCCTTCTTTCTTATATTGTCTGTAGTAATAAAAGATAAAATAAATCATGAAAAACCAGATACCGGGGAAAATATAGGTGGCTGTATGATAGTAGTCTGGTCTTAGTCGAATGCTGTTAGTGGGTAAAAGCTTGGTGCATACATAGGGAATGGCAAAGACCAGGTATAAAGCAGGGACAAATAATCCTTTCCACCAGCATTCTTTTTTGGAAAGCCATATTTGGATAACGGTTAGTATGATAGTTATTATCAATAATAATTTTAATTCATCGTAAATCATGGTTTCTCCCTGTTAATAAAATTCGTATTGAATCTGAACCTGCTGATGTATGGTGACACCGTGAGGCAAACCGTCTGCATCTAACGGAAGATGCGTTATGGTTTGTCTCAATGGCCGGTATCCGTTTAAAAATGTAAATGATCTGTACTGTTCCCCATATCTTACATGGCTTTCTACTCCAGCACCATCCGTATACCAGTACTCCTTATAAGATACAAGAAGGTCCTCCCGATAGCTTCGCGGCGTTGCATTTGTTTCGGCGGCCAAACAGGTTGTTCCTATGGTCAGGATACAAATAACGGCCGCTAAGAGCAAGACATAAACTCTTTTATTTTTTATATTTTTCATATTCCTTCTGCCTCTCTTTCCATCGTGTTCTCCAATAAACCATTTCAAACAGGCAAGCAAGGAAAATGGGGGGAATCATAAAGGCAAGCAATTTGCCGACCGGGATACCGACCCAAAACAGATCAGCCCATGAATCAATGGCAAAGGCCAAAAAAGCGGCCGGCAAAAGCATGCCTACCCAATGAGGCATTTTCTTTACTGCTAAGACAATCTGTATGAAAGCTGAAATAACTGCCAGAATAATCCAGGTTTTTATGATCATGAATGAATTCCTCCTATCTCATGTCCTGTATGAAAAACGGTATATCAATTCATGTGCCAGTGATTCCATTTGTCCCTGCATTGGAATCCCCTCCTTCCCCTTTTCTATAAATATTAACAGCAAATACGACTACGAAATGTCTTCTTCTAATATACCGTAATATTCGGTAATTGTCAATCAATATTTTAATTAATTTAATGAACACATTGTGTAAATGACGCTTGTGAAATTTGCTGCCCTAAAATGCAATTTCCGCATTTCGTGCAATATTGGCTTTCATAATAAGTCATAGTACAGCTTCCGTTGTTGCTTTTTTTGTGCTGCTTGTATACGCCTGATATATAAGTATGATTACAGATTGCATATGTATCTGCCTTTTCTTTGACTGGGTAGATGTTTCCACTTTCATCAACAAATTGCTCATCATACAGTACGATATCTGTAAAGGAATCAGTTTCCCCGATTGGTGTAAATTCAACATCTGACATTTTTGTGCTGTTCATATCTCCGACGAAAACAGCAGGGACTACGGACACTTCCTCATATGCAAGTACAGTAACTGAATTCATTATCACAAACAAGCATATAAGCAACGCGGATATTATGCCGTTTAATTTCTTCTTTTCTTTTCCATATTCCATAATTGATGCTATCCTTTCATAAATTTTTGTCCCGTTTTTGGACAGCGCAGTTCCCCATATCTGATCGATATTCTTTTGGACGGCCCGTTCCACTAACATAGAGGCATATTTGAGGCGGTTTTCATGCGAATATCCTTCCAATGTCAGTTCATCGCAGGATGTTTCACAAATGGAATCAAATTCACGCCGGAAATAATAAGCGATAGGATTGAACCAATGGATTCCGAGGACGATGCTTTCAGCCATTTTCCAAAAAGTATCGGAGCGCTTCACATGCATCAGCTCATGTCTGAGAAGCATCTCTTTTTCCAGGGAATCTTTGGGAAATGAGCAAACAATGACCGGTTTTCGGATGCCCATGGTAAATGTGATATTTTTTTCATTGCACAGGCATAAAAGAACATTTTTCCGTATATGGAGCCGCTTTTTTTGCATTTCGAGGGTTCCCATATCTTCTTCAGATATCTTCATCTCCCCATATTTTAAGATTTCCCTGCTTATTTTGCGGTATCGGATAAACTGTATGATGAATATAACTCCAGCAATCAGGAACCATAGGCCGGCAGCCGCAAGTCGGCGCTGATACCCGTCGCTTATGCCCAAATAATTTTCCGACCGGTACAGGATTTTTGCATTGTGGAAATAGCGAAAACCCGAAAAAGGTGTTGGAAAAACAGACTTTATGATTTTTCGATACAGCACTGCCACGTAAGGCAGGGGAAGCAGATAATATAACATTACTGCTTTTAGAAAGAGATATTGACGGCGCTTTGATAAATATTTGCCGATGGTATATTTATGGAAAAGATAAAGAAAAAACATGCAGCTTCCCGATAATGTCATTACCAGAATATAATTCATAAATTCCTCCTTTTTCCTATGCCGGGCGCAGAGGCTTTTTTTCCTGGCTTTTATGGTTTATGGAGAAAATGCTGCTCCACGATAGCCAGAATTGCTTCGGCTTCTTCCCTGCTGATTCCTCTCTGCTCCGTAAAAGAAGCAAAGAATTTGCTTAATTTTCCGTTGTACATTTGATCGATATTTTCCTGCATCTTGAGGTTGCTGTATTCTGACCGGGAATAGACAGCCTTTACGATTCGGTTTTCCCTTTCCAATAGTTCCTTTCCTTCCAGCCGTGTAACCAGGGTATTCAGCGTCTGGCGTTTCCATTCCTTTCCTGTTTCAGCCAATTTTTTGAGCAATTCTGACTGCTTGATTTCTCCGCCGCATTTCCAAAGCATTTCCAGTACTTCATACTCTGCATCTGATACGTGGAATTTGTGATACATGATATCCTCTCCTTTTGATTTTATGACTGACTATATTTTGTCTTCAATTTAAAGATACTATATCTTTTTTTGGTTGTCAAATATGGTTTCCGGTTTTCTTTTTAGTTTTAGAGATTTTTTAGAGATTGGCCTGGTAAGATGGCAGAAAGAAAAGGGGACTGCAAACACTGTATCTGTTTTGGGAAGGATAAAAAATATGTTTGGAAAGGGTATCGCTATGAAAAAGAAAAGAAGGATGAAGGAAATATTTGCGTGGCTGCTTGTGGCCGCCATGGCCTTTGGAGCAGTTGGGATAACTGGCTGCGGAACGACGGAAGGAAAGGGCGGCAGCGGTTCGGAAGGCGGAAGAGGGCCGACCGAAGAGGCGTCAGTTGGAAATGATGCTTATGGAGAAGAGAATTCCGCAGATAGTTTGGACGGAGCGGAAGAGAAGGAAAAAGTAATGGGGCGTTATCTGGAAAGCGTGGATGAGACTTTGAAAGGAGAAGTGGGAAGCGGGGGAGATATCGCACAAATGGAAGACGGAAGTCTCGTAATTATGTCGGGAAACAATGGAAAATGGGTATCCAAAGATGACGGAGCGACATGGGAACGGGAAAAAATGGCATGGCATGAGGAATTGATGGCAGCCAAATGCTGGGTCATGGATACGGCGGTTGCAAAGAATGGCGATATTGCCATTATATATTCCGGAGGAGGGAACGATGCGGAAAACGGCGATGAAGAGGAAGAAAGCGGCAGCAGTTTTTTGCCCAAATATGGGATCGCCTCTGCGGACGGAACTTTTCAAAAACTGGAATTTTCCTTCAAGGATTCCGAATATGTGAACTGCTTTGCTTTTTCTGAAGACGGAAGACTTTTCGGAAGCGCCTATGACGGCAAAGTATACGAGGTGGACAAAGAAAACGGAACGATAAAGGAATTTGCAGAGTTGTCCGAATGGGCGCAGTATATGGTGGAAAAAGATAACAGGCTCATGTTTTTGAATAGTGACGGCATAACCATTCTTGATCTGGCGACGGGGGAAACGATAACGGATCAGGTGATGAACGATTTTTTGCATGAACAGCTGGGAGCCCATATCAGCAGTGGTGTGGAGGGCGTCGTACCTCTTCTGCTTATACCCGGAGAAAACGGAATATTGTATCTCGCCTGTGAAAAGGGGGTTTACCGGCATGTGATGGAAGGGAATGTGATAGAACAGGTGGTGGACGGAACGATCACTTCTTTCAGCGATCCGTCGTATGGGATATTGGATGGGATACTTTTGGAAAACGATGTATTTCTCTTGCTGCTTTCGGATGGCAGACTTATGAGATATACCTATGATCCGAATATGCCGTCCACGCCGGAAATACAGTTGAAGGCATATAGTTTGAAAGATAATCCGCAGATGAAAAAGGTGATCAGCGCTTTTCAGTCGGAGCATCCGGAAATTTATATCCGGTATGAGATCGGAATGGAGGAGAATTCGCCTGTAACAAGAGATGATGCGCTAAAGAAGCTGAATACGGAGATCGCCGCGGGAAAGGGACCGGATATTTTGATTTTGGATGATATGCCGATGGATTCCTATGTGGAAAAAGGAGTACTGATGGATTTGACTTCCTGGCTGGGGACAAAGACAGGAGATCGATATTTTACCAATGTAGTCAATGCCTTCCATACGGCGGAGGGTACTTATGCAGTGCCGTCGCAGTTTTATATGGGTATTGCTGCGGGCAGACAGTCGGATATAGAAAGAATGACCGATTTGGAAGCCATTGCCGGGATCGTGGAAGAGTATGATACAAAGAAAGAAGAAGGAATTATTCTCGGGGTGAAAAACGAGAGCGAGCTGTTAAATGTGCTGCTTCCGGTCTGTCTGCCCGCATGGATGAACGGGGATGGAAAAATAGATAAGGAATTGCTGACGGAATTCTATGAGTCGGCAAAAAGAATGTGGGATGTGGAAGAAGCCAGAATGAGCGAGGAACAAAAGAGGGAGTATGAAATATGGGAGAAAGAGAGGCAGATAGCTGGCGTATCGGAAGAAGCGAAAAGAGAATATCAGATCCAACTATCGGAGACCGGGTTGATCACGGAGGAAAAGGAGTTTGCAGCCGGTATGATAAGCGATTCCTACAATTTCGATGTATTGATTTCCTGCTTTAAGTTCCCAGGGAAGGAAGACTATAGTTTTGCGGCTTATAACGGACAGGCAAAAGAAGTATTTATGCCAAGAAACCTGCTGGGGATCAATGCAGCTTCCCCTTATCAGGAGACGGCTCTGGAACTGCTGGAAAAAATGCTGGATGACGACGGATGGCTGGGTATGCCGGTCAATAAGGAAAAATGGGTGGAAAAATTCCATCAAAATGCTACGGAGGATGGCAGCAGCTATGCATCGATGGGCGGAAGCAAGGGAGAGGAAAAGGAATCGTATTATCATATCGATATTTATCCGGCTTCCGAAGCGGAGATAGAACAGATGATGAAAATAGTGGAGGCAGGGAAAACACCGTATGTAAAGAATTCCCTGCTGGAAAATGCGGTTTGTGAAACAGGGGAAAAAGTCCTGGCTGGGGAAATGAGCGCTTCGGACGGAGCGGAAGAGGTTATTCAAAAAACGGCAATTTATATGTCCGAATAAGAGATGGGAAAGGTGTGAAAACTGAAAACTCTCAATCCCAAGTTTGTGTCTGCGCGGCATCCACAAACTTGAAAGCCAGGCTGGCTTTGCGCAATAAAGCCGAGCAGAAATGGAGTAAAAGATGATAAAAAAATTCAGAAACAAGGGTATGTTAATAGCGGCTGCCGCAGCCATATTAATGTGTGGCTGCGGAGATGGAAAAGCAGGAAATGACGGGGATGCTGAAACGCTGAATGCGATAGAAAATATTTCGGTGCAGGAAGAGGTTTCCCAGGAAGAAAATATGCCGGATCAGGAAGAGGATGCGGCACAGGGAGATGTTCCGGCACAGGAAAATATTTCAACGGAGAATGGGCAGGAAACGGAGGAAGGCGAAACGGCTCCGGAGGATTCTATTGTATGGGGCGATCCGACGGGAGAAGGAATACAAACAATACATGGAAGTATAAGAAAACTGGAAGCGGGCAGCTTTGCGATAGAACAGGCGATGACCGGAACGCTGGAGGACGGCGGAGGGGATATTATGGTGATGGCATCTACCGGATATGAAGGGGAAGATGCGTTGGTAACGGTAAAATATAGCGATGATACGGAATTTATCGTGTCTACAACGACAGACGGAGGAATTACGAGTACGAAAAGAGAAGGAAGCAGCGGGGAATTGGAGATGGATTCGTTGTTGGAAATAACGGGAAGCTGGGAGGGGGAAATCTTCCTGGCGGACAAAATTAGTATATTTATATCGAAATAAGTGCTATCAGGAAACGTATTAGAAAACGCGGCAAGCATGTTTCATTGACAAAACTGGTCAATAGTTTGGAAGGAGCGGAAATATGATAAGGAAAAGAAGATCGGGCAGAGGTGCGGCGTGGCTGCTGGTTCTTGCCATGATAGCGGGAACGCTTGGCGTCGCCGGCTGTGGGCGGGCGGAGGATGCACCGTCGGAAAACGATAGGACAGAAACGCCGTTGACGGTCAACGATGGGGACAAAAGCGCAGGAGAGAGAAACCAGGAAAAAGTGATGGGACGTTATCTGGAGCAGATGGACGATTCTTTGAAAGAAGAATTGAACGTGGAAAGCAAACTGGTACAAATGGATGACGGGAGCCTGGTGCTCCTGTCAAAAAGAAGCGGGAAATGGGTATCCAGGGACAATGGGGCTACCTGGGAGAAAGAAGAACTGGCATGGTATGCGGAGCTGAATGCATCCAACTGGCTGCTGGATATCGCTGTGGCGAAGGATGGTTATACGGCGGTTATTTATGAGGCAAAAGATGCGGCTGAGGGCGGAGACGATTCGACCGCTGGGGAAGAGAACGGAGACGATCCGACTGCTGGGGAAGAGAACGAAGATGATCCGGCCGCTGGGGAAGCGGAGGGAGATGGCGCGGATAGCGGAGAAGATCCGGCCGCCGGGGAAGCGGAGGGAGATGACGCGGATAGCGGAGAAGATCCAGCTGCCGGGGAAGAGGAAGGAATCGACATGACGACGATGGATTTTTCCACTCATCCTCGTTACAGGCTGATAGCGCCGGATGGTTCCTTTCAGGAAATAGAAATTCCTTATCAAAATGAGGAATATGTAAACCGCTTCGTTTTTTCCGATGACGGAAGGCTGTTCGGGTCTGCCCTGGGCGGAAAAGTATATGAGATCGACAGGGAAAGCGGCTCTTGCAAGGAATGGATAGAACTCCCCCAATGGGTCCAGTATATGGTGGCAAAAGACGATAAACTGATGATGGCGGACGGAAGGGGAGTGACGATTCTGGATTTGTCTTCCGGAGAGCTTGTAGAGGATCCGGTTCTGGATGATTTTATGAAAGAACAGGGGGACAGCCTCGAATATCATACAACAGGAATCAATCCTCTTCTGATTCTGCCCGGTGAGGAAGGGATTTTGTACCTTGTTTTTGAAAAAGGAATTTATCGGCATGTAATCGGCGGCAACTTAATAGAACAGGTGGTGGACGGCGCGCTTACTTCCCTGGGTAATCCGTCTTATGGGCTGGCGGGCGGCGTTTTGCTGGAAAATGATGTCTTTTTAATTTTGTTTTCCAGCGGGGAGATCGCGAAGTATACTTATGATCCGAATCTGGCCGCCGTGCCGGAGGTACAGCTTAGGGCATACAGTCTGATGGAAAATGAGCAGCTGCGGACGGTGATCTCTTCTTATCAGGCCGGCCATCCGGAAGTTTATATACGATATGAAACAGGAATGGATAAGAATCTGTCTGCAACAAGGGATGATGCATTGAAGAAGCTGAATACGGAAATTGCGGCGGGGAAAGAACCGGATATTTTTATTTTGGATGATATGCCGATGGATTCTTATGTGGAAAAGGGAGTGCTTGCAGATCTGACTCCTTATTTGGAAGGAATGGGAGAGGATCGTTATTTTACGAATATTATTCGTTCCTTTTGGACGCCGGAGGGCATCTATGGAGTACCCGCCCAGTTTCAAATTGCCTTGTTGGCAGGGAAACAGGAAGACATAGAGAAAATGACGGATTTGGAAGCGATTGCTGAAATGGCGGAGGCATACAGGGAAAAGAAGCCGGATGGCATGATTTTCGGAGCGAGAGGAGAGGAAGAAATGCTGAATGCGCTTCTGCCTGTCTGTGCGCCGGCCTGGAAGACGGAAGACGGGAAGATAGATGGGGAGGCACTGACGGAGTTTTATACGCTGGCAAAAAGGATATGGGCGGCGGAAAACGAAGGATTAAGAGAGGAAGCCAGGGAAGAGTATGAAGAGTGGCTGGAGGATATGCGGGCATCAGGCATTACGGAAGAGGAAATACAGGAGTACCAGCGCTCCATGGGCGGCAAAATGCTTAATTACCTGGTGGGGGACCAGGAATTTGTTCCTGGAGTGATAAGCGATAGCTTTGGTTTTGACGAGATGATTTCCTGCTTTAAGATAAAAGGCAAAACGGACGGAGGTTTCGTACCCTATAGCGGACAGGCGAAAGGAGTCTTTGTGCCTGACAGTATTATGGGAATCAGCCGGACTTCTGCCCATCAGGATATTGCGGTGGAACTGTTGATGGAAATGCTGGAAGATGACGGCTGGAGAGGAATACCGGTGAACAGGGAGAAGTGCAGAGAACGGTTTCTCACAAACGCTACGGAAGATGGCGGGAGTTATGGATCCATGGGCGTTGCGAACCTGGATGGAAGCAACTATATAGGACTGGATATTTATCCGGCCTCGGAGGAAGAGATTGGCCTCTTGATGAAAATAGCGGAAGAAGGGAACACGCCGTATGTCAGGGATTCCGTTCTGGAGGGCGCGGTATGCGAGGCAGGAAAGAAAGTGCTGAGGGGAGAGATGGATATTGCTGCGGCCGTGGAAGAAGTGATGGAGAAGACGGAGATTTATATGTCCGAATAGAAGGGAAAATGGGAAGATGAAGAGAAAGATAGGGAGGAAATGGTCGGGTGCTGTTTTTTTGGCTCCCAGTCTGTTTGGGGTGCTGCTTTTTGTGATCCTTCCGTTTGGAGATGTGGTCAGAAGGTCTTTTATGACGGCGGTCACAAAGGAGGCGGCGGGGGTGAAGAATTATAAGATTATATTTACCAACAGCGCTTTTTTACTGGCGGTAAAGAATACGTTAAAATTTACCCTTGTCTGCATTCCGCTGATGGTGGCGCTTGGCCTGGTCATAGCTTTGGCCATGGGAAGCATCCGGCATATGCAGACGGTAAAATCCCTTTATTTGTTTCCGCTGGCCATGCCGACGGCGGCGGTGGCGGTTGTATGGAAGATGGTCTTTTATGAAAAAGGATTCCTGAATAAGTATCTGGAACAGTTTGGCATAGGGGGAGGCGTGGATTACATAGGGAGCGGCGCTGCATTTTATGTGCTGGCGGGAACCTATATATGGAAGAACCTGGGTTATACCATTGTGCTGTGGCTGGCAGGGATCATGGGAGTAAACGGGGATATGATGGAGGCGGCCAGAGTGGACGGCGCAGGAAAAATGCAAAGGTTTTGGTATGTGCTGCTTCCGAACTTAAAGGGAAGTTTGTATATTATTGTGGTTATTTCCTTTTTAAATTCTTTTAAGATATACAGAGAGGCTTATTTGGTGGCGGGGGCTTATCCTCATGACAGCATTTATATGTTACAGCACTTATTTAATAATTGGTTTGTCAATCTGGATTTGGATAAAATGGCGGCGGCAGCGGTAGTATGCACTATGTTTTTCCTCGTATTTATTTTGTTGCTGCAAGGTTTGTGGGACAGAGAGGCGTAGCGCCTGGGGAAACGTAAAAGTGCGGGCAGGGCGGCAGAAGGGATTGGAAGGAAAATGAATAAGAAAAAAATGAGGAGAGTCCGGACAGGTATCAGAAAAATGCTGCTGGAGGCGGTTTTGTTTTTTCCGGTATTTCTAGTCTGCATTCCTATCCTGCTGATTTTGACAGGAGGGTTTATGGCCAGGGATGAACTGAGGGAAGGATTGAGTCCTGTATTTACGGGCATGGGGAATTATATCCGGTGGAGTTTGATGCCGGATTATCCCACTTTTGAGAATTACAGAAAGATGCTGTTTGAAACACCGCAGTTTTTCGTGCTGTTCTGGAATTCCGTAAAAATGACGGGATGCATCCTGGCCGGACAGCTTTTGATAGGGGTGCCGGCAGCATGGGCTTTTGCGGTATACCGCTTTCCCATGGGCAAAGCTCTTTTTACGGTTTATGTAGTTCTGATGCTTCTGCCGTTCCAGGTAATGATGCTGTCGAATTACCTGGTTCTGGACGGTCTGCACTTGATGAACACCCAGTGGGCGGTGATAGGCCCCGCCGTATTTTCCACGTTTCCGGTTTTTATTTGTTACGGGGGTTTTAAACAGATACCGGCGGCCATGCTGGAATCGGCGAGGATAGACGGGGCGGGGGAGGTCTGCGTCTTTTTCAGGATAGGGCTTCCACTGGGAAGAGGAGGAATTCTTTCCGCTATGACGCTGGGGTTTCTGGAGTATTGGAATTTGATGGAGCAGCCCCTTGCCTTTCTGGAGAACAAAGAGCTATGGCCTTTGTCGCTGTATCTGCCGGAGATATCCTGGCAACAGGCGGGATATGCGTTTGCCGCGTCGCTGATCACTCTGATACCGCCTGTTTTTGTGTTTCTGATGGGGCAGGAATATTTGGAGCAGGGAATTGTTTACGCGGGATTAAAGGGGTAGAAAAGGAGAAGGAAAGAAATGAAGAGAAAAGAGAAAATAGCGGCTGGCTTTTTGATTTTTTTAGCCGTTATGTGGATGTGTACTCTGATTTCCAAAAGCATATATGCTTCGCAGCTTCCCCGGGTAACGACGGTATTGGCGGAAAAGAAGCGGATAGAACATGTGGTGGAAACGGACGGGATCGTAAAGCAGGGGAGCGATATGGCAGTGCATACCATGCCGGGGCTGCGTGTGCGGAAAATATGCGTGCGCGTGGGCGACGAGGTGGAAGAGGGGAGCGAGTTGTTCTGGCTGGACAAGGAAGATCTGGAGGAATTGATAGAGGCGAAGAAGCTGGAAGCGGCAAAACTGGAGTATCAGATAGAGGATTTGAAAGAGAACCGGGCGCTGGATGAGATGGAGCGACAGAAGGGAATACGGCGGGCCGAAGAAGACCGGGAGACGGCGGGAAATAAAGCGGGAACAGCGCTGGAACGGGCGGAGGAGGAACTGCGGCAGGCGGAAGGAAAGCTGGATAGTTTTAACCGGTCGGAGCCGCCTGTGACCTCAGAAGAGGAGAAACAAAAGGCTTATGCGGCATACAATGACTGGCTGGAACAGGGAAAGCGGATGGAGGCTACCGTATCCGGCAACCAGATCAGCGTATTGGAAAAGGAAAAGTATTTGGAGGAGATGAAGGGGCAGGGAAACGAAGCAGAGATACAGAAAGCGGAAGCGGAGTTAAAGGAGGCGAAAGACCGGCTGGCGGCTTCTCAAAGCAATTATGAGAATTATAAGGCCAATCCGAAACAACAACCGGATTTTACCGGGGAGGACAGCGCAAAGAAAGCCTGGGAAGACGAAAAGGAGGCTTTGCAGAAGAATGTGCAGAGCGCCGGATATGGAAAAGAAGATGCGCTGACCGGCAATGCGGACAGTCTGCGCGACGCGGACAGGAATCTGGAAGACGCGAATACGCCGGATCGGGCGGACAGCGCTTTGGAGATCGCCCGGATGGAGTTGGAAAGCCTGAAAAGGGAGATTGAAAAGTACCGGGAAATTTATAAGGCCGACGGTAAGGTAGTCAGCGACAGAAGCGGGACGGTGACAAAAGTAAATGTGACGGTAGGGGAGAGAACCGTAGACGGAGCGGCGATAGTGTGCGCGGATAAGGAAGTGCCTTACCAGTTTGAAACGCTGGTCGCCAGAGAGCAGAAAAAATACGTGAACCAGGGAGATCCGGTGACGCTGGATACCCCGGAGGGAAAGAACGAACTGGAGATCAATTATCTGGAGGAGGATGCTTCCGGTTCGTACCGGGCAGTCGTTTATCTGCCCGAGGGAAAAGGAACCCTTGGCATGAGCGGCACATTGATGAAACGGGAAGTTTCGGAAAGCTACGATTGCTGTATTCCTATAGAAGCTTTGCATAAAGAAGGAATGGGGCAGCGCTACTATATTTTTCTGGCAGGGGAAAGGGAAGGAATATTGGGAAGAGAGCGGTATGTGGAAATACGGTATGTAAAAGTCATGGATATGAACGAAAGTTATGCGGCCCTGGAGAGCGGGGCGGTGGCAAAGGAAGAGGAGGTCATAACGGGAAGCGATAAGGAGATCGAAAATAATGTGGTAGTACGGGTGGAATAGAGAGGCGGCGCATCCATGCAGAAAAATGTTATATCATTATTGTTTGTTCAATAAAATATTTATAAAAAGCATTATTTTTGGCCGTGATATTAATTGTAAAACATATGGAAAAGCCCGTATTTACGCGGTTTTTGAGATTGACAAAGAGTGTTATTTCTCCTATACTAATGATAAAATAAAAAATAAATTTAGCTAAGGAGGATGATTATGAAAGCACTATCAAAAAAATGGCTTATCCCTGTGACCGCTGTTTTGGTGTTGGTTCTGGCAGGGGCCGGCAGCAATGTAAGGGCTGCAGAAGCAAAATCAGTAATTGCTTATAATGAAGCGACTACACCACACTATGATGTAGTAAAACGTAGTGAAAAAATCACCTTAGACGGGAAACTGGATGACAAGGTATGGGAGAGCGTTCCGGCAATATCCGGTGGATTCCATTTTCCGTGGGATGCGAAAGAGGCACCGCTTACTGAATTTAAGGCATATAATGATGGAACCGATTTCTATTTTGCATTCCGTGTGGTTGATCAGGATGTAGTGGTAGAAAAAGACTGGAAAGATGATGAAAGCACGGTAGATGCGGAAGACAGGGTGGAGTTATTCTTCGCTGGCGGAAGTGTTGATAAACCTACGCCGGAAGGTATGCCGCTGTACTACGGAATAGAGGTGGATCCGGAAGGGCGCGTACATGATTATTCCATAGAGTACTATAGGAATTTTGACAGCAAATGGAATTTGGAAGGCCTGGAGACAAAAGGCGTGAAAGATAATGACGGCTATACGGTGGAAGGAAAAATTCCGTTGAAGAGCTTAAAGGATTTGAACTTAATAACAAATGATGTGATGCGTGCAGGTGTTTACCGTGCTGAATTCTCCACTCCTGAAAAAGAAGGAGAAGACCCGGTTATGGAATGGATTTCATGGGTAGACCCTAAGACAGAAACGCCGGACTATCATGTCAACTCCTCATTCGGCGAATTCAGATTTTTAAAGTAATCATGATTGGCGGAAATCAATTTTTATCAGCGCCCCGACAGACGGAACAAAATGAGGCCGGGGCTGGCTGAAAAGAGGGCGGGGGGACGATTTTCTGCTGGAGCTTCCAATCAGATTTCACTAATGAAATGGGTATATGGTATCCAACCGGACGAGCCGGAAGCAACGGACATCCTGTCCTGCGCTTCCTAAAATTGCCCTCCGTGGCAATTTTCTTCTGGTTATTGACCATTTCATAAGTGAAATAACTGATTGTACGCAACAGCAGAAAACCGTCCCCCGCCCTCTTTTCAGCCAGCCCCGGCCTCGTTTTGTTCCGTCTGTCGAGGCGCTGATAAAAATTGATTTCCGCCAATCATGTAAAATAAGATATTCATTTTTTCCGCCATCTGTGTTATGATAAAAAATATAAGCATAGTGATAAGAAAGGCGGTTTTATATGTACGAATTAAAAGATGAATATCTGGTGGGGATCGAGGCTATTGATAACGAGCATAAGGTGTTGTTTGAAATAGCGGATGAAATATATGAATTATGCATCAATGAGTTTGTGCCGGATAAATACGATAATATAGCGGCGCTTGTTCAGCGGCTGAAGGATTATGCGGAAATGCATCTTTCCAACGAGGAAGCTTATATGGAAAGCATTCAGTATAAACGGATGTTTACGCAAAAAGTCCAGCATGATAATTTCAGGCGCAAACTGAGCGAGATGGATCTGGATGTTATCGATGAGAACCAGGAGGAAGCGATTAAGGATCTGTTAAAGTTCGTGACTGACTGGCTGGTAGAACATATTATGGAAACGGATAAGAGGATTGCGGAATAAAGCAATCCTCTTTTTTATGCACCGGGGTGCGATGCGCAGGGATGCGTAAGGAAATTAGCAGCTTTGCTGCACACGCCCCGCGTGGCTATAAGCTTGCGGTACCTATCGAACAAACTGATCCGTGCGGTAGAAAGACATGTTGCAGCCGTCAAACAGGGAATATAATTGCTCCCTGGAAGCAGAACAGGAGCCTTGTACCATTTCTTTGCTGCCGCCGCCTTTGGCGGAAAGCTCTTTTTTCAGCCGATCATTGAGCGGACGGACATCCTGGCAGGAAGAGGCGATCATATAGCGGTAGCCTTCCGTATCGCTTCCGGCAAAGACAGCGCAGATACCGGGGCATTTTGCCGTCAGAAGGTTTACATATTTTTTATGTACGCCGGATTCCATCTGGGGTTCGAAAAGCAGCAGGTTGGCGGCGTCCGCCGGAACGGCGTTCGCTTTTTGTTCCATCAAAACAGTCTGTAGAGCCATGATCTGGCCTTTGAGCGCGAAATTTTCATCTTTCAGCCGGCCGACAGCGTCCGAAGCCGTTTCCAGTTTGGAGGATAGAAGAACGGAGACGGCGCTTAACTGCTGCTGCTTCATGCGGTAATCTTCCAATGCGCGGTCGCCGCATTGGATGCTGATGCGCATGCCGCCCTTATATTTGATGGCATCGGTGATTTTGATGATGCCGATTTCACCGGTTTGCCTGACATGGGGGGCACAACAGGCGCAAATATCGTATCCAGGGATCGTTACGATGCGCACCGGGCCGGTCAATGCTATTTTGCTCCGGTATTCTAAAGCGTCCAGCTGTTTCTTGGGAAGATAGGCGGCGCTGATATCAATATTTTTCCAGATTGCTTCGTTGGCAAGGCTTTCGATCTGTTCGAGCTGTTCCGGGGTCAGAATGCCGTTAAAATCAAGAGTGACATTTTTTATGCCGAGATGGAAACCGACGTTATCATAACCGAAACGGGCGTGAACCAGTCCTGATATAATGTGTTCCCCGGAATGCTGCTGCATATTGGAATAGCGGGGCTGCCAGTGAATTTGTCCTTCTACCTGGCTGCCGGGGGAAAACGGAATATCCGTTGTATGTCGGATGACCCCGTCTTTGATTTGTACGTCGAGTACGGGATGGGAATTTAAGGTGCCGCCGTCAGCATTTTGCCCGCCCTCTTCGGGAAAGAACAGGGTCTGATCCAGGATAATATCATAGAGAGGCTTTCCGCTGTCCTCTTTTACCCCGTCATTGGGCTGGTTGTGGGGAGTGTCCAGCGGCTTGCCCCGCCGTTCGCTCCGCTGTTTGCTCTGCTGTTCGCCCTGCCGCTCGCAGGAGAGAACGGAGGCATTGAAACTGGTTTGGTATGCATCGTTATCATAAAGTTTTATCGTATTTGGTATCATAAGAATGTTCCTTTCCGGCCGTGAGTTTTTGATGGCATGACGGATACTTTCCAAATAAAGAAATCCGTTTGCTAAAAAGAGCATACCACAAATGGCATGCGAATAACATTGCCGAATGGGAATTTTCAGGTTCTTTTTCGATATCTATTGACTCTTACGTTACGTTATAGTGTATTATGGCGGAAGAAAGGAGAAATAAGAAGAAATTGAAAAAAATGAAAACAGTGCATGAAGTAAGCAGATTCACAGGAGTAAGCGTCCGCACCCTGCATCACTATGATGCAATCGGTCTTTTAAAGCCGGCAGAGGTGACGGAAGCGGGATATCGGCTCTATGACGACGCGGCTCTGGGGCGTTTGCAGATTATTTTAATGTTCCGCGAACTGCGTTTTCCATTAAAAGAAATTAAAAAGATTATGGAGAGCCCGGATTTTGACCGGAAAGAAGCGCTGGCGCAACAGATCCGATTGCTGGAACTGCAAAGGGAACATATCGGAGGGCTTATTGCTTTTGCCCGTGAGATTCAGGAAAAAGGAGTGGAAAAGATGAATTTTGATGCGTTTTGGAATGAGGAAATGGAACAGTATGCGGAGGAAGTCAGGGAACGATGGGGGACTACCGATGCATATAAGGAATTTGAAGAGAAAAGAAAGGGAAAGGGCGACGGGGACTACCAAATAGCAAGGAAAGAGATGCAGACCTTATTTGCAGAACTCGGCGCGCTCCGGGAGAGACAGCCTTCAGAAAAGGAGGTGCAGGAGAGGGTAAAAGCGTTGCAGGATTTTATTACGGAGAATTTTTATCATTGTACCGATGAGATTTTAAGTGGGCTCGGAGAGATGTATGTATCCGATGAACGTATGAAACGGAATATTGACCGGGCTGGCGGTGACGGTACCGCTGAGTTTGCAAGGGAGGCGATTCGGATATATTGCGGCGGATAATGCCCGGACAATCCCCCCCGGCATGCGGGAGGGGGTATTGTCCGGGGGCATGCCGAAAGGTTTGCAAACCTTGCAGTTTGTGGTATTTTATATAGTGTGTAAAAACTGATGATATGAGGGGACGGAAGATGGATCAGAATGATTTTAACTTTCAGAGGATCGCACAGGGCTACAAGGACAGGCCTTTTCTGCATAAACAGGTGATAGAGAGATTTCAAAGGAAAGTGACGGATCTGAGGTTCGATAAGGGACTGGACGCCGGGTGCGGGGCCGGATTGTCATCGAGAGCTTTGAAGATGATTTGCAATCATGTAACGGGAGCGGATATTTCAGATGAAATGATAAGAGCTGCCAGGGAAATGTACGGAGAGGAAGAAGGATACGACTTTATCGTAAGTAAAGCGGAAGAAATTCCGGTTGCGGATGAGGGCTATGATATTGTGTCGGCGGCCGGCGTGGTACAGTGGGTGGCGATGAAGGATTTTTTACGGAACCTCAGGGAAATTATGCGCAAAAATGGTTATGTACTCATCTATGATTTCGGCATTTCTGATCGGATGAAAGGGAATGCAGCTTATACCAGATGGTGGCGGGATGCTTACTTGAAAGAATTTCCTCGGCCTTTCCGAAACGAGTATGTATGGACAGCGGAGGATGTAAGACAGTATGGTTTTTCCATGCTTGGGCAGGAGCAGTATGAAATGGAGTATGAATTTGACAGCAGTTCCTTTGTCCGGTTTATGATGCTGCAGTCCAATGTGAATGTTAAGATCGAAGGAGGGGGCAGGGAGTCGGAAGAAGTGAAAAAATGGTTTGAAAAGTCTCTTGTGCCGATTTTTCATAAGGAAAAGAAAACTTTGGTTTTTACAGGATACAGCTGGTACATGAAATTGGAAGATACCATTCCCCTGTTTTAGCATACTGGTATTTATCGTTTTCTTCCGTTAATTGTCGGGAGTTTGGATTGATTTCCGCGGCTGGTTTTTTCAAAGGCTTGACATTAATGGAAAACAAGCGCAAAATACATAGGAGCAAAGAGTTTGGAAAGGAGCGGACAGAGCAATGGCAAAAATTGATATCGTATCCGGCTTTTTGGGGGCCGGAAAGACAACATTGATAAAGAAGCTGTTAAAAGAGGCTTTCGCTGATACAAAAGTAGTGCTGATAGAAAATGAATTTGGGGAAATTGGCATTGACGGAGGATTTTTGAAGGAGGCGGGTATCGAAATCAAGGAAATGAATTCCGGCTGTATTTGCTGTTCGCTGGTAGGAGATTTCGGAGCGTCCCTGAAAGAAGTGCTGGATACTTATGAACCGGAAAGAATATTGATTGAGCCTTCGGGAGTAGGAAAACTTTCAGATGTAATGAAGGCGGTTCAGGATGTGGTATCGGAGACGGAAGTAAGGCTTAATAGTGCGGTAGCGGTAGTGGATGCTGCGAAATGTAAGATGTATATGAAAAATTTCGGGGAGTTTTTTATCAACCAGATCGAACATGCGGGGACGGTGATCCTGAGCAGAACGGGAAAGATCAGCCCGGAAAAACTCGCTGTTTGTGTGGAAATGATCAGGGAGCATAACCCCAGGGCAACGATTGTTACCACCCCATGGGAAGAACTGGATGGAAAAGATATTCTGGAGACGATCGAAGGGGCGAAGGATCTGGAAGCAGAATTGATGGAAGAAGTCCGCAGAAAGCATGAACAGGAAGACTGCCATCATCATGATCATGGGCCGGACTGTACCTGCGGTTGTCATGAGCATCATGACCATGAGAACCACGGCCATCATGAGGGGGAATGCTGCCACGGGCACGCGCATGATCATGACGGCCATCATGAAGAATGCTGCCACGACCACATGCATGACCATGGCGATCATCATAGCCATCATGAAGAATGCTGCCACGGTCACGTGCATGACCACGGCGATCATGATCATGACCATCATGAGGAATGCTGTCATGACCACCACCATCACCAAGACGGCCATCACCATCATGACCATCACGCGGATGAGGTATTCACGAGCTGGGGCATGGAGACACCGGCGGCTTATACGGCAGAGGAGATCGGCAGACTGCTGGCGGAACTGGAACATGAAGACGAATATGGTTTGGTACTCCGTGCGAAAGGGATGGTTTCTGCCGGCAACGGGACATGGGTTTATTTCGATTATGTGCCGGGCGAGTGTGATATCCGGGAAGGACGGCCGGACGTGACGGGCAGGATCTGCGTGATCGGCTCCAAACTGGCGGAAGATAACCTGAAAAAACTATTTTCCCGTTAGTGAAGGGATTGCGGAGGTTTGCGAATGAAATCGGTTTATATAATTAACGGATTTTTGGAAAGCGGTAAAACGGAGTTTATTTCCTATACATTGGGACAGCCCTATTTTCACATAAAAGGAAAGACGCTGCTCATTCTTTGCGAAGAGGGGGAGATCGAATACGATGATTTTCTTTTAAGGAGCAGCAGGACGGAGCTGGAGTTGATAGAGGATGAAGAGGATTTCACGCCTTCTCATCTGATTGAATTGGAAAAAAAACACAAGCCGGAGCGCATTATCATAGAGTATAATGGCATGTGGAACTATAAAAATATGAAACTGCCCTGGCATTGGACGGTAGAGCAGCAAGTGACGACCATCGATGCTTCCACGTTTCCCATGTATTACAATAACATGAAAACTTTTCTGGCAGAGATGGTGCGGAAATCAGAGCTTATTATTTTTAACCGTTGTGACGGTATTGAAGATCTGAACAGTTATAAGAGAAATATTAAGGCAATAAACCAGAAGGCAGATATTGTGTTTGAAAATTCCGACGGAGAGGTCAATGAGATCATGGAGGACGATCTTCCCTATGATCTTGGCGATGAATTGCTGGAGCTGGACAATCAGGCTTATGGCATATGGTATCTGGACTCCCTGGATCATCTGGAGAGATATATTGGAAAGAAAGTGCGGTTTACGGGAATGGTATTAAAACCTGGAAGCTTTCCCAAAGGATATTTTGTTCCGGGAAGGATGGCGATGACCTGCTGTGCAGATGATATGGCATTTCTTGGATTTGCCTGTGCTTACGAAGGGGCGGAAGATCTGGAGGAGAAGCAGTGGGTAAGGGTGACGGCCCTTGTCAGAAAAGAATATTTTGCGGATTACGGGGGAGAAGGCCCCATATTGAAAGCGCTCAACGTAGAGAATACGGAAGCGCCGGAAGAGGAAATCATTAGTTTCTTATAGGAACAGGAAATGGAACTATTGAGGGATATGAAAGGATCCCGAAGGGAAAAGGAATATGGCGGCAGAGAGCGAAAGAGAGCTGCTCCAGCTGAAAAAGCGGCTGGCGGAGCTCTCAAGAAAGTCTTATGAACATAATATTTATACTTATACCGGCTTTTTGAGCATGGCGGAACAGGATGTTTTTTACGGAATGTCCATGGAGGAAAAAGGAAAAGATTATGCATTGTCCGGCGGGCGGGAGGGCTGTGAGAGGCAGATGCTTCGGTTCGGCAGCGCCGGGAGCCTTGGCTATGAGGAGGATTTTCCCATCGTCTGCCTGGCGGTCAAGCCCTTGTCGGAAAAGTTTGCGGAAGCGCTGGCCCACAGGGATATTCTGGGAGCCTTGATGAACCTTGGCATAGACAGGAGCAACCTGGGGGATATTTTTGTGGAAGGAAAGTCGGCCTGGCTGTTTTGTACGGAGAAAATAGCGCCTTATCTCATAGAGAATCTTCATAAGGTAAGGCATACCAACGTAACATGCGGCATGGCGGATGCCGAAAAAGAGCTGCCTGTAAAAGAGCCGGAAGAAATGCATTTTACGGTGGCCTCGGAGCGGGCGGACGGGGTGGTGGCGAAGATTTATAACTTATCCAGGAATCAAAGCCTGGAACTTTTCCGGGGAAAAAAGATATATGTAAACGGCAGACTGAATGAGAACAACAGCTATGCGATGAAGAGCGGGGATATTGTTTCCGTCCGGGGATTTGGAAGATTTGTGTACTACGGGGCGGCTCATGAGACGAAAAAAGGAAAGTGGAGTGTGTCGGCGGGCATATACCGGTGAGGCGGAAGACGAAGGAGGAAAGATATGTATTCGTATACCATGGCACAGTGGTTGTTTTTCTTTTATTTTTACTGTTTTTTTGGATGGTGCTTTGAATCGGCCTATGTGTCTTTGAAGAACAGGCATCCGGTAAACCGTGGGTTTATGCGGGGGCCGTTTCTCCCTTTGTACGGAAGCGGGGCGATCATGATGCTGATCGTATCCATGCCGTTCCAGCATAATCTGGCGTTGACATATCTTGCAGGATGCATCGGAGCGACAGCGCTGGAATATGTGACGGGAGTGGTGATGGAAGCCTTGTTTAAGGTGAGGTATTGGGATTATTCCAATCAGAAGTTCCATTTTCAGGGCCATATTTGTTTGAGTTCTACGCTGGCATGGGGCGGATTGACGATATTGATGACGAGAGTGGTGCATAAGCCGGTGGGGCAGCTGGTATTGGCCATACCAGAGAGTATTCTTTCCGTCGTCACCTTTGTATTGACCGTATATATCGTGGCGGATTTTACCCTGTCCTTCAAGGCAGCCATCGATCTGCGGGATATTCTTGTTAAGATGGAGGCGGCCCGGGAAGAACTGGAACGTGTACAGAAGCGCCTGGATGTAATCATTGCGGTTTCTAATGAGGAGTGGGAAACGAAGGTGCGGGAATACAATGAAAGAAAAGAAGAGCGCAGCGCAAGGATGGACGAGCTGGCTGCCGGAATTGAAGAGCGTTTAGGAGGCCTGAAGGAAAAAATACAGAGTTCTTTATATCCTGATAATATAAAAGAGGAGATTCAGGAACTGCGCATGAAATACAGGATCCATGTGGAAAGCCGGATGCAGCTTGGAACATTGAAGGACTTTTATAAGCGTCAGATGATCAAGGGAAATCCGACGATGGTATCAAAGCGTTTTAAGGATGCGCTTCAGGAGTTAAAAGATATGGTGGATAAGCGGTAAGAAGCCATGGACGATAAGCGGGAAGGGAAGGCATGTTTTCAGGCAGCTTAATGAGATAAAAATGAATATGGAATTTGAACGGGAAACAGGAAAAAGGGGCATGTCAATTTGATCAGGCCCCTTTTTGCTGCATATGATCCATATGCTGTATATGGTCCATATGATCCATATGGGAATTCGCGGTCAGATGCAGCCACGTCTTGCGCTTGTGGCCCTTATACAAGGCCAGGAATTTGTTATAAACCCAGAAGGAATAAACGAGAACGTTATTGATCTTCCCGATTCGTTGCTTTGTAGTAAACATATACCGTTCTCCGCCGGAAGAGATGGCGGTGTCGGAACGGAGGGCATGGATCAGGTCGGTTTCGTTTTTGATTTCGGCGTCTATCAGAGTGTAGCCCATGCCGGCGCAAAGTTCTTTGTGGGAATCGCTGCCGCCTACCTCCGGTTTATGGAAACGTTTGGCCAGTTCGGAGGCCGCACGGTTAGATTCCGGTTCTTCACAGGCGTTATAGGTTTCGATAAAATCAAAGCGGGAGATCAGATCCCGTGATTTCTTTCCCCGCCTGGTGTTCATAAGGCTTAAATATTTTTCTCCACAGGGATGTGCAGGACCAAGGACTCCGCCGAAATGATGGACGATGTCGATCAATAGGCCCACAGGAAGCCCGCGAAGCTCTAAAATGGGCAGTTTAACTCCCGTAGGCATAATAACGATAATATGCCCTGCGTCAATAGTGTCATATTCGATGCCTTTCAGGACGACGAAGTCCTGGAAGGCTTTGTCCGTATTCTGAATATTTTTTTGGTAATGACGATATGCCTTGTAAGAATTATGATCGGTAATAAGCATACCCTGATATCCTTTTTCGCGCAAAGCGAGAATGGTTTCATAAAGTGTGATTTTGCCGTCTAAAGAGCCTTCCTTCGTATGGCAGTGCATATCCAGTTTCAAGTGATACCTTCTTTCTTTGTGAATAGATGGCGGCCGGAAAATTGCCGGCGGTTATCCGTTACAATGGTTTGCTGCAATGGGTCAATGAGGTTATCTGCTGCGCCTCCCTTATAACCGTTTGCCGCATTTCTCTTCACAGTATTTACAGCGGTAGATTTCCTTTTGTTCATCGGAGAGAATGAATATGTGCGGCAGTTCCTGTTCGATAGAGGTAATGCATCTCGGGTTTTTGCATTTGATGATATTGCGGATCTCTTTGGGAAGCACGAGTTCCTTTTTGTCCACGATCTTTCCGTCCTTTATGACGTTTACCGTAATATTATGGTCGATAAAAGCAAGGACGTCAAGGTCTAAAGTGTTGATATCGCATTCTACTTTCAGAATATCTTTTTTTCCCATTTTATTGCTTCTGGCATTTTTGATAATGGCAACGGTACAATCCAGCTTATCCAACTGAAGATGATGATAGATGGACAGGCTTTTGCCCGCGGCGATATGATCTAAAACGAAACCTTCTTCGATTTTTCCTACATTTAACATGGTATCAGTATACCTCCTTTAGCGGTTTTTGATTCCTGCGGGGCTGCTGACTTCTGCACGAAGACGGACTCTTGCAGAAGTGTATGCCGTTTTTACTTCGTATATTCGAGCAAAGTCAGAATCAGGGCCATACGGACGTACACGCCGTACTGCACTTGTTTAAAATAAGCGGCTCTCGGATCGTCGTCCACTTCCACGGAAATCTCGTTGACGCGGGGAAGCGGATGGAGAACCAGCATGTCCTGCCTGGCAAGCGCCATTTTTTCTTTGTTTAAAATATAAAAATCTTTCAGGCGGACATAATCTTCTTCGTTGAAGAACCGCTCTTTTTGTACTCTCGTCATGTAGAGGAAGTCCAGGCGCGGCATGATTTCCTCCAGCCGGATTACTTCCTCGTAAGAAATATTTTTTTCTCTCAGCATTTCCGTAATATAGTCGGGAACCCGTAATTCCTGTGGGGAAATAAAGATAAAATGTACGTTAGGGTAACGCACGAGCGCATTGATCAGCGAGTGGACGGTTCTTCCGAATTTCAAATCCCCGCAAAGGCCGATGGTAAAATTACCAAGGGAGCCTTTTAAAGAACGGATGGTGAGCAGATCCGTCAATGTCTGGGTAGGATGTTGATGGCCGCCGTCTCCGGCATTAATGACAGGAATGGAAGATTTTTCCGCCGCCACCATGGGAGCGCCTTCTTTATGATGGCGCATGGCGCATATATCCGCAAAACAGGAAATGACCCGGATGGTGTCGGATACGCTTTCGCCTTTGGAAGCCGAGGAGGAGGAAGCGTCAGAAAAACCGATGACGCTGCCGCCCAGATTCAGCATGGCTGCTTCAAAACTGAGTCTTGTGCGGGTACTGGGTTCGTAAAAACAAGTGGCAAGCTTCTTGCCTTCGCACATTTTTGCATATTTTTGCATATTATTTTCGATATCATTGGCAAGGTCGAAAAGCTGGTCCAATTCTTCGACGGTGAAATCAAGGGGACTCATTAAATGTCTCATGATAACTATTCCTTTCTGATCGTAACAAAATCGAAGAGAAACGGTGTTCTCTCCGATTTACGGATGTTTTTATTTCTATGTATAAGATAACAGATCTTCCACGGATTTACGCCGGGGCGCTGCGGGTTCCTCTGCCGGATAACCGATCGGAATCAGTGCGACAACCTCCCGGTCTTCCGGAAGATTCAAAAGTTCACCCACTTTTTCATCATCAAAAATACCTTCGATTACGCTTCCGATACCATGCTCGTAAGCAGCGAGGCAAAAAGACTGGGATGCGATGCCGGCGTCGAACATCTGCCAGGAATCTCCTCTTCTTGTAGTAAAAGAACCATCCCTTTCATAGCCGCATCTGTTTTTGATGGCAGCGATGACAATTAACATCGGCGCGCCTTTGATAATAGAGCCGTTATTGGGAAATGCGGAAGTACATTCGTCAGCAATCTTATCTTTCAATTCTCCTTCGACGGCGATATAACGCGCGATCTGTGTATTTTTCCAGCTGGGAGAATAAGATGCCGTTTCGATGATCTCTTCAAGCAGGGAATGGTCGATCGGCTGGTCAGTGAATTTACGGATGCTCCTGCGTCCTTTGATACATTCTTTTGCTGTCATTCGTTACCTCCTTTAAATTGGTTTTGCTTATCAAACGTTTTTCATAAAATCTTTCCTGCCTTATGATAACATAACGAAGGAACGCTTTCAACTCGAAATGGGAATTCCCTTAAAAAATTTGCAATTTGGAAGAAAAAGCCCGGAACGCGGGAATCCATTTTTGCAAAGGGCAGGGGCAGGACGGGAAAGGAACCGGGACAAAGGCGGAGCCGGAAATGGAGGCGGCAGGGAGGGGGATTTTTCTGTTGGGGCTTCCAATCAGATTTCACTAATGAAATGGGAAAGGGGTCTCAAGGCGGACGGGATGGAAACGAAGGACATCCTTGTCCTACGTTTCCGGAAATTGCCATCCGTGGCAATTTCCCCTGGTTTTTTGACCATTTCATAAGTGAAATTGCTGATTGTACGCAACAACAGAAAAATCTCCCTCCCTGCCGCCTCCATTTCCGGCTCTGCCTTTGTCCCGGTTCCTTTTCCGTCCTGCCCCTGCCCTTTGCAAAAATGGATTCCCGCGTTCCGGGCTTTTTCCTGTGCTTGAAATCCTGGCGGCGAGATAGTATACTGGGTAGACAGAATGGATCAGAAAATCAGGAGGCTCGGATGGCGAAAAAGAAATATTATGCGGTCAGAAAAGGGCTGCGGACGGGAATATTTGAAAGCTGGCAGGAATGCCAGGCCGTTGTGTCTGGATATGGGAGCGCGGAATATAAGAGTTTTTCCACCAGGGAAGAAGCGCGGAACTATCTGGAAGGAACGGATGGAGGGAAGGAAGAGGCGGCTGCGGAAGAGAATTTTGAGCAGGGGCCTGAAAAGGTTATAGCTTATGTGGATGGAAGCTATGACGATAAGCTGAAAAAATATTCTTTTGGGTGTATTCTGCTTCTGCCTTCCGGCGACATTGTAAAGGAATCAGGAAACGGGAACAATCCGGAATCGCTGGCGATACGCAATGTGGCAGGGGAAATGCTTGGCGCGATGTATGCGGTAAAATGGGCGATGATCAACGGATATTCGGAAGTGGAACTGCGTTATGATTATGAAGGAATTGAAAAATGGGTACAGGGAATATGGAAAGCGAAAAATGAGCTGGCGCAGAAATATGCGGCGGCGATGAATGATTGGAAGCACTCCATACGCATTTCCTTTTTAAAGATTGCAGCCCATTCCAATAACAGGTATAATGATATGGCGGATGAGCTTGCAAAATCGGCGCTTATCCATGGAAACGGAATTCCTAAAATAAGCAGGTATAATGCGGAGCCAGAATAAGGAAAAGGGGAGAAGATTGAAAATTTTCAATATCAAGTTTGTGTCTGCGCGGCATCCACAAACTTGAAAGCCAGGCTGGCTTTGCGCAATAAAGCCGCGCAGAAATG